>OGYZ01003143.1_pt1 | contig 10338 bp, 9 predicted proteins | sample 1576681 | NCBI WGS metagenome assembly OGYZ01 (sample SAMEA3541480, study PRJEB24748) | human gut metagenome | biome: human gut; feature: human-associated habitat; material: faeces | place: China | collected 2012 | reverse complement strand
AAGCACTTCGGAAGAAACATAACTGACTTCGGGCGCCGCTTTCGGGTGTTCTATCGCAAAAAGAATCTTGGCGGCCAAGCGAGATCCGATGGTTTTTGGCTTTACATTGGCACATTTCTTTTGACCCCGGACGAGGCAGAGGCCTCCTGCGTCAGTGCCTTGCAGAACGGCTACCGCCTGATTGACACAGCCAACGCCTATGTGAACGAAAAGGCCGTTGGCCGCGCTATGAAGAAGTCCGGCTTGCAGCGGGAGGAGATTTTCTTGGAAACCAAGCTGTGGCCCAGCTTCTATGAGCAGCCCGGCGCAGTGGACAAGACACTTGCCCGTCTGGACACTCCCTACATCGACCTGCTGCTGATCCACCAGCCCGCGGGCAATTATGTGGCGGGCTACCGTCAGATGGAGAAGGCGTACAAGGAGGGCAAGGTGCGTGCCATTGGCCTGTCCAACTTCAACAAAGCGCAGATCAAGGAGATTCTCTCCATCTGCGAGGTGCGCCCCACGGTATTACAGACCGAGCTGCACCCCTATCATCAGGAGCCGGAACTGAAAGCCTTCCTGAAGGAGAACGGTATCGTGCCGCAGGCATGGTATCCGTTGGGTCACGGTGACAAGGCGCTGCTTCAGGAACCGCTGTTTACTCAGCTTGGCAAGAAGTACGGCAAGTCCGCGCCCCAAATCATTCTCCGCTGGCACATTCAGAGCGGCAACATTGTCATCCCCGGCTCCAAGAATCCCGACCATATCAAGTCTAACTTTGACCTCTTTGATTTTGCTTTGACCGATGACGAAATGGCGCAGATCACCGCCCTTAACAAGAATGTGCGCTACTACACCAGCACCCCGGAAATGCTCAAAAAGTATGCGGAAATGGTTCCGCCGGTGGACGAGCAGAAGTGAATCGATTTCTTTCGCTTGCCGTGACTCTTGTGTTGATATTGACTCTCGCAGGGTGCGGAGCCGGTACGGCAGCGCCGACCCAGCCGGAGATAACGCCTGCACCGAGTGCCGAACTGACAGAAGAACCGTTGGAAAGCACAGCATCGGCTGTCACATCGGAGCCGGTTCAGACGGGCCTGTTTGCAGAGCAAATCTTCTCCGGCGCGGACGGTGACATCCATTACAGCTATTATCTGCCAGACAGTTACGATGGCAGCCGCAAGTTTCCGATGATGGTCGTTATGCCGGGCTATAACATGATGTGGTTCGGTGAAGATTCTTCCGGCAGCAATCTGAATTGGAGTGGCTTTACCGCATGGACAAGGCTGGACACCGAGATGGTCGTGGTTTCTGCACAGCTCACTGACTGGGGTGAAAAATCCGCCCGGCAGGCCATTGAACTAACGGAATACTTTATCAATAGTTTTGCCGTGGATACCAGCCGGGTCTATGCCGCCGGGTATTCCGCAGGCGGCGAGACCATGTCCCGTGCGGTGGCCATGCGCCCCGACCTGTACGCCGTCTATCTCCACGGCGCTTCTCAGTGGGATGGCAGCTATGCGCCCAATGAAAATGCCGTCACAGTGCAGAAGACTGTAGAGGCACTTACGGGGGAATACCGTAACCGGCTGGAGGAAATCTCTAATACCATACAACATGACCGCCAGGACATTGTATAACGTTTAGGCTAATCTTTGACGGCTGTTGAGACAGTGTACAAAAACAAAATCGAAAATCGTCTGTTTTTATTTTGCAACCCTATTACGAGAAAGAGTACGCTACATGAGCATGAGGTGATGAAACACCCATGCTCAAAATAAAATGATTACGAATGTGTATATAATGTAATTACATTGTAAAATATTGTAAAAGCCCTTGATTTTGCAGTTCCTGTGTGCCATTATAAATGCCAGAAAGTATAGTGAAGGCGGCGGTTATCATGAGTACGACAATCTATCTGATCCGGCACGGGGAAACGGCAGGGAATGCAGAGGTGCGCTATATCGGTTGGACAGATATTCCATTGGATGCAAAAGGCGTTGTGCAGGCGCAGGAGCTCTGCTATAAGCTGCAGCAATATGCCATTGAGGAAATCTATGCAAGTCCCTTACAGCGAGCCATCGCTACGGCGGCGCCGATTGCAGAAGTACTGAGAAAACAAATTCACATCGAAAACGGCCTGAAGGAGATCAACTGCGGCGCATGGGAAACGCTCACCGCGAAGCAAGTTTGTGAGAAATGGCCAAAGGAGCTGGATAACTGGGCAAACCACCCGGATAAGCTGAAGATTCCAGAGGGAGACTCCTTTGCCGATGTACAAAAACGTATGATCTCTGCGCTGGGGGCCATTGCACGGGCCAATGAGGGTAAAAATGTCGCGGTAGTCTCCCATATGGGGGCAATCCTGACAGTGGGGTGTTACCTGACGAATACGCCGATCCGGGATCTGTGGTCGCTCGGACAGCCGGGTAATACATCCATTTCCAAGATTGTTTACGATGATGATTTGAATCCGCGATTGATTGGTTGGGCGGACGAAAGCTATCTGCCAATCAGCCTGCAAAGCAGTGCGCAGGTTGTCGCCGGCTTTGAGGGTCACCAGACGACAGAAAAAGCAATATGACAATAGCCATCTGAGAATCCGGAAGCTGCCGGATCCCAGATGGCTATTTTTATATCTGCTTTACGCTCCCGCATTCCTGTAAGGCAGGGGAATACAGGATCTGATGCGGGGGCTGTTGGGGATTGCTGATCCGCTCAAACAGAAGGTCTACAGCAGCAGAACCCATTACCTGTGGTTCCTGATCCACGCTTGTCAGGTGCAGGTATCCCGGAAGAGTCTCGTTGACCGTATCGTTGCAGATCAAGCTGATGTCATCGGGTACGAAGATGCCTGCCTGCCGGAACGCATCCTGCAGACCGGCGGCCATAGAACCATTTACACAGTATATGGCCGTATATAGCTGTTCTCTTGGGAGAGCAGCTATATGTGTGCCGATCTCATAGCCGCTCTTGTAAGTCCTATCTCCGCGATATACACAATCACAGGGCAGGGCTGCATCGCGCATGGCATCCATATAACCGCGGCAACGATTTTGGCAGGTAATGGAGCTCTCTGGGCCTGCTATATGGGCGATTTTGGTATGCCCCTTTTGCTGCAGATAGGTCGTGGCCAGATACCCGCAGCGATAATTGTCAACGGTCACAACATCCAGATCTAAGGCCTTGAGATACCGGTTTACGAGGACTACGGGCAGAGGGTAATCCTGCAGCAAGGAGATGAGGGCCGGGTTTTCCACCGCATTCAGGAGAAAAACGCCGCAATAGCCATTCCGATTGGCATATTGCAAAGCGTCCAGCTCCTGCACGCCATCGTAATCAGTAACGGAGATAAGCAGCCGCTTGCCTTTGGCCTGCAGGCTTTCATGAATGCCGTTCAAAAAAGCGACCGCGATAGGATTTGTCAGCTTACCGATAAGGGCGAGCGCCGTGTCGGAGTTCTGGACGAGAGAAGATTTACGCCGCGGGCGCTTCTGGTAACCATACGCCTCGAGGTCATGAAGGATCTTCTCTTTTGTAGCTGCTGAGACACTGCCGTCATCGTTGAGGACGCGCGAGATAGTCGCGGTGGATACACCGATCTTCTTGGAAAGCTCCGCCAGTGTCATAGGATAACTCCTCCTGATGTCGTGTATAAGATACATTGTTTCGTTATTCTCTAGTATAGGTGTGATTGCAGCGAATGTCAATTCTGAGTGGGTGTTTTGCTGAACACATTGCAGAAAAATGACAAAGGGATGCCTTTGTAAAGACTATGTTATGTTACCGCTAAATCGCGGGAAATTCTATTGCAATATTTGGAAGGGGGTGATATTATACGGGCGAAGAAAGAAATTACAGCGGAACGCCGTTATGTAATTACATTTCTTCAATGAAATAGTGAGGCAAACACGATGACGAAGGCTATGCACAGGATACAGCGGAAGAATAAATTTCTTCCATATCTTTTGATTTTACCCTCCATGCTGCTGTTCAGCATGTTTACATTCTACCCTTTTTTAAAGACAATCGCGCTGTCTTTCTTTCTTACGGATAAGCGCGGCAATCCTACAAAATGGGCCGGTATCTCAAACTGGGTGCGAGTTCTCTCCAAAGAAACCTTTTGGAAGGTCATTGCGATCACCTTGGAGATCGCAGGAATCAATCTGGTGTTCACCTTCGGTCTTGCAATTTTCTTTGCGCTTTTGTCCTCGCAGAAGAAAAAAGGCGGAAAGCTGTACCAGACGATGTATGCACTGCCGATGGCAATAGCTTCTTCTCCTGCAGCAGCAATCTTTCTGTTTATCTTTCGGCAGAAAAACGGTGTGATCAACAGCCTGTTGGGCGGCGCGAATATCGGCTGGACGACAGAGATGCCCTACGCTATGTGGGCTGTCTGCATTATGACGATCTGGATGAATGTGGGTATCAGCTACATTTTTTTGCTGGTTGGTTTCCGGGCTGTGCCGCAGGATCTGATCGAAAGTGCCTATCTGGACGGTGCCGGTGTTTGGGCAAGAATCTGGCATGTTATGCTGCCAATGGCATCCCCGCAGATATTCTTTGTTCTGTTCTTGAATATTGCGATCTCTTTCCGCAGCTTCGCACAGATCAAATTGCTGACCGGCGGTGGACCTGCCAATGCAACCAAGAACCTTATCTACTATATTTACGAAAATGCGATTATTAACGGAAGGTACGAAACAGCATGTGTACAAGCAATCTTTCTGTTCGGTCTGATCCTGCTCTTTACAAGCCTGCAGTTCGCGCTCGAAAAAAGGTTCGTGCATTACCAGTGAGCACGGCAAGAACAAAAAAGCGTGCGGCAGAGGCAGCAGGCTTCACAGTAAAACTGGCTTTGGGGCTGGTCTTTATTTCGCCCCTGATTATCGGCCTGTTCTTCTCGTTTCAGACGGAGCAGGAGCTGATGTCCTACCCGCTGCACTTGCTCCCACAGCATTTTACGCTGGAAAACTATCAGGCGGTCTTTGCCAAGGTTCCACTGCTGCTCTACCTGAAGAACTCCGTCATCGTCTGTGTGATTGCTATATTTGCGCAGGTGATCTTCGCTACACTGGCAGCCTACGCATTTGCTTGCTTTGAATTTCCTTTCAAAAAGCTGTTGTTCTCTCTGGTGCTGGCAACCACAATGGTGCCCGGCGAGGTTGTCGTGGTAACGAACTACCTTACAATTCAGAACATGGGCCTTACCAACAGCTATGCAGGTTTGGTTCTGCCGTCCCTCATTTCTGGTACTGCCATCTTTCTTATGCGGCAGTATTTTCTGGCGCTGCCAAAAGAGTATAAAGAGGCAGCAACGATCGACGGCTGCAGAGAAATCGGGTATTTGTTCCGTGTAGCGATGCCGCTGGCCGTTCCGACCTTCGCCTCACTGGCCATCTACCTGTTTGTGCAGATCTACAATCAATTCTTCTGGCCTCTTTTGGTCACGCACGAAAATACGATGCGCACGATCCAGATAGGCATCGCCTTCCTCGTAACGGGTGATGTCATCAGCTTTGGTCAGATCCTCGCAGGTGCCATGATCGCAATACTGCCATCGGTCCTTGTGTATATCCTTGGGCAGGATTACATCATTCAGGGCATGACGGCGGGCGGTATCAAAGGCTAGGTTCTTATTGCCGAAAGTACAGAACTGTACTTTTTAATATATCAATCGGGAAAGAATGTCGTAAGGAGTAAAACAAATGAAAGCAAAGCATCGAATTCTGGCAGCTGGCATGGCTGCTGCAATGACCCTGTCCTTGGCTGCGTGTGGCGGTTCTGCTTCTACCGCAGAGCCTACGGCTAGTTCTGCCGTAGAAACAGTTACACCGGAAGCAACTTCTGAAGCCGCCAGCGGCGATGTAACGGAAGTGACCTGGTGGACCTACTTTGGCGACAAGAATATCGGCTACCTGCAGAACATTATTGATGACTTCAACAACAGCCAGAACCAGTACCATGTGACCATCGTATATCAGGGCAACCAGATGGAGTGCAACGCCAAGCTGCAATCTACCGAGAAAGAAAATCTCCCGGCCATGTTCTCCGGCGCAGTGGAAGATGTCGCTATGTATGCAAATTCCGACTTCTGCGTCCCGCTGCAGAAATATGTGGATGCAGACACCGAGGGCTGGCAGGAGCTTGATGATACATGGGATGCACTGCGCAGCGCCTACTCTGACGGTCAAGGCAATCTGATCGGTTACCCCATCGGCTACAGCTATCCGAACATTTTCTACAATGCGGATCTGCTGAAAAAGGCAGGGGTCGATCCTGCAAGCATTCAGAGCTTTGACGATTTGTATGATGCCAGCAAAACGATTGTGGACGGCGGCTTTGCCACCTACGGCATCGGCTTCTTTGCTAACGGCGCTATGTTCAATGTCGCGCTCGGCCGCGAGGGTGTGCAGGCCTACAACAATGAGAACGGTCTGAACGGCCAGCCCGTCACCGAATGCCTGTATGACAGCGACACGACGGTGCATGATTCCATCTACAACATGCTTTCCATCTACCAGAAGATGGGTGCCGAGAAGCTCTGTGTCCCTTACGGAGCAGACTATCAGTCTGAGATCATTCCGCAGATGGCCTCCGGTGACTGTGCTATGATGATGGGTGTTATTTCGATGACGACCAAGGTTCTGGACGCTGCAGCCGGTAATTTTGAGGTCGGTGTTATCCCAATGCCTTCTGCATCGGAAAGCGGCAAGCGTACCGGCGAGCCCGCTGCGGGTACCGGCACCTATGTCTGCGACAGTGGCAACGAAAAAGCTATGCAGGGTGCCTATGAGTTCATCAAGTTTGCCTCCACCGGTGAACAGGCAGGCTACTTCGCTTCCGCTACCGGTTATATCGCACCGAACCAGGAGGCTTACGACAGCGCTGCCTATAAGACCTACCGCGAGGAAACCTTCCCCGGCATCTCGGTCGTCTACGATTCTCTGGCTAAGTCCGATTCTTCCGCTACCAATCCGTATGTTGCCATTTCCAATGAGATGCGCGATGCAAACAAGGTTGCGATGGAAACGGCTGCTACCGATCCTACGGCGGACATCAATACCGTGATTACGACCGCCAAGGACAGCATCCAGGAAGCGCTGGACATCTACAACCAATCCAATTCCTAATCATGTGTTAGACTTCTCCTTATAGCAAGGGGGCAGGGGAGACCCTGCCTTTTTGCAGTTTTCAGGAAAGGAAAATCAAAATGAATCAGAGAGTTTTAGTCTTTTCCGTGGATGCGATGGTGTATGAGGATCTTCAACACCTGCGCAGCTGCCGGAACACCAAAAAGTATTTTCAGAACGCCTGCGGCGTCCGGCATATCAGGAGCATCTACCCGACGGTAACCTACCCGGCACATACTACGATCCTGACAGGCTGCTATCCGGCCAGCCACGGCGTGATCAGCAATACGCATTTTACGACCGGCAGTACCGAATACGAATGGCTCTGGGATGCAAGCAATGTCAAGGTGCCGGATGTCATTACGGCGGCAAAGGATCAGGGGTACACGACCGGTGCGGTCTTTTGGCCTGTGACCGGTAACCATAAGGCCGTGGATTATCTGATCGATGAGTACTGGTGCCCGCATGAGGGAGAAACGCTCCTTGGTGGATTCGCGAATATGGGGTCCAGCCCGGAAATGCTGAAGATCATCGAGAAAAATCAGCATCTTCTCCCCAACGGCGGCAAGCTCGGCCGTGTAGCCCTGATGGACCACCCGCAGATCGACCATTTTCTGATTTCGTGCGCCTGCGACATCATTCGTGAGTATTCCCCGGAATTTATGCTGGTACACAACGGCAATATCGACGATGCCCGCCATAAGTACGGCGTTTTCAATGAGGAGGTTCTGCATGGTCTGGATCTGGTTGATCTTTGGATTGGGCAGTTGATGCGGGCTTTGGAGGACAGTGGTCATCTGCACGATACGGATGTAATCATTGTGAGTGACCACGGGCAGATGGATCTGTCGCGTGTCATCAAGCCGAATGTATTCTTTGCAGATGCCGGTCTGATTCAGGTGGATGAAAACGGAAATCTGCGGGATTGGACAGCGTTCTGCTGCTCTAACGCCATGTCTGCCATGGTCTATCTGAAAGACCCCGCAAATGTGCAGGCCTATGCCAAGACCTATGCGGTACTGCAGAAGATGGCGGCGGAAGGCATCTACGGCTTTACGACCGTCTACACAAAGGACGAAACAAAGGCCATGGGGCTGGATGGTGATTTTTCGTTTGTACTGGAAACGGATGGGTATACCTCCTTCAGTACAGATTGGAACCGTCCTGCGGTACGCCCCTTTGACCGAAACGATTTCCGGTACGGGCATGCCACACACGGATATCTGCCGGAAAAAGGACCCCAGCCTACCTTCATGGCAGTCGGCCCCTCCTTCCGGGAAAATGTATGGCTCGACAGTGCCGCTATGATCGATGAGGCACCGACCTTTGCCGCATTGCTTGGCGTGCCGCTGCCTGCAGCCGACGGAAAAATCCTGCAGGAATTGCTACGGTGAGGAAAAACCATGGAAAACGCGCATTATTTTCTGCATGTAACAGACACACATCTTTGTTTCGATGCAGAGGCCCCAGACATATGCTGCACAGAGCAGGCGCTTCGGAGCCTCTACCAGACGGCATTTGCGTGGGATCACAGGCCTGCGTTTGTGCTGATTACCGGCGATCTTGTGCATGAAGGTACATCCGCTGACTACGCCAGAGCAAAGACCCTGCTGCAGGAGCTGGACGAGCAGTATCATACGAAAACTTATCCCGCATTAGGCAACCATGATAACCGCGAGAACTTCAACAACGCTTTTCGGGAACAGGCTTCTGATCAGCCTGTGGACTATTGTGTACAGAACGAATGGCTCAGATGGATCGTACTGGATTCCTCCTGCGGGCAGGTCATTGGCCAATTGTCCGGCAGCCAACTTGCGTGGCTGGAACAGGAGCTGTGCGACCCCACAGACTGCCCAACGATCCTCGCGCTGCACCACCCGGTATACGGAACGACTACAGCGGAAACTGATGCCAACAACCTTGCTACTCCGGACCGCCTGATTCGGCTCTTGCAAGATCATCCGGTTGATGGGATCCTTTGCGGACACAGTCATGAGGCAACCCTTGTGACAGAGCAGGGGCTGCCGCCCCAATTTGTTGGAGCCGGCGCGGCCTCTGCGGCTCTACCGCTGATACAGGGCCGGGTGCAGTTTCGCAAACAGTGCTGGATACAGTTTTGCAGGGTGCAGGACAAAAGATTGTATTGGTCCCCGCTCTGCCTGGACCGCAGTAAGCTGCTCGCCAATATGACTCCGCAGGAAATGCTGGAGTAAATGGCTGCTGCACATCATTTTGACTGAAAGTGCAGCAACGTCCCTAAGAATCAGACGAATAATCGAATAATAGAGAAAAGCATGTGCATCACAAATCCATTGAAAATCCTGATTTTCAAGGAAATCTGTTGCACATGCTTTTGTTTTGGTTGTAAATATCGTCTGATTATTACACTTTTTCGTACAAAATAGGAGCTGCTACATGTGCCCCCATTTGTGGTGCACTATGTGGAAGCAAACCAAAGACATAGCCAAAGCGTTGAATGTTCGCGAAGAAAATTTCTTTACAAGGGCAGAAACACCGGAGGACATTATTCGCTTGATGATTTGGTATGACTGGGAACATGGCTGCGGCGGGAGCGTTCCGATTGACACGATTCTGCTTTTTGATAATTTTGAGGAAGTGGAAAAATTATTGAAAGAGTGGTATAGCCAAAAGGAAAAATTAAGAACGAGGAAAATTACAGGAGCAGAGTATCTGGAATGGATGCTGCAGTGACCCTTTAGCAAAAGAAAACAATAAAATTTTTCTGCATCGTTGAAAGACCCCACGTAATGTGAACTGCTTGTTGAGACAGTCTATTGCGTGGTCTTTTTTATATCCGCAAAGCCTTGATGCGACGGGCTTTGCGGATTTTTCTGTCTTACCCGGAAGTGAGACATGAAAAAGTGAAACTGCGAAAATGCAGAAATGAAATTCTGAAATAACGCGATATGAACGGCTATGTCTCATTTGAAAAGTTGAGTTCCTCAAATTGGCAGGGGGTGCGGTTCTTTAAAAGCTTATGAGGGCGTTTTTCGTTATAAAATTGTATGTATTCTGCAATGCCCGTTCGGAATGCATTCGCGGATTTATATTCCTTGCGGTAGAGATTTTCTCGCTTTAAGGATGCAAAGAATGACTCGGCCACAGAATTGTCATGCGGATGCCCTGGCGCGGAAACAGAATGCTTTACTCTATATTCTTGTAGGAGCTGCTGGAATGTGTGCGATAGGTACTGAGAGCCGCG
>OGYZ01003141.1_pt1 | contig 10340 bp, 8 predicted proteins | sample 1576681 | NCBI WGS metagenome assembly OGYZ01 (sample SAMEA3541480, study PRJEB24748) | human gut metagenome | biome: human gut; feature: human-associated habitat; material: faeces | place: China | collected 2012 | reverse complement strand
CATAAAAAACGGGCGGAGCGCCTTTCGGCGCCCCGCCCGTTTGAAAGTCGGGCAAAAGGGGGGTGCCCGACAGGGGGAAGAGCAATATCATCTGCATAGCGATCTTACGCGCGACCACTATGCTGAGAGCATATGTATTCTACTGCACGGCTCATCCGTTGTCAATGTTTTTCTGCCGGTATTTTCTTGTATTTTCCACGGTTTTCCAGTCGCCGCTCCCTCTTGCCTGCCCCGCTGCGGCGTGCTATACTGAGGGAAAAACCGCGCCGGAAAAGGAGGTGCCGCCATGACGAAGGATGAGCTGCGGGCCAAGGCCAATGAGCTGCCGCTGCTGCCCGGCGTCTATCTGATGATGGACAAAACGGGGCAGGTCATCTACGTGGGCAAGGCCATAAAACTGAAAAATCGGGTGAGCCAGTACTTTCAGGACACCGCCTCCCACAATGACAAGACCCGCCGCATGGTGTCCCAGGTGGACCGGTTCGACACTATCATCGTCCGCACCGAGTTTGAGGCTCTCATTCTGGAGAACTCCCTCATCAAGCGGCACATGCCCCGCTACAACATTTTGCTGAAGGACGACAAGGGCTATCCCTTCGTCCGGTTGGACGAAAAGGCCGACTACCCCCGCTTCACGCTGGTGACACGGCCCGCGGAGGACGGCGCCCGCTACTTCGGCCCCTTCGGCGGCCGCAGCGAGACGCGGCAGGCCATCGACGCGGTGTGCGCCGCCCTGCGCCTGCCTACCTGCTCCCGCCGGTTCCCACGGGACATCGGCAAGGAGCGTCCCTGCCTCAACCACCACATCGGCCGGTGCGACGGCTTCTGCCGTCCTGACGGCCCCGATGCCGCCGAGTACCGGCGCCGCATCGCCCAGGCGGTGCGGCTGTTCGAGGGGCGGCTGCGGCAGGTGACGGCGGAGCTCACCGCACAGATGACCGCCGCCGCCGAAGCTCTGGACTTCGAGCAGGCCGCCGCCCTGCGTGACCGCATCCGCGCCCTGTCGGTGCTGTCCAAGAACCAGAAGGTCATCGCCGGCATCTGCGCCGACACCGACGTCTGGGGCGTATACACCGGCCCCGCCCGTGCCGGCTGCGCCGTGCTGCACATTGAAAACGGCGACCTGCTGGGCCGCCGCGTGGAGGTACTGCCTGTTGCCGAGGATGATGCCGCCCTGCTGGGTGCCGTGGTGCCCCAGTACTATCTGGACCGCGAACTGCTGCCCCGTGAGATCCTGCTGCCTTTGCCGGTGGAGGATATGGACACTCTGTCCGCCCTGCTGACGGAACGCTGCGGCCACACCGTCACCCTCCGTGTCCCACAGCGGGGCCAGCGGCGGGAGCTGCTGGACATCGCCTGCCGCAACGCCAAAGAAGAGGTGGAGCGCGTCACCTCCGACGCCGAGCGCACCGCCGGTATCCTCCGGCTTTTACAGGAGCTGGCCGGCCTGCCGGTGCTGCCCCGCCGCATGGAGAGCTACGACATCTCCCACACCGGCGGCGCCGATCAGGTGGCCAGCATGGTGGTGTTCGTGGACGGACGGCCCCTGAAGCGGGACTACCGCCGCTTTCAGATCCAGAGCTGCGGCGGTCCCGATGACTACGGCGCCATGGCGGAGGTGCTGGAGCGCCGGTTCCGCCGGTATCTGGACGGCGACGGAAAATTCTCCCCCCTCCCCGACCTGCTGCTCATCGACGGAGGCGTCCAGCACGCTCGGGTGGCCGAGGAGGTGGCGGCCAAGCTGCACCTCTCCGTACCGGTGCTGGGCATGGTGAAGGACGACCGTCACCGCACCCGTGCGCTGGTGACGGCGCAGGGCATGGAGATCGGCATCCAGACGCCCCCCGCCCTGTTCGCCCTGATTGGGCGGGTGCAGGAGGAGGTCCACCGCTTCGCCATCACCTACCACCACCAGAAGCACGCCAAAAACGCCTACCGCTCCCAGCTGGACGGCATCGCCGGCGTGGGCGAGGCCCGCAAGAGGCTGCTTTTGCAGCGGTTCGGCACCGTCAAGGCCATTCGCGCCGCAGAGCTCCTCCAGCTGGAGGAGGTGCTGCCCAAGCCCGCCGCCCGCGCCGTCTACGACCACTTCCATCCGGAAAATATGTCAAAGGAGAACACCCCATGAGATATTACGCCACACTGGGCCCCGCCTGCTGCGAAGCGTCCGCGCTGTCCGCGCTGCTGCGCCGCGGCGTCTCCGGCTTCCGGCTCAACGTGTCCCACACGCCGCTGGCCGCTCGCCGCGACTGGATCGACGCCCTCCACGATGCGGAGCGCTCCACCGGTCTGGCCGCCCAGCTGATGATCGACCTCCGCGGGCCGGAGGTGCGCATCGGCGCTCTCTCCTCCCCGCTGACGCTGACGGCGGGCGAGGCCGTGACGCTGGGCGCGGATATCCCTGTGGAAAAAGATGTGCTGGCGGCGCTGGTGCCCGGCATGACCGTCCTGCTGGACGATGGGGCTATGGCCCTGACCGTGCTGGACGGCGGGCGGTGCCGCGTCACCCGCGGCGGCGTCCTCACCGGCCACAAGAGCCTGACGCCGGAGGGCACGGAGCTGCACCGCCCCGCCCTGTGTGAGGCAGACCTCGCGGATCTGGCCCAGGCCGCGGCGCTGGGCGTCAGCGCCGTCATGCAGCCCTTCGTCCGCAGCGCCGATGACCTCCGCACCGTGCGGCAGGCCATGGCGGAGAACGGCCTTGCCCATGCGGAGCTGTTCGCCAAGGTGGAGGATCAGACGGGGCTGGACGCCCTTCCGGACTGGATGGACCTTTGCGACGTGGTCACCATCGCCCGGGGCGATCTGGGCAGCAGCCTTCCTCTGGAGCAGCTGCCCGCCGCCCAGAAGCACATCGCCGCCCTGTGCCGCAGCCGCCGCAAGCCGTTTCTGGTGGTGACTCAACTGCTTCACAGCATGATCGACCATCCCACCCCCACCCGCGCCGAGGTGCTGGACATCTACAACGCCGTGCTGGACGGTGCGGACTGCCTGATGCTCACCGGCGAGACGGCCCAGGGCCGCTATCCGCTGGCGGCATTGGACTGGCTGATGCGCGTGGCCCGGGAGGCGCAGCGCGCCCGCTGACCTGAACTGAAAATACGCAAAGACCGCACCGGCCCCCTGCCGGTGCGGTCTTTGCTCTATCTCTCCAAATGGTTCGGTATCAAAATTTGCCGGGCGCTCACTCCGCGTGCCGCCGCCTGCGGCGGATGGCAGCGCCTGCCAGGGCCATCGCCGCGCCACTGGCCGCGGCGATCCACAGTCCCACGGCGCCCTCATCCGCGGTCCGCGCCGACTGCACACTGCCGGAGACGCCGGTCGCCTCTACCTTGCCGATGCTGGCGTCCTCCTTGCGGATCTCCTGTGTACCCGCCGCATCGCGGAAGTACCGGCCGCAGTCCTCACAGGTCCAGCAGGTGACATATCCCACCTGTGTCGGCGTGGCCGGACGGCCGTTCACCTTCACCAGCGCCGTATGGTTCTTGCTGTCCACCGCGCCATAGGCCGCGCCGCAGACGGTGCAGACTGCCTTCTCAACGCAGGTTGCCGTACCGCCGCTGCACCTCGCCGTCTCCGACTGTCGGCAGCCGGTCACGGTACACCTGCGGGTGTGCCGGTCGTTCCCGTCGGATGTCCACGCGCCCCACGTATGGCCGCTCTTTGCCGCCGTGACGGTATCGCCGCACACGGCGCACACCACCGCCGTGGTGCAGTCGCCGTCATCCGCCGCGCCGCTGTGCAGGCAGGCGTAGCCGCAGTCGCGGCACGCGCCGCCGGCCCAGTCATGGCCGCTCTCCGCCACGGTCACAGCGCCGCAGCAGCTCCACTTCTTCAGATGGCTGTCCGCCGTGGTGATCCACTGCTCCTCCCCGCCGGACGCATGGTTGTCGGGATCAATGTCGCCGTAGCTCCTGCCGCAGTAATCGCACGCCGCCGGCTCGAGGCAGGTGGCCGTACCGCCGGAATGCACCGTCTCCAGCCCCTGCCACGCCAGCACCGGAATGCGCATACCGTTCTCCGCCAGCCGCTTGCTGCCGCAGTCGGTGTCCCACGGGTGCGCGTTGTCACCGCGCCCCGCGATCAGCGCCTGCAGCACCGTGCCGTCGGCAAAGGCCGCGGCGGCCTTGGCTGTACCGCTGCCGCTGCCGCCCGTCAGATACCAGCAGTTCTCCACGATGCCCTCATTGGAGATGCTGCCGCCGGTGATCTCACCCACGTTATAACAGTTCCGGATGGTGGCCGTGGTAAAGCCGTCCCGCATGTCGCCGACGATGCCGCCCGCCACATTGACGCTGCTGCCGTACCGGCCCTCCTCCTGGATGCTGCCCGTGTTATAGCAGTCCTGGATCAGGGACGCGTCGAAGCTCACGCCCAGAATACCACCCATGCCATGGCGGCCCTCCGGACCTCTGCTGATGCCGCCGCTGATCGTCCCGGTATTCACGCAGCCCCGTATCGTTCCCCTGTCGCTCATGCCGACGATGCCGCCCACGCGGCCCATGGTGCCGATGTCGTCGTTAGGCGCGATGGTGCGGAGGGTACCGTCATTCCGGCAATTCTCGATGGTCCCGCTGCTGGAACCGGCAATTCCTCCGGCATTGATCTGGACCCCGCCCAAGGAGCCGTCCACCTTATTGAGGAGAATATCGCAGAGGTTCCGGCAGTTCCGGATCGCCGCGCCATTGGCCTCGCCTGCGATACCGCCCACATTGCCTCCGCCGACACCGTGGACATAGATATAGCCCGTCACGGTGACGTTCTGCACAACGGCGCTGCCCGTCAGCTGGGCGAACAGCCCGCTTGCGTAGGTATTCTCGGCATTTGTCGATACATACAGCCCCGTGATGGTGTGCCCCTGCCCGTCAAACGTGCCGCCGTAGCCCTCCGGCGCCGTGGATGTCCGCTCATACTGCCCCATGGGTGTCCACTCAGACAGCCACATGCCGCTCTCGCCCCTGGTATACCTGCCGTTTTCATCGAAGGTGCCGTCGTTCAGTACGATGTCCGCCGTCAGCACGGCGCAGGCATCGCTGTTCAGCTTCCGCCCGTTGGCGCCGTTGACGATATCCCTGAACACCACCAGCTCCTCCGCATTTCCGATCTGATAAGGCTCCTCCGCCGTACCGCTGCCGCTCAGGCTGCGGCCCCACCACGCCATTAGGATCAGATCCCCCATCACAGGGGCGGAGAAGTCATACACGTCGGCACCGTTCAGCCGCCAGCCCAGCAGCTCGTGTCCCTCGCTGGTAGGGTCGGCGGGACGGGAGACTGCCTGTCCCCGCAGCACCCGCCGCGTCCCATCGGTGCTGCCGTACATGGTCAGGAACGTGACCTGGCACTTGGCGCTGGCCTTGATGGTGCCTCCGCTGCTGACGCTGGTCAGGAACACCGTGCGCTCGGCGTTGTAGCTGGCGTCGATGGTGCCCTCGTTGACGACACCGGCGCTACCGCCGCAGTCCCGAATGGTGCCGCCGTCGGCGTACATGGTTCCCTCGTTATACACGCCGCCCGCGCCCAGCAGACCTCCGGCCGAGCAGTCGCGGATGGTGCCGCCCTTCATGGTAAATATGCCCATGTTGTATACGCCGCCCGCGTCTCTGGCGCCGTAGAAGGGGCTGGAGCAGCCCATGATGGTGCCGCCGTTCATGGTAAATCTGCCGCCGGCGTTCACCACCACGCCGCCGGCGAAGGCGTTGCCCATGGCGGGGACCTTACCGCCGGTGATGATGCCTCCCTTGACGGAGAAGTCGCTGTGCGTGCTCTCCGGATCGCTGTCATTCAGCTCCAGATAGCCGCCGTTCCCGATCCAGAACACGATGTTGCTGCCGTCGCTCCGGAGCACGTGGCCGTTCAGGTCCACGGGCACGTACCGGCTGACATCCAGTCGACTTCCCGTGAGCTGCACGTCCGCCGTCAGGATCACCTTGCTCACCTCGCTGTCCGCCAGCGCGGCGGCCAGTCCCTGCGCCGTGGTGACCTCGCGGTCAGCAGTGCCGAGGAAATGCGCACCGTCCTCCCTGGTCACGCTGTTCACGATACTGCCTATCACGCTCACATGCCCCTCGGACTTGATGATCAGGCTGTCCACCGCGCCGCCCCGCAGCTGCAGCGCGCCGTCGGTCTCCACCGTGACCTTGCTGTACCGGCCGCCGGTGATGGTGACATTGGCGTCACCGGCGATGATAAGCTCACTCACCCGTTTCCCGTCAGCCGCGGTGATGCTTTTCGCCGCCTTGTGGATGGTCAGAGGCTTCGCAACGTCCTGATAGATGGTCAGATCGCCTCCCACGTATTTCCCACTGGTATCCGCCAGCACCACCTGCAAACGCTCCTCTGTGGGGATGAATACCGTGACGGTCCCATCGGCCAGTGTCAGCGTAGCGCAGTTCTCCTCCGGAACCAGGCTGCCGCCGTAGAGCCGGACCTTCGCCCGGGTGTCCTCGCCCACGGTGTAGGCGTCGTCCGCCGCCAGCGCCTGCACCGGCAGCAGGCTCACCGCCATGCACAGTGCCATCAGGATGCTTACCAATCGTTTCCTCATGTGTTCTCCTCCCTTTCGCCGCAGGACGCGGCCCCCAGTTGAAAGTCGTAGCGCATCTCCAGCGCGTGAAACAGTCTCTCTATGGTACGCTGGCCCACGGCCCGCAGATCCATGGTCCGCAGGAAGGCCAGCGCCTGCTGGATCTCCTGCTCCGGCACCCCGTAGCCCCGCAGGCTCAGTGTCAAAAAGCACTCCAGCTTCTTCTCCAGCGTCAGCGCCCCGCCGCAGGGCTGGGCCATATAGCCCCGCATCAGTCCCGCCGACCCCAGCTCCAGCATGTAGAAATCCTCTGCCGTCAGCTGCGGCTGGTACGGTCCGAAGATGTCGTACAGCTCTCGGGCTGTCTCGCGGAAGATGTACTCCGACGCCTCCTTCTGGGTATAGGCCTCGATGTAGATCTCCCGCAGGTTCTCGTTGAGCTCCGTCAGCGTCAGCTGGATGGCCGTCTCCGCCGCGTACACGAACACCGGCGGCAGCTTGCCGCCGACCACGCTGCGGGCCGCCCCGAACTGGCCGGAAAACATGAACGTCACCAGCTCCGTCAGCACCCCGTCCTTGGCCCGAAAGATGTTCTGGAAGCTGCTGTTGGACACCTCTGCTCCCTGCACGATCTGGGCCACGGTGGTCTTTTTGTAGCCCTGCTCCAAAAACAGCTTGACGCATACGGTCAGTATCCGGCGCTTGGCCGGCAGACTGGCGTTGGTCAGCGCCATGGAGACCACCCTCCTTCTATTTCTGGCATATATGCCATTATAGTACCATGCAGCCACCGCCTGCGCAAGCACTTTCTAACGTTTTTTTACTTTTCGGCAAAATCACGGTCCTTTTTCAAAAATTGGATATCCGTCCCCTGTTCGCGCATAAACGCCCTCCCCTCCTGCGCAAAAAGAGTACCGGCGCGCCGTCGGGCGCGCCGGTCCTCTTTTCCTTTTTTCTCTCACTCGATCTCGAAGTCATCTGTCTCAATAACGTCCGGCTGCTGATGCCGCACCACCTTCACGGCGCATAGCGCCACGCTGAGGTTCAGCGCGCCATCCAGCAGCAGCGACACGCCCATCAGCATCACCAGCACCTGAGCCCCCTCAGTGGGCCGCAGCACCAGCAGCAGTCCGATGACGCCTGTGAGCACTGCCAGCACCAGTACCAGCCACCATTGGGGAATACCGAATCGTCTGGCGTCCACGGCGATCTGGATCTTGAACAGGCCGTCCGCCAGCACGGGGATACCGAACATCACGCACAAAAAGCTCATGGCTTCTCCGGGGTGGCACAGGGTGATGATGCCCACCGCGATGAGCAGGATCCCGAAGGCCAGGTCGTACTGAAACGCCAGCCGGAACAGGTCCTTGGAGAAGTACCCGCCCAGCTTGATGGCGCCGCACACCACCATGCCGATGCCCAGCGCCCTGCCGATCCACGGCACGCACCGCTCCGACATCACCAGCAGCACCACGCCCAGCACGCAGAACAGCACCGACACCACGATATATCCGGTTTTCACGGCCCACAGCGGGCCCGTTGCTCTCACATTCCGCATAACTTGCATCTCCCTTCGCGCATTCTTCCGCGCCTTCCTCTTTGTCATGTCTCATGATACCGCGCCGCCGCGCCCTGCGGTACGGGCAGAAAAAAGAGATGCCCGAAATTCGGACATCTCCCTGTATACGTCTGGTTTTTGGGCAAAGCGGGCCGTTTGTCTGTCGCCGCTCACAGCTGCCGGTTGTTGCTGTGAGCCACGATAAGCTCCGGCACGCCGCGGCACAGCTGGAGCATCCGCTGCAGGTCGCTCAATGACTCCTCCTTCATGCCGCTGCTGACCCAGTCGATCCACACGCCGAACAGCTGGCACTTCATGAACTGCACCACCACCCGCCGGTCGCCGCCGGAGATGCTGGCATCGGAGAACACGGTGGTAAGATACGTATCCACCACGTACTCGCACAGCCGCATGGTGTCCTGCAGGAACATATCCCGATTGGCGGAGTTGAAAATGTGCATCACGGCGCGGCGGTTCTCCCGTGCCGTGTGGAACGCCACGGAGAAGCATTCCTCCATGGAGGAGATGGTCGGGTACTGCCGGATCAGCTCATCGGTCTGCTCCGTCACGATCTCCCCCAGCAGGGAGGGAATATCCTGAAAGTGGTAGTAGAAGGAGTTGCGGTTGATACCGCAGTCCTCCACGATGTCGCGGACGCTGATCTTACTCAGCGGCTTCTGGTTCAGCAGCTTCATGAACGACGCCTTGATGGCCTGCTTCGTGAAATTCGCCACGGTGCTCCTCCTGTTCTCGGCGGTACAAAGCCCGCCCTACGGCTGTTCGCCGAGGGCGGGCCGTATGTAGTCCCTTTTATTTGGCGCTCAGGTACTCGTCGATGGACTTGGCGCCCAGCTTGCCTGCGCCCATGGCCAGAATGACGGTAGCCGCACCGGTGACGGCATCGCCGCCGGCGTACACGGCCTGACGGGAGGTAAGGCCCTCCTCGTTGACGATGATGCCGCCCTTCTTGTTGACCTCCAGGCCCTTGGTGGTGGACTTGATCAGCGGGTTGGGGCTGGTGCCCAGAGACATGATGACAGCGTCCACCGGCAGGTCGAACTCGCTGCCCTTCTTCTCCACGGGACGGCGGCGGCCGGAGGCGTCCGGCTCACCCAGCTCCATCTCCACGCAGGTCATGGACTTCACGCAGTCCTGCTCGTCGCCGTTGATATGGACGGGATTGTTCAGCGTCTTGAAGATGACGCCCTCCTCGATGGCGTGCTCCACCTCCTCGTGACGGGCGGGAAGCTCCTCCATACCGCGGCGGTACACCACGTACACCTGGGCGCCCAGGCGCTTGGAGCAGCGGGCTGCGTCCATGGCCACGTTGCCGCCGCCCACCACGGCCACGGTCTTGCCCTTCAGGTCCATAATGGGCGTGTCGCTGTCGGGCAGGTACGCCTTCATCAGGTTGATGCGGGTCAGGAATTCGTTGGCGGAGTAGACGCCCTTCAGGTTCTCGCCGGGGATGTTCATGAACATGGGCAGACCGGCGCCGGAGCCGATAAACACGGCCTCAAATCCGTTCTCCTCCATGAGCTCGTCGATGGTGATGGTGCGGCCCACCACGGTGTTGGTCTCCACCTTCACGCCCATGGCCTTCAGACCGTCCACTTCCTTCTGGACGATAGCCTTGGGCAGACGGAACTCGGGGATGCCGTACACCAGCACGCCGCCGGCCAGATGCAGTGCCTCAAACACCGTGACCTCGTAGCCCTTCTTGGCCAGGTCGCCGGCGCAGGTCAGGCCCGCGGGGCCGGAGCCGATGACCGCCACCTTGTGGCCGTTGCTCTCGGGCTTGGCAGCGGCCTCGGTGCTGTGGGCGTTGTGCCAGTCGGCCACGAAGCGCTCCAGACGGCCGATGCCCACGGGATCGCCCTTCTTGCCGCGGACGCAGTGCATCTCGCACTGGCTCTCCTGGGGACATACACGGCCGCACACGGCGGGCAGGGAGCTGGTCTGATGGATGACCTGATATGCGCCCTCATAGTCCTTCTCCACGATCTTCTGAATAAACTCGGGGATGCGCACGTTGACGGGACAGCCGTCCACGCAGGGATGGTTCTTACAGTTCAGGCAGCGGGCAGCCTCGTCCAGCGCCTGCTCCTCAGTGTAGCCCAGCGCCACCTCGAGGAAGTTCTTGTTGCGGACCTGAGGGTCCTGAGAAGGCATCTCGTTCTTATCCAAACGCATGTTGATCTTGCCAGCCATCTTACTTTACCTCCTGCTTGAACAGATTGCAGACTTCCTCGTGCTTAT
>OGYZ01003133.1_pt1 | contig 10356 bp, 14 predicted proteins | sample 1576681 | NCBI WGS metagenome assembly OGYZ01 (sample SAMEA3541480, study PRJEB24748) | human gut metagenome | biome: human gut; feature: human-associated habitat; material: faeces | place: China | collected 2012 | reverse complement strand
TGCAGATTCAGGTGGAACGCGTGGAAGGACATAGAATTTTGGATACCGTGGTGCGATATGAAAATTCTTAAAAGCAGAAGACGGCATACGATATCAGCATTAGATACATTACAGTATGTAGGAAGTGAGGCAGTAAATGGGAACAAAAAATAATAATAATTTATTTTTTACGTGCAGTCTGATTGAATATATGGGACGTTTAAAAAAGAAAACCAGATGTGAAATAACAGAGGCCCTGGGCAAAGAGAACATAGACAGAATCTATGAATATGCGGATGTGCTGCACTGTGAACCAATTGAAAAGGTTGCACATGAATTCGTAACCGAATGTAAGATCACAACAGGAAATTTTGATAATGTAATTGAGTGCCGTTATAGAATTCCTGATTATTGGGATATTGGTGAAGTGTATGAACGCCTGATAGAGGATAGTTATAAAGATTCTGATATTTTAAAAGGGTTATGGGAAGTTTATCATTCGTGGATAGATGAAAAAATATCAGACTATAATACAGATTTTTATTACCAGCCGCGGGATTATATTGCAGCATGCTATAAGAAAGGAGAAGTATTATAGATGGGCATAGGTGTAAAAGTAAAAGTGTGGGGGGATTATGCTTTGTTCTCAAGACCGGAGATGAAGGTTGAAAGATGTTCTTATGATGTTATGACACCTTCGGCAGCACGTGGAATTCTGGAAGCAATATACTGGCATCCCGGTCTGAAATGGGTTATTGATAAGATTTATGTGAAGAATCCAATCCGCTTTACAAGTGTCAGGCGAAATGAAGTAAAAAGCAAGATATCTGCCAGCAATGTACTGCAAGTGTATAATGGGGCAGATAAACCACTTTATCTTAGTACAAAAGAAGACATTGTTCAGAGAGCCTCTCTAATTTTATGTGATGTATGCTATATCATAGAAGCACATTTTGAAATGACGAATAAGGCAAATGCATCGGACAATCCTGGAAAATTTAAAGATATTATCATGCGTCGTTTAAAAAGAGGAGAGTGCTATCATATGCCATATTTTGGGTGCAGAGAATTTCCGGCTCAGTTCTGTTTATGTGAAGAAAAAGAGATACATACCAGTTATGATACAGTGCCTGAAAAGGATCTGGGATTTATGTTGTATGATATGGATTATAGTAATCTGGATGAAATACAGCCGATGTTTTTCAGAGCAGTCATGAGAAAAGGAGTGCTGGATTTACGAAACTGTGAGGTGATCAGATGATTCTGCAGGCATTGGTAAAGTATTACGAGGAACTCGTACAGCAGGGAAAAGCAGCAAAACCAGGCTGGTGTCAGGCAAAAGTATCGCATGCAATAGAATTAAATGCGGATGGAACAATAAAAACGATTATTTCATTGAAAAAGGAAGAGCAAAGAGGCAAGAAGAAAGTATGGGTTCCCGAACCTTTAAATGTACCGGAAATGGTTACAAGATCTTCAGGGATTGCTTCTAACTTTTTATGTGATAATGCCAAGTATTTTCTTGGAATTGATGCAGAAGGAACAAATCAGAGAGTTATAGACTGCTTTCATGCGGCAAGGGAAAAGCACTTAGCAATTCTTGGAGAGGCAGAGGGAGAAATGGCGAAAGCAATCTGTCTTTACTTTAAAAACTGGAATCCGGAACAGGCAAAGAAGAATCCTGTGATTAAAGAACATTGGGAAGAACTGAATGAAGGCGGAAATATTATCTTTAGTATGAAAGGGATTTATGCACAGGAAGACGATGAAATAAAGAAGCTATGGGACAAGCTGCAAGTAAAAGAAAATAGTGGAAAGAAAGGAATCTGTCTTGTGACAGGACAGAAAACAGAGATAGCACGTATTCATAGAGGAATAAAAGGAGTTCCGGGAGCACAGTCAAGTGGAGCAGCACTTGTGTCATTTAATGCTCCGTCATTCGAGTCTTATGGAAAAGAACAAAGTTATAATGCACCGGTCGGAAAGTATGCGGAGTTTGCATACACAACAGCATTAAATTATTTATTGAGTCAAAGAGAATATCAATTTCCATTAGGAGATTCCATGATTGTATTCTGGGCAGAATCAGGAAAAGAAGAATATCAAAAGACATTTTTGTCCTGGATGAATCCCAAGCCGGATAATCAGAAAGAAATGAGAAAAGTATTTGGAAATTTAGAGAAGGGATTATGGGTAGACCTTGAGGATATCAACTTAGATCCGAATCAGCCATTTTATATCCTGTGTCTTGCACCAAATGCAGCAAGATTATCAGTTCGGTTCTTTTATCAAAATTCATTTGGAACCATTATTAAGAATATTTCTAGACATTATCAGAGAATGGAAATTGTAAAACCTTCCTGGGTGGAGAATGAATATCTGGGAGTAAAGAAGATGCTGGATGAAACAGTGAATCAGAAGTCAAAGGATAAAACTCCAGTTCCTAATATGGCATCAATGGTATTAAGAGCAATTCTGGAAGATTCAAGATATCCAGAAAGCTTATATACGGATACGCTGATACGAATACCACCTATGGATGCTCAGTCAGCTCTTTATTTTCTCGCAGAGTATTTGGATATTCCATACACTGACATGCCGGAAACAACAGAACAGACTAATACGTATGTTGTATTAGAAATTCTGAATAAATATAGCAGGAAATTCAGGAAGGAACAAAAACGTAATCATAATTAATATTTAAAACAGAGTCTATATGGCTCTGTTTTTTGTTTTCTGGGTTTTTTCTGTCAATATCAGTAGCAGACGCATTTGATGCAATGACAAGTGACAGAATATACAGAAAGCATCTTGATTCAATTGTAGTCATAAAAAAATGAAGGTGCTGGGACCCAGTTTGATCCTGAAATTGCAGAAGCTATGCTTGATCTGATAAAAACAGAAAAAATCAAGTTAAATTATAGCGACCTATTGGGCCAGATTGATCTTGCTGAGACGCTAAACACTTTATATCCGGATAAGGAATTTTATGATGCAGCTGATTAATATATTTTTTCTGACATATATTGTTTATCAAATAAATAAAAGGAGGACTTGAATATGTTAGAAGTTTCAGGTGAATATAATGTAAAAGTAAGAACGTATCATAAAAACGGAATGGTTAACTACGAGGTTATGTTTAAAACCTTGAAAGAAGCAGATGATTTTTATATGTCTTATATAAAACACAATCCGGCCTGCCCGGTACCTACAATATGGACCAAAGTAAACAGTTCAGAAAATATATGGAGCAGAATAGAAGGATATTAACAGGAGGTATAACAAAATGTTAAAATGTTCACATAAATTTGTGGCGGAAAGAATAGCAGATAGGTATCATCTGCCTTTTGCATATAAAACTGCATTAATATTTGGAGGTATTTTTCCAGACTGCAGACCTTCATGTTTTTTAAAACCTCATACAAGAGAAAACTGGGCAGAAGAAATTGATAATATGGTGCAGCAGCTTAAAACTAACAGAAAACATAATATCAGATACTTCTTAAAAGCCGGCACTGTTCTTCATATGTATGCTGATTTCTTTACATATCCTCACTCAGATATCAATATACATTATTTCAAAAGCGGACATGCAAAATGGGAAAAACAACTGCATAAGAAACTTAAAAACAATTTTAAATTCACTGATGTAAGTCTCATGGAAGCAGGAAAAATTGATTTCAAAGATATCTTCAATATTTATGATATTGATGTTCATAGCATTGAATCAGATTGCAGCTACATATCACTGGCTGTATCAATAATATGTCAGAGACTGGGGATGGAACAGCCGAGAAAGGATAGGTTATCTGAAAGAACTGTAAGAATTATGAAACAGTACACAACAGAAGAACTGGTGAAAATATCCATGATCTCTGCAAAACCGGAAAATTAATAATTGAATAACAATAGCTTAAAACACCACAAAAATTGTGGTGTTTTTTCATGTGTGAAAATTTTGAAATTTTCCTATTTATTTTTTTGCAAATCATAAGAACAGCTGCTTTTTACAGAAAGCGGCTGTTTTTTCTGTCATATATTATACAGAATTTTGAAAAAGGAGTAGAAAATATGCATAAAATCAAAGCAATAATATTTGCAGATACACATAATTGTCTTGAGAAAAAAGCTACAGACCATCTACTAAGTCTTCCTCATGATCTTGTAATTCTTTTAGGGGATATAAGCAATAACGATTGGAAAATACTGCTGTCAAATGAAATATTCTGTAAATCACCTAAAATTGCAGTAGCAGGGAATCATGATGATGGAGAATATAACTGGAGAATTAATCAGCGGATTAAGGAAAAATATGGTGACAAATATCAGATAAGGTTTTTCGATACATACAGAGCAAAAGAATGTAAAGAAATGCTTAAGACTGATAATTTTGTTATTAATAATATTAGCTTTAATGGCATTTCAGGAAGTGTTAAATATAAGAATATAGACAGCCCATATCTTAAAACTCAGAAACAAGCTCTTGATAACTTAAGGTATATCAATGCTGCTGATATATTGATATCCCACGATAAGCCAAAAGCTGAATATGACGACTCAGATACTATTCAGAATGCGCATAGCGGACTATATGCTATCTGGTATTATATGCAACAATATAACGCAGTTAATATCCATGGACACATTCACGAAGAATATACAGACTGTGATGGTAAAGAATATTCATTTTTCAGGACAGCGTATTTAGAAATCAGAAAAAAAGGACTTAAAAAGAAAATTTCAGTCAGAAAATTATCAATAGTTTCAGTAGCAGGGAAGATAAAATATGTTAGATACATTAAATGTGCTAAAAGGAATAAAACTATTGTTTGAAAAAGGAGAAACTTTTTATAGCAGGAAATTCAGAAAGGAACAAAAACATAATCGCAATTATTAATATTTAAAACAGAGTCTATATGGCTCTGTTTTTTGTTTCCTGAGTTTTTTCTGTCATATCTTTTATATCAAACATTAAAAGGAGGAAATTAAAATGGCACATTTTAACGAAAACAAAGTAGATTTAAGAAATCTTACAGAAAAGGACTTCAGGGAGACTGGAAATATTCTCTATATGCTTCTTTCAGATAACGACATGGAAGCTCTGGATGCTGACCTTCTGAAGATTAATCAGGGCAAAACTATTAAGTCTCCGGACTGGATGGATTTCAGTAAGTATGCATTAGATAACATCAATGTCTCTTATAAGAACAACAAGGTTATCAGTGATGATATGTCGGAAGCAGATAAATGTGAATTATTTGGAGTACTTATTGATACTGTTGAAGACTGGCTTGATTCTAAAGGGATAACTACTGATGATATTCCTAATGATGAAAGAGAGCAGGAAGACGAAAACGCTGCTATCATATATGGTTCGGACTATGACTATCTGGCAGAAAAGTTCGCAGAAATTTTAGGAATTACGAGATAATTCACAGGAGGCAAATCATGGGAAGATTAGTGGACTTGAATGATGCAAAAGCTCTTATAGAGGACATCTATAAAAGAGACAAAGACACTATTAATATGTCATATAAAAAAGATAATATTATCAACGGATTAGATGAGCTTGATACAGCTTATGATGTGGATGCGGTTGTAGAACAGTTGGAAAAGAAGATACAGACACATGAGCGTTGTATTGAATATGAAAAGAAAAACGGAACGATAACAGAAGAATTTCAGCAAAGAAAAGCTGTTGAAGTACTGAAAGATGCAATCAACATTGTAAAGGCAGGACTCAAACCTTGTTATATATCAAAAGAACAAGTAAAAGAACTATGGGATAAAAAGCCTATATGTATTGAGTTTGCAGATGGATCTGATGCGTTAGCACAGGAGAACGGATATACATTGGAACAATGTCTTGCAATGTCTGATGTACGGTTTTTCCTGGATGTACTGGAAAAGAATAAGCAAAAGTAAAAAAGGAAATAATCTATGCGAATATATGTAAAGTTTAAAAACAGTGGAAGAGAGTCCTTAGATTTCATTGAACTTGGACATCCGGTAACTGGTGCTACAGTAACTCTTGATTGGGATACCTCTTATATTGAAAATGGGAATATCGAAGGCAGAGGAGTACATATCAACTATAATAGTGGCGATGAAACAGAGGACGAAACATATGCTAATGGCCGATTAAATGAACTTAAAGGGCTTGTATATGTATCTGCTCAGGCAGGGAATCTTGATACTGGCAGTGAAAGAACAGATATTGAAATGCTATCTATCACATTGGACGATGATGGAAATATCTATGACGTACCAATAATTAATTAATAAGTTAAAATATAAAACTGCTGGAAGACCAGAGAGAAGGACTTCTTATAAAGGTACATCTGATTGGACCTTTAAGAGATAAAAAAGGTAATATAAATGATATAATCGGATTTGCAGGACAATATGAAGAAAAACACGAAGATAGGATAACAAAGAAAAATAGTCAGAGAAATCTGACTATTTTTAATATTGAATATGGTATAATATTAATATCTCGGCAATTGAATAACCGAGAATTCCAGGTTGGTGTCTTAAAAGAAGAAAGGAGCGTTTATGAAAAATTATAAATTGTATCATAAAAACAAATTATTACTTAATTTTGAAATTCAGAATTTTACTCCTATAAGCTGCCAGATTTATATAGAAAATACAAAATATCTCCCATTGCCACTAAAGCGAATTATAAACAATAAAGAAGAATTTATAGACAAGACAATGAGTGATGTTTATATAGTAAATGATGATGGCTGTTATTTATTTGATTATTGGCTATCAAATAGAGAAGTTCCAGTCAATAGAGATAATTATCAAAAGTATATAACTAACAAAAGCAGTGCAAGAAAATGGATGCTGGAAAATCATTCATGCTCATACACAGATTGTTACTGGACAAAAGAAGACTCAGAATGTATTAATTATAAAGATATTTTAGATTATCTTCAGAATATTGATACTTACGAAAATCACATAACTATAAAAGAAGGACATGAGATGTACAAAGGCCAAAATTCTACATTAGGTGGACAATTAGAAAAATTCTGGTATAAATCTGGAGATTCTTTAAAACTTTGTAAAAAGACTGATAAACTTTATGATGTAATTAACGCCAGAGAAATTATTGCTTCACTTATATATCAAAAACAAGGTTTTGATAATTATTGTGATTACAAATTTTTATATAATACAACAGGAGAAGTCATTGGCTGTAAATGCCAGGCTTTCACAAATGTTAATGAAGAACTAATAGATGCATATGATCTTCTGGAAGAATATAATCTTACGCAACAGGATTCAGTTTATGAGCTTATTCCCACACTTGCAGAAAAGTATGGCGGAGATTCTGATGAGATTGCAAAACAGATGGATTTACAAACGCTAGTAGACTTTATATGCATGAATCGTGACCGTCATCAAGGAAATATAGGTTTTTTAAGAAATAGTGATACTATGCAGATTATAAAAATGGCCCCGGTATTTGATTCTGGCAGTTGTAAACATTTGGAAGGTGAATTACCGGAAACAGTAGGAATGATGAAAATTAATGGATTATATTCCACAGAAAAAGAATTATTATCGCATGTTAAGGATTTTCTTGTATTAGATGTTAACAAATTGCCAAGAGTTAAGGAAATATCTGACATATACGATAAATGTACGCATATTTCAAAAACAAGAAAGGAAAAATTGTTGGAATTATATCAACAGAGAGTTAATTTCATAAAAGAAAGACAACTTTCGCAAGAACTGGAGTACGATTTTAATAATCCTGATGAAGATGCTCTGGATGATGATACAACTATACCAGAATATATAGTTAGAACTATAAATAATAATCACTCACATAATAATTTGGATCATAAACTTTCTAACACAAAAGAATCTGAAGATAGAGAATTATAATTTTAATACTCTTTCAAATATTTAAAAATTTTTGATTATTGTTTTAAACCCGGAAAGACAATACTTTCCGGGTTTTTTCTGTCATATTTTCATTATTTAAAATATAAAGGAGATATGATTATGAAAAGTGAATATACAAAGAAGGCAGAACAATTAATGAAAACCCTTAATATAACCTACACTATTGAGTATGATGGCATAGGTATTAATCCTAACCATAATGATAAAGACAAGCGAACAATGTATAGCGTTCATCTTGAAAATTCCAGAGGTTCTATGGATTTTACCTTCTGGGGTAGTATACTTGAAGCTGAACTTCGCAAGATGTCTATGGACGACTATTGCAGAATTTATATGCGCAGTCGTTATCAGGATCTCAGCTACGCAGAGAAAAGTAAAGCTGATAGAGCATATCAGAAAAAACTTAAAGGGTGTAAAGTCGATATATATGACGTTGTTGCTGCACTACAGAAATACGAAGTTGGTTCTTTCTCAGATTTCTGTGATAAATATGGTATGATGAGGATAGTCGTAGAGCAGAAAGGATATATCTCGCCTGCACAGATGAATACTATAAGCTCAAGAAGATGTTCACAGAAGAAGAAATGGAAATGTTAAGGGAGGTTAATTAATATATGATAACATTAATTGAATTTGGGAAGTTCCTTACAGGACAAATAGCATTTTATGTAAAAAATGAGGATGAACATAACATGCTTTTGAATTTGATAAAGCAGGTGAATGGCATATTCATAAATATTGACGCTAATGCTTATGATATGTGTCGTCCTTATTATGCTATATCAAATAATGAATACAGTTGTTACGGAACATTCACAGTTTTAAATATGGAAACGACTACAGAAGAAATTCAAGAATTTAAAATCGCAAGGGATTTTAAGGACTTAACTGATGATGAAATCAAATATTTTTGCATCAGTGTCTTCAAAGTGCTTAATTTCAAAAGTATAAAGAGAACATTCAACAAAGATCTTGAATGCGAATATATAGATGTTTGCTTTAAAACAGTAGATCCGTATCCTAATGATGATATTTTCTTTGAAGAAGAAGTTAACATTACATTTACCTTAAATTCTGTCAGTTCTGTTGGCAATTTGATTGACTGTGATAATAAGGTGAATAATCTATGGGATAAGTTTCTATATGCCAGGGGAATCAGCCCATTAGCGATAGATAACCCTTATATTAATTGTTCTATTCCTGTTCATATTTGAAATCCAATTAACAGCCTGATCTTTTCAGGCTGTTTTTCTTTTTGTCTCATTTTTCTGTGTTTTATTTTTTTTCCGTCATATCTCTAATATCAAACATTTAAAGAAAGGAGAAATATTTATGTTGATTGATAATAAAAGAATTGCAGATTTTTTAAGCACGCATAGTTGTCACATAATAAACGAAGGCCAGACTTTGGAAGATAAGGTGACATATGCAGATTTCAATGCAGGCAGATATAAGAGCGTATTCAAGTAGCTTCAGGTTGATATTGAAATCGAAAAAGCATATGCTGCGCTTGAGGATGTGTTATTTGTTGAAAATAAGGATGGAAAACTTGTGTTAACTTGTGTTAAACAACCCGTACAAAATTTCAATAAATAATAAAGTGTACTTGTATAGCGCCGGAACATCAAACGAAATAATCTGGAAGGATTTATTTTCTCTGCACAGTAAAGGAGCAGAGTTTGTAAGTGATGCTAAATGCGAAGATATAAGATAAACCAATAACTCAGCAATTGAATAATTGAGAATTTTGATTAATATTTTAAAAATTAAGGAGAGTTTTATAAATGAGAAAAATTACAGAAACACATACAGGAAAGATAGTTACTGATACAGATTTGAATATGGAATATTTATATGTTGGAGACTATGGTAAGGAGAATAATATTAAAGCATCGTTCCTTGGATACGATAAAAGAATTGATAAAGTCGAACACAAACATGTAGATATTACAGATAAGTTAGTAGTTACGGTGTCGTCTCAAAAAGGTTGCCCGATGAATTGTAATTTTTGTGATTGCCCTAAATTTGGGTTTAAAGGTAACGCTACATTGCCAGAATTGATTACAGAAATTATGTCAGGAGTTGCGTTATCAGGCATCAGACACGGACAGAGATTGAATGTTCATTATGCCAGAATGGGTGAACCTACTTTTAATAATAATGTAATTACATCAGCTAAATATATCAGCTTGATACTTATGAACAACAATTCTGATGTTACTTTTGAAACATATCATCCGGTTGTTTCGACCATGATGCCCAAATACAACAAACATCTGAAAGGGTTTTTACAGGAATGGATTGCAACAGGATTTGAATATGGCGGAGAAGATGGATTTGGATTACAGTTTTCTATCAATACTTTAAATGAGAATAATAGAAACGAAATGTTCAGGAATATGTCATTATCATTGCAGGAGATTAGTGACATTATTAAAGAACTTCCAATGCCGA
>OGYZ01003128.1_pt1 | contig 10364 bp, 6 predicted proteins | sample 1576681 | NCBI WGS metagenome assembly OGYZ01 (sample SAMEA3541480, study PRJEB24748) | human gut metagenome | biome: human gut; feature: human-associated habitat; material: faeces | place: China | collected 2012 | reverse complement strand
ATCAGCTGTTACTGCTTTTTTGAATTATGCAAGGTATAAACGCGGAGACGCTTACCATTTAAACTCTTTATTAAAGTAAACGATTTATAAGTTGTCCATAATTAAAAAACTGTGTCAAACTACATTTATTGTAGTTTGACACAGTTTAGTTTACACTCTCGAATTTTATTTTATTTTTCCCTTTCAAGCAAAGTTATTTAGTTGTGTTTTAAGCCATTAGAACTCTTATTTCTTAAAATATTCTTCCTTTAATTCTCTCTCTACGCTTAGAGGTGGATGATTATATATCTGCAAACGACATACTTCATTCGGTATTTTTTCATAAGATGGTGTATTTTCTATCCATATAAGGTGATTATCATCTATAGAATAGAGGTATTTTGTATCCGGTGTAGTTATATAATCACTAATATTTTTAACATAAAGTCTATTTGCTTTTTCATTATACATATAAGGTAATATGACACTTCCTATTTTTTGTGGCGGAATAAAATATAATAATCTAAAAGAAGTTTTCTTACGAATTTTATAAAAACCAGTACATATATCTCCAACGATGTCTCCAACTTTTAAACTGTCTAATATTACATTTGATTTGCCAATAATATATGTTTTCTGCCATTGCCAAATTCTTTCATTATCCATATATTTATTTAAAGAGTTTAAAGCTACTTTCGGTAAAATGAAATAGTTTTTGCCTTTATATACTTGCATTCTAAAATGAATATTCTCAGAAGGAATATCTATCTTTAACTTTGTCTTTGAATACCTTTTAGAAAACGATTGGAAAAAAGGAATAGACATTATGCAAAGAATGATTATCACTCTTTGCATAATGTCTATTTTATTTTTGGGGAGAAATATTAACATAAGCAGATATGTTAGAATTACTGAGCTCTCTTAAAAAAGGGGGCTCTGTTAGTGTAATGTAAATAAAATAAGGTGTACAAATCTGTGAGCTGGAACATGGCACCATTGTTCTTGTTGCCGAAAGCATTGTATTTTCTGATGAAGTCACAACTTATCAAATCATTGAAGGCTTCGGTCAACTTTCCACCAGAAGTGAGTTTTTAGGATTTCATGATGTCCTCACGGCTCATTCCAATTTTCTTCTTGGCTAATCTCCAACAAGTTGATTTCTCGCTTTCTTCCTATTATATTTTGCTGCATATCTTTTGTCGTTTTGATGATGGGGCAAAGATACTATAAAATATCGAAAACTGAGCAGAAAAAGATAGAAAAGTGCCGATACTGGTGCCAAAAGTCGATTTTTTTAAGCACTTTTGGCACCAGTATCGGCACTTTTTGCAGAATTGTTGTTGCTTTTGTGACTTCTATAGTGTTGGCTTCATAATGAAAATTAGCATTTTTTCTTGATGCTTTTGCATGTCATCGGCATTCCACTCATACCCAAATTCTCGCTTGCTGCCAGTCTTGATGCCTTCATCGTAATTGTCCTTGGCATACCTGTAGCATGATTCTGAATTTCCATGGATCTACGTTTATCACTGCATCCCAAAGTAGTGAAGAATCTTTCTCGAAGAGATGAACTTTATTTTTATTCTTTTTTGTGACATAGTTACCAACATGGTTACCGACATAGTTACTATAGCTCTGTTACTAGCTCTGTTACGATTTTACGAAAAGTAACAGAGCTTGAAATGTCTGACTCTGTCGTTGACTATATCGTTGACTCTGTCGTTCAGTACTAAAAAAGCGACAGAGTCGTATTGTTTATATTGTCTCCAAGAACAACAAACCCTTTTTGGTCGTTCTGTATTGCTGCTTAGGACTTGTCGGCTTGTCTGGTACCGTAAGTTCCAGATAATCATGAAGTAACAGTGGCTCGATGAATGCTTTGAAGTTCCATTGTTGATACGTAACACCAATTAAATCGTATATTTCCTTTCTGTATTTTGGTTCTTTGCAGAACTTAAGGATGGATACAACTTTGTCTGTTGCATCTGTATATGTATTATCACCTTCAGCTCTGTTAGTAGCTCTGTTAGTAGCTCTGTTAGTAGCTCTGTCATTATCCAACCAAAAAGTGACAGTGCTGGTACAAATATCACTCTCAAAAGTCACGTCATTTCCTGTGATTTCCTTCCACTCATTCATCATGTCGAAACCATAACCGATGGTTTCTGATAGATTTACCAGTCTGAATATCTTGGCGATAATCGGGTTGCGAGGATTGGAATAGAGATGGTTGCCCAGTTGGGATATAGGCACAGGATAGCCACCGGCATTGAAGAACTCGACTCTGTCGGTATAGATATGAATGCAGGAGTGAATGGTGCTGAATGGATCGAAGTGAGAGAGCATATTGACTAATGCTTCTCGCAAAATCTTAAACTGCGAGCGATCTTCCACATTGAAACCCTCATCGTTCATCATGAAAGGCGTATCCACGATGAGGCGCAGTCTCCTGATCATAATCTGAAAATACTCCCAAAGGTTCTCTTGCTCGGGAATGCGGTAGGTATAGCGGGTTCGGGCTTCTCTTACACTTCTACCTGGAATCTCCACCAAGTCCATCCAAAACGTAGGGACATAACGGCGAACCCATTCTTCTTTTCCAAAACACATCAAACCACCATAGTTCAGATGCCCTTCATTATCGGCGATGCCGATGCGCTTGCAGAAGTCGGCGATGTCATAGCCTATCAGATTGGGACGATGACTGTATAGCTTGAAGTAATTGCGATAGTCACGAATGGTGTCCTCATTGAGCATGGAGAGGTCGGAGTCTAAGAGTATCTGCTCAGACTTGATGCCGAATGATTGGTTATGAAACATGGCGGTTATCTCGCCATTGGTAGCTCGCTGGTCTCCACTGCCGAATCGGATGAATGTATTCTGCGGATTGTTATAGTAGATGGGTTTGTGGGGTGATGAGGCGATATGAAATGCCAAGACCTTATGCCCATCTATATGATAGAGCATGCTCTTGGCATCGACTGGCTCATTGAATTTCTGAGAACGCAAGGTGCCCAGGAAGTCTTGTTCCAACTTCTCTGCATTGTCAACTCCGGAGATTTCAAACTTCTTGCCATTCTGCTTTACTCCAAGCACTATCCATCCGCCGGAAGTGTTGGCGAATGCACTTACGGTTTCCCATATATTCTTAGGGAGTTCGCTCTTGGTCTCCTTAGCCTCGAAGTCCTCCCATTCGATGTCGTTGATTCTATCTATCAGCTCTTCCTTTGTCATAATAATGATGATTAAATTGAAATATAGAATTTCTTCCTCCCTTCACTTCAAGAAATAGATAGGAGCATGCTGGGTGCCTTCCTTCTCCATGATGCCTTTCTCGCAGAAATGGTTGAGCCACTTCTGTGCCATGTAAGGAGTCAAGCCAAAGAGGATGCGCAGGATGCGAGTGGTGATATAGCGGTTCTCCTGGAGATACTCCTTGATTTTCGCCAATAGCTTTTCCTCAGAGTATTTTGTGGATTGGTTGGAATAGCGAGAGCGGACGAAATGGACGTTGCGCTGTACTTCCTCCATTAGCTTACCTTCTGGACGGAAGTTGATGCCAGTGATGCGTACTTCCTTGCCCGTAATCTTCTTGTCGGGATTTTCTTCAGGCGTCTCCAGACTTGCCGACATGGAGAAGTAGCCTATCTCTGGGATATAAAAGCGGCGCCCCATGGAGAATTCTTCCACCAAAAGGTCATGAAGTTCTGCCAACACCGCAGCCACATCTCCCTTGGTGAGTGAGCAGCGATTCTGGATTTTCTCTTGCAGTTGCTTCTCGGTCATAGGTTCATGCTGCACGATTCGAACGTATTGGCGCTTTTCTCCTGTGCCCTGGGCATTGTTGAGCATGTAAATGTCGTATTTCAGTTCCATATTTCTTGTTGTTTAATGGTTCGTTGTTTTCTATATTCTTTGTCTTCTATGAAAGATGATGCAAATATATATAATAATGTGATAACTTGTATGTTTTGGTGTAAAATATTAGGTTTATTTATACATTGGTATATGTCGTGTGATTATACGGCATTTGTCATCCGGTCGTATGATTAGTGTCGTATAATCGCATGACAAATGTCATGCAATTACAAATAAGGGTTTCTTGCATCGTTATAATTGCTTTCTTGCATCGTTATAATTGCTTCCTAGCATCGTTATGGTTGCTTCCTTGCATCATATAAGTCGCAACATTGTTACCATCCATCTTACCCTTGTCAGTTTCAAGAAATACTCATTCGGAATGAGCGGTTTTGCCCTGAATTACTCATTCTGAATGAGCAAAAATGATATAAATTACTCTTTCAGAATGAACAAAAATGAAGATTTATTTGGTTGTTTACTTAAAAAATCGTATTTTTGCAAGCAAATAAATGATTGAACATGAAAGAGTTATTAAAGCAAATTATATTTGAGCAGCAGGAATACTGCAAGAATATAGCACAAGATACTGTGCCGAGAGACATAGAGGAAGAGTGGCTTACCACAACGGAGATACTGATTATTACTGGTATAAGACGTTGTGGAAAGTCTGTTTTGCTCCAGCAAATGCGCAGTAAATTGCCGGAGCAAGACTTCTTTTTCAATTTTGATGATGAGCGACTGGTCAACTTTACTGTGGCAGATTTCCAAACATTGCAAGAATGTTTCTTCGAACTCTTTGGTGAGCAGCATACCTATTATTTTGATGAGATACAGAATGTGAAGGGCTGGGAGACCTTTGTGCACCGTCTCTACAACGAAGGCAATAAGGTGATTGTAACTGGATCAAATGCCCGGATGCTGAGTAGAGAACTTGGCACTCATCTCACGGGGCGTTATATCGCAGTGGAGATTTACCCTTTTTCCTTTCAAGAATACTTGCAGTTGGCAAAGGTGCAGCTGGAAGCCAAGGACTTTTATCTAACCAGCAAGCGTGCCATTCTCTTGGGGCATTTCAAGGAGTATTTGGAGAAAGGTGGATTTCCTAAGTATCTCCAGTCGTCATCCACTCGTTACCTCTCGTCACTCTACGATAGCATCATCTTCCGTGATGTGATGGCTCGTAATGGGTTGACCAATGATAAGGAGATGCAGGAACTCATCTTTTATCTCGCCAGCAATGCCACGAAGCGCATTACCTATACCTCACTGGGTAAGATAGTGGGCATTCGTCATTCCGAAACCGTCAAAAACTATTTGGAGTACATCGAGCAAACCTATATGATATTCCAGCTCATGAAATATTCGCTATCGGTAAAGGTGCAGATGCTGAACCCGAAGAAGATTTACTTCATCGACAATGCCATCGTGAGTCGCATTGGATTCAATGCCACCGACAATATGGGAGTGAAGTTGGAAAACATCGTATTCATCGAGTTGAAACGCCGCGGATATGATGTTTTTTATCATGCAGATAAGAAGGAGTGCGACTTTGTTGTTAGAGAGGGCATGAGAATCATGAATGCTTATCAAGTAACGATAGTGATGAATGACGAGAAAACTCGCAAGCGGGAAATCGAGGGGCTGATGGAAGCCATGAATGCTTATGGCTTGGCTGAGGGATATATTCTTACGATGGAGGAGAAGGAAGAGCTTGAGATAGATGGCAAGCAGGTTCATGTTCTTCCTACGTGGGAATGGATGTTGAGAGAGAAGTGAAATAAAAAAAGTGATCCTAATGTCGGGACTGTTGTTGCTTATCAGAAGGGTGACATCCTGCTTTCAAAGAAAGGAAATGGAAAAATAATAATGTCTAAGCATAAGTCATACAAGAATATCATTTTTTGACTTAGATAATAACAAAGACGAAACAATGATGAATAATAATATAAAATGTCCAAAGTGCAATTCTGACAATGTGCAGACAGAGGGTGTACTGCATCTTTGCTTGGATTGTGGCTATAAATGGGAGGACGCACCCCAAACTGATTTGGGAGAAATGATCATCTACCAATCTGATGATGGCGTGAAGCTTGATGTGAGATTGGAGAATAAGACGGTTTGGCTAAATGTGGAACAGATAGCAGAGCTTTTCAATAAAGGGCGCTCTACTATCAATGAGCACATATTGAATATATTCAAGGAAGGAGAATTGGATGAAAAAGTGGTTTGTCGGAAATTCCGACAGACCACTCAGCATGGTGCTATGGCAGGAAAAACCCAAAGCAAAGAAGTGAAGTTCTATAACCTTGATGTTATCATATCTGTGGGCTATCGTGTAAAATCTATTCAAGGCACACGTTTCCGTCAATGGGCTACAGAGCGACTGAATGAGTACATCGTAAAAGGGTTTACGATGGACGATGAACGACTCAAAAATCTTGGTGGTGGCAACTATTGGAAAGAGTTGCTTGACCGTATCCGTGATATTCGTTCGTCAGAAAAGGTGCTCTATCGACAAGTTCTGGACATCTATGCCACAAGTGTTGACTATGACCCTCGAACTGATGCCTCAAAGCTTTTCTTTAAAATCGTGCAAAATAAGTTGCACTATGCTGCTCATGGGCATACTGCGGCAGAAGTTATCTATGAGCGTGCGGATGCCGACAAACCATTTATGGGCTTGACGACATTTGAGGGCGAACTACCAGCTATCAAAGACATCAAAATAGCCAAGAACTATCTGAAAGAAAATGAGCTGAAGATACTCAATAATCTTGTTTCCGGTTATTTTGACTTTGCCGAGATTATGGCAATGGAGCATCGCCCAGTCTATATGATGGATTATGTGAAACAACTTGATACTATCCTGCAATCCACAGGGCGACCTTTGTTGAAGGGGTCGGGAAGTATCAGCCATGAAGAGGCAATGGACAAAGCTATAGCTGAGTATCGAAAATATCAGGTCAAGACATTAACTCCAGTAGAGGAAGCTTATCTTGAATCCATCAATGCTTTGGGAAAAATTGCAAAACGCAAGGGAAGACAATCGGGGGAAAATCATTAATGTAACGTTCTGATGAGAATCATGTAACCTCTTACTTCCCTTAACTTCCCCACATGCGAAAGTTCTGTATAAAATGTTCATCTGACAGGAGTGTCTAATCCCCAGCCTGCTTGAGAAAAAAGGCTGGGGATTTCTGATCTTAATCACAGTAAATTCCGGATAAATAGTTATTCAAACGTATGTAAACTGGCTGGTTTGTATGCAGTCAGTCTAAATCACCTTGACTCTCTTTTTCCCTTCTCTTCCATCAATCACGATTTTCTCGAAGACGATGGCTGGGTCGTTAGGAGTGAGGGTGAGGGTGTGGATGCCATCGGATGAGGCTGGCAGCTCTAGCTCTATCACCTTGTCCACGATGCGAGTGGCTATCGTTGGATAATAGATATTGTAGATGTTCTCCGGCTTCTCGTTCAAATCTTTGTTGAAGTTAACCTCTACAGAAGAAGCACCATCTAAACTTACACCATAGGTTAAGCCGCCCTTGTTGAGATAATCCAAGGTTGATTTGGTAATCACATGAATGCGAACCTTCTGCTTGCCGTTAAATGCCTTGCCATCCGAAGTTTTGCTAACTTGCATCTTAAACTTGTAAGTGATGCTGGCTCCCTTTACACTCTTGGTATACGGCATCAGAGTCATTGCCGATACGCTCTTGCCCATGAATGGAATCTCTGTCCATTTTGCCTCGGCAGCATCCGTCTTGCTGCTATAGTAAGGAGCTTCGATTTCTACCACGCCGTTGTTTGCGCTGATAATCACTCCATCCTTGGAGGTTACCCGGAAGAGTTCCGGACAGGTATCCTTCTCGAAATCATCATTCCAACTCTTGTAGCCGATATGCTTCTGGGTCATCATTCCGTTCCACTTGCCGCCAGTCATCTTATGGTTGTAATAGTCGCAGATGAGTGAATCGCGCTTGAAGCGGCGCTCGCATTCATCAGCCCATACATTCGCCTTCGGATTGCCCTGCTTGTAGAGGGCATGGTTCTGTGCCTGGGCAAAATACATCTGGTGCAGATTGCTCATCATCTCGATAGGGAAGAGGATAATTTGGCGATAGGCGTCGTGATAGGATGCCGGCAGACAGTTGTACTGGCGCAGCGCATCGGCTTCAAGCTGGAGATACTGGTTTACCACCTCCTGCCATTCACCATTTTCCAGACTGTAGGTGTTCTTGTCGAGCATCTCAGGGGTGCAGCGGCCGTTGTACTTGCAGATGAGGTTAAGAATGCGGGCTGCTTCATCAGCTTGCGATTCACCAAACTGCTGTGCGCACCAGTCGCGGGTATGACGGGTGATGTTGTTTACATCGTATTTACGTGGATTCCAAGCCATGTCCATAAACTGGCTGATAGGATATTCCATCGGCTTGAGGTCGCCAACATTGAGAATCCAGAGACGGTCAATGCCATTCTCGTAAGCAAGCGTCAACTGCTCCCAAGGATTCTGCACAGGAGTAACGTTGAGCATCTTTGAGTTTCTTGGAGCACCTACGTAATCTACGTGATAATATAAGCCCCAACCGCCTTTGTGCTTGCGTTCCTTGGCATTCGGCACACGGCGCACGTTACCCCAGTTGTCATCGCAGAGCAGGAGGGTTACGTCATCAGGCACCTTCATGCCCTTGTCGTAGTAATCCAATACCTCTTTATATAGTGCCCAGACCTGCGGGGTTTCGCTTGCCTTCTTTCCGGTTACGTCAGCGATAATCTTACGCTGGTCGTTGATGATGTTGGTCATCAGCTTTGTATCAGCCTCTTCGCTCATCGCCTCATCGCCGTCGCCGCGCATTCCGATGGTTACAATCTGTTCAGTTCCCTTCATTCGCTCAATGCCTTCACGGAAGAACTTCTGCAGGTTTGTCTTGTTCTTCTGGTAGTTCCAAGGTCCCCATCCCTTTCGGTTGCGGGCGTATTCCTGATGGTTGCGTGCCATCGGCTCATGATGGGAAGTACTCATCACTACGCCCATCTCATCTGCCGTCTTCTCGTTTTCTGCATCGTCGGCATAGAACGCCCAGCCCCACATGGCTGGCCACATCATGTTGCCTCTGAGTCGCAGTACAAGCTCGAACACGCGCTGATAGAAACGGTGGTCGCCATACTCGGTGCCGTAGGTGTTCTTTACCCAAGAGGTGAGGCAGGGAGCTTCATCGTTTAGGAAGATGCCGCGATAGCGTACGGCTGGTTCACCATCTGTATAGATTCCCTTGTTTACGAAAATGGAATCGTGATGCTCTATAGGCACGTCGGCCCAGTCGTACCAAGGTGAAACGCCCATCTGCTGCGAGAGTTCGTAGATGCCATAGATGGTGCCTCGGCGGTCGCTGCCAGCAATGACGAGCTGACCATCTGTGAGCGTGATGATAAACTTTTCCCGTTTGCCCTTCAGTAGATTTCCGTTGATGCGCTTCTGTTTCACCAGTTGGTCGATGGCTGCTGAATGGCCGATGGTGCCTACGAGGATAGCTGGTCGGGCTGTGTCGGCTTTTTTCAGAAAACCGGCATCCGAGGTGAGGGTGGCTGTGGCTCCACTCACACTTTTGATATCTTTCAGCAGGGCATGAGCAGCATAGCTCACTCCCTTGCAGTCGTTGGTGTCCATGTAGATTTCTACTCGGTTGTTGGCATTCAGTAGCAAGTCTCCTTGCTTGAAATTCACAAATCTGTCGGCTGCGCTCATGCTGATAGTTGTGAGCAGGGCAGCGCTTGCCAGGAATGTGCGCTTGATGTTGTTTAGTTTCATGTTTATTTATCTTGTTGTTATTTTCCGATTGTCAGCAATGTATTTTTGCCGGTTGCAAAGGTAGTCAAAACTATCCGAATGTACTTTATTTTATGTAACCTTTAGATTTTAATATGTTTCATTTTTACTTTTCTGTCCGTTTCTCTTTGTGTTTTCAAAGAAAAATAGTAATTTTGCATAGTAAAAACAGAAAAAAGAATATATATAATGATAGACAGACCGACGATAGCAAAAATTATGGATGCCACCAAGATAGAAGAGGTGGTATCTGAGTTTGTTACGCTCAAGAAGCGTGGCATCAATTATGTCGGCTTGTGTCCTTTTCATAACGATTCCAATCCATCTTTCTCCGTATCTCCAACAAGAGGTATCTGTCATTGTTTTACCTGCGGAAAGGGAGGCAATGCAATCAACTTTCTGATGGAACTGGAACAGATGACCTATCCCGATGCCCTTCGCTGGCTCGCCAAGAAATATAAAATTGAGATTCAGGAGCGGGAACTGACCAATGAAGAAAAACAGCGCGAGAGCGAAAGAGAATCCATGTTTATCGTCAACGATTGGGCGGCGAAATATTTTCAGGATATTCTCCTGCATGATGTGGATGGTATCGCTATCGGTATGGCTTATTTCCGAGGAAGAGGTTTCAGAGATGATATCATCAGAAAATTCCAGTTGGGTTTTGCGCTCCCTAAGCGTACTGCTCTTGCTGAAG
>OGYZ01003096.1_pt1 | contig 10438 bp, 9 predicted proteins | sample 1576681 | NCBI WGS metagenome assembly OGYZ01 (sample SAMEA3541480, study PRJEB24748) | human gut metagenome | biome: human gut; feature: human-associated habitat; material: faeces | place: China | collected 2012 | reverse complement strand
CAGAATGGGGAGCACCGCACCGTTCATGGTCATGGAGACGGACATCTTGTTCAAGGGGATTCCCTCGAAAAGCACTTTCATGTTCTCCAAGGAGCAGATCGACACGCCGGCCTTGCCCACGTCGCCTACCACACGTTCGTTGTCCGGGTCGTAGCCACGGTGTGTCGGGAGGTCGAAAGCCACGGACAAGCCTTTCTGTCCGCTGGCCAGGTTGCGGCGGTAGAATGCGTTACTTTCCTCGGCGGTGGAGAATCCTGCATACTGGCGGATGGTCCACGGGCGGAAGGGGTACATCATGCTGTACGGGCCGCGCAGGAACGGAGGTATGCCGGCTGCAAAGTCTAAATGCTCCATTCCTTCCAAATCTTCTTGGGTGTACACCGGCTGGATGTCGATCTGTTCGGGCGTTTTCCAGTTGGCGGTGATACCGTTTTCTTTTTGCCAGTCCTGACCGTTCTGTCGGCCGAAACCGGAGAATATGTTTATATCTTTAAAATTCTGTCTCATTTGATTCCCAATTTTGCGTTATACTCTTTCAGTGTTTGGAGTTGGTCTACACGAACGTGGATGAAGTTCTCGATGCCTGCGGCTTTCAAGTCCTCCATGCAGGCCGGAGCACCGGCCACGACGAACATGGCACGGCCGTCTACGGCTTTGAAGGCCGGGATGGCATATTCGGCGTATTCGTCATCGCTGGAGCAAAGTACCACGATGTCGGCACCAGCCTTCATGGCGGCTTCCACGCCTTCTTCCACGGTTGGGAAACCTAAATTGTCTATCACCTTGTAGCCTGCGCAAGCCAGGAAGTTGCAACTGAACTGGGCGCGTGCCTGCCGCATGGCCAAATTGCCTATGGTGAGCATGAAGGCCACCGGCTGTTTTTCGGCTTGTTCCGTCTGTAGGCGCAATGCCTCGAAATCGGCAGCCAGACGGCTTGTTTCCAGTTTGGCGAACGGCTTTTCGCAACTGTCGCCGTGGCTGTGGCAACAGCATGTGGCTGCCAACGGGGCTTTCCCTTCGCTCTTTTCGTTGAAGTTGGGGAATTGGTTCGTACCGAGCAGGAACTCCTTACGCTTGCCTGCGTTGGCATGGCGCTTGGCGTTGGTGTCGTTCACGGCCTTTTGGATGCTGCCAGCCTTGGCGGCTGCGAGGAATCCACCCTCTTCTTCCACGGCAAGGAACAGTTTCCAAGCTCCTTCTGCCAGCGAACGGGTGAGCGTTTCGATGAAATATGAACCACCGGCCACGTCTACGATTTTGTCGAAATGGCTTTCTTCCTGCAACAACAACTGCTGGTTGCGGGCGATACGTTCGGCAAAATCGGTCGGAACCTCGTATGGAGCGTCGAACGGAGTCACCACGATGGCGTCCACGTTGGCCAATGCGGCACTCATCGCCTCTGTCTGCGTGCGCAGCATGTTCACGTAGCTGTCGAACACCGTCATGTTGTAAGTGGAAGTGGTCGCATTGACATACATTTTACAAGCACAGTTGCAGGACTTATCCTCACCCGTGTTGGTGCAGTCTTCGCGCGGACAAACCGGGTTGTACTGCTTCACGATCTGGGCCCACATCATGCGTGCGGCGCGGAACTTCGCGATTTCCATGAAATAGACACCGCTGATGCCGAAGTTGAATTTGATTTTCTTGGCGGCGAGGGCTGCCGGGATACCGGCCTCCACCATCAGGTTGAGGTATTCGTTCCCCCATGCCAGGGCGTAGCCCAGTTCCTGATAGATATAGGCGCCGGCGTTGCAAAGCGTGTCGGCATTGATACAAATGCAACGCATTTTGGGGAAGGGTGCGAGAATATTGACCAGTTCCGCCAGTTTGTTCAGTAGGGCGGTCGTATCCTTACCTTTGGTCAGAATCTTCTGCATCGGGTCGAAGTCGATGCTACCTACCAATGCGGTGCGGTCATATCCTTTTTCATCGTAGTATGCCGTCAGGAGACGGGCTAATTCCACGGTATGACCTTGACACGTACTGAAATTCAGTTCCACTGCATCAGCCTTAATGCCTTCCAGCAAAGTGGAGATGAACGTGGCATTCAGTTCTTTGGCCGGAACTTTAAATCCTAATGATGTGACTCCCTTGTTCAGAAGGTCGAGTGCCTTTTCGTTCGCCTCTTTAGGGTCGGTTACTCGGATGTTTTGGCGGACATACCAACGGTTATTGTCCTTTTTGTTCCCTCTCAGGTAGGGAAATTCGCCAGGAAGCGCATCGGTCTGCGCCATGCCTTCCAAATCTTCTTTTCGGTAAAACGGCTCTGCGCTGAACCCTTCATTGGTTCTCCAGACCATTTTTTTCTGATAATCCGCACCTTTGAGGTCGACGTTGATTTTGTCGAGCCATTCTTGTCGCGTAGGTGCAATGAAGTCAGAGAAAAGCTTTTCTTTACTATCTGCCATAGCTATACTGTTAAAAAGAATTTTATCAATCGAGCAAAAGTAACAAAACTTTTGTAGAAGCACAAAAAAATAAGGTGGAAAAACTCAGTTGGTGTCCTTTTTTTGAGTACTTTTGCCGACGAATTGGAAGAATTAAAAAAATCATTTATTTATAAAATTAAAGTAAAGCGATGAATTGGTTAGAGCAATTGCTGTTTGATTCAAATTCCATTGCCCATATCGTCTTGTTGTACACGGCGGTAATTTCTTTGGGAGTCTATTTGGGAAAAATTAAATTTTTCGGCATCTCATTGGGAGTGACGTTCGTGTTGTTTGCTGGTATTCTGGCCGGACATTTCGGATTTACCGGTCCTGTCTCCACGTTGAATTTCTTGCAGGATTTCGGTTTGATACTGTTTGTGTATTGTATCGGCTTGCAGGTGGGGCCGGGGTTCTTCGAGTCCTTTAAGAAAGGTGGTGTGACGTTGAATCTGTTGGCTTGTGGTATCGTGGCACTGAACATCCTGGTGATGTTGGTGCTGTATTATTGTGTGTTCGACACGAACGATCCACGCAACTTGCCGATGATGGTGGGTGTGCTTTGCGGTGCGGTGACGAATACACCGGGGTAAGGTGCCGCGACGGAAGCTCTGACCCAAGTGTTTGCCAATGCTCAGGCTGTTCCTCAGATAGCTTCGGGATATGCTTGCGCCTATCCCCTCGGAGTGGTGGGTATTATTGCTGCAACCATTTCTATTCGTTATATCTGCGGAATTGTGTTGAAAGATGAAGAGGATCGTATATTGGCGCAACAGGCGGAAAATCCGCATGCCAAACCGCACAAAATGACCTTGAAGGTCACGAACACGGCCCTGCATGAAAAGACGCTTCTGCAAGTGCGTGATTTCTTGGGACGCAATTATGTTTGTTCGCGTGCCTTGCATGAAGGTCACGTAAGTATCCCGACCAAGGATACGAAGTTTTATTTGGGCGACCACTTGTTTATTACATGTGCCGAAGACGACGCAGAAGCTGTCCGTGCTTTTATCGGACCGGAAGAATATATCGACTGGGATATGCAGGACATGCCGATGGTATCGAAGAGCATTGTGGTAACTCAACCGAAGATGAACGGCAAGACTTTCGGGCAGTTGCATTTCAGTTCTGTCTATGGGGTGAATGTGACGCGTATTTCCCGTTCCGGAATGAATCTTTTTGCCGACCGTAACTTGCGCATGCAGGTGGGCGACAAGATTGTCGTAGTTGGGCCGGAAGATGCTGTCGACCGTGTGGCGAGCCTGATGGGTAATTCCGTGAAACGTTTGGACCATCCCAATTTGGTGACGATTTTTGTCGGTATTCTGGTGGGTATCATATTCGGAAGTATTCCGTTTGCTTTCCCAGGCGTGCCCACGCCGGTGAAGCTCGGTTTGGCCGGAGGTCCGCTGATTGTGGCTATTTTGATAGGTCGTTTCGGTTATAAGTTCCGTCTGGTTACGTATGTGTCAACGAGTGCCAATTTCATGTTGCGCGAGTTCGGATTGGCATTGTTCCTGGCCAGTGTGGGGATAAAAGCCGGAGAGCATTTTGTGGATACGGTAGTAGCTGGTGACGGTCTGACGTATGTGTGGACCGGTTTCCTGATAACCGTGATACCTATATTAATAATAGGTGTGATAGCCCGGATGCGTTTCAAGTTGAACTACTTCACCATTATGGGGTTGATAGCCGGTAGCACGACCGATCCCCCGGCTTTGGCTTTTGCCAATCAGGCGTCCAGTACGGATGCTCCTGCTGTGGGCTATTCTACGGTTTATCCGTTAACGATGTTCTTGCGCATTCTGACGGCACAGTTGATCGTGCTGTTGCTTTGCGGCACATTCTGATGCCGTATGGTGTAACTATACGAATGGCGCCCGTTTATCAAATAAACCGGGCGCCATTCGTAGGATGCGGTTGTTATAATATGCCGGATGAACTTTCCGGTCGGGGTATTTCTATCACTTCCAAGTCTTTGAAGGCCTGCCCCTCTACGGTGAAACGTACGAGCGTACGTACTTTGTGCCAGCCCATGATACCCGCAGCTCCCGGGTTGATATGCAGCAAACCCAATTTCGGGTCGAACTGAACCTTTAGGATATGAGAATGGCCACAGATAAACAAATGAGGCGGACGATTGTACAATTGTGTTCGAATGCCGGGAGCATATTTGCCGGGGTATCCTCCGATGTGTGTCATCAGCACCTCGGCATCTTCACAACGCCACCGGAGTTTTTCTCCGAACATTTTACGGATGTCCCCACTGTCGCAGTTTCCGTATACGGCTCTGAAAGGACGGAACGCAGATAATTTTTGTACCACTTCCATGGAACCGATGTCGCCGGCATGCCATATTTCATCGCATTCTTCGAAATATTCCAGATATTTAGGGTCCCAAAAACTGTGTGTGTCCGACAGTAATCCGATACGTTTCATAATTTGAGCTTCTGGGATATGAAGTTTTCAATCACGTCGATAGTAGCTTCTATACCCAAAGCAGACGAGTTGATGCAAAGGTCGTAGGATTCTGCGCTTCCCCATGTCTTGGCACTGTAATAGTTATAGTACTCAGACCGCTTCTCGTCACCTTCGATACATTTCTTTTCTGCCTCTTTTTCCGTGATGTGGAGCATCTCGCAGACGCGTTTGATTCGGTCGGGCATGTCGGCTGTGATAAAGATACTTACGGTGTTAGGGTAGTCGCGCAAAATGTAGTCGGCGCATCTTCCTACGAACACGCAAGAATCCTGTTCGGCCGCCTTGCGGATGGCGTCGCTTTGAAATTTGAAAAGCGATTCGTCACTGAGCTGGTTGGCGTATGGGTCGCTATTGCCGAAGATGGGAGCAAAAGAACTGAACAATACTTTGAGAAAGCCTTTGTGTTCATCATTACGTTCGAAGAACTTTTTGTTGAAACCGCTTTCTTTTGCAGCCAGGTCCAAAAGTTCCTTATCATAAAACTTGATGTTGAAATCTTCCGCAATGCGGTTCCCGATGATGCGTCCGCCGCTACCTAACTGGCGTCCTACATTGATAATGATATGTTTCTTCATGACGTTATACGGCTAATTTTTTAAATTTTCTGTATGCTGTAATTAACATGATTCCGGCTACTATACATGCGATGGCATCGGATATAGGCATGGCCAACCATACTCCTTTTACACCCCAGAACTGAGGCAATGTCAGAAGCAGGGGGATGAGGAACAGCAGTTGCCGTGTCAGGGACAGGAAAATGCTCTTGCTCGCTTGCCCGATGCTCTGGAAGAAGTTGGTCGTAACCATTTGCATGCCGATTAAAGGATAGAATATGACTACGATACGCATTCCTCTCACGGCAATGTCGGTCAGTTCTTCGTCGGTCGTAAAGGCACGGACGCACAATTCGGGAAGCAACTCCCCGATGAGAAAACCGGTCGTGGTAATCAACGTACCCCAAAGCAGGGTATAGCGCAGCACTTTGAGTACACGATGGTAGTCCTGCGAACCGTAATTGTATCCGGCGATGGGCTGCATGCCTTGGTTCAATCCTATGACAATCATGATGAAGATGAACAAGACGCGGTTGACGATACCATACGCACCGATGGCCAAGTCGCCGCCGTACTGTCCCAGTCCGCGGTTGATGAGGATTACGACAAGACAAGCGCAACTGTTCATCAGGAAGGGAGACATGCCGATGGCGAAAGTGTCTTTGACGATTTTCTTTTTCAGGCGGTAAATGCCGCGTTTGAACTGGATGAGCTCCTTGGGGCGGCGAAAGACGCTCACCTGCCACAACAAAGAGACGATCTGTGCCAGAATCGTGGCCGTAGCGGCACCGCGTATGCCCATGTTCATTCCGTAGATGAAAATAGGATTGAGAATGGTGTTTCCCACCACAGCCATGATGGTAGCATTCATGGCCAGTTGAGGATGCCCCGTAGAACGCAGGATGGCGTTGAAAGTGAAGAAACTGTGCGTGACGACGTTACCCAGCAAAATAATTTCCATGTACTCCCTGGCGTAGGGGAGTGTGGCGGGGCTGGCACCGAAAAAGCTCAGAATCGGATCGAGAAAGACCAGCGCCACAATGCTGAACAAGACACCCAGAATCAGGGTCAGGGTGACCACGTTGCCGAAAATGTCTTGTGCGGCTTTGTAATCCTGTTGTCCCAATCGTACGGATATTAAAGTGGATGCCCCGATTCCGACCATGGCCCCGAATGCGGCGGACAAGTTCATGAAAGGGAACGTGAGTGCCAGGCCGGAGATGGCCAAAGGTCCCACGCCGTGACCTATAAAGATACTATCCACCATGTTGTAGAGCGACGATGCCGTCATGGCGACGATGGCCGGGAAAGCATATTGTTTAAGTAGCTTGCTGACGGGAAGAGTTCCTAAATCTAATGGTGAAGTGGGATTCGACATATTAAGTTAATTTAAGTAAGACAAAGGTACGAAAAAAGCCCGTAAGGTCGGTAATCTTTTTTCGACTAATTTTTTCCGCATAAAAGGCTTGATGGAAATTCTTTTTTAGTACCTTTGTTGCAGCATGGCAATACTCGACCGCCAAAGTGAGGCGGACAGGTAGCAGATAGTATTTCTTAAATCATATTAAGTATCATGAGTAATCAGTTAGAGAGAATCAAGGAATTAGTGGAGCTCCGTGCCAAAGCGCGCATGGGAGGAGGCGAGAAGGCCATAGAAAAACAACATGCGAGAGGTAAATATACGGCTCGCGAGCGTATCGACATGTTGCTGGATGAAGGCAGTTTCGAGGAAATGGACATGTTCAAGCTTCATCGTTGCACCAACTTCGGCATGGAGAAGAAACAATATTTGGGAGACGGGGTCGTGACCGGAAGCGGCACTATCGACGGGCGTCTGGTTTATGTATTTGCCCAGGACTTCACGGTGAACGGAGGCTCTTTGTCTGAGACCATGGCCGAGAAAATCTGTAAGGTGATGGATCAGGCCATGAAAATGGGTGCGCCTTGTATCGGTATCAATGATTCGGGCGGCGCACGTATCCAGGAAGGTATCAACGCTTTGGGCGGTTATGCCAATATCTTCCAGCGTAACATCGAGGCATCCGGTGTGATTCCTCAAATTTCCGGCATTTTCGGTCCGTGTGCAGGCGGAGCGGTATATTCCCCGGCACTGACCGATTTCATCCTGATGATGGAGAATACCTCTTATATGTTCCTCACCGGGCCGAAGGTAGTCAAGACAGTGACGGGCGAGGATGTGTCGCAAGAAGATTTGGGCGGCGCGAGCGTGCACGCCACGAAATCCGGTGTGACGCACTTCACGGCCGAAACGGAAGAAGAGGCCATGCAAATGATTCGTACCCTCATCAGTTATATTCCCCAGAATAATATGGAAGAGGCTCCCCGTCTGGAATGTACCGACCCGATTAACCGTCTGGAGGATTTTCTCAATGAAATCATTCCGGACAATCCGAATCAAGCGTACGATATGTACGAAGTCATCGGGGCGATAGTGGACAACGGCGAGTTTTTTGAGGTGCAGCCCGATTATGCCAAGAATATCATCGTGGGCTTTGCCCGCTTCAACGGGCAGAGCGTGGGCGTGGTGGCCAACCAACCGAAGTGCTATGCCGGCGTGCTCGACTGCAATGCCAGCCGCAAGGGGGCGCGTTTCGTGCGTTTCTGCGATGCTTTCAATATTCCGTTGGTGACTTTGGTAGACGTGCCGGGCTTCCTGCCGGGTACGGGGCAGGAGTATAACGCTGTGATATTGCACGGGGCGAAATTGTTGTATGCCTACGGAGAAGCCACCGTGCCTAAGGTGACGGTGACCCTGCGCAAGAGCTATGGCGGCTCCCATATTGTGATGAGTTGTAAGCAACTGCGCGGAGATATCAATTACGCATGGCCGTCGGCGGAAATCGCGGTGATGGGAGCTTCCGGTGCCGTGGCCGTATTGTACGCCAAGGATGCCAAGGAAGCCGAAGACCCGAAAGCCTTTCTGGAAGAGAAGGAAGCCGAGTATAACAAACTCTTCACTAATCCTTACCAGGCAGCCAAGTACGGTTACATCGACGATGTGATAGAGCCGCGCAACACACGTTTCCGTGTCATTCGCGCGTTGGCCCAGTTGCAGACCAAGAAATTATTGAACCCCGTGAAGAAGCATGGGAATATTCCATTGTAATCCGATAATATAAAAATGATGTTACACAGAAGATTTTTAGGAATCCTTGTTGGTTTGACGGCTGTGGTCGCTGCTTTCGGGCAGGGCGCCTTCAGTTTCAAAATCAATGAAGTGGTAGTCTCCAATACGGACGGTCTCATAGATGAGTACGGCGAACGTACGGGATGGATTGAGATTGCCAATACTTCATGGGGAACCAACAATCTCCGTAGTTGTTACTTGACTACGAATCGTGAGGCTTTGAACAAAGGACTTTCCGTGCCGGAACGCGTCAAGTTGATGTCGTTGATACCGAAAGGTGACGAACGGACGAACTTGACCGCCCAGCAACGTATCGTGTTCTTTGCCGACGGACAAACCAACTTGGGCACATTGCACACGAACTTCACCTTGAAGGAAGGCGAGGAAAACTTCATCGCCTTGTTTGACGGAAACGGTAAGACGTTGCTCGATTCCATCACCGTACCGCCTTTGGCCGAAAACCAGTCTTACGCCCGGGTATATGATTCCGAGAGCGAGACCTACGTATGGGTAGTGCTCGATGCGAACGAAGTGACTCCGGGAGCTCCGAACGTGGGGCAGGGAAAGGTACAGGATAAGGTGGCGGAATTCAAAGAGAAAGACCCCTACGGCGTGGCCATGTCTATCATGGCGATGGGAGTCGTGTTCGGTTGTCTGCTTGCCCTTTATGTCTTTTTCCGTTTGTTCGGTTACATGGTGGCCTTATTCTCCAAGATGGCTCGCGTGAGAGCCATCCGTGCGCTCCACGACCAGGCGGACAAAGCCGCTGTCATGGCCAAGCAGGGACTGGAGACTAAGGGCGTGGACATGAAAGTGTATATGGCCGTCATAGCCATGGCGCTCCGTGATTATGAAGAAGACGTGCATGACGTGGAAAGCAATGTGCTGACCTATCACACCGAGGAGCACTCGGAATGGAATGCGAAAGGATACACCATGCGCGAGTGGCCGGAGTAAAATCATTTGTTTAAGTCTAATCAATAAAAAGAATCATCATGAAAGAATATAAATATAAGGTAAAGGGAGCCGAATATACGGTGAAGATAAACGATGTGGAAGGCAATATGGCCAAAGTGGAAGTGAACGGGATTCCGTTTGAAGTGGAGATGGAACGTCCGATGCATCTGACGCATAAACCGGTGATACGTCCGGTAGCCCATGTGCACCACGGTCCGGTCACTCCGGCTGCCGCTCCGGCTGCGCAACCCGAAGTCCCGGCAGGCAACGGTACTGCCGTCCGTGCTCCTCTGCCCGGTACGGTGAATGCTGTGGCGGTCACTGTGGGACAAGCTGTCAAGAAAGGACAGACCGTAGTGGTGCTCGAAGCCATGAAAATGGAAAACAATATCAACGCCGAGTGCGACGGTACGGTGACAGCCGTGCATGTAAACAAGGGAGACTCGGTGCGTGAAGGTGCAATGTTGGTAACAATCGGTTAGGACTATGGAAGTATTTGATTTCATTGGAACAAAATTGTCCGACTTCCTCACTTATACGGGATTTGCGAATGCCGAGATGGGGAATTGGATTATGATTCTGGTCGGTGCGTTCTTCTTATGGCTGGCCATCAAGAAGGATTTCGAGCCTTTGCTTTTGATTCCTATCGGTTTGGGTATTATTTTAGGAAATATTCCTTTTAAAGCCGTAGGGCTGGAAGTCGGGCTTTACGAGGATAATTCCGTGTTGAATTTCTTCTATCAGGGTGTGAAAGCCGGGTGGTACCCACCTTTGGTCTTCCTCGGTATCGGTGCCATGACGGATTTCTCGGCGCTGACTTTTGCAGGTCACGTTCTACTTTCCTGTCCATCTGCCCGATAAGCGATTGCAGT
>OGYZ01003090.1_pt1 | contig 10464 bp, 10 predicted proteins | sample 1576681 | NCBI WGS metagenome assembly OGYZ01 (sample SAMEA3541480, study PRJEB24748) | human gut metagenome | biome: human gut; feature: human-associated habitat; material: faeces | place: China | collected 2012 | reverse complement strand
TCACCAGAACAAGCTCAAAATTCAGAAAATGTAGATCATAAAACGGATATTTTTGCTTTTGGAAAAATACTTGAAGATATAGTTACCAATTTTCTACAATATCCGATTCCTAATGATGAAATCGGATATATAGTTGATAAATGCACAAATCCTCATGCAAATAGGCGATTTGCTAGTTCAAGAGAATTAAAAAGCATGGTGGATAATGTTTATCAAAGTATACTTAAAATTACAGCAAATGATGATATTAGTACTAGTATTTCTCTTTTAGAAATGGGGATGATGGATTTTAGCGACATCGAAAATCTTGCTTTAAAACTTATGTCTCATGCACAAGAGGATTCAATTGAGAAGTTTTTCTTTGCTCTTTCTGATGCGGTTGTAGAATTTCCGGTTCATGATGAACCGGTTGGCCTCCGGCACCTGAGAGATGGCCCGGACGTAGGCGGCGATGATCAGCTCCGCGTCGTCGGCCATGAACTCCTCCACCTGCACGTCCTTTTCCCAGGTGTCGTACAGGGCGGCGTTGCGCTTGCAGCGCTCCTCCTGCCCCGACCAGCCGCCGGGGAGGATCAGGGACTTCTGATTGGCGCTGTGTCCCACCAGCGCCCAGTCGCGCAGCTCGTCCTTCAGGCGCTTCACCTCTTCGTCGGAGCGCATCTCCGGCAGCACCACCGGTTCCATGATGGTACCCAGCACGCCGTCGGCCAGGATCAGCACCGGGTTGCGGTCACGCTGGGCATAGTCGAAGGCGGCATAGGTCATGTCCACCGCCTCCTGCACCGTGGCGGGGGCAAAGACCATCATGCGGAAGCCGCCATTGCCGCTGGCGCGGGTGGCCTGCAAATAGTCCTGCTGGGCGGGCTGGATAGCGCCGATGCCGGGCCCGCCCCGCTGCACGTTGCAGTACACCATGGGGATACGGGCGCTGGCGCAGAAGCTGATGCCCTCGCTCTTGAGGCTGATGCCGCAGGAGCTGGAGCTGGTCATGGCACGGGTGCCGGTCTGGGCGGTGCCGTAGACCATGTTGACGGAGGCCACCTCGCTCTCGCCCTGCACAAACACGCCGCCTACCTCCGGCATACGGCGGGCGAAATACTCCGGGATCTCGTTCTGTGGGGTGATGGGATAGCCGGCGAAGAACCGGCAGCCGGAGCGTACTGCGGCCTCGGCAATGGCCTCCGTGCCTTTCATGAATACTCTTGCCATGTGCTCTCCTCCTTACTTATAGACTTCGATGGCGGCGTCGGGACATATACGTCCGCAGATGGCGCAGCCGATGCAGTTCTCAGGGTGTGCGGCCACCACAAAGGGGTAGCCCTTGGAGTTCACATCGTGTCCCACGGCCAGCACGCCCTTGGGACAGAACTTCACGCAGTAGCCGCAGCTCTTGCAGCTCTCCGCGCGGATGGTGACTTGCGGCATAGTGTTTCCTCCTCGTTATTTAATCAAGCTCCGTGTTCGGAACGGACATACGGGATGTGATGGGGATCAGGGGCAGCTCCGTCTGCGTCCGCACCTGCTCCCAAAGCGCGGCTGGCACAGCGGCGGCCTCCACTGCGACATAGGGCGACAGCAGAGTAAGGCCCTGTGCAAGGCCCGCCAGGTATTCCTCCGCCGTGGTGTCCCGGCCCAGGTTGGGGTTCAGCAGAAAGCGGGGCGTTTTCAGCCGGGAGGCACGCAGAATGGCGCTGAGCGTGCCGTCGATATGCTCTGTGGTGGCCGACCAGGGGCGGTAGGGGTTCACCACAAACCACACATCGGCGTTTTTCAGCAGGTGGGCGCAGCCGCCGATGAGCTTTGCGCCGGTGTCATTGCCGCCCACATCCAAAATGACGTTTTTGCTCTCATCCAGCAACAGCGGCACAAGACCGCCCACCTGGGTGGGGGCGTCGGCGCGCTGCTGCTCGAAGTGAACGGCGGCGCCTGCGTCCGCCAGCAGCGCCTCCGCGTCCCGGGAGCGCATCAGTGGCTTGGTCTGGTCCAGGTCGAAAAAGTGGACCGCTTTCCCCTGCTCTGCCAATTCCAGCGCCAGATGCACCGCCAGTTCGGATTTTCCGCACCCGGCCTCACCCAGGAATACGGTGTTGCTGCTGCGGAGCAGCGCCGAAAGTCCGGCGGCACTCACGCTTGCACCTCGTAGCGGTCGAAGATCTTGAGGTGTTCCTGACCCTCCAGCACACGGCAAGCACCGGCTGCCAAGGCCTCCAGCTCAAATTCACCGGCCATGATCTCCACGGGGGCGATGAAGGACAGCTTCTTCGTCAGGTAGTCGGCCACATATTGGGAATGGGCGATGCCTCCGGTGAGGATGACGCGGTCCACCTGGCCGTCCGCCCCCGCCGCCAGCGCGCTGACCGCCCGGGCGGCACTGTAGAGCATCCCGTCATAGACCAGCTTGGCATGAGTGTCGCCATCTGCGATGCGCCGCTCCACCTCCCGGGCGTCGGACGTGCCCAGATGGGCCACCAGGCCACCCTTGCCGCGGATGAAGTCCATCATCTGCTTCTCCGTATACTTGCCGGAGTAACACAGGCGGACCAGGGGCTGGAGGCTGACGCCGCCCATGCGCTCCGGCGCGAACATCCACTCGTCATCCCGGACGCCGTCCACCATCCTGCCGCCGATGAACAGCCGGGCAGAGCTGGCGCCGCCCAAATGCAGCACGATGAGACGGCAGGCCTCCAGCGCCTTGTGCAGTATCTCCTCCGCACAGCGGCGGGCCATGGCCCGGCAGTTGAGGGCGTGACCCAGCATGACCCGGGTGATCTCCGGCAGGCCGGTGATACGGGCCTCGTCCACCATCTCGTCCACCGCCACGGGATCGCAGATAAACGCCGGGATCTTCAGGGGCTGGGCCAGCTGAAACGCCAGCACACAGCCCAGATTGGAGGCGTGGGCCGCGTTCTTCACGGTATACATATAGTCCACCATGGTCTGATCCACCAGGTATGTGCCGGACTCGCAGGCGGGCAGCTGACCGCCCCGGGCGCAGATGCCATCCAGCGTCGTCATGTCGATACCGCGATCCGCCAGTGCCTTTTCGATGGCGGTGCGGCGGAAATCCACCTGCTCCATGACCCAGTGGAAGGGGGACAGCTCCTCACTGGTATAGCGGAGCGTCTCGTCAAAGAGCTTATCCGCCCCCTCAAACAACGCGATCTTGGTGGAGGTCGAACCGGGATTGATGACCAGTATCCGTTTGCTCATGATGCTCACACGCCGGGCGGACCGAACCGGCTTCTCCTTTCTGTTTCAAAAAATCTTGTCAAAATGGTCCGTCTGTGCTACCATCTCCTTGAAGGAGATAGTATTTTGCTATGGATATTGAAAAGCTGAAAGCATTAAAAGTCATCGTGGAGACCGGCAGCATCACCCGCGCGGCAGAGCGGCTGGGCTACTCGCAGCCTGGCCTGACCGGAATGCTGAACCGGCTGGAGCAGGAGATCGGCTATCCGGTGCTGCAGCGGGGCAGCGGCGGCGTGTCATTGACCGAGGCCGGTGAGGCACTGATGCCCCATGTGGAACACATCCTGCGGGACAGCCGTGCCCTGGAGCAGGCCATCGCAGACCACCGCCCGGAGGAACGGCGCATCCTGCGCATAGGTTCGTACACCAGCATTTCCCGCAACTGGCTGCCCCCGGTGCTGAAGGGCTTTGGAGCACAGTTCCCGGACGTACAGCTGACGGTGAAGGACGGCTCGTGCATGGACATCGAGCAGTGGCTGATGGAGGGCACGATCGACGTGGGTCTGCTGAGCAACTGCTTTTCCGCACCGCTGGAGTTTCTGCCCCTGCTGCAAGATCCCTATTATGCGGTGCTGCCGCCGGAGGAAAGGCCCGGGGAGACCTTTGACATCAGTGCTTTCAACGGCAGGACGTTTTTCATTCCCTCCAAGGGAGTAGATACGGAGGTCCTGCGGATTCTGGAACGGAGCGGCGTCACACCACGCTTCTCCCTCATCGCCACGGAGGACAGCGCCGTCATTAAGATGGTGGAGCAGGGGCTGGGGTGCAGTCTGCTCAGCGAGCTGATCCTACGGGGCAACACGGATCATGTGAGTCTTGTGCCCATTGATCCTCCGGCCTTTCGCGAGGTCGGTGCGGCGGTGCGCTCGCTGAAGAAAGTCGGTCCGGTCCTGCGCAACTTCCTGCATTACATCCGCCGGGACGCGGAAAAGTGATCTGTTTCCCATATCCTTTTGTTATGTCCTATTATAAAGCGCTGCCGCCCGGCCGTGAAGCTGTGATTTCCTATGTACTCATAGCATAATGCTATGGGTACAGCATAACAAAACCCCCGCCTCGGGCTGAGGCGGGGGTTTTGTTATACGGTGATCACAAGGGTCAGGATATTCAGGCCGTCGGTGTATTCGTAGGACACCTCGTCCATGATCTTTTTCACCATGAAGATGCCTAAGCCGCCGATGTCCCGCTCCTCCGCCGACAGCGTCGTATCGGGATCGGGCTTTTCTGTGGGATCGTAGGGCCGCCCGTTATCGGAGAAGCGGAGCGTCGCCTTCCCCTCCGACAAAGCGCAGCCCAACGTAACGCTGGAAGCGCCGCTGTATTGGGCGATGTTGGAGAATATCTCATCTACGGCGATATTCACCCGGGCAACAGCCTTCATAGGGACATCTGCCGCGGAGAGGGTGTCCTCAAAAAAGGCCGTCGCCTCCGGCAGTTTATCCAGTGTCGGTGTAAGTTGGATCTTCTTCATGGCAGAGGACGCATTCTTCATCTCAATACAGAGCATCGTCATGTCATCAAACTGATCCGCGCCGTTCACGAAAGCATCCACGTCCCGCTGCAGCGCTTCCAGCAGCTGGCGGCAGGTGCTGTCCTTCGCGCCGTTCAGCGCAAGAAGCATTCTGTCCGTGCCGTAGAGCGCGTTGGCGGCGTTGGTGGCCTCCGGCACGCCGTCCGTGTAGACCACCAGACGGTCGCCGGCGTTCAGCTCCAGCTCGTATTCCCGATACCGCGCACCCTCCATGCCGGCCAGCACGAAGCCGTGCTTGTCCTTGAACAGCTCAAAAGCGCCGTCCTTGCGCATGATGGCCGGGTACTCATGGCCGGCGTTGGCGCACTTCATCTTTCCCGTGGAGACCTCGAGAATGCCCAGCCAAACGGTAACGAACATCTCCGCGTCGTTGTTCTCGCATAGCTGCTCATTCACCTTTTCCAGCACGGCCTTCGGGGAAAGGCCGCTCTGGGCAGCGGATTTCAGCAGTGTCTTGGAGATCATCATAAACAGCGCAGCAGGGACGCCCTTGCCGGACACGTCCGCCATGACCAGCGCCAAATGGTCGTCATCCACCAGGAAGAAGTCGTAAAAGTCACCGCCCACCTCCTTCGCCGGAGTCATGGAGGCATAGATGTCGAACTCATGCCGCTCCGGGAAGGCGGGGAAAATGCAGGGCAGCATGGACGCCTGGATATGCCGGGCCACGTCCAGCTCCGCGCCGATACGCTCCTTCTCCGCTGTAACGCGGCTGAGGTTTCGGATATACTCGTTCAGCTCCGCCACCATGTACTGGAAGGAGTGGGCCAGGTCCTCCAGCTCGTCGCCGGTGTTGACCTCCACCCGGAAATCGGACAGGCACTCCATTTTGCTCTCCACCAGCCCGATGGCCGCATGGTGCAGCGTGCCCAGCGGGCGGATAAGGATGCGGCGTACATAGTAGTAGTACGCAAAAATAGAGAGCAGCAGGACGGCCAGCACCACACACAGCGTCAGGACCAAAAACTGGTGTATCTGCTGGTCGATCATGTCCATGGAGATGTCCACGCTGGCCAGGGCCACCGGCGTACCGGCGCTGTTGGGGATGGCCACATAGGCCGAGGCCAGATAGCCGTACTCCTCGTTATTGGTGACGAGGATCGTCTGCTCCGCGTCCACGGCAAAGGCCTTGTGCATCAGCTCATTGCCGCCGCCGTAGTAAGCGTCGGTATCCCCCAGGTCGCAGACGCCGTCCTCACCGGCGACGCCGGCATCCCAGATGTAGTACATCACCTCATTCTCCGGCACGACCACATAGAAGTACTTCAGGCCCATCTTCTCCTTGGCGTCCTGCAGGTAGCGCTGGATCTCGTCGTAATAATCGTCCTTTTGCCCGGTCAGATAATACTGCTCCACCTTGTCTCCGTCGATAAGAGACGACGCCACAGAGGCCTGTCCGAAGGCGAGCTTGGAATACTGCTCCTCCATTCTCGTCCGGTACAGCTGGGCGATGGAGGGTGCCAGTATGGCCGCAAGAACGGCGGCCATGACCACCAGGCCCAGCAGCAGCTTGGGCTGCAGCCGTATGTTCCGCGTTTTTTTCATGTCCGCACCTCCATTGGATGAACGTGAAGCCGCAAATGTCCGTCCCGCACATGGTACAGCACCCTTGTCGGGGACAGATACTGCACCGCGCGGTACAGCGGGCCTGTACCACCGGTGATGTCCGTCACGTAAAACCATCTCTCGTCCAGCTGCACCTGGGTCATGGAATTGTACTTCCGGAATACGGTCAGGGCCTCTTCCCTTCTCATATCGTGGTAAAGGGTCAGCAGCTCCGCGGCGGGGCGCTTCCAGTAGAGGCACTTTTCCGTCTGCGGCTTGCCGGCCGCCCAGCGGGCGTCCAGGTGTTCTATCACGTCCTCTACCATCTCCCGGGCATACGCGGCACAGCGAAGGTAGATGTCCACACTGTCCAGATCATCGGTGACGTCGATGGTACGCTGGGCCAGGATGTCACCGCCGTCCAGCCGCCGGACCACCTTGTGCATCGTTACGCCGGTGCGCAGGAGACCGCGCTCCATAGCACCCTCGATGGGATAGTAGCTGCGGCCCTGGGGCAGCAGGGAGCTGTGGGTGTTGATGCCCCGGAAACCCGGCAGGTCCCCCGGCAGCGTCAGGATGCGGTCATACTCCGCGATGAAGAACAGATCGCAGCCTTCATCCGTGAAATACCGGGTGATCTCCTCCGGTGTGATGGACTCGTAATGGACGGGGATACCAAACTCCCGAGCCCGCTGCACGATGGCATACTCCGTGAAGTAGTCCTCGTCGTTATGGTATGTATACAGCGCCAGCACCTGATGCTTCTCCAGCAAATACTCAAAACACGACAGAAACACATCACTGCCAAAATAGACGACCTTCATTAGTATGAACCTCTCAAATCCTGATGATCAGCGTATTGAACCCCTGATACCGCCGATAGAAAAACTCTTTCGCCCGCTTCTTGATGATCAGCACACCCATGCTGTCCATGTCAAAATCCCCATCCTGGCTGGCACGGCGGGTATCCATGTCAAAGGGGTTGAAGGTGGTAGCGTCATCCCGCAGATGCAGCTCCAGCTCGCCGTTTTCCTGCATGATAGCGGTAAGCTGAATATAGCCGTCCGTCCGGCCCTGAAAGCCGTGCTCCAAAATGGCCATGCCGATCTCCTCCACGGTCATGGTGGCCAGCATCTGCTGCTTCATGTCCGCGTCCCAGGCTTCACAGAAGCCCTCCAGCTCGCGGCTCACGTCCATCACGTCCGAGGCATTGCTGAGGATCGTCCGCTGAAAGATACGCTCCTCCGGCAGCTCCGCTTTCTTATAGCGTCCGCTGATGCCCAGCAGCAGGAACACCGCCAGCGATCCGGCCTCCGTCAGCAGGAACAGCAGCCAGAAGTGCTGCAATCCCAGCGCATAGCACACAAACGTCAGCGGAATGAGCAGCACCGCACCCCGGAGCGTCTCCAGCAGGAAGGACGGCTTCTCGTTCTCGCAGGCCTGATAGTAATTGCACAGCAGGATGTTGACGCCGGCGAACAGCGCCGCCGCGCCGTAGAGCCGCAGTGCGGTGCACGCCAGCACCTCCGAGGGCGAGCCGGCGATGCCGAACAGCAGGCACATCCCCACGGGCCACAGCTCTACAAAGATGATGAGCGCGCCGCCGGCGGCGAGGCCCGCCGTAAACCCCAAACGCGCCGCATTTTTCTTGCCCTGCCGGTTATGCTCTCCCTGATAGGTGGACAGGATAGGCTGCATGGCCCGGCCCGTGCCCTCGAACAGATAGAGGATCAGGTACGAGGTGTTTTGAATCACGTCGAAAACAGCCACGGCTGTTTCTCCGCCCAGCCGGATCAGCAGGTTGTTGCACACCAGGAAGAAGATCATCTGATACAGATACTGCACGGAGGTGGCCATGCCCGCCTTCAGCGTGGAGAGAGCGGGCACAAGCCAGCGTCCCCTGGGCAGGGCAAAGCGCAGGATATGCTTCTTACCGAAGAACCCTGGCAGATAGATACAGATGGTGATGATCTGTCCCAGTGCGGTGGACAGTGCCGCACCCCGCGTTCCCAGGTCAAGCACCAGCACCAGAAACACATTCAGCGCGATGTCACAGAGATTACCCGCGACAGAGCCGACTCCGGCCCGCCGCTGGCTGCCGTCGTTGCGCAGGTAGTAGTTCAGTATGTTGGACAGATAAAACAGCGGCGTGGCCGCCACCAGAATCTGCAGATAGTCCTTTGTGGCGGTATACAGTGCGCCGTCCGCCGGCCGTGTACCCAGCAGCGCCAGCAGCGGCTCGATAAACACGCTGCCCAGGACCGCCGTGGCGACGCTGAACAGCAGCGCCAGGCCGAAAACACCGTGGAAGCTGTCCGCCGCCTCGGCCGTCCTCCCCTCGCCCAGCAGCCGGGAATAGCGGACAGAGCCGCCCAGCCCCAGCCCGTGGGCGAACATACAGTTGACCATATAGACCGGCAGGATCAGACTGATGGCGGCAAGACCTACCGCCCCCAACCTCTGCCCCACCACCACGGCGTCCGCCATATCGCTGAGCGCCCAGCCCAGCGACGACAGCATGGCCGGTATCCACAGACCGCGGAACATACGGCCTGTGAAGCTGTCCTTTGTACGGTGCGTGACCGTTATATCCCCCGCAGCTGCCACGTCACTCGATGGTCAGGATGTCGGAAAAGCCGGTGACCTCAAAGACCTCCATCACCGACTCATTCACATGAGAGAGCACCATCTTTCCCTGTCGGCTCATCAGCTTCTGAGCAGAGAGCAGCACCCGCAGCCCCGCCGAGGAGATGTACTCCACGCCGGTAAAGTCCAGATACAGCTCCGTGACACCGTCAATGTCGGATCTCAGCTCCGCCTCCAGCTGGGGGGCGGTGGTGGTGTCGATACGGCCCTGGATAGCCAGCGTCAGTGTGGTATCGTTCTTCGTTTTCTTGATGTCCATGTTGTTTCTCCTCTCATGCTCCGTCCGCCGGATACGGCGGTAATTTATGATATAGAACAGTGTAGCATAGTCGCGTTATTTTCACAACGTCTTTTCACGCAAAATATCTTCGTGTTGACGCACGCCCGCCGATTGTGATAGAATAATATCATCGATCTTCAGGAGGCTGCGTGACATGAAAAAGTACTTTACTGCACTGTGTGCCCTTGCGATAGCGCTGCTGCTGACCGTTCCCGCCGCGGCGGAGGATGGTGTCAATAGCAGCGGCACTACCTCCCTGTCCGATGTCTTGAACGGCATTGACTTCGATTCTGACAACAGCATACAGCTTATGTTCGCCAAGCTCCAGCTGGCACAGGCGCAGCTCTGCAAGGACTCCGCCAATTCCTGTATGCAGCAGATCCAGGAACTTCAGGAGGAACAGACCCTGACCGCGGACACCCTCGAAAAGATGCGGCGGCTTCAGGCGGAGGGCGCAACGGAGATGCCCAAGGATATGCTCAGCTTCATGCGGGATCGCGATCTCGACTATTGCGAGCCAAAGGATTTCGACTGCTGGGCTTATAACATTGAAAGCCTCACGGTCTATCAGGACAGCCTCGCCAGTCAGACGCAATCGCTGATGGTCAATCTGCAGGGTTTTATCGGTCAATATAACTCCTACCTGCAAGGTGCAAGCAGCTCCGTCAACAGCGCCGCCGATACACTGGCCGCTATCGCCGCGTCCAAAAGCGGCAGTCTGTTCTCCACCGACGGCGGGACGACCGCAGTTGGCGGGCAGTACGCGCTGGTGGCCTTCGCCGCGCTGATCGGCGGTGCGGGCGGCACGGCGCTGATGTGGGCCATTCTCAACAGGAAAAAGCCCTCTAAGGCCATGACAGAAGGAACGGAGGCATGATCCCCCTTCGGCTGGGCGCGGCGCTGGTGTCAGTCTGTCTTGGCGTGGTACTGTGTACCAGACGCAAGCAGCCCCTGTTCTTCAAAATACTGCTGTTCGCCGCCGCCAGCTATCTGCTGGGTGCGCTGTTCGAGGGCTGCTGGGAGCTGATCTACGGCAATGCCCCAGGCGGCTTCCACGTTGGCTGTCTCGGCTATGTGGGTATGTGGTTCTTTCTGTTTTCCTCCTATTTCGGCGCTATCGACCGGCTGGCCGACGGCGGAGAGCCGATGTACCTCCCGTACCGCCTGTGCCGTACAGCTGGAAATTCTCGTCGCCGCCCTTGTCCTTCACGTA
>OGYZ01003075.1_pt1 | contig 10496 bp, 9 predicted proteins | sample 1576681 | NCBI WGS metagenome assembly OGYZ01 (sample SAMEA3541480, study PRJEB24748) | human gut metagenome | biome: human gut; feature: human-associated habitat; material: faeces | place: China | collected 2012 | reverse complement strand
TCTGGGGGATTTAAAGGGGGTATTCTCTTCGAGAAGAGAATACCCCCTTTGCCCCGTGCCCCTGCACGGTGCAGGGAATAAAGACGAAGCGCCTTCGGCGCTGCTTTTTCCCGCCCTTGCAGGGCGGACACTTAATATGCTATACTTTTATAAAAAGTATCAAAAAGGAGTCCCTTTTATGACCTACCCCTGCCTTGTGCTCGACCACGACGACACTGTGGTCAACTCCACCGCGACGGTGCACTATCCCTGCTTTGCCGAGTACACGGCGAAGTTTTTCCCCAGGGCGAAGCGCTACACGCTGGAGGAATACGTCCTCAAAAACTTTGACCCCGGCGTCTATGACTTTTTCCACGGCGAGGTCGGCATGACCGAGGAGGATATGAAGCACGAGCAGGCGTACTGGCACGAATATGTCCAGCACCACGTGCCGCAGGTCTATGACGGGATGCGCGACATTTTGTGGGACTACGTGCACGCGGGCGGCACGATCTGCGTCGTGTCGCACTCGCTCTCGCCGAACATTCTGCGCGACTACCGCGAAAATAAGCTCCCCGAGCCGAAGCTCGTCTACGGCTGGGAGGTGCCAAAGGACCGGCGCAAGCCCCAGCCGCACGCGCTCTATGACATCATGGAAAAGCTCGGCTTCACCGCCGAGCAGATGCTCGTGCTCGACGACTTAAAGCCCGGATATGACATGGCAAAGGCCGCGAATGTGCGCTTCGCCGCCGCGGGCTGGTCAAACGACATCCCAGAGATCGAGGCGTTCATGCGTCAAAACTGCGACCTGTACTTTAAGACCGTCGAAGCATTCGGCGACTATCTTCTGCACGGAAAGGAAGCGTAACTATGGCAAAGCGCATCACAAAGATCGTCCTCACGGGCGGCCCCGCGGCGGGCAAAACCACGCTCGTGAGCCGTGTGCTCAAGGAATTCAAGCAGGAGGACGGCTGGCGCGTCATCACGATCCCCGAGACGGCAACTGAGCTCATTTCGGGCTTTGGCATCAAGCCCTTTGACAACTGTATGTCAATGCTGCAATTTCAGGACTTTGTCGTCGCCGATCAGATCCACAAGGAAAAGCTCGCACTGGATGCCGCGCAGCTCGTGCCGGAGGACAATATTCTCATTCTCTACGACCGCGCGCTGATGGACGACAAGGCCTACGTGTCGGATGAGGAGTTCGCGCAGGTCATCGCGCGCTTTGACGGCCGCACCGAAGAGCGTGTACTCGCCAATTACGACATGGTGCTCCATCTCATCACCTGCGCCAAGGGCGCGGAGTTCGCCTATGACCTCGGCAACAACGCGCGCACGGAATCCATCGAATTCGCGCGCGAGATGGACGACCGCACGCTGCGCGCGTGGAGCGCGCACCCGAATCTGCGCATCATCGACAACGACGCAAATTTCAACAATAAAATCGAGCGCGCCCTGCGCGAGATCTACCGCGCCGTGGGCGAGGTCGAGCCGATGGCACAAAAGCGCAAGTACCTCATCGCCATGCCCAACATGGGCTCGTTCGCACAAAAATACCGCGCCGCGGCCATCGACATGACGCAGACGTATCTCGCGCTGACGAACCCGAACATCGAGCGCCGCGTGCGCATGCAGAAAAGCGGCGCGGAGACGCTGTACTTCTACACCGAAAAGCATCGCATGGAAAACGGCGAAAAATGGGACACCGAGCGCCCCATCTCGCAAAAGCAGTATGAAAAATACCTCTTAGAGCGCGACACGGCGCTCTCGCCCGTGCGCAAGACAAAGTATCGTTTCGTCTTCGCCGACCGCCGCTGTGAGATCGACATGTACCCCTTCAGCGCGGAAAGGGCCGTGCTGTTCCAGTACGGGCAAAGCAGTGCCGCGCTGCCGGAGGAGATCACCGTGCTCCGCGAGGTGACGGGGGACGCGGATTACAAAAACCGCAAGTTGGCAGCTTTGCAAAAGCTGTGAAAATTTTTGGGTTTTTCGCACAAGCGCGAAAAAGCACACGCGCCCAGTGTGGTCGCAAAAAAAGAGCTGTCCTTTCGGACAGCTCTTTTTCATTCCTCTGCGTGGGACGCATCCAGCGGCTTGACATATTTCTTATAGCAATACAAAAAGTATGCGATCTCCGCCGCGCCCGTGAGTACCCACGAGAACGGATAGAGCATATAGAGCGAGGGGATCGTATGGAAGTGGGCGAACACGGTGTAGATCCACGCCACGCGGAACACGCACGAGCCGAGGAACACGAAGATCATCGGCACGAGGCCCTTTCCAAGGCCGCGTGAGGCGGCGGTGGTGCAGTCCATCGTGGCCGAGATCGGGAACGAGAAGCACATGACCCAGATACGCGCGAGGCCCGCCTCGATGACGTCGGATTCCGACGTGAAGAGCGAGAGAAACTGGTGCCCGAACAGCAGGAACAGCCCGCCGAGCACCGCTGCGGCTACTGCGGAATAGCAGAGCGTCAGCAGGTAGCTCTTGAGCACGCGGCGCGATTTGCCCGCGCCGTAGTTCTGCCCGACAAAGCTCGAGCAGGCGATGTAAAACGCGTTCATCACGGAGTAGACGAGGTTATCCACATTGCCCGCCGCGGAGTTGCCCTCGACGACGACGGTGCTGAACGAATTGACGCCCGCCTGGATGAAGAGGTTTGCGACCGAGAAGATCGCGTTCTGCAAACCTGCCGGCACACCAACAGACAGCGCGTGGATGGCCTTGTCCTTGTGGAAGCGGACCTCTTTTAAGCTGAGGCTGTAGATCTCCTTGCTGCGCATGAGCGAGCGGACGATGAGCCCCGCGGACACGCACTGCGAGAGCATGCTCGCGAGCGCGACGCCGTCGGTCGACATCCCGAGCCCGATGACGAACACGAGGTCGAGGATGACATTGAGCACGCCCGCGGCGGAAAGGAAGATGAGCGGCGTTTTCGTGTCGCCGATGGCATTCAGAACGCCGTTGCCGTAGTTATAGAGCGCGGCGGCGGGCATGCCAAGGAAGTAAATGCGAAGGTACAGCTCCGCGCCGTCGATCAGATCGTCGCGCGTGTTCAGAAGCTCGAGCAGCGGGCGGGCAAAGATAAGGCCCAGCGCCAGCATCAAAAAGCCCGCGATCAGGCAGACAAGAAACGACGTGTGAACGGACTCGCGCACGTTTTTCTCGCTGCGTGCGCCGAAGTGCGTGGCGACAAGCACGTTGACGCCGCTGCCAAGGCCCATCAGAAAGCCCGTGAACAGGAAGATGAGCGTCGTGGTCGAGCCGACCGAACCCATGGCGGCGGAGCTTGAAAAGCGGCCGACGACCGCAAGGTCGACCATGCTGAAGAGCATCTGCAAAAGGTTAGTGAACATCAGAGGCAGCGAAAAGCCGATGATCTGGCGGCCAAGGCTGCCCTGCGTCATATCGAGCGTGGCGGAACGCGCCATAAAATATCCCTCTCTCTCATTCTCTATTCAGAGTCCTATCCTTATAGCATACTTTTCCCCGCTTTGCAAGCGGGAAGGGTGCGGCGCGCAAAAAATAACGAAAAACAGCGGAAATTTTTTCAAAAAAGCCGCAAACTGCGCGCAAAAACGCTTGCATTCCGCAGCTTTGTGTGATAGTATGCTTGTGTTATGGATGCAGGAAACGCAGAGTGGACCGTTTGGCCCGCTCTTTCTTTTGCAAATTTCGGAAAAAACACGGATTGCGAGGGATACAATGAAGAAAGTGACAGAGACCGTGCGCGAACTGGCGCTCCCCGTGGTCGAAGAGAACGGCTGCAAGCTCTGGGACGTGGAATATGTCCGCGAGGCCGGACAGTGGTATCTGCGGATCTACATTGATAAGGACGGCGGCGTGAACATCCTCGACTGCGAGGCCATCTCCCGCGCGCTGAGTGATATTCTGGACGAGGCCGACCCCATCGAGTCGAGCTACATTTTCGAGGTCGCGTCCGCCGGCGCGGAGCGCCCGCTCAAGCGGCCCGGTGACTTTGAGCAGTTCATGGGTTCGCCCGTGCTCTTGAAGACCTACAAGCCCGTGGACGGGCGCAAGGAATTTTCCGGTGACCTCGCGGGCTACGACAACGGCGCGGTCACGCTCCGCATCGGCGAAGAGGAAAAGCGCTTTGAAAAGGACGCGGTCGCGCTCGTGCGCCTGCGCTGCGACTTTTAACCGAAAAGAATACCAATTACTTTGATTATACAGAATAGGAGCATACCCATGAAATGTGATGAAATCTTCGCAGCGCTTGCGATGCTGGAAAAGGAACGCGGCATTTCTCAGACCTTTATGATGGATAAGATCGTTCAGGCGCTCACCACCGCCTACAAGCGCGACCACGAGGGCGTGGAAAACGTCGTGGTCGATGTGGACGAGGGCAAGCGCGAGCTCAAGATGTTCGTGCAGAAGGAAGTCGTGGATGAGGTCGAGAACCCCGGCACGCAGATGAGCCTCGATGACGCGAAGGCTATCTCCGCCAAGTACAATGTCGGCGATATCGTCAACATTCCCGTCGACAACATCGAATTCGGCCGCATCGCCGCGGGCAACGGCAAGCAGGTCATCATCCAAGGCCTGCGCGAAGCCGAGAGCGGCATGGTCTACGACGAATACAACTCCAAGCAGCATGAAATTCTCACCGGTGTCGTCACGCGCATCGATCCCCGCACGGGCAATGCGTCCCTTCGCATCGGCACTGGCACGGAAGCGACAGACGCCATTCTTCTCGCCGGCGAGCAGGTCAAGGGTGAGACGCTCATCGAGGGTCAGCGCATCAAGGTCTACCTTGTCGACGTGCGCCGCCAGTCGAGAGGCCCGCAGGTCGTGATCTCCCGCACGCATCCGGGTCTCGTCAAGCGCCTTTTCGAGCTTGAAGTGCCCGAGATCTACGACGGCACGGTCGAGATCCGTTCCATCGCCCGCGAGGCGGGCTCCCGCACGAAGATGGCGGTGTGGAGCAACGACGAGAACGTCGATCCCATCGGCGCGTGCGTCGGCCCCCACGGCCAGCGCGTGAACAGCATCGTCGAAGAGCTGCGCGGCGAAAAGATCGACATCATCAAGTACAGCGACGATCCCGCGGAGTACATCGCCGCGGCGCTCGCTCCGGCGGACGTTGTCGACGTGCGCCTTGCCGAAGAGGGCAAGGCCTGCCGCGTCATCGTGCCCGACGATCAGCTTTCCCTTGCCATCGGCAAGGAGGGGCAGAACGCACGCTTAGCCGCGCGCCTCGTCGGCTACAAGATCGACATTAAGCCGGAAAGCTATCGCGAAGAAGAGTGATCTTCAAAAATGTGCATAGGCACATTTTTGAGCTTCAATTTGCACCCCGCTGCGCGCACTCGCTTGCGCTCGCACACTTGCGGGGCGAGAAGTGTTTTTACTGACGCACCGGTCGCCGGTAAAAACGATTTCAGTTCATTTGCGCCGTGCGCGGCGCAAAAAAGTCCGAGGCGCTGAAAGCGCCAAAGAGGAGGGCGGCTCATGCAGAAAGTAAAAAAGATCCCGCAGCGCCAGTGTGTGGGCTGCCGCGAGATGAAGGACAAACGCGCGCTCATCCGCGCCGTCAAATCGCCGCAAGGCGAGGTGTCGCTCGACTTTACGGGCAAAAAGCCCGGGCGCGGCGCTTACGTCTGCCCGAACAGCGAATGCCTCAAGCGGGCGCGCAAATCCCGCGCGCTCGAGCGCGCGCTGGACACGGCCATCCCCGAGAGCGTCTACGAAGAAATGGAAAAGGAGATGGCAAACGGTGGATAAACTGCTCAATCTGATCGGCCTTGCCAAAAAGGCCGGAAAGCTGGAGGTCGGTGAAGAGCCCGCCGGCGCGGCGGCACGAAGCAAGCACGCGCGGCTCATCCTCATCGCCTCGGATGCGGCGGACAACACGCGCCGCCGCGCGCTCCACTTCGGCGAGGCGGGCGAGTGCATCTGCCTTGAGATCCCGCCGACGAAGGAGGACCTCGGCAGAGCGCTGGGGCGCACATCCTGCGCGCTGCTGGCGCTGACGGACATCGGCTTTGCCGAGGCCGTCGCGAAAAAGCTGGCGGAGGGTGACGAGGCGCACTACGGCGAGGCGGCCAAGCGCCTGACGATCAAGGCGGCACGCGCCGCCGAGCGGAGGAAAGAGCTCAAGCAGCACGAAAAAAATGTGCGCACCGGCAAGAAAAAGCCGCATCAGGAAGAGCCGCAGCCCGCTCCCGCCGCAAAGGCCAAGAGTGCGGAAAAGAGCGAGAGCAAGCGCCCGAGAGGCGCGGTCAAGCACGGACGCACGCGCGCCGAGAGAGAAAAGGCGCACCGCGCCGCGGAAAAGCAGCGCGCGGCAAGGCGCTTTGCCCATTCCCGCCCCGTGAAGAAGGGCAAGGGCAGCATCAAGAAAAACAGTAAGCAGAGATCACAACACACGGAGGTGCAATAATTTGGCTACTACAATGAACAAGAACAAGGTATCCGATATGGCAAAGGACTTCGGCCTTACGTCGAAGGACATTCTGTCCGTTCTGAGTACCTATGAGGACGGGAGCAAGAAGCCTTCGCAGGTGTTGTCCGCGGACGAGGTCAACCTGATCTTCGAGCATCTGACGCAGAAGCATCAGGTGAAGATCGAGTCGATCTACGCCGAGTCCGCTCCCCAGAAAAAACCCGAGCCCAAGGCTGCCCCCGCCCCCGCGCAGAACCAGCCGAAGGCGAATAATGCCCAGAACCAGCCGAGAAATAACAATAATAACGGCGGCAGCCGTCCCCAGCCCCAGCAGGGCCAGCAGGGTAAGCCCGCCCAGCCGCAGCAGAACACCCAGCCGGTGCAGCAGCAGAGCAAGTCCACCGCCACGCAGCATCCCACGACGCGCGTGCCGGAAAAGAAGATCGTCGACACCCGCAAGGTCACGAACGTCAACCTTGACAAGTACGACGAAAAGCTGCAGGACATGGCCGAGCGCTCCGGTGACCGCCGCGACTTAGAGCGCGGCAGCAAGGAAAAGTTCCGCAACAACAGAAACCGCAGCAACCGTCAGCAGCCGTTCTCCGGCAAGCGCAAGCAGGAGGAGGCCGAGAAGATGCGCCGCCTGCAGCTTGAGATCGCGAAGAAGACGCCGCTGACCGTCAAAATTCCCGACGAGATCTCCGTCGGCGAGCTGGCCTCCCGCATGAAGAAGACGGGCGCCGAGGTCGTCAAGTGCCTGATGAAAAACGGCGTGATGGCGTCCCTTTCCCAGATGATCGACTTCGACACCGCGTCCTTTGTCGCTGAAGAGCTCGGCTGCAAGGTCGAAAAGGAAGTCGTCGTGACGATCGAGGAAAAGCTCATCGACGATCACAAGGACAGCGCTGACGAGCTCCAGCCCCGCGCGCCGGTCGTCGTCGTCATGGGTCACGTCGACCACGGCAAGACGAGCCTTCTCGACTATATCCGCAATGCCCACGTCGCCTCCGGCGAGGCGGGCGGCATCACCCAGCACATCGGCGCCTATCAGGTGCAGATCAAAGGCAAGCCCATCACCTTCCTCGATACCCCGGGCCACGAGGCGTTCACCTCCATGCGTGCCCGCGGCGCGATGATCACGGATATCGCCATCCTCGTCGTTGCGGCGGAGGACGGCATCAAGCCGCAGACCATCGAGTCCATCAACCACGCCAAGGCCGCCGAAATTCCCATCATCGTCGCCATCAACAAGATGGATAAGCCCGACGCCAACCCCGAGCGCATCAAGCAGCAGCTGACCGAGTACGGCCTTGTTGCTGAAGACTGGGGCGGTGACACCATTGTCTGCCCCATCTCCGCCAAGACCGGCATGGGCATCGACAACCTGCTCGAAATGGTCGCGCTGACCGCCGAGGTCGCCGAGCTCAAGGCCAACCCCAACCGTGCCGCGTCCGGTGCTGTGGTCGAGGCGCGCCTTGACAAGGGCCGCGGCCCGATCGCAACGCTGCTCGTCCAGAACGGCACGCTCCATCAGGGCGACATCATCATCGCCGGCACGGCCGTTGGCCGCGTGCGCGCGATGATGAGCGACAAGGGCCAGAAGCTCACCACCGCGGGCCCCAGCGTGCCTGTGGAGATTACGGGCCTTGGCGAAGTGCCCGAGGCCGGCGCACACTTCAACGCCGTCGCCGACGAGCGCCTTGCCCGCGAGCTTGTCGAGCAGCGCAAGGAAGAGGAAAAGCGCAAGGCCAACGCCCCCATTACGAAGGTCTCGCTCGAGGACCTGTTCAGCCAGATCCAGGCGGGCGAAATGAAGAACCTCAACATCATTGTCAAGGCGGACGTCATGGGCTCGGTCGAGGCTGTCAAGGCATCGCTTGAGAAGATCTCCAACGACGAGGTCCGCGTGCGCGTCATCCACGGCGCGGTCGGCGCGATCAACGAGAGCGACGTCATGCTCGCGGCCACGTCCAACGCCATCATCGTTGGCTTCAACGTTCGTCCGGACGCCGCGGCGCGCGACAGCGCGGCCCGCAACCATGTCGACATGCGCATGTACCGCGTCATTTACGACGCCATCGACGAGATCGAGGCCGCTATGAAGGGTATGCTCGCGCCGAAGTTCCGCGAGGCCATCATCGGCCACGCCGAAATTCGCCAGACCTACAAAGTCTCGTCCGTCGGCACCGTCGCGGGCTGCTATGTCACCGACGGCAAGATCCAGCGCGCGTGCGACGTGCGTATCGTGCGCGACGGCATCGTCGTCCACGAGGGTCACCTCGCCTCGCTCCAGCGCTTCAAGGACTCCGTCAAGGAGGTCGCGCAGGGCTACGAGTGCGGCCTGAGCTTCGAAAAGTACAACGACATCAAGGTCGGCGATATCGTTGAAGCGTACGTTATGGAACAGATCGAGCAGTAAGACTTCAAAAATCCGCGAAGCGAATTTTTGAGTAGGATTCAGGCTGCGGCAGCGCACTCGCTGCGCTCGCACGTTTGCGGCCTGTAAAGTGTATTTCTGACACGCAGGTCGTCAGAAATACAGATCAAGATTTTTGCGCCGTGCGCGGCGCAATGTTTAGAAGCCTTAAGGTAGGGGCGGTCGGTCAGAAACTGGGTATCTACACGAGGATAAGTGGTATACTTCTTCTCGTAGAGACTCTGGATGAGTTTCAGCGTAATATCGGCAGAGTAGGCAAACTTTTTGTTGCAATCCACCTGCAGCGAGGTGAGGTCGTAGAGATGAGGTGGCGCCTCGTTTCCCTTCTTCTTGCTTACATCGGTAACGGTGAAGGGTTTGCCGGCGATGGTACTGAATGCTTTCTCGCCTTCCTCCTTGCTGGTAAACTTGCCGCTGGTGGCGGTAAACTGGGTGTCGCGGTAGATGGTGGCGAGTACCCAGTAAGGTTCGGAAACGAAGTTGTCGATTTCCTTCTGGCGGTTTACGATGAGGGCAAGGGTAGGGGTCTGCACTCTACCGATGCTGAGCACCTGTCGATTCTGACCGTATTTCAATGTGTAAAGTCGGGTGGCGTTCATACCGAGAATCCAGTCGCCGATGGCACGGGAAAGTCCGGCAAGATAGAGTGACTGATATTCCCCCTGGTCTTTCAGTTCCTGGAAGCCTTGCTTGATGGCTTCATCGGTCATGGATGAAATCCACAGTCTCTTGACGGGGCATTTTGCCTGTGCCTTCTGCATCACCCATCTCTGGATAAGCTCTCCTTCCTGTCCGGCGTCACCGCAGTTGATGATGCTGTCGGCAGCCTGCATCAGTTTCTCAATGGTAGCAAACTGCTTCTTGATGCCTTCATCGTTGATGAGCTTGATGCCGAATCGCTGTGGAATCATCGGCAACGCCGAAAGGCTCCAATGTTTCCACATCGGAGTATAATCATCCGGTTCCTTCAGCTCACAAAGGTGGCCGAAAGTCCATGTTACTTGGTAACCATTACCTTCCATATAACCGTCGCGTGCCGTGGTAGCCCCGATGATTCGGGCGATATCCTTAGCCACACTCGGTTTCTCTGCTATACAAACTATCATTCTTTATTCTTATTTTCTGTTTGCAAAGGTACAATAAAATAATGAGATAGCCATCATTTCAGCTTCTTTTTCTCATGGCGGGGAATAAAATAAAAGCCCTATAAGGCTTGGAGGGTCTGGCATAAGCTTTTTAGATATAAAAAAGGCACGGATTACGCGGATTACACGGATTTATGGTGCTAATATAAGCAAAGCGATAATCATCTCTCATAAAAAAAGCGATAATCATCTCTCATAAAAATCCGTGTAATCCGTGTAATCCGTGCCAAAAAAACAACGAGATTACTCGTACTCCTGCCAGCTCTTAATCTGCAACTGGTCTTGGCTCATTGTGCAGAATGCCTCGATGAAGGCTGAAGCCAGACGGGCATTGGTGAACAGAGGAATGTTGTGGTCGATGGCGCCACGACGGATTCTGTAACCGTTGGTCAGCTCACGCTTGGTGTGATTCTTAGGGATATTGACGATGAGGTCGAACTTGTGGTCGGCAATCATCTGCATCACGTTAGGAATATCCTTGTGGTCCTCATCAGGCCATCCTACGGCTGTAGCCTTCACGTTGTTCTCG
>OGYZ01003071.1_pt1 | contig 10502 bp, 9 predicted proteins | sample 1576681 | NCBI WGS metagenome assembly OGYZ01 (sample SAMEA3541480, study PRJEB24748) | human gut metagenome | biome: human gut; feature: human-associated habitat; material: faeces | place: China | collected 2012 | reverse complement strand
TGTGCCGAAGATAGTTAGCTGGAAACGGCTTGTGAAAATAGGTAGTCGCCGACTTAACAAAGAGCTCTGAGATGAAAGTCTCGGGGCTTTTTTGTTGCGCTATATGCCAAGGGGTTGCAGAACAGGGAAAAAGCTGGTATCCTCAAAGCAGGAAAGGGTGAGAATATGCGTTCGGACAGAACCCGCAAGGATATAGCAAAGCGCTATATAGCGGTACTAGTGCTTTTACTGTTTTGCAGCATCGTATTTTATGTGCAGACACATTACCAGCACACTTCGTCGTCCCGGCCTGAGGATGACTATCAGGGCAGAATACCGCAGTTTCATAGCAGCGTAGATCGGGATGATGACGGGGTAGATGACCAGCTTGATATTCTGAACGGCGCATTGGCCTATGTGAGCACACATCCAAAATACAAAAGCCGCTATTATGAGACCGGTTATCCTGACGATGGTTATGGCGTTTGCACCGATGTAGTTGCATATGCGTTGAAGAATGCCGGATATAATCTACAAGAGCTTGTGGACGCAGATATCCGGGAGCAGCCACAGGATTACATGGTGGAAGAACCGGATGCAAACATTGATTTCCGACGGGTACGAAACCTGAAGGTGTTTTTTGCACACACAGCAGCTGCCCTGACCACAGATGTCTCAGAAATAGAGGAATGGCAGGGCGGCGATATTGTGATCTTTGAAAGACATATCGGCATCGTGTCCGACCGGCGAAATAAAAACGGAGTGCCTTATATCATTCACCACAATGACCCATGGCAGACAGCTTACGAACAGGACATTCTGGAAAAACGAACCGACATCGTGGGTCATTACCGGATTTCAAAATAAAAAGCGTCCCCGCTGCACTGTGCATAACAGTGCGGCGGGGACGCATATTTTATTGGGTGGTGTACCGGTTACGATACAAGCCTCAGCTTAGCCCTTGCCTGCGCAGCCGAACAGCTCGATCTTCTCCTTGCACTTGGCCTCGATGGCCTTTGCGCCGGGAGCCAGCAGCTTGCGGGGGTCGAAGCCCTTGCCCTGCTGATCCTTGCCCTCTTCGATGTACTTACGGGTGGCCTCAGCAAACACCAGCTGGCACTCGGTGTTGATGTTGATCTTGGAAACGCCTAGGCTGATGGCCTTTGCGATCATCTCATCGGGGATGCCGGTGCCGCCGTGCAGAACCAGAGGAATGTTGTTGGTGGCCTTGTGGATGCGGTCCAGAGCCTCGAAGTCCAGGCCCTTCCAGTTTGCGGGGTAGACGCCGTGGATGTTGCCGATGCCGGCAGCCAGGAAGTCAACGCCCAGAGCGGTGATCTTGGCGCACTCTTCGGGGTCAGCGATTTCGCCGTTGCCGACTACGCCGTCCTCAACGCCGCCGATGGAACCAACTTCGGCTTCGATGGACAGGCCCTTGTCGTGTGCCAGCTCAACCAGCTCACGGGTCTTGGCAATATTCTCTTCGATGGGGTAGTGGGAGCCATCGAACATGATGGAGGTAAAGCCAGCTTCAATGCAGGCCTTTGCGCCCTCATAGGTGCCGTGGTCCAGGTGCAGGACAACGGGAACCGTGATGCCGAGAGATTCATCCATTGCGCGCACCATAGCGGCAACGGTCTTGAAACCGGTCATATATTTGCCGGCACCCTCGGAAACGCCCAGAATAACCGGGCTCTGCATGGCCTGAGCCTGAAGCAGAATGCTCCGGGTCCATTCCAGGTTATTGATATTGAACTGGCCAACACCATAGTGGCCGTCACGAGCTTTGAGGAGCATATTGGTTGCATTTACGAGCATAACAGGTACCTCCTATAAATTCAGTTCAAGCGGCTGGAGGGCCTGACCCTACCAGCTATTTTATTATAGACCGACTTTGACAAAAAATCAACAATAATCACGGCTTTTTACCCAAGAATGAGTAAAAAGTCCAGAAAATGGGATGATTGCACAGTGTTAGACGTGTGATTTTGGGTAAGATTTATGAAAGAATAGCAGAATGACCAGCATCCGATGCGCCAATTTGGTCGGAATGTGCAGAATGGACAGAGGGGCGGACGCAGGAAAACGGGAAATACAATTTGAATATAAAATTAAATAAAATACAATAAGTTGATTTGCGCGAGGCCATGAGAGAGGTGCATTGATAAAAGGGTGGTAGGATGAGGGGACGGAACGGTCAAGACCGTTCCCTACAGACAGGGAAAAGGAAAATGCGGAAAGGGAAGGTTGATGTGGACATAGCACAGCAGGACCCAAGGCAAAACAAAATCGGCCCCTGCCTTGGTGCGGCAGGAGCCGATAAATTCAGTGATTCAAATAACTCAAAAATGCGGAAAAGAAAGCTTTACCGGTCGATGGGGGCAGTCTTGGCTTTCAGCCAGGTCTTTTCCTCCTCGGTCAGGCGGGGGCTGAGCATCTCGTATACATGGGCATGGTAGGCGTTCAGCCAGTTGATCTGGTCACGGGTCAGTTCGTCCACAATGACCGGCTCAGTGGAGATGGGCACCAGGGTCAGCGGCTCAAATTTCAGCCAGTGGCCATATTGGTTGGTGCCGGCATCCACGCATTCCAGCTCGTTCTCAATGCGGATGCCGACTTCATCGGTCTCATAAACGCCCGGCTCATCGGTGATGGTCATGCCCTCTTTGAAGACAATGGGGTTCTGGGGGCGCAGGCTCTGGGGGCCTTCGTGCACCGAGGAGATGTAGCCAACGCCGTGGCCGGTGCCGCAGCGGTAGTTGATTTTGTGTGCCCACAGCGGGCCGCGGGCAAAGCTGTCCAGTGCAAAGCCGGTGCAGTAATCCAGGAAGACCGCGCGGGCAATGTCAATGTGGCTCTGCAGGGTCCAGGTGTAGTATTTGCGCTCGTTCTCGGTCAGGGGGCCGACGGGATAGGTGCGGGTGATATCGGTGGTGCCGCAGTCATACTGGCCGCCGTTATCCACCAGCAGGAAGCCGCGCGGCTCAATCACGCTGTCCACTTCGCCCTCGGCATGGTAGTGCATCATGGCGGCGTTGGGGCCGTAAGCGGCAATGGTATCAAAGCTGTCCTCAAAGTAGCCGGGCATTTCGGCACGGCGCTTTTGTAGCATCTTTTCAATGTCAGTCTCGTGCAGGATTTTGCCCTCGGCGATGGCCTTTTCCAAGTCCATCTGGAAACGCACCATGGCAACGCCGTCACGCACATGGCATTCGCGGATGTTGGCAAGCTCGACCGGGTTTTTGACACCTTTCAGTGCAAAGATCGGGTCGGCACCGGTAACGGTCTTGTGCTCGTTTAGGGCGCAGTACAGGTCATAATTGGTGGCTTTCTCGTCTACGAGGAACACTTCCTCTGCGGGCAGAGCGTGTACGGTATCGATCAGCTCCGGGTAGTCGCGCAGGGAAACGCCGTTATCGGCCAACGTTTTTGCGTCGGCATCATTCAGGCGGCCGGGGGCGATAAACAGGGTGCAGCTGTCCATCGTGACAAGGGCATAAGCAACGGCCAGCGGGGTACAGGGCAGGTCGCGTGCGCGCATGTTGGTCAGCCAGCCCACACAGTCCAGACCAGTCACAGCCAGGGCGGTGGCACCGGCTTTTTTCAGCTCGTCACGCACCATGGCAATGCGCTGGGCGGCGGTGGCGCCGGTCTGCTCAACAGTCAGCAGCTCGCAGGGGGTGTTGGGCAGGCTGGGGCGGGTGGTCAGGCTCTCCCACAGGGGGGAGACGATATCCTTGCTTTCCAGCTTGGCGCCGCTCTTGGCCAGAGCGGCGGCATAGCCGTTGGCAATGGTGGCAGGCACGCAGCTGCCATCCAGCAGCAGGGTCTGGCCTGCGGCAAAATGGGCGGTCAGGTACTCTTCCACGGTGGGCACCCCGGCGGAACCGGCGTGCATGCACTCAATTTCGGTACCGGCCAGCTGACGGTCACCCTGAACATAAAAGCGGCCATCGCACCACAGGGCGCTGCCGGTCAGGGTGACAACAAGGGTGGAGTTCTCGCCGGTAAAGCCGGAGAAAAACGGCAGGCTGTTGTAATAAGCGGGCAGATATTCACTGGAGTGTGGGTCGCTGGTCATCAGCAAAACACCGTGGGCACCGGCTGCCTGGGCAGCGGCGCGCAGAGCGGCGATTTTTTCATTGGTCGTCAAAATAGTCCTCTCCTTATATGCAGAATGTTGAACAAGTCCATTCTAACATGTTTTCATAAAAGGTCAATACGGGGTGCGGTTCAGCACAGTGCCCAGCAGCGGCAGGCCGCAGCCCTGCAGAAGGTGAGCCGCCTGGCGCAGCTCCTGGTGGGTAACGCCGCCGCTTTGTACCACAAGCAGGGCACCGTCACATACTTTGGCAAGGCTGAGAGCGTCACTGCATTCGCTCAGGGCTGGAGCATCTACCAAAAGATAAGCAAACTTTGGTGCACAGCTTTCCACCATGCGGGCAAAACGGGGGTGTTCCAGCAGCAGGGCCGGGCGGCTGGTGGTGCCGGAGGCCGGAACCAGGCAGGTGCCGCGGATCTCGGTGTGGTAGAGAACTTCCTCCAGAGGGACGCTGCCGGAAAGATAGTGTGCCAGACCCGGCACTTTGTGTTCACCGGTCAGCCCGCACTGGCGGCAGATGCCGGAATGGCGCAGGTCACCGTCAACCAGCAGGCAGCGCTGGCCAAGCCCGGCAAGCAGCTGCCAGAACTGCAAAGCCAGAGTAGTTTTACCTTCCTGCGGGGTAGTGCTGGTGAGCAGAATGATTTTGGCGTCTGGGGCTGTCTGTTCCAGACGCAGGCGCAGCAGATTCAGGGATTCAACCGTCCGGGGTGCCAGCTCCGGCAGGTGGTTCAAAGCAAGTTCTTTCATGGGCGGCCGCCTTTCCGGGTATGGAGGCGGCGGGGCGTGGCATCCGGGATGCAGGCCAGCGGCGAAGAGCCAAGGCAACGGGTCAGATCGTCTGCCGTATAAATGTGGTCATCCCGCAGGTAATGCAGGCAGAGGAAAGCAAAGCAGAGCAAAAAGCCGATGCCAGCGCCAAACGTTGCGTGGAACACAGCCCCCGGCCCGGAAAAGCGCTGCGGCGGGGCTGCCTGCTCCACCAGGCGGGGTGGGGTGGTGCCCATGCGGGCAGAGAGATCATCCAACGCAAGGGCAGCCAGTGCGTTGGCAATATCTGCTGCGCGCTGTGGGGAGGAATCGGCCGCAACAATGCGCAGAATATGGGTATCTGCCGGGTGCAGAATGGTAATCTGGTCTTTTAAGTGGGCAGTATCCGTGGAAAGGCCAAGGGTGGAAATAACGGATTCCAGCATGGTGCGGCTGGTCAAAAGCTCCTGATAATCAGCCGTTAATTGCAGTTCCGCATAGCCGGAGGTCAGCCCCTCCTGTGCGGCGGCAACATACAGCTGGGCTTCGGCCTGGTAGCTGCGCGGGGCAAGGCGTGCGGCAGCAAAGGCCAGAATACCTCCCAGCAAGGTACAAACCAGTACCGCGGCGAAATGGGCGGGCAGCAGGCGGAACAGTTCCACGGGGGTCACTTCGCGCCCGGCGGCGCGGGATGCAGGGGCAGCGGGCAAGGTGCTCACCTCCAAAACAGGGCGTGAACAAGGCAAAATTCCGGTAAAAACAGCATAAATCAAGTGTAACACGCGCCCGGCGCAAAATTCAATAGAAAAAACGGTTTTTCAGGCGATACTGGGCGGTTTTTCGGGCAAACTGCTGAAAGGTGAGAGGATTTTGCAGCAAACGGGGGAAACGCCGCGGTAAAAAGGCGCTGACAGGGCAAGAAGTTTTCAAAAATTTCAAATTTTGGCAGGCCCAAATGGGCGAAAAGCTCTTGACGGGTTTGATATAATAAGGTTAGCAGTAAGAAAACAAGATTGCTAACAACACAAACAAACTTTAAGATAGAAGGGAATATTACCATGGCAGAACAGGTAACTAAAATTGATATTTTCTCCGGCTTTTTGGGTGCAGGCAAAACGACCCTGATCAAAAAGCTCATCAAGGAAGCGTTCCAGGGTGAAAAGATTGTGCTGATCGAAAACGAATTCGGCGAGATCGGCATTGACGGCGGCTTTATGCGTGAGGCTGGCATTCAGGTCAACGAGCTGAACTCCGGCTGCATCTGCTGCTCCCTGGTGGGCGACTTCCGCGAGGCACTGAAAAAGGTCGTGGAGACTTATCATCCTGACCGCATCCTGATCGAGCCTTCCGGCGTTGGCAAGCTGAGCGATGTGACCCGCGCCGTTGAGGGTGTGGGCGAGACCCTGCCGGTCAGTCTGAACAGCTTTGTGACCGTGGCCGATGTGAACAAGGTCAAAATGTATATGAAGAACTTTGGCGAGTTCTATGATGACCAGATCAGCCACGCATCCTGCATCATCCTGAGCCGCACCGGCAGCGCAGACGAGAAGAAGGTTGCCGCAGCCGTTGCCCTGATCCAGGAAAAGAACCCCACCGCCACCATTGTGACCACCGATTGGAACGAACTGACCGGTGCACAGATCGTTTCCGTTATGGATGGTAAGCGCGACCTGGTTGCCGAGCTTCTGAGCGAAGCACAGGCTTCCAATGCTGCCCATGCGGACGAGGATGAGGAAGAGCATCATCACCACCACCATGACCATGATGAGGACGGCCACGAGTGCTGCCACCATCACCACGACCATGATGATGACGACGATGATGACCACGGCCACGAATGCTGCCATCACCACCACGACCATGATGACGACGATGACGATGACGAGCATGAGCACCACCATCACCACCATGACGGTGAGTGCTGCTGCGGCCATCATCACCATCATCATGACCACGATGCAGACGAAGTGTTCACCAGCTGGGGCCACGAGACTGCCCACAAGTACAGCCATGACGAGCTGGAGAGCATCCTGACCACGCTGGATTCCGACGAGTACGGCGCTGTGCTGCGTGCCAAGGGCATTGTGGACGGCGGCGACACCTGGTACGAGTTCGACATGGTGCCCGGTGAGCATGAGATCCGCACCTGCGGCCCCGATGTTACCGGCAAGGTGTGCGTGATCGGTTCCCAGCTGAAGGAACATGAGGTGGAAGAGCTGTTCCACGCCTGATTTGTAAAGGAGTAAAACATGGCGCAGAAAGAGATTCCCTGTTACCTCTTTGTGGGTATGCTGGAAAGCGGCAAAACCAAGTTTATTCAGGAAACAATGGAGGACCCGCAGTTTGATTCCGGCGACAAAACGCTGCTGTTGATCTGTGAGGAAGGCGAAGAAGAATATGATTCCGAGCGATTTGCCTTTGGCGGCGTGACCGTTGCCACCATTGAGGACAAAGCAGAACTGAACCGCGAACACCTGCAGCAGCTGGCTGAAAAGTCTGACTGTGGGCGTGTGATCATTGAATACAACGGCATGTGGCTGGTGCAGGAGCTGTACGATGCCCTGCCGGATAACTGGCTGATTTACCAGTGCCTGGCCACCGCAGACGGCACTACCATCAAGACCTATGCCAACGACAATGCCATGCGCGGCCTGCTGCTGGACAAGCTGCGCGGCAGCGAGCTGCTGGTGGTGAACCGTGCTGAGGCGGTAAACGATGACGAAAGCCACCAGCTGATCCACAAGCTGGTGCGCCAGGCCAGTCGCCGCTGCGATATCGCCTATGAGTTCAAGGATGGCAGCGTTGCCTATGACGATATCCCGGACCCGCTGCCGTTCGATGTAAACGCCCCGGTGATCGAGATTCCCGAAGAGTTCTTTGGCGTGTGGTATATGGACTGCATGGATGAGATGCAGAAGTACGACGGCAAAACGGTGAAATTCCTGGCTCAGGTGTGCCAGACCAACCGCGCCGGCAAGGACAGCTTTGTGCCCGGCCGCTTTGCCATGACCTGCTGCGTGCAGGATATCCAGTTTGTGGGCTTCCCCTGCAAGTACACGGAGTACAAGAACCTGAAGCAGCGTGACTGGATCACGGTAACGGCAAAGGTGAACCTGAAATACCACCCGATTTACAAGGGCCAGACCCCGGATTCTGTCGGCCCGGTGCTGACGGCCATCAACGTGGAGCCTGCCGCGGCCCCGCGTGATGATGTGGTGACCTTCAGTTGAGCGGGGAACGCCGCAGGGCAATCGAAGCCCGCGTGGCAGCCGCAGCCGCCCGGCTGGAAAAAGAGGGCCGCTACACGGCAACCCGGCGGTGCATCCAGCACGGCAAGGTCAGCGTGTATGCCCACTGCGTCAGCGTGGCGGATACCGCCTGCGTCTTGGCGGAAACGCTGCACCTGCGCGTAAACGAGCGGGCGCTGATCCGCGGTGCATTGCTGCATGATTACTTTTTGTATGACTGGCACGATAAAGCCAACGGCCACCACTGGCACGGTTTTACCCACCCAGGCACCGCCCTGCACAACGCAAGCGAGGATTGGAAGCTGACCCCGGTGGAGCGGGAGATCATCAAAAAGCACATGTTCCCCTTAACCCCCATCCCACCCACCTGCCGTGAAGCGTGGCTGGTGTGCCTGGCAGATAAAATCTGTGCCGCCAAGGAGACGACCGGCGGAATCTATGGCAAGCTGCCGTTTGCCGCGAAGCATAACGCGCAGGATAAGTAAATTAACGTTTTATATGCAGAAAATCCAAAAGCCCGATGCCGTGTTGACATCGGGCTTTTGGCATTTTACACGGAGAGGGGAAAAATTAGGAATTCAGAATGGGATGGCGGGAAAAAGTTCGTGGCAAGGGCTGAACCTGCTGTAATTCCGCATAGGCAGGGATCATAAACAGGAACAACAAAAAACAGGCGCACCACAGAATAATCCCCGTGGTGCGCCTTATGTATACGATTGTACCTATTGAATTAAAGGTTTTCGCCGAAGCCTTTTTTCAAAAAGGTTGGAAAAATCCCCCGTAAATCCAAAAATCACAGCGTATCGCAGATGGTGCTCATCATGGAACGGATGTCGATGTGCTGGGGGCATTTGGGCAGGCAGGCACCGCACTTGATGCAATGCTCGGCGCGGGTGGCGGCGGGGGCGTCCTCATATTCCTCTTTTAGGGTGGCGAGGCGGTCACCACACAGGCGGTATTCGTTCCAGGCGTGCAGCATGCCCGGAATGTTGACCCCGGCGGGGCAGGGCATGCAGTACTTGCAGGCCGTGCAGGGGGCAAGCTTTTGGGCCTTGAACACATCCAGCGCACGGGCGAGGGTATCCTGCTCGGTGGTGGAAAGCGGAATAAAGGGATCCATGGAAGCCACGTTATCCTGTACCTGCTCCAGGGTAGTCATGCCGGAAAGTACGCACAGCACATTGGGTAGGCTGGCAACCCAGCGAATGGCCCAGCTGGCCAGGCTCTCTTCCGGGGCGGCCTGATGCAGCAGGGCGGCGGCTTCAGGGCAAAGGGTGTTCAGCATCCCGCCGCGCACCGGCTCCATAACGATGACCTGCAGCCCGGCAGCGGCGCACAGCTCGTATTTTTTACGGCTCTGCTGATAGTCCCAGTCAAAATAATTGAGCTGCAGCTGTACAAAATCCCAATCGCCTGTAGCAAGGATCTCTGGCAGCTGCTCAGCGCTGCCATGGAAAGAAAAGCCCAGCCGCTTGATTTTGCCCGCCTTGCGCAGCTCGTTCAGCTGGTCATAGGCGTGGTACTTGGCGTAATTGGACCAGCTGCTTTCATGCACAGAGTGAGCGAGGTAAAAATCAAAGTAATCAGTGCGGCAGTTGGCCAACTGCTCGTTAAAAATACGGGGCACATCCTCATCGCATTTCAACAGCCAGCCGGGCAGTTTGCTGGCAAGGTGATAGCTGGCGCGGGGATACTTGGCCAGAGCTTTGCCGCAGAACTTTTCGCTCATGCCGCCGTGGTAGGGGTAGGCAGTATCGAAATAGTTCACGCCGTGGGCATAGGCATAATCAAAAATCTCCTGTGCCTTTTCCTCGTCAATGCTGGTCTGGTCGGCGGCGTCCCGCAGGGGCAGGCGCATGGTGCCAAGACCCAGCAGGCTGATTTTGCCGTTGAGGTCATTATAGGGGGCAGGGTTATTGCGGCAGACACGGTATTCCATACAAGTTACGCTCCTTATTCCGGCTTTGCCAGATGAATTTGATGGAAGATTTGGTGCGGGGATAAACAAGAAACGCCGATTTTGCTGGCTCGGCGGTTAAGGTGTATCTGAAAACAAAGAAACAGCCGATATTTTCGACTTTTCAGATACACCCTGGGAAAAGGAAATTATTCGCAGGAGGAACAGTCGCCACAGTCCTCGTCGGTGGCAGGAGCTGCCGTTGCGGCGCGGCCTGCCAGCTCGGGATCAAGGCTTTCGGCTACTTTGATCATCAGGGCACATTCAATGCGCTTGCGGAACACTTCGCAGCCATATTCATACACACCGTGGATATCGCCGGTGGCGTGCAGGGCGTTGGCCGCGCAGCCGCCCGCGCAGTACAGGCGTGCCCAGCAGTCCTTGCAGTCGGGGCGGGCATAGACGTTGCACAGCTTGAACTCGTCGCGCAGGGCGGTGTTGGTCACGCCGTCCCAGACGTTGCCCA
>OGYZ01003056.1_pt1 | contig 10562 bp, 11 predicted proteins | sample 1576681 | NCBI WGS metagenome assembly OGYZ01 (sample SAMEA3541480, study PRJEB24748) | human gut metagenome | biome: human gut; feature: human-associated habitat; material: faeces | place: China | collected 2012 | reverse complement strand
ATCTTCTGTAAGGTGACGATGTACCAGCAGATATGCGTCGCGAACGTCTGCGGAGACATTTGCTCCGGAGAAAAGAGTCTCGATTATGCCGTCAATCATTGCGATCTCTTCGCTCGTAAAAACCAAAATTCTCACCTCACATGGTGTCGATTATAGCAGACAGCGGTCGTAATTTCAAGGAAAGATGTAGGCGGCAAAAATGGCAGAGAGACATTACTCTTTCTTAGAGCATGAGGAGATGACCAATGAAACCAAACAAAGGATTTATTACTGTGTTCATGATGGTGCTTATCAGTATATCACTGTCCACTTTCTCGCGTGCCGCTTTCGACACCTTTTCTGATGTCCCGAATGATTCACCGTTCCATGAAAGCATATTCTATCTCGCCGAACGCGGCATCGTTCGTGGTGAAGGAAATGGTCGATACGTACCGGATGCACCTGTTACCGTGCGCCAGTGGGCAATGATGCTCTGCCGCGCATTGGGCAACGATGATCCGCTCAATTATGATGATGACTGTATTCGGCAGGGCTACTCAGATGGATGGCTGGAGATGACAGCTATTACGGCACCGGATTCTGACCTTTGCCGCTATGCCATCTACAAAAGCGGCTTTGCCGCCTTTGGTGTTGACCTTTACAGTTTACAGCTCTACCCGAACGAGGGCAAGCTGTCCCAACAGAGCGAAGTTCTTCGCGCTGCTGCGGATTTTGGCCTGTGCGAAGAGACATGCGACGGGACAGAAATCATCACACGAGGAGAGGCTGCGGAGCTTCTTTATGCGCTGTTGACCAAGACGTTTGCTGTTGTGCCGCCGCCTATGTTAGATAACATACCTCTGGACAACAAAGCGGGCGTCGCTTTGAACAACTACTTGTTGGAGATTCAAAAAATTCCCGAATCAATGATGCAGTCATTTGCCGAAAAGGACTGTTATCGATTTCGATTCCCTTGCAAAGCTGAGCAAAAAATATGATCTTGGCTGCACCGGGGCGACCATCTATGAAGGCCGTAAAATCCTCGTATCCTCAGCGAAATCCACTATTCACGAATTTGGACACTTCCTCGATGGAATGATGGGCTTTCCTTCCCGAACGAAGGGCTTTTATCAAAGGGAGTCTGCATCGGCAGCATCACTCCTCCGTACATATGCACTTACCGACGCGCAGGAATATTTTGCGGATTGCTTTGTGTACTGGATCAAAAATCGCGGTGATGGCAAAAAGATGGCAATGCTGCAAAACGCTGCGCCTGAGACCTATCATTATTTCAAGATGCTCGAGGAAAATGACTGGAAACCCAGTTTATCGCCTTAGTTCCAAGGAGAACCTTATGAAAAGAATTTACCATTTCTATTTAACTTGTATGACCCTCACGTTGACTATGCCCATGATGATCGTCAGCGCCTTTGCCGTGGATGATATGTGGACAGTAGCCAATAACATTATCGTAGATGTTTACGGGAAAATTGTCGGTGTCAGCACGGTTCTGGCAGGGCTGATGTCCGCTGTTGCGGTGATCGGCGCAAAGATTTCCAATAACCAGCACAAAGTCGATCAGGCGTGGGACTGGCTCAAACGCATCTGGATCGCCTGGGCAATCATCAACGGCATCGGCGCATTCATTGCATATGTTGCGCCGCTGTTCAACGGCCTTGCGACACTGACCCCGTAAAAGTAGAGATAGCTCCGGCAAAAGGAGGTGTCCACATTGCTTGAGCTGATTTTCCAAGGATTCATGGAGTGGGCTTATGGGCTTGCGCTGGAATGCTGGGAATATTTTTCATCATCGCTGCTTGACATCATGAGCATGGATTATGCGTACATGAAAAGTCATGTCCCCGTGATGGTCAGCATCGCACAGGTGCTTCTGGCCGTTGGCTGGGCGCTCCTGATAGGCAATCTTGTCTTTCAAGCCCTCAAAAGTATGGCAGTCGGCCTTGGCTTTGAAGGAGAAGACCCGAAACTATTATTTACCAGGACCTTTGTGTTTGCCTTCCTGCTGATGGCGAGTCCGCAGATCTGCGAAGTGGGACTAAGCCTCACTGCAAGAATCATAGAGCTTTTAGAGATACCTGATGCCATCAACGTGACGCTTGTGGACGAAGGAGTGTTCGGTTCTCTCGGTGCGGCTTGGCTGCTGGTGATCATCTTTGGCCTGATTATCATGCTTAAGGTATTCAGGCTTTTGCTGGAAATTGCGGAGAGATATGTGATCCTTGCAGTGCTTACGATGACAGCACCGCTGGCATTTGCAATGGGGGGCAGCAAAAGTACGTCAGAGATATTCGGGGGCTGGTGCCGGATGTTCGGAAGTATGTGTACGCTGATGGTGACGAATGTCATCTTTTTTAAGATGCTGCTCTCCGTCTTGTCTAATGTACCAAGCGGCCTCGATATAATTCCGTGGATCGTTCTGGTTTTGACGATTGTAAAGGTTGCCAGGAAAGCGGATGCTATCATTACTCGTATCGGGCTGAACCCCGCCATCACCGGCGACTCTCTTGGTCGGGGCTTCCCCGGCACGTTGACCTATTTGGTCATGCGTTCCGCTACATCTCATATTACCAAGACCATCGGCAAATCTACCGGAAAAGGCAACAGAGGAGCTGCGTCCGGCTCGACCACAGGAGGGCCGCGCATAGGCGGCGGTCCGTCCGGAGCGCACAATGCTGCCGGTCATACTGCAAGTTATCAGACTTATCAAGCCTCGCAGCAACAGAATACTTCGCGGGAGGCGGAGGGACAAGGCTTTGCCGGGTGTCTACTTCGCAGGGGGTGGATGGACAAGGCTTTGTTTCTCAGCGTGAAAGCGTTCAATCAGGCGGAGCACAGCCGGTCACGCAGGAACATTTTTCGAGTTCTTCGATGCACAACACTTCTTCAATCCGGCAGACGGCATTTAGAGGAGCGGAAGCAAGAAAGAGCTCTGTGCCATCCGGAATGCGGAGAGCGCCTGCTTATGTGACCTCTGCAAATCGTGATTCTCCGTCCAGTGCGCAAACACCAGCCGCTGGGCATGACACATCGGGTAACAAGACTACTTCAACGGTAAGAGAGCAAAGCAATGTGACGGCTTCTATCCGAACAGCTAATTCTGCTCAGCACTCCTTATCAGGAAACGCCTCACAGCACGAGATGGCAGGAAGATCACCTGCGCCCGTGTCTACGCGTATGACTCAGGCAAATATGCAGGGTGTGCGAAGCAAGGTGAACGACCGCTCTGCACAACGGCCTAAACAGACGGAAAATGCAGCGGCACAGTCCATTGATCACGCAGTTCCGGCCGCAGCGCAGAGACCGTCGCCCGGCGGCGCAGGAATCTCATCCTCGCCCGCAGTCAGCGGCCAGCACTCGTCACAGCCTTTCGGAATGGGAACACGTTACACGCAGCGTCCGTCTGCTCGAGGCGTCAGCGAGCAGAAACCGAAAGCAATTCGCCCCAGCCACGCAGGAACATCGCCCACACAGCATGCACCGTCATCCACCGTTGAATCGGCACGCAGTTCAAGTGGACGAGCAGCACATCCTGCCTCATCTACTCAAGGGCCTATCGCCGGTTCACGGCCTGACAGGAATATCCCACAGGGCAGCAATGTTCCTCCTAATCAAACACAGAAGTCCAATAACAGTCCGGCCCGGCAGGAAGCGCGACCGATCGGGATTCGAAATGAGCCTTCGGCAAAAGAAGTGTTTTCCGCTCAGCGCCCCGACCTCGCAGGAAATAGAGCGGATGTCTCTCAAGGGACGCTGACGCGGCCGACAACAGGAAATCGCGCCGCGGCATCAAAGAGCGTCTTAATGCCTTCCACCCTTATTAAGGGCGGCGTAAAAAATAGCAAAGAGATACCCTCAAGTAGTAGAAAACAGCGGAGGGAAAAGCATGAACGAAAATGATAAATCCCGCTCAGAACTTCAAACAGCGGTAGATTTTGCCCATGCTGCAAGGGCTGTTAAACGTATTATGCAGGCGGCTGCGGTATCCGGTGTGCATGGAGCCGCAGCTGCCACGGCCAGAGAAGCATTTCCAGTTCTCTTAAAAGTCCTGGTTGCTGCACTTGTCGTCTTCATTGTGATGCCTATGGTGATTTTTACGGCACTTCCCAATATTTTTTTCGGTTACAATTCCTCGGGCACTGATACCGTCATACAGATGACGCAGCAAGCCATGACACTTGGCGGTGTGTACATGACACTTGGCAATTTTGAGGGAGCGCAGATTGACTCCGTCGTGACAGGCATTGCCGCAGAGTACGAGAAAAACGGAACGACTATTGATCATATTGTAGTGACCAGTGCTATGACAGATGATGACCTTCTTTGGGTTATTGCTATCAACTCTGCCGCACATCAACAGGACCTCAATACTATGAGTGCTGATCTTATCCGCGACTTCTGCAAATCGAGCTTATCCTATACGCCTTCGCTCAGCTTTATAGACAGCGGCGATGATGGTGTCGTAACGACCTTGCGAATAGAGGTCAAGCACCTTGACCCGGAAAAACTCATGGATGAGCTGGGCTTTGACGACGAGGCACGGCAATGGGCAGGAGCGCTTTACGAAACGCTGGAAGAGAGCGATGCCATCAATACGTACAGGTCCTACTATGAGGCTTACCAGCCAGGCTACGGCGGCGACGGCTCTTATTCTGGTGATGTAGAGTATGGCAGCGGCTACGATAATAAAATCGATATATCCGGCTTTGTTGATCCCAGTACAAAGAACAATCTGGATCTTGCGGCCTACGCCATACAGGCATGGGCGAACAACTGGGGCTACGTGTGGGGCACTTATGGAAATGTTCTTACGCCTGCCCTCTTTGAGTACAAAAAACAGCAGTATCCGGACGGTGTAGGAAACTACGCCGATTTTATTAAGGAACACTGGCTTGGCCGCCGCACCGCAGATTGTATCGGCCTCATCAAGGGCTACGGCTGGCTGGATACAAAAAGCATGACCATCCGCTATGCAACGAACGGGATGCCCGACTACGGTGCCGACCAGATGTATCAGGCGTGCAAAAACGCCGGAACATTGAATAAAGGCTATGGTACCATATCTACCATGCCGGAAATTCCCGGCCTGATGCTTTGGAAAAGCGGGCACGCAGGCGTTTATATCGGTGGTGGATATGCCATAGAAGCCATGGGGACAAGCAAAGGCGTTGTGAAAACCAAGGTCAGTGACCGAAACTGGCAAGGCTGGGGAAAGCTCCCCTATATTGACTATCGGGAGGGAAATTGATGGAAAGAATGACCCGTCTGCGTGCGATACGCTTGAAATATGGCATTTCACTAATTGAGATGGAGCGTCATAGCCACGTCAGCAATCAATATCTGAGTGCGCTGGAGCTGGGAAATGTCAGCCGCACGGCAAACAACGAAGAAGTTCTTGGCTGTGCGGTAGATGAGATCATCCGTTCGCGCAAGAGCTCGCTTTTAGGGTTAGAGCAGATGATACGACAGTATCGCGGACACTTATTAGAAACCGTGGAGGTGGGAAAAGGTGAATTATGAAGTCTACCACATTCCATCAAACTTTACAGATGCAGGACGCATCATGGGCCTTTTCGAGCTTCGAAATCTGGTAGAGGCAGTGATTTTGACAGTCCCGGCCTTGTATCTCTGCATTGCGTTTCTCCCATTTGGGCTGACTGCAAAGATCATAGTGACACTGGTGGTCGTTGTACCAGTGGGAGGCTTCGGTCTTATTGGGATCAACGATGACAGTATGACACGGTGGCTGGGTTACTGGTGGCAATGGCGAAGAAGACGCCGGATCATTTTATTTCGAGGGGAGGTCAGAACGTGAATCTAAAGGACTTAATTTTTGGCGGCGGGGTGAAGTCCGGAGACGATGGCGGTACATACCGCGACAGCATTCAGGCATGGCTGCCCATCAAGAATATCATCGGAGGAGTTGTCATTACAAAGGATGGTCGATTTGTGAAGATACTTGAACTTCTGCCGGTCAATATCTATTTGAAGTCCCCTAATGACAGGCAAAATATCATTTCATCCTTTGCTGCGTATCTCAAAATTGCCCCAAATGATTTGCAGATGGTGGCGCGTACACTGCCGGCGGATACGCAGGCATATGTGGAGCAGATGCAGCGTTATGCCGAGAAGGAAGACAATGAGGCATGCCGGGAGATGATCGAAGATAACATTCAGGAGATCGGCAACGGGATCGCGAGTGATGCCATGCGGCATCGCTTTTTCCTTGTCTTTCAATACGAAGCAAGTATGAGAGCCAAACGCAACACGGTAGCTTCCATTATTCAGAGACTCAACGAAGAGGCTGATACCGCGCGGCGATACCTTGATGTCTGCGAGCTTGAGGTGCTGGAACCTCAGTATAGTGATAACTTTGTCCTCAAACTGCTCTATGAGATCCTGAGTAAGAAAACCAGTCAGCGCGTCCGACTGCCGGATGGCGTATTTGATATGACGACGGCCATACACGGCATTTATGAGGAGTAATCATGCAAGTGAAAAAGAAGCCCCGCAATGCAGCGGCGAAAAAAATCCATAAGGCGCCTCCGAAAGAGAAGCGCACAAAGAAAGAACAAGCCGAACAGCCGTTTTTGAAGCGTATGATCTTCGGTGAAGAGAGACCCGACCTCACAGAACTGGAGGCCGGATCTACTACGATTCTCGATATTCTGGCACCGATCACTGTGGACACAAAAAGCAAGGACTATATTGTTGTAGACGGCGTATACCATACCTATCTTTATATCACAGGGTATGGCTATGCAACCACTGTCGGCTCATGCTGGCTTGCCCCGCTGGTAGAGGCTGGTGAGGGAGTAAACATGAGCTTTCTTGTCAAGCGGCAGTCGAAAGAAAAGATCCTTTCTAAAATCGCTCAGACGACGATGGTGAACCGCTCCCGCATGCGAGACGTAGGCGATACCCGTCAGGACTACGAAGAACTGGATAGTGCCATCAATTCTGGCCTTTACCTCAAGGACGTCATGAACCGTCAAGGTGAAGACTTTTACTATATGCACACCCTCATTGAAGTTACGGCTCCTGACCCCGAGACACTGGAACAGCGGGCAACGGAAGTGGAAAAGCTCTGCGTGTCCGTGGACATGATCGCTCGGCGCTGTGACTACAAAAATGAGCAGGCGTTTTTATCCTCGCTTCCCATTCTGGCCCTTGATCCAGACATTGAACGTAAGGCTCGGCGCAATGCGCTGACATCCGGTGTGGCTGCGGCATTTCCTTTTGCCTCTTATGAGCTGAGTGATCACAACGGGATATTCCTCGGGCTGAATCTCTATAACCGCTCTCCGGTATTCCTTGACCCATACGATGACTACAAGTACACCAACGGAAATTGGTGGATCGGCGGCTCTACCGGTGCAGGCAAGACCGTTACGCTCCAGTGCCTCGGCGGCAGGCTTCGCCAGCAGGGCAAGCGCGTTATCATCATTGCCCCGAAAAAAGGGCATGAGTTCCGCCCGCTCTGCGAAAAGCTGGGCGGGCTGTATCTGCGAATGTCGCCTTCCTCTAAGGATTGTCCGAACCTGATGGCAATTCGGCGCAAGTCGCTGGATTCCTACGCAAAGCTGAAAAACATCGCCGCCCGCGACGATTCCGTGCTGGCCGATAAGATCTCACAGCTTATTATCTGGTTTGCGCTCAAGAAAAAGGACCTGAGCGAAGAGGATAAGAGCCGCCTCGATTCATCGCTGGTAGAGGTGTATGGGCGCTATGGCATTACCTTTGATAACAGTTCCATCGTGGATGAGAATGGGGATTTCCGCACCATGCCGATCATTTCAGACTGGTACGATGTACTTTCTCAAAATCCGGATACGCGTTATCTGTCAGTAGTTCTCTCCCGTTATGTCACAGGCTCTGCCGCTGCTATGGCAAGCCGAAACAATATTGATCTTGATAACAAGTATATTGTTCTTGACCTCTCGGGAATGCCGGATGACATGATCGCTGACGGCACCTTTTGGGCGACCAGCATTGCCTATGATCTTATCATGAGCTGTGAAAGCGATCTCTCCGCTCTGCTGGCGGACGAGCTGTGGAGCCTTGTGGGTGCTACAGCCAATCCACAGGCTGCCGGTTTCGTTCTGGAAATGGTGAAGACGATTCGCGGTCTTGGCGGGATTGCTGTCACGAGCACGCAGGGGATGCAGGACCTTTTTGGCTTGGATGGCGGCAGCTACGGCAAAGGTATTCTGGATGCCAGCCGTATCAAGCTCGTCATGCAAATGGAAGAACAGGAAGCAAGGCTCATCCAAGATAAGTTGAACTTATCCGAAGATGAGGTGCGTCAAATTACCCGCTTTCGCCGCGGTGAAGGACTGCTTTGCATTGGCTATAACCACGTGCCCGTGGCCTTTCACACAACTCCTAAGGAGTATGAAGCAATCACCACATCGCCCACTGACCTGCGCAGGGGCAGATCGGAGCATGGGGATGAATAACATGAAGCGAGACCTGATCCGCATTCAGGAGCTTGTGGGGATGGCTTTCAGCGAGACTGGATCATTAGTGGCATTGACTGACGGCGGGCAGATGAACCCAAATAAACTGCAAAAAACGCTGGAACAGACCATGGAGCACTTCGAGCGCTCTACGCTGGAACTGCGCCAGCTCTGTGAGAGGTATTCCCCAGGAGTCGGCGGTTTTGCCCATAAACCGGTGCTGCCCGCTGCGGATGTTGCAGGGAGCGTAGAGTCCTTTGGCTACGGCTGGCTCCACATCACGCTCCATACGCTGCTGCCGCACTGCCGGTATCAGACCCCCAACTGGCTGAGCGATACCATTCGCTGCCTGCTGGACGAATACGAGGCGTGTGGGAAGAAGCTGCCTTTCTATTCTCGAGCCATGCTCGTGATCGATGAGCATACCGGCATAGAGGGACGCCATATTTATGATCAGGACAACAAGGGATGGAAAGCCATCAGCAATGCTATCAAGGGCCGGCTCATTCCGGATGATGATCAGCATACCCTTGCCGTAGCACTCCTTTCTACGGAATGCTTCGAACGTGAGTGCTGCCACATTACGCTGCTTCCTCTGGAGGATGCTCACGACTTCTTTGCGGCACACTCCAGTGATTATGCCAGTCAAGACTTCTATTCCGGACAATGGTGCTGAATGCAAAAGCGTGAATCGGGGGGAGACACCCAACCGATACCTACACGAATCCGCCATTTCCCGGGGGTGTTCCAAAGCCGTCGGCCTGTTGGGGGATAAAGCTGCGAAAAGCATTGAGACTGCTTGCAATTTTATCAGGCGCAGGCAGCAAAAATATACACCTATCTGCCTACTATGCGGGGGTAACAGATTGCCACCGCATAGAGGCAGACAAAGAACGCCGAAATTGTTCTTGCGCCGTATATGGCGCAAGAACAATTTCAGCGTTCGCAGGAATAAAGGAGGAGGTGCTGCCGGTGTGCTCTTCAGCGTTCGAGACGTTGATGTGCTGCGTTTGCTCTGCTGGTGCCAAAACATCAGGCCCCAAGATCTGAACAGTATTTCTACAAAAGCGGAGCGTGAAAATCTGATGGCATTAGGGTTTATTAAACTGCATGAGCGCAGCGGAACGGTGACACTTACCGGCAGCGGGCGGGCGCTTCTTGAGATGATCTTCAACGGAGCTATCCCAAGCCTGAGCCTTTCCTATCACGGCACCGCCATTGAAAGACGTATTCGCTTATCTCGACTGATGCTGTCTGCCTATCAGGCGGGCATTGATGTTTTTGCACCCGAGGTAAATGTGGCCCGAGAGATTCCCTCTCTTTTTCTTACATCAATTACAAGAACTCGCGGACGTAATTCATGGGGCAGTTCGAGAGTTGCGGCTATTCTCAGTTTAGGCGGCATTTACTATGCTGCTCATTATGTTTGTCCCGGAATCGGACGTATGGCGGTGAATGATGAACTGGCAGCATTCCATAACCACACTAATTTTGGCAAGAACACCCAGCGTGCATTTCTCTTCGCTGGATCGAGCTATGAAAGTGTCATCGAGGAACTGAAAACCCAAGATGAAAAAAGAAACGAGAAACTGATCCGATACAGTGAAGCGTATCACTGCCTTCATGCGCCGATTCATTTGCTCTCCTGCGATGAGACCGGTGCGCAGCAGCTTCAAATTATGACCGTACCTGACTACCGTGTAAAACTTACGCGGCTTATGCTGCGTTCAGCTTATCAGCCGCCGCCGGAGGACATCGCCGCATGGGATGGACTCTACAACGGTCATCCCTTTGTAATTGGCGCGGATATGGATCTGCGGCGGATCGACACTGCCGTTAGAACGGCAAAGCAGCATGGCTGTCTGCCGATTGCTCTTGCCGCATTGGAAGGTCAAGGCAGCGTGGTGCTGCTGCGGCGCTATGCAGACCCCGGTTACGCCACCGTCTACAAGGTCACAGATCATGTGCTGGCCGAACTGCTTGGCCGGACGCCCTCCCTCTACACTCCACCGCGCACACAATTCATCACTGAGAAAGGAGATGTTGTCGATGCCCCGCTTATCAAAGCTCCTGGAAAAGCTGGAGGACCGCATAGCAAATAAATGG
>OGYZ01003052.1_pt1 | contig 10578 bp, 3 predicted proteins | sample 1576681 | NCBI WGS metagenome assembly OGYZ01 (sample SAMEA3541480, study PRJEB24748) | human gut metagenome | biome: human gut; feature: human-associated habitat; material: faeces | place: China | collected 2012 | reverse complement strand
GGCGATACCACAACCCTCGGCCCGAAGGGCCGTCAAACTTAAGAACCCTCCGGCCGTCAGGCCGGTCAATCCTAAGAACCTTTCCCTCTGAACCCTCTGAACCTTCTGAACCCTCACGCCCGCAGGGCGTGTCCATCTTAAGAACCCTTCCCCTCGAAATATTTATCCGACATAAATCTAATAAATTTCTAACACATCAATATAGCATACTATGTCTTCTGAATTCATGGATTACTGAAAATCGTAAAGGTGGACATAGGGGACAAGATTTGAATAAATAATATATAAAATACAGATATTACTGAATATTCTGCTTTATAAGCATAGCATTTACAAAATCATGTTCTTAATAATAATTTATTTCTATTCTAAATTAAGGCCATATCGAATCATGCAGTGAACATATACAGACCATTGAATATGCATTTTATTTCAACTATAATAATCGATGTGCTTTTAAATAATTGAGAATTCAGAGGATTTAGACCGCTTAATTCGAATAATATAGATTTAGCATGGTAAAGAAGTGACGAAATTCAAGGGCATTTATACCCCACTTTATAATCGATTTTCTTGAATACAATGCATTTTTCGCGTATAATGCAGGTAGAAATTGTGTATATACAGTCTGTTGGACGTCATTTTTTTACTTTTACATTCACTAAACAGATGGAAAGGGAACGCGTTATCATGAACAGAAAGAAAGAGAGATTGGTCCTTGTTCTGGCTGCCATGGCTGCCATGCCGGCTGTGTCGCTGGCTGCGGAGCCGCCGGTTATTCCGGACTCTGCCCGCACGGCCATGGAGGCAGGTAGGAATCAGGCGGAGGCTTTGATGCGGCAAAATGAATGGAAGGACCGGCAGCGCCAGATTTCCCAGACCCGGACCGGCGAGTCCAGGGTGGAAAATCAGGAGGAAGAAACGCCTTCCCTGAACATTCCTGAAACGGAAAAGGTGCTGGTGAAGGATTTCACCATCGACGGACAGGACATTTTCTCCGAAGATACCCTGAAGGCCCTTCTGGCTGACAAGAAAGGAAAGGAGCTCTCTTTCAAGGATATCCAGGACGGGGCGGACAGGATTACCCGCTATTTCCGCCAAAAGGGATACATCGTGGCAAAGACCTATATCCCGCCCCAGGACGTGACTGCCGGTATTGTTCACTACCATGTGGAAGTGGGACGCTTTGATACTCCCTCCATTACGAACAAGACGAATATCCGGGACAGCGCCATCAGGAAGCAGGCCCAGGCCGTGAAGGAAGGGGAATACGTGACCAGGGACAAGCTGGAAAGAGCGGTGTGGCTGGTATCCGACATGGCCGGCGCCGATGCCCGTGTGGCTTTAAGCCGGGGCAGCCGGCCGGGCACGGTGAAACTGGATATGACGGTAGAGCCCTATGTGGGGAAACACGGTCTGGTGTCTGCCGACAACTACGGCAGCCGGGCCATGGGCTACAATGAATACTCTCTGGACTATGATTTCTGGAATCCCGCCAGAAACGGGGATCACCTCATGGCATCCATTTCCACCACCGGCCGCCATATGTTCAACTGGGGCACCAATTACATCACGCCCCTTGCCAAGGACGGCCTGAAGCTCACCGTAGGATACAACGTATTCAGCTACGACATGGGCGACGAATGGGCCATGTATAAAGGCGTAGGCACCTCCCGGGTCACCTCTCTGGGACTGGACTATGCCATCCGGAGAAGCCGGCGCCATAACCTGTACACCGGCCTCCGCTTCGAACACAGTGAAATCAAGGACGAATACAGAGCCTATGATGCCACCTACGGCGATAAGACAGGAAACGCCCTGGTACTCTCTCTCTATGGAGACGACCAGGACACCGCCGGCATGACAGACTGGCGGCTGGACTGGAAACTGGGCCATATCAACAACCGGGCCTTCCACTCCGATAACATCTATGCCCGCTGGATGGCCGGCGATCCCGACACCAATGGTGATTACTCCAAGATTCGCGGACATATCGAAAGACATCAGAACATCAACGAAAGATCCTACCTGCTGCTCTCTGCCTATGGACAGTACGCTTTTACCCCGCTGGATTCGTCGGAACATTTCTCCCTGGGCGGCCCTTACGGCGTGAAGGCCTATCCCACCAGTGAAGGCTCCGGCGACAGCGGTTACATTACCAGAGCCGAATACCGCTGGCTCATTCCCCTGGAAGCCCACGACCAGCAGCTCCAGCTTGCCTTCTACGCAGAACACGGCGGCGTGTGGATCAATAGAAACGGAGGAGACTCCGGTACGAAGAATCACAGAAACCTCCAAGGCGCAGGCATCGGCATTATTTGGCAGCGCTGGCAGGACTGGTTCATCCGCGCTGACTACGCATGGAAACTGGGCGCCGAAGACCCCGTATCCGACACCAGCCACAACAACGGCCGCTTCTGGATCCGCGGCGGATTCTATTTCTAAAGGACAGGGAAGCGAAGCTTCCCTGAAGGTTCAGAGGGTTCAATAGGTTCACAGGGTTCAGAGGGTGGTGGTAGGCGGCTGCGCCGCCAGTTTGTATAAAACCATACAACCGCCCTGGCGGGTGAAGGCAAAACATGCAAACCGCCCTGGGGGCGTTGGAAATGCACCCCTATCCCCGCCTGCGGCGGTACTTCCCCCGGAGGGGGAAGTTCTAGCGATACTATGCCTTGAGATACTTATGAAATGATTGCTTCTCGGCGGGTTATAGTCCCACCGCACAGCGGTGGCAAGGGAACCCGATTCGTAAGGGAGCAAAGCGACCTGAGAATCGTGTGACACGCTTCCCAGCGGGGCGGGAAGGTGGTGCCGTAGGTACCAAAGGGGGAAAAGCCGCTGCAGGCGGCTAATCTCCGAAATGCGGTTCATAACGTATGAGATAAAAGTTAAGCATAGAGCAAACCTCCCCCTCCGGGGGAGGTGCCGTAGGCAGAAGGGGTGCATTTCCACGGGCGAAGCCCGGTTGTTTGTTTTTTCCGCCGTCAGGCGGCTATAAACTGCGGCGACAGCCGTTTCCACAACCCTCAGCCCTGAAAGGGCTGTCAAACCTAAGAACCCTCCGGCCAAAGGCCGGTCAATCTTAAGAACCCCCAGCGCCAAAGGCGCTGTCAAATGCATTCAAAACCAATTCATCATATATAAGGAGAAAACGAAAATGCACAACTATGGACATTGGAAAAAGACACTGGCCCTTCTGGTCATGTCTGCCCTTTCTCTGGGTGCATCCAGCGTGGATGCCATGCCGGAAGGCGGAGTCGTCCGTTCCGGTTCCGGCTCCGTCACCCAGAACGGGAAGGAAATGACCATTCGCCAGGACTCGGGACGCCTGGCCATGGACTGGACCGGCTTCAGCGTAGGAAAGGATGAAACCGTCCGTTTCCAGCAGCCCGGAAAAGACGCCCTGGCCCTGAACCGCGTCACCGGCAACCAGCAGTCCGTCATCGACGGAAGTCTCCTCTCCAATGGCCATGTGCTCCTGGTGAATCCTAACGGCGTAGTCATCGGTAAAAACGCCTCCATCGACGTAGGAGGCCTGGTGGCTTCCACCGCCAATGTGAAGGATAATTTCATGAAAGAATTCGGAAACAGCACAGGCGCCTTCACCCTGGGCGGCGTTTCCGATGGAAAAATCATCAACGAAGGCACCATCAACGCCGAAGGCGGCCTGGTGGCCCTTCATGCTGCCAAAGTAGAAAACAGCGGCACCATTACAAGTAACGGCGGCTCCGTCCTCATGGCGGCAGCGGACACCCTTACCCTCACCCCTGACACCGACGGCAAACTGAACTTCACCGTAGACGGCAAAGTGGCCGAAGCCAGCGCCCTCAACAAAGGCGCCATCACCGCCGACGGCGGCACCATCGTCATGACCGCCGACAGCGCCTCCGACGTCATGAGCACCGTGGTCAACAACGAAGGCACCCTCCAGGCCAGGACCCTCCGCAAAAACGAAAAAGGCCAGATTCTCCTCGAAGGAAACGATAAAGGCCAGGTAGAAGTCAGCGGCACCCTCGACGCCTCCGGCACCGATGATGGCCAGGACGCAGGAAATATCAAAGTCATCGGCCAGAAAACCATCGTCCACGACGGCACAAACCTCCTCGCAAAAGGTGATGTAAACGGCGGCAAAATCGAAACCTCCGGCGACGTGCTGGACCTGGGAGATAATTTGAACATCGACGCCAAAGGCGTCAACGGCAAAGCCGGCGAATGGCTCCTGGACCCGCTGGACGTGATTATTGCGGATAAAGATAAAGATCCTACAGGAACGGATAGCTACAGCAATGCAGAAAAGAAGACTGCTGGTGATTCAGACTTTACCAAGGGCAGTGCATCCATCGATTATAACGACCCGGAGGCTACTACAGCCAATGCTGCTTCTGTCAATAGTGCCGTTACATGGATTTACACTGAGACAGTAGAAAACATGTTGAATAATGGAACCAATGTAACTATCCAGGCAGCAGCTACCAATGGATCCGCTAATATCATCGTCAAAAATAATATTGACAAGACTGCAGGGGGCGATGCCACCTTTACTCTGGATGCCATGCGGAATATCACCGTCGATGGCAATATCACTTCTAAGGTGGGCAAACTGAACGTGGTCCTGAATGCGGATAGCGATGGAGATAAGATTGGCGCCGTTATCATTAATAAGGATATAAAGACCAACGGTGGTGATTTTACCTCCGCTTCCGGTGGCACGGTCAAATACACCAGTGATAAAAATAATACCAAAGGGTATGGCAAAGGAACTCTTACCGGTAGTGCTGACCCTGTGGGACATAGCGTAGGTACCTATTTTGGACATGTGGACGACAGCGGTACAGCGGATGGTGAAAAGGATGATCGCTTAATTCAGACCAATGGCGGTAAAATTACTCTCAATGGTGAAGTGGCTATTGGCCTTAATGGCGGTACATTAACTCTTGACTCCAGCAATGCAAGTGGGACAAAAGGTGATATTACTGTTACTGGCATAATCAATTCCGGTAACAGTTATGGTGCCTATGTATATGGCACTACCACTTGGGATGAACTTACAGCTGAGAAAGTCAACGAATATCTGACTTCTGATTCTGTTCCAGCCTATCGTTATCAGGGGGTTAACTATGTAAAAAATTCAGATGGCACCTATGCGAAGAATGAAGATGGCAGTTATAAAACAACAACGGATAAGGCGGACTTTTCTAAAGGAGAGCCTCATTATATCTTTGATAAGGAAACAAATACTCAGAATATTCGCTGGCTGGGGGATGGTAGTTCGACAGCTGTCAGTATAACAAAGGGAAAAGGATATTCGTCTGTAATTATTACTGAAGGGAAAATGTCCACGAAAGAATATTTACAGTATGTGGCTGTTTCCGACCCGGCGGGCTTCTTGAGCAGATATATGACATCCAACCCAACTATTACAGTTGAGAGTAAATCATATGCCTTGACGGTAGGTTCTGTTACAGTTAATGAAGTTTCTAATAATGCCCTAGGCTACAAGGTTGGAAATAAATTTACTGCTTTGACACAGCAGCAGATTCAGAGCCTGGCAGAGGGGGCACTTACATTAGCGAAGAACAGCACGGATACAACGGCAATGAGTAATGGCATCACTGCTTATACGAATTTAACCAATGATATTAAGAGGCTTATTGCCAGCAACTGGTTTGTGTCCGAAACACTGGCTAAGTACGACCCGAAAACGAAAACTTATAATAATGGCAAATCGGCTGTAGAAGATTCTTATCTGGCTACTATTACAACGGTGTTGGAAAACTCTCTGACCACGCCCAACGGCCAGCAGATCCTCTGGGCCGGCGGCCGGGGATCCGGCGTATTGAACAAAAAAGGTTCCACCAGCAGCGCTAACGACAAGCTGTATCCTTATTCCTATTGGGGGATGCCGGATGACCCAACCTATCAGGATGGAATGTACTGGGTTACCGGCCCGGAAGGTGGAGCCAATGGCAAGGGAACCCAATTCTACAGTAATACCGGCTCTGACTGGGGGACTGTATCATTAAGCAGTGATGGGAAGACCTACACTTATAATCAGGGAAGTAACGTCTATGGCTTTGTGAACTGGGATACCTGGCCTGACAAGGCAACGGCTACTGATGGGAAACGTGTTGATGTTACTCGCTCGCAGCCGGATAATAGTTCTCCATTTCTGTCCGTAGGATATGGTACTCATGGCAAATGGGATGATGGGGCCATGGGCGGGGCAACTACTGTGGGTTTTGTCAAGGAAACCAACCTGGCTAATTCCAGCCTGAACATCAAAGCCAGCAGCGGCGAAGTCAAACTGCAGGGAGATATTGGTAAATCCAAGGCTCTGGACACAGTAAGCATTAACAGTGATAACACGGTTACCATTGGCGATACTTCGAACAAGGCTACAGCGTACAATCATGGTACTATTTATGTAGAACATGGTCTGTATATCTCCGGAAATGGCGTCACCGTAGGCGGAGAAATCCATTCTGCTGAAAGTCCTAAAACGGATACTTCTACTACCCTGGATGATAAATACAAGGATAGTGTGACCATTGAGTCTGCTGGTAATATCGAAGTCCATGGGATTACGTCCAATACCTATACGGTCTCTAATGCTGATGGAACAACGACTACCCGTGGCGGTAAAATCAGCCTGACCTCCACCGGCACCGAAGGCGTCATCACTCTGGGTGACGGGGTGGATTACAATGGGAAAAATACCAATGGCGGTGTGTTGAAAGCAGCCAGCAGGGCCAATGATGCTGTAGTAATTGATGCCCAAGGGAAAAAGAGCAAATTTGTGAATGAGACTACCGGCACGAAGGCCATTGATACCCAGGGCAAATGGAAGATTTACAGTGCTTCTCCGGAACAAAACACCTTTGGAAAGAACCTGAACAGCGAAACAGATGCTCAGTGGACTTCGGATTCCACCAAGTTTGCGGCCAATGGTTCCGATAAGAACAAGTTCATCTTCCAGGCGACTCCGGTGATTACTCTGTACACTGACAATTACCTGAAGACCTATGGCGATGAAGTTTCTCCCGATACACTGAACAATCTTTTGAAAGGTAAGGAAGCCTTTTTTACGGGTCTGGATGGAAAAAGCCATAATGTGAACGAATATAGCTCCGCCTTTCAGGAAGAAGTTTATACAAAATATATTTCCGGAGCGGATACAGTTAAGGTAACCAGTGACGGTTCGACTGCGACAGCTACCCGTACAGGCGGGAAGTATGAAGCTACTGACAAGAGTGGCGCTGATCATAAAAATGCTGTTTATGATTTGACGGTAAATCTGAATGATGCCAAGGCGTTAAACGGGTATGCCATTGATACGGAAAACGGCAAATTGGAAATCAAGAAACGGACGGCCAGCATTACCGGCACTGGCACCCAGACTTATGGCGATACGGACGGCACGATCAAGAACTGGACGGATACCCAGACAAATATTGCAAATGGCAGTACGGTTTCTTATACGACTTCCATCAAGTCCGGCAGTGCATATACGAATAACCAGAAAGATCGGAATACAGCTGATCATGGAACGTACAAGGACTCTGTTTCCTTTGATAATCTGAAAATCATCGATGCAGAAGGACATGATGTTGATATAGCTGCGAACTACGATTTGACTACCACCGGTACCATTGACGTAGCTAAGGCGAAACTGACCTTGACTGTGGGGAATACGGAAACTACTTACGGAACTGCTTTTGATCCCAAAACGTACACCTATACCCTGTCTGGGAACACCAATGGGGATACGGCAGAGGATGTAGAACACAACAAGATTTCCGTTAAATACACCAATGGTGGTGAGAAATCTGATTCCTCCAATGATGCTGTAAAAACCCAGGCCGCAGGTGAGTATGCCTTGATTGGAGAATTTACTCTCAGTGGAGATACGGACACTAACTATGAAATCGATACGGGCAAATCGAAGTTGATTGGAAAAGCAACGGTCAATAAAGCGGACTTGTCCCTGACCCTGAAAGACGTCTCCACCACCTACGGGAATGAGTTTGACGGCAAAACCTATGGGTACAAACAGGATGCGGCAGATCTGCAGGGGCTGACCAACGGGGATGCCGCAGCGGCCATCACCGATGTCCTCAAGAACAGCGATTTTACGTATGTGAATGGCGGGGAAAAATCCGATCCCAACAATCCCGCCGTCAAGACCCAGGACGCAGGCAGCTACCAGATCACCGGCAGCACCACCAGGACCCTGGACAACTACAACATCAAAGTGGTGAATCCGGGGACTTCCACGGTGGAAAAGGCCAAACTGACCCTGACCGTAGGAGACGTGAGCACGGTCTACGGTACGGGCTTCGATAGGACGAAGTACACTTATACCATTTCCGGCAACGCCAACGGAGATACAGATGAAACCCTGAAGAACAACCAGATCAGCGTCAACTACACCAACACCGGGGAAAAGGCCGATGCCAATAACGACAAGGTAAAGACCCAGGACGTGGGAGACTGGAAGCTGATCGGGAATTTCACGGTTGCCGGCGATACAGCCAACAACTATGATGTTACCTACGTGGATGGGACATCCACTGTCACTCCGGCAGAAATCCATCTGAAGCTCAACGACGTGTCCACCACCTACGGTACCGCCTTTACGGATACCAACACCTACGGCTACGACGTCAGCCAGCTGGAGATGGCCAATGGGGACAGCACAGATGTAGTGACGAAAGCCATTGGCAACGGGGATATCACCTACACCAACACCGGAGACGCTACGGATCCGGATAAGATCGCCAAGGGCGCCAAGACCCAGGATGTGGGTACTGGATACAAACTGACCGGGACTACGGAGAAGGCACTGCAGAATTATAAGGTGTTCATCGACGGGGCTGATGCCACCATCAACAAGGCCACCTTGAAACTGAAGGTGGGTGACTACTCCGAAGCTTACGGGGCTGCGGACAAAGTGGGAGCGGACCTGAAGCAAACGGAAGTCACTGGGGAACAGAACGGGGATGACTTGGCAGATCTGGTTTCTGAAATCGGCATCCACAACACCTCTGGGGCCCTTTTGAGCGACACCCGGACCAATGATGTGAAGTACAAGACCGACGGCAGCCTGGACAGCTACCGAATCGATACCCAGCTGGATAAAGACACACTGAAGAACTACAATCTGGAACTGTCCGAAGGGACCATGACCCTGACCCCGGTGGCCATCACCGTGGACAACGAAATGATCCAGACCTATGGATCAGAGAAAAGTTCTTTCAAAGAGGTCGTCGATCCGGGTCTTGTTAATGGTGACAAGATTTCTACGGACGGTCTGAAAATGGCTCCCAAAGCCAATGGCAAATATGAGACCAGTAAAGGCAATCGGACTACGGCGGATGCTGGAACCTACAAGGATGACCTGGCATTCAGCGGTGGCGGAATCGTCCATGAGGATGGAATCACCGAAGCCAGCGGAAACTACAAGGTAACCGTGGAAGGCGATATCATCGTTAACCCGAAGGATATTACGACTAGAGCTAACGGTACTGGTTCAACTTTGGATAACCTTAGCTGGGATGTAAAAAATGATTCTCTGGCCAATGGTGATGTATGGGGCAAAGATGTTTTGTTCGATAAAACCTATGGCGATATGATTTCTTACGCTGACAGGACTTTTGGTGTCAAGAGCTTTATCGATGGAAAACAGATTTCCGACGGCACTCAGATTGGCAACTACATTTACCATCCCAAAGGTATCGTCCAGCTCACCTTCAACCCCATTGTGAAGCCTGATGTATGGGCCCACAGCGGCGGTTACCGCCCGCGGAACAAGATCGAAACGTCTCTTCCTGTCTTCCGCGTGGAAGATGCAAAGGTAGGCCAGTATGGCACCTATGGCGTGGAACACAATGAAGAAGGGGACAGACTCGTTCTCTCTGCCACCGGCATGAGACTGCCGGAACCGGACCAAGTGCCTGATGAAGAAAGAACCTTCACCACCACCCTTTCCACAGAAACAGGAAGCGGCACCTTCAAGCTGGTATACAACGGCGTTTCCCTCAAAGTCTACCCGCAGGACAAGGAAGCAGAAGAAACGGTCCGCGCAGGCGATAAGACCAAAAACGTGTCCCTCTCTGAAAAAGCTCTCTATGTGGGCTACACAGAAATGGGCCTGGACCTCATCGACCTCAAAGGCGTGTACATCTACTTCAACTGATTTACCTGAAACCAGGAAATCAAAAAACTCCTCTCTTTTTCAAGGGAGGAGTTTTTGCTTTGAGGAAGGGGGCCTTTGGACACGCCCTGTCGGGCGTGAGGGTTCAGGCGCCTTTCGGCGCCCGGGTTCTATCGTTCGTGTGCTGCGCACCGAACGATGGGTTCAGTCCACAGAGCGGGCTGGTTCAGAGGGGAGTTTTATATACCGCTGCCTGGGGCAGCGAAAACCATACAACCGCCTTACAGACAAGCCCTGACAGGCTTGAGGGTTCTAAAGTTTGACGGGGCTATCGCCTCGAGGGTTCTTAGGTTTGACGCGCCTCCGGCGTGAGGGTTGTGGTGGCGCCTCTAAATTTATAGAAGGCGCCCTCTTATGATAAAACC
>OGYZ01003043.1_pt1 | contig 10615 bp, 10 predicted proteins | sample 1576681 | NCBI WGS metagenome assembly OGYZ01 (sample SAMEA3541480, study PRJEB24748) | human gut metagenome | biome: human gut; feature: human-associated habitat; material: faeces | place: China | collected 2012 | reverse complement strand
TTCTGTCAGAAACACTTCCTGCTGTCGCGATATTTTCACCCCAACAAATACAAATGTCATGCTATAATAACTTCGAGGTGATTTTTTGAATTATACATACATTTTAAAATGCAAGGATGGAAGTTTATATACCGGCTGGACAAATGATCTTGAGCAGCGTGTGGCTGCCCACAATACAGGAAAAGGTGCAAAATATACGAAAGCAAGGCGTCCTGTTGAGTTGGTTTATTTTGAAGAATTTGAAACCAAAGAACAGGCGATGAAAAGAGAATATGCGATTAAGCAGATGGCAAGAAAAGATAAATTAGAACTGGTTCGAAGAAAAGAAAAAGCGGATGATCGGAGTGAATAAGTAAAAGATAAAGTAACGATCAAAATAAAGTAAAGGTCAGGTACAGGAAGATAAAAAGATGCCAGGATGAGAAGCTGTTCTGCTTCTCGTCCTGGCATTATCTATCATTTCCAAAGAAGGGTGTATAAGATCTGCAAGTTGGAATTAACCAAAGTATCTCTTAAGAAGTCCCTCAAATGCTTTTCCGTGTCTTGCCTCATCTCTTGCCATCTCATGAACTGTATCATGGATTGCATCAAGATTTGCAGCTTTTGCTCTCTTTGCAAGGTCGAATTTACCTTCTGTAGCACCATGCTCAGCTTCTACTCTCATCTCAAGATTCTTCTTTGTGCTGTCTGTAACAACTTCACCGAGGAGTTCTGCAAACTTGGCAGCATGTTCAGCCTCTTCATAAGCTGCTTTCTCCCAGTACAGACCGATTTCAGGATAACCTTCTCTGTGAGCAACTCTTGCCATTGCAAGATACATACCTACTTCAGAGCATTCTCCCTCGAAGTTAGCTCTTAAATCAGCAAGAATATCTTCGCTGACACCTTTAGCAACACCTACTACATGCTCAGCAGCCCATGTCTTTTCACCGGATACTTCTTTAAACTTGTCAGCACCTACATGACAGACTGGACATTCAGCCGGTGCAGCATCTCCCTCATAAACATAACCACATACTGTACATACAAATTTTTTCATAATCGTAATCTCCTTTTCTTTTAAATAAAATATTATAAGTTAAGACTTTCTAATGCAGTCACTGCATTCTCCATAAAATAAAGTAGAACTGGAAGTGATCATTCCGTCAAAACAGTCATTCGCAAGACGGTTCATCTCTTCAATACTTTTCATATCCAGCTCAAGATCCAGTAACCGTCCACATTTCGTACATAAGAAATGATTGTGCGGCTGTACGGTTCCATCAAATCTGTCTCCTCCGTCAGGTGTTGATATCTTGATCGCCTCACCGATGTCTGTAAGCAGATTCAGGTTTCGATATACAGTGCCAAGACTGATATTGGGAAATTCCTTTTTTACATGCATATATACGGTATCGGCTGTTGGATGTTCCTTTGTGGATGCAAGATAGTGCTTGATCGCTTCACGTTGGCGGCTGTATTTTAATGCTGCCACAAGAATCCCCCTTTCTAATGATGAAGAAATGGATCAGTAACTTCATCAACTTTAAATTAATAACAGTAATGATTACTGTGATTAGAATATAACTCATTTTTTTAAAATTGTCAACTATATTTCTGAAAAAACTCAAAAATATTTTCAAATCGTAAAAGCTTCCTTAGTATAGGCTGATAGAAGGGGTCAGATCCTCTTTTTAAATGTTACAAAAATATTAAAAAATAAAGTTGAAAATAGACGAAAAAGAGGGAATAATGACAGATTAAAAGGGATGAAAATAATGAAAAAAGCATAAACTATGTTGACATTACAGCAAGATATTGATACAATCCGATTGTAACATAATTAACAAATATGTAACATTTAGAACTTCCTACAAAAGATAAAAAGAGAAAGTAAGGAGGTTTTATATGAAAAAATTGTATATGGGACAAAAGATGATCGTATCTGCACTTGCAGGTATGATATTGATTCCGGGGAGTGTAGTCAGGATACAGGCAGCAGAAAATGAAGAACAGCAGTCTGTTGTACCGACTGCAGGAATCGAATCGGCACTGGAAGAGTGTTACAGGACAAAAGTAAAAGAAAATCTTCAGCTCTATCTTGTGCCAACAGACGAGGGTGAGTATTTGAATATAGCGTTTTCTGACACGGATGATTTTACTTATGTCAGAAGCGAACCGGATGAGAACAGTGACTGGACAGGAAAATTATATAAAGATTCAACTGTCGAAGTCCTGGAATATCTGGATGGCTGGACAAAGATCCGGTCAGGTGAGACAGAAGGATATGTTCCCACAGAAAAGCTGTTTACAGGAGAAGATGCCCGTATTCATTCAGGGGAGTACGAAGAGAATACGGCAACTGTAACGGCAGACAGACTGAATGTAAGAGCCGGAACCGGAACAGATACAGAGGTGCTGACTCAGGTTAGTGAGGGAGAGACTTATGAAATCCGGGGTGAACAGGCAGATGGCTGGTATCCGGTGAAAGTCGGAGAGATCAATGGCTGGGTGTATGGAGCCTATGTCACGATGGAAACTTCCTATTCTTATGGGGAGACGAAAGAACAGGAAGAGGCACGTATTGCGGCTGAAGAAGAGCAAAAAATCCAGGAGGCAGCGGCAGCCGCACTGGTTTCAAAAGGACAGTCAGTAGTGGACTATGCATATCAGTTCCTTGGCAATCCGTATGTCTGGGGAGGTACAAGTCTTACGAATGGGGCGGACTGTTCCGGGTTTGTCCAGTCAGTTTACGCACATTTTGGAATCAGCCTCCCAAGGACATCCTATGAACAGAGAACAGCGGGAGAGGAGATCAGCTATGCAGAGGCACAGCCGGGAGATCTGATCCTTTATGAAGGTCATGTTGGTATTTATATGGGAGATGGAAAGATCATAAATGCCATGAATGAAGCACAGGGCATTGGAGTTTGCAGTGCGACATATACGAATATTGTGGCAGTTCGAAGAGTACTGTAGAAGTTGAGTGATAATTCAAATGTCAAGAGCTGGCATGACCTGAAATTTAAATAAGCAAAATGCACAAAAATGTAGAGTTTTGTAAAAAGTGGTCGAATAAATCGAAAATGGAGTTTTCAACTTATCCACATTAAAATCTTAGAAAAAGGTGGAAAAATATAACGTTTTTAAAAAGTTATCCACATTATCCACACGAAATCCACACTTTTTGGTGGATTACTTTTAAATAAAAAGAGAACGAACGTTTTGTGTAGAAGTTATGAAAATAGAAAATTGTCGAAAAAAAGAAAGAAAAGAATTGACTTTTAAGAAGTTGTAAAATCAGTGGAGTTTAAAAAGAAAAATCTGAAAATTCAAAAAATAGTTGATAAAACCAGGTCGAAGGACTATAATGTAAAGCACGAAAAATAGAAGGAGGAATCAGCAATGGCACAGATTTCTAAAGAGACAAGAATTGGCGAGCTTCTCGTTACATTTCCAGAAGCAGCTCCGATTCTGATGGAAATTGGAATGCACTGCCTTGGATGCCCGGCATCTCAGATGGAATCTCTGGAAGAAGCAGCAATGGTTCATGGAATCGACAGTGACCTTCTTGTAGAGAAGATTAATGCAGCGATGGCAGCAGCAGGAAAATAATAAAAGAGGCGGAAACGTTTCATGAAAATTGAAAGCCCCTGACACCAGGAAGTCCTGATGTCAGGGGCTTTTTTTCGTTGTCAGTTATACGGTTAAAGTGCTGCCAGTTTCTGTACTGCATCCGCTGATACGATGATCTCGCAATGCTCTTCAAGAAAAGCAAGGATTGTAGAATCCGCTTTTTCAGGAGTGCTATATTCCGAAAGCATATTACATATCTTATTAAATTCATGGTCGGAAGAAGAACCAGGTGCAAGTGCAAGAATATAAGTGTGATTCTCTTTATCTTTATAAAGTGTATTCGCATTCTTATAGAATGGAGCTGCAAGGCGTGCAGCACGAATCACAGAATCTAAAGTGCTAAATGAGAAAAGACGAAGCGTAAGCTGTGGTTCAGAAACAGCTTCCTCCTGTTCCTCTTCGGGGGACGCGGAAGGAAGACCTGCCGCTGCTTCTTTTACTTTATTGAGCAGGTCAAGAAATTCATCTGCTCCCTGCAGCTTTTCAAGCACATCATTGTTCACTGTATCTGAATCGCCAAGCGGTGTAAATTTTGAAAACCGGGTATCCAGCTCTTCAGGGTCTTCGACTTTCGTTATAATCAGGACGATCGAATCCGCAGAGGAAGGAATCGCCTCGATCATGAGCGGAAGATCTTCCGCATCAAAACCGAAATCAAATGATGCCTGCTGCATCATATCCCGAAATAAAGATTTTGCTTTCTCAGTACCATAAGCCAGCTCGCTGAGCTTTAAATGGCGGGCTGCCAGATCAGCATGTGTCAACGTACAACGAATTTGATTATCATTGATTTTTTCAATTTTCATATGATCACATCCCTCTCTTCTATATAAAAGATGTTGGGGTCAAAAACCCCCAACAATGATGCTAACGGATTGTTTCGTGCTACGCACTCCCACAATCCTACCCGCTATTCGCATATCATGGTGCTTACGCCCCACTTTTATGCTCATATCGGGGCGGGTCTCAAGGTCATTCTACCACCAGTGTGCAAGCACACGTGGTTTCAACCCTTTTGATCCTGACATCTCTAAATTTATTCTAGCACATAATTGTGACGATTTAGTTTCGGATTTTTAAGAAATAAGAATGAAAAATCAAAAGAATAACGAAAGATTGTGCAGGCAGACAAAATGTCGAACGCATTTGACAGTAACTGCTAAAATCTCTCTGAATCAATATGTTATTCTTTCTGTAACGCCGGGAAATGTAAATCAATGAATCAGTAATGTCAGGAAGGTGAAAATAAATGGAGAGACAAATACCGAAAAATGTCCGTCAGATTGGAAATGTGAGTGACAGTCCGAAAATTTATGTAGAAGATTATGTAGATACTTTTTTTGCACAGTTATCAGATAAATACAGAAACGACCCACAAAAGCCATTGGGTGCATTCTTGATCGGAGATTTTCAAACATACGAAGGTGAAGATTATGTCTATATTTATGGTGCGATCCAGATGCAGGAACTCAGGGTATCTGGGATGGAATATCTGATCGATGATGAAACGTGGAAACGGGCATATGAAGAATGTAAACAGTTTTTTGAAGAGGGGGAACTGATCGGCTGGTTTGTGGTGAGAGATGATGCGGAAAAAGCACCGGGAAATTCTACGGTAAAACTGCATAAGAAATCATTTCCGAAAAAGAATACAGTCTTTATCATCTGTGATCCACAGGAAAAAGAAGAAACGTATTATGTACATAAAATGAATGATTTAATGGAGATCGGAGGGCATTACACGTATTATGAAAAAAATCCGTGTATGCAGGATTATATGATCTCGAGTCGAAAAAAAAATGGGGCGGTGCAGACGGAAGTTGTGGAAGACAAGGCTGCACAGAACTTTCGTGATCTGGCTAGAAAGCAGGGAAGACGAACCCGGCAAAAGCATCAGGGAAATTTTGTTTATGCGATGAGTGTGGGACTTGTGCTGGTGCTTGTGATCATGGGAGTTGCCATGCTGAACAATTTTAATAAGATCAGAAAAGCTCAGAACCAGATAGAAGAGGTGGCAGGAACAATTAACACGGTGAAAGATTCTGATAATTCTGGAAGTAGCAATGAAGGCAATGATCCAAATGGTGGACAGGCAGACGGTTCGAAGGATGGTACAGCCGATGAAAATACAGGTGCAGAAAATGAGAACAGCACAGCCGGTGATGATGCAGATCAGGGAAAAACTGACAGTGCAGCCAATAAAAATACAGATACAGAAAAAAGCAACAGTGCATCCGATAAAAAAGCAGAAGGAGATGACGGTACATCGAAAAACGATACAGACGGAGATGCTTCGACAAACAGCAGTCAGGCAAAGAACAGTCAGTCAGATGAAGTAGTTGAAGCATCTGCCGTACCGTCATCTTCAACGAATGGAAGTGATGGAGTTTACGTGGTAGAAAAGGGCGATACACTGGCAATCATCAGTAAAAAAATGTATGGTGATGTCACGCATGTCGATGCAATCTGCAGGATGAACGGATTATCAAATGGCAATCTGATTTACATCGGGCAGAAATTGATATTGCCTTAAAGACGTGTTATACTTATCCCAACCGGGATTGGAGCAATCCCTGATTGAAGAAAACCGATGATAAGGGGAAAACCTATGGCACAAAGAAAAATTCCGTATCTGAAGGTCGTAGAACCACCGGAAAATCCAAAGCAGCTTAAGAAAGCTGAAAGAAAGGTACGCTGGAAAAAATGGGAAGGTGCAGTTTCCATTTTGATACTGGCAGTACTGGCAATCTGTGGAACTTATCTGCTGTTGGATAATAAGACGTATGGAACAGCGAGAGAAGCGGCAAGTTATACGAAGGAAATTTCAGATACAAGCAATTATGTACAGTTTGCAAAAGGAATCATAAGATATAACCGGAATGGAGTAGTCTATCTGAATAAAAAGAATGAAGAAGTGTGGATCCAGCCGACGCAGATCAAGACGCCGATGATCGAAGTAAAGGAGAATGCATTTGCCGTGGCAGACAGAGGCGGAAATAGTATTATGGTATTCACGAAAGACGGACTGAAAGGTGAGATAGAAACGACACTTCCGATTGAAAAGATTGCAATCTCGGATCAGGGTATTGTAAGTGCAATCCTGAAAAATGAAAATTCTCCGCAGATCATTTCTTATGATGCGGCAGGCAATATTCTTGTAGAGCAGCAGATCACGCTTGGAACGACAGGCTATCCGGTTGCCCTTGATATGACAGATGACGGTATGATGCTGGCGGTCTGCTATCTTTATACGGACAATGGAGTTGTAGAGTCGAGAATCGGATATTATAATTTCGGAGCAACCGGAAAAGAAAAGACAGATAACCGGGTGACGGCAGATCAGTATGAGGGAACGATGCTTGCGGATGTATTCTTCATGGGGACTGATCGGTCGATTGCGGTAGGCGATAATGCTTTTGAAATTTATTCCGGAAAAGATACACCAAAGCGGCTGAAAGAAGTGAAGCTGGATCAGGAGATCAGGAGCGTTTTCCATTCTGATCAATATTTCGGGATGATCCTCGTAAATAAAGAAAAGTCAGGAAATGAGCTGAGGGTCTATAATCGATCGGGTGAATTGATTTTCAGTAAAGAGTTTACGGGCGAATATAAGCACGGGAAAATTGATGGAGATGAGGTCATTCTATATGAAGGAAGACGGTGCAGTATTTATAAGATCAATGGAATCCTGAAATTTGAAGGCAGGATGAGTGCGGATATAGAAGAAATCTTCCGGGCTGTGGGAGTGAACAGGTACTATGTGATGAGTTCAAATGAACTGAAAGTCGTTTATTTGACGAAGTAGGAGAGCGTATGGATAATTGGTTGTTGATTGTAGTAGCAGGCATTTTTCTGATCTGCATTGCAGTAGGATATATCAGGGGATTTTTGAAGTTTGGACTTTCTCTTCTTGCAACCCTGATCACTATGATTCTGGTGACGTTTCTGTCACCCTATGTATCGAATGCACTGGTGAAGTATACACCGATTGATGATGTGATCGAGAAAAAATGTATAAAAATGTTCATGCCGGAGATTTCTGCGGACGATTTGTCAAAAATGAATTTAAGTGGTACACCGCTTGAAAATCTGACACCGGAGCAGATTGAAAGTCTTGGAGAAACAGGCTGGAGTAAATATGGTCTTTCGGCAGAAGACATCCTTTCCGTTATAGGAGAGATCCCGAGAGATGAACAGATTAAAATTATTGAAAATTCACCAGTACCGGAATTTTTGAAAAATATGCTGCTGGAGAATAATAACAGCACGATCTATAAAGAACTGGATGTCACAAGTTTTCCATCCTATGTGGCATCGTACATTTCAAGACTGGTGCTGAAGGTAGCCTCTTTCCTGGTTACATTCTTACTGGCGATCATCATAGTCAAGGCATTGATGGTTGCGGTAAATATTATCGGAGAATTGCCGGTGCTTGGATTTGTGAATCACCTGGCAGGAGGTATTCTGGGACTTCTCGCCGCTTTACTGATCGTATGGCTGATCTTCCTGGGACTGACTTTACTGTATTCCACATCTGTCGGACATACCTGCTTTGGAATGATTGAAAAAAGTGTTTTTCTGAAATTCTTATATGATCATAATCCATTTTTGATCCGGCTGCTCGCATTTTAGTAAAAAAGTGTTGACAGGTTTGTTCTCATATGATATTCTATAGAAGTTCTGATTGAAGAACAAGCCTTTGGGGGATTAGCTCAGTTGGGAGAGCGCCTGCCTTGCAAGCAGGAGGTCACGAGTTCGACTCTCGTATTCTCCACTTTAAAGAATCCGGATTCATTATGAACCCGGATTTATTTTTTTGAAAAATTACGAAAACCTATTGAAAAAGAAGGTATATTGTGATAAAATATCTTTCGTTGATAAGAAATCAACGAAAAGAATATTCCTCGATAGCTCAATGGTAGAGCACACGGCTGTTAACCGTGGGGTTGTTGGTTCGAGCCCAACTCGGGGAGTTCAAAGAACATCTTGCAGACGTAACGCTGCAGGGTGTTTTTTCTTTTTCAGGGTGCTTTAAGCCTGCACATTCTGCTTAAGGCAGGTTTTAATATCGTCTTCCGGATTGGTGATCTTTCTGAGGTGGAATGTATCGACAAGATATTGAAGTACATTCGGACTTAAGAAAGCAGGAAGTTCCGGTCCAAGATAAATATTACGGATGCCCAGACTTAAAAGTGCGAGAAGATCGGCAACAGCTTTCTGTTCATACCAGGAAATGATCAGGGATAACGGAAGTCCGTTCACATCCGTGTTAAATGCATCGGCGAGAGCGGTTGCAATGCGGATTGCTGAGTACACATCATTACATTGTCCGATATCGAGAAGTCGCGGCAGTCCTGCCACTTCCCCGAAATCCATTTTGTTAAAGCGGTATTTTCCACAGGCAAGAGTGAGGATCATACAGTCTTTTGGAACAAGCTGTGCAAAATCTGTATAATAGTTTCTTCCTGGTCTGGCACCGTCACATCCTCCGATCAGGAAAAAGTGTCGCAATTTTCCGCTTTCCACAGCCTGGACAATCTTGTCGGCATAAGAGAGCGTTGCATGATGACCAAATCCGACGAGAATCTCATGTGGTTCGACATCCTGAGTAAATCCGCCAAGTTCCAGTGAATGACGGATGATCTCACTGAAATCTTTTGTTCCGTCCGGCTTTTTCGGAATATATTTTACACCTTCCCATCCAACAACATTGGTACTGTAAATACGATCCTTGTAAGATTCGCGTGGACGCATGAGACAGTTGGTCGTCATCAGAATACAGCCGGGGATTCCATCAAACTGCTTCTGCTGATCCTGCCATGCTCCGCCAAAATTTCCAACAAGGTGAGGATATTTTTTCAGTCCTTCATAACCGTGAGACGGCAGCATTTCTCCGTGAGTATAAATATTGATTCCCGTACCCTCGGTCTGCTGGAGCAGCATTTCCAGATCTTTCAGGTCGTGACCGGATACAATGATGAACGGTCCTTTCCGGATATGGACATTGACGGTGTGAGGGGATGGATTTCCGTAGACAGAAGTATTTGCCTCATCTAAGACTTTCATCACTTCGATCGCAGTCTCACCGGTTCGCATTGTCATACGGATCAGTTCTTCGACGGTGAGTCGGTCATCGGTCAGTGATTCCAGTGCGGTAATATAAAAAGAATCGACCTGATCGCTGCAATATCCAAGCTCCCGTGCCTGATGTCCATAGGCACTGATTCCTTTTAAGCCATAGAGAATTGTCTGCCGGAGTGAACGGATATCGGGATCAAGTGATTTGTCGTACATGATTCCGGCAATGGGGGCGTCGTGGAGCATTTCAGATTTTGTAGAAGGAAGCTGGTACTGAGCCTGGGCAGTATGACAACTGCAATAGTCAGAGTCATGAAGATTGGAACTGCCTTCAGAAGCAGACACTTTTTCCCGCAGAGAGTCTTTGATTTTTTGAGATTCATGCAAAAGCTGCACATGTACCTCTGCATCAAAATTCACATTGGTCAGAGTTGTAAAAAGTACAGATTCGATAAAAGAGATCACAGATTTCTCAATCGGATGTCCAAGCTCTGAAAGAACTTTTCCATAGCAACTGATGCCTTTGATCTGATAGATAAGCAGATCCTGAAGATTGGCAATTTCCGGTGTCTTTCCGCAGACACCGAGACGGGTACAGCCTTTGCCGTTGGCTGTCTGCTCGCACTGGTAGCAGAACATTTCATAATCGAGATCCATATTGTTTCCCATGATAAACCTCCTGAAAAATAAAAATAATCAGGAATAGAATGTGCGGAAAGAAGGAAAATATGCAGAATAAGAAGAAAAAAGCAGAACGAAAAAGTCTTATAAAAAATGTAATGAAAAAATAAAAAACCTCTTGCATTCTCCCCAACAATATGATATTATAGTCAACGGTCACTGCGATAGCGGTGGCCGCATATGGCCCCGTGGTCAAGCGGTTAAGACATCGCCCTTTCACGGCGGTAACACGGGTTCGATT
>OGYZ01003041.1_pt1 | contig 10621 bp, 12 predicted proteins | sample 1576681 | NCBI WGS metagenome assembly OGYZ01 (sample SAMEA3541480, study PRJEB24748) | human gut metagenome | biome: human gut; feature: human-associated habitat; material: faeces | place: China | collected 2012 | reverse complement strand
CGCCGTAGCGACGCGGTACAGCAGGAAGTCGCCCGGCAGCGCCTCGAGGCCGACGTGTTCACCCGCGAATCCGGGGCACGGGCGGGTATCTTCGTGGACCCGCTGCTGAACGACGACATGCGCGATCAGGGGCTTTCCCAGACCGCCGCCGTGGTCAATGGCGTCCTGACGCTACCCATCGAAGCCACGGCAACGATTTTGCCCAACGACGTGGCCGTGCCTACGGCCAACCCATGGACGCCGGTGCCGCTGCTGGCCCAGCCCCTGCGCACAGGCTCCATGAAGGTCAACCCGTACATGGCGTTCGCTCCGCTCCCCGGGAGCGCCAGCCTGAAACCCGCCTTGGACCGCTGGACTGAAAGCCGGACACGATGGGCCAGCGCCGTGACCGAACGGTTCAATACCGGGCATTACGTGCCGGGCGTGTCGTGGGTCGTGGGGGAAGACACCGCGACACGTACCGAGCGGTTGGGTTCCACGACCAATGCGCTGGAGTACCTACGCCAGATCGACGTGGCCTACAGTATCGAAGGGTTCGGCGCGGGCGAACAGCTTGCCTCGGCCACGTTCGACGGCATCGCGCTGGCAGTTTCCGGCACCGCGGACGGCAACGGCACGCTGGACGGTTCGTTCCGCATCCCGGCCAAAGTCCCCTCCGGGGCCAAGGCCGTGACCTTCACGGGCAAGGGCGGCTCGCGGGCCTCGGCGGTCTTCGTCGGGCAGGGGCAGCTCACGGTCAACACCCTGCGGCAGGTGAACACCATCACCACCATCTGGGTGGACCCGCTGGCCCAGACCTTTGTGCTGGACAAGGCCACGCAGCTTGCCGGGGTCGACCTGTGGTTCACGGCGAAGGGCGGCGACGCCCGCCTGCAGATCCGCGACGTGGCCAACGGCGTGCCCACCCGCACGGTGCTCGCCGAATCCCATATCCCGGCCTCTTCCATCGTCGTCTCCGGCGGCGGCCACACCCGCGTGCTCCTGCCCTCGCCGCTCTCGCTGGCGGCGGGCACCGAGTACGCCTTCGTGGTGCTCTGCGACGACGCGGAGACGGCCCTTTCCGTCGCCGAACTCGGCAAGTTCGACGCCACTGCGCAGCAGTGGGTCGTCAGTCAGCCCTATCAGGTCGGCGTGCTGCTTTCCTCCAGCAACGCCAGCACATGGACGGCGCATCAGGACCGTGATCTCACTTTCAGACTGCTGGAAGCTTCCTTCAGTGAGGTAAACAGCGAACACGATCTGGGTTCCGCGTCTATCTCCGAAGCGACAGATATTCTGCTGTTGTCCCTCTCCGAAATTCCCAGTGCGGACGCTCGGATTGAATACGATATGACCCTTCCCAACGGAGAAGTGCTGACCGTGGCCGATGGGCAGCCGCTGCAACTGACCAAAACCGCAACAGGACAGGTTCGCGTTAGAGCGCGGCTGGCCGGTACCATTGCGGCTAGCCCTGTGCTTTGGCCCGGTACACAACTCGTCAGCGGGGCCGTGGGCGCGACCGCCGATTACGCGACGCGCTCCATCCCAGCCCGGGGTGCGACCAAGGCCGTGCTCGTCTACGACGCCGTCATCCCCTCCGGGGCGGCCGTCACCCCGCAGCTCCGCAAGGACTCCGGCGAATGGGAGGCACTCACGGCGGACGGCACCACCAATCAGGGCGACGGGCTGGTGGAGTACCGCTTCAAAGCAACGCTCTCCAACGCTAACGAGGTCAGGGCCAAACTGATTCTGACCGGCACGACCACGGCCCGCCCCCGCGTCAGTAACATCCGGCTCATGGCCGTGATCTAGGAGCCGCCATGATTGATGAAAAGACAACGTACCTGAAACTCTCGCTGCCGCACCCGGACAACCTTCTCGAGGACGACGTGCTGCGGCTGCGCGAGACGCTGCAATGCCTCGACGCCGACGCCAAGACGCAGGACGACGCCCTCAAAGCGCAATCCGAAGGCCTGCGGGGCGTGGAAGAGGAACTACAGCAGCAGACGCAGGACCTGCGGGACCTGCTCGCGACGGCCGTCACCTTGGCCTTTTCCCCCGCGGGCTCGCGCCCGGGGCTCATCGCCAAGGGCGCGAACTACACGGTGCCCGCCTACACCGTGGGAAACAAGCGGCTGCGGGTCTACCTGTGCGGCCTGCGCTGCGAGGCCGGAACCGATGCCGCCGTGCACCAGTATCAGGAAGTGGGGACAGCCGGGACCGCCTCGACCGTCATCCGCTGGCACGACGCGATTCCCGCGGTCTACGACATCCTTGTGGAGGTGAGCTGATGACCAACCCCATGGTCATATGTGCATTCGACGAATGTGCCCTTTGTGGGTGAGGTCAGCAAACATCTTCCGCCTACGGTTCATTGGGACCAGTACGGCCAACATCCGGCTCATAGCCGTCATCTAGGAATAGATATGATCGATGAAAAAACGCCTCATCTCAAATTGTCCCTGCCGCATGCTGATAACCTGTTGGAGGATGACGTGGCTCGTTTGCGCGAGTCGCTTACGGTGTTGGATACGAAGGTACAGCTCGGGGATGAGCGGCTTGCGGAGGCAGCAAAAACGGCAGCATGCGACGGTGTCTCCGAGAAACCGGCGACATTTCCACCTGTTGTACATGCTATTAGCCACGAGCCGTGGGGCAATGACACCTTGACCCGTTTCAGCGGTGTTCTCACCGAAAAGGTGCAGAACCTCGGCGTGATCTCCGGGGCCGTTACCATAAACCTCGCTTCCGGGCACTATGTCGTCGCCACCGTCGGGGGCACCGTCACCATCAATGTGAGCGGTGCCGAACCGGGAGTATGCACGGCGGTCATGCTTGAGCTGGACAATGCCGGAAGCGCCGCAGTGACGTGGGGCATGACGCCGATATGGGCCGGTGGCGTCGCCCCGAGCCTGACGGCGTCCGGCAAGGACTACGTGGGACTGTATTTCCGTGGGGAAGGCTGGTCCGGCGTGCTCGTTGTCTCGGATGCAAGGTAAGGGAGGCGGTATGTCTTTGAGATGGCTTCTTCCACAGGCGACCCCTGACGTCATTCGGTTCACGGTAACGCCGACGGCCTCGGCAAAAAACGTGACGCTGGAGAACCTGACGGCTCCGTGCAACTGCTTTATCGACTGGGGCGACGGCGAACGGTCGGCGCAGATCGTCAGCGCCACCAGCGTTTCGCACATTTATGCTGATACGAGTCCCCGGCGGATCACGATTCATGGCGTGCTCGGCGGATTCTGGAACGGCACAACAATCAGCACTGGCAAGACGCTGGTGACGTCAGTGGACGAGATAAATTCCCGTTCCTTGGTCACGCTGGCGCACACATTCCGAGGCTGTACGGTGCTGGCGACGCTGCCCGTAACCCTCGACGCGCCGAACCTCGTGGATTTCAGCTACGCCTTTTATCAGTGCCGCAGCATCACGTCAGCCTTGCCCGCGCTGTGGCTCTCGCATCCGAGCGCTGCGCATGCCTCGTGTTTTACGGATTGCTTCAAGTCGTTTTATGGACAGTATGGAACGGCGTGCTCCTATCGGCAGTATGTGCCAGCCGTCGCCGGGCAGACATACTATCAGAAATACGGACAAGGCGGTTGCACTGCTTCCGCCTATCACCCTGCGCAGCCTTCAAAAACCTATTGGGAGCAATATGGGGCGTCCTGCCCCAAGAGAAGTTCTGCAAGTGGAACATTCTCTAAAGCTTGTCCATATTGCAAGACCATCAATTCGCTTACAGTAAGCTATATGGCTTGCTCCACTGCCGGGTATAATCATTTGTCGGTAGGCTGCAGCAATCCTTCATGCGAGCTATATGGCACCGGAAGAGCGTATTCTGTTAAATACGGTGGTGTTTGCGCTGGGGGGGCAGGAGCCTGTCCACGGTATCAAAGTGGCAGCAGCTCTTATTACAGCTGTTCCTATTTTGGAGGAAACTGTAAAGGTTCCGGCTGCACCCGGACATATACATCAGGTCAGTCCGCCTATTACAAATGCACAAAAAGCAATGCAACGTGTCCGACAACCAACTGTCCCTACCCGTATGCCAATGAGGCCGACTACAATGCGGCCAGAGCTGCGGGGTGGGCGTAATGGAGACAAAACAATGCCGGTATATGGATATGAAGACAGAATCTATACGATTTCCGAACTTCGTTTTCTCTTCCCGAACATTTCGCTCCCAGCGTTTCCGTCCGAGGCTGCTCTTGCCGCTCTCGGTGTGACGCTTGTTCCGGACGCCGAGCCGATGCCGGAAGAGCTGCTGGCCGCCGCACGGGCAGACAGACTCGTGCGGCTTGGCGATGCCTTCGAGCATGTGCAGCGGTTCGGGCACTTCGGCAGTTCTGTCGGTTTCGAGGTGGACGCGAACGAACGGGCCAACCGCGACGTGGCGGGACTCGTGACCATGCTTGAAGCAACCGGTGAAAAAGAAACGGTATTTTGCGATTATGGCAACAGCATGCGGCGGGTAACGCTGGAACAGCTTAAAACGCTGCAACTTGAGCTGATCGCTTATGGCCGGATGCTCTATGCACGAAAGTGGGAGCTGCGGGAGGCCGTCAATGCGGCGCGGACCCCGGAGGACGTGGCGGCCATCGAAATCAACTTCGACGATCTGCCAGCGCCGGTCGTAACGGTCGCCGCGTGATAAAGGATTTGCAACTGAATTTAGAAAGAGCGAACACACAACACGTCAAGTAAATCGAACCATTTTAGGACGTTCAAATGGAAAAGCGTGTTTCGTATTTCGTTGCTTTTGTTTGTAAGCCATATGACCTTAACGAAGTTAAAGCAGTTGCAGCTCATTCTCTCCCGTTGGAGCATCAACATACTATAATCGCGGAAACCGTATTGTTGAGTGCGGCAGAGTATGACTCCTTCGTAAATGATTTCTTCCAGCCTCTTTCTTGGCTTAATGGCAAAGGGGGAAGAGCCGGTAGTGTGCTGGTAAAGGCACCGGGCCGAGCTTCTCTCGTCGTGAACCCGGAGGGGTATAACTACGCCAGATATGTTGCTCTGGCAGTATGAGGAGGTGCGCCTACTGCCCCTATCAAGACCGAAAATGAAGAATACGGTTTTTACGGAACAACGGTTTTGAAGAGAGGGCTGATACGGATTGGATGGAAACGATGGTGCCTATCAGTGCCGCTACGGATGCCGAACCAGACTCTGCACAAGCCTTTCTCGATAAGTACATCGGAGCGGCACTCCGGGGATGATGTCATTGTTTTTTTGGAAAAGAGAGGCGTATTGAGTACCGCTGTTCATTTCGCGGTTGAATGCCGGATGGACAGGAAGGTGAGCCTGCGGACTCGACGTAATTATGGACTTCCTATGAGCATACCATATTTGACGGGATATGTGATGATCGCCGCAATGGATACTGAAGAGTTTTATGGCAGAGGCGGGGGCGCGCCAACGCCCCCACCGGCCCGGCGGTGAGACGCCGGACCACGGCCCCACGCGATGTAACGCCATCGTGCGGAGTATCCGCCAGTGTTGTGCTCTAACGAGCGCACAACAGATATCAGCGGATAGTTTGGGGCGCAAGACAGGATTTTCAATGCGAGGGACGGAAAAAGAGATTCGTTGTGGTGTTTGTAACAAGATGCTCGCGAAGGGGATGGCGCTTGATTTGACCATAAAGTGTCCCCGTTGCGGAACTATGAATCATGTGAGGGATGCGATCCCCGGCTCCGAGTCGCCAGACGGCCACAGGAGCTTTGATGAAAGAAAGGTTGACAGTCGGTAGCCTGTTTTCCGGAGTGGGACTGTGTGATCTAGGTTTGGAATGGGCAGGGATGAAACACCGTTTTTTCTGTGAAGTGGACCCGTTTTGTCGTTCGGTACTACGGCGGCATTGGCCTGGCCTTCCCATTTATGAGGACGTCAGGAATTTACGAGGAGAGAATTTGCCTCACCCGGATGTGCTGTGCGGAGGCTTCCCGTGCCAAGACGTGAGCCTGGCTGGGAAACGGAAAGGGATCACAGAAGGAACACGGAGCGGATTGTGGTATGAATACGTCAGACTCATTGAAGAAATCAGGCCGAAGTACGTCATTGCGGAAAACGTGCCGGGGCTCCTCGCCGCTGGCATTGAGACAGTCCTGCAGGAGCTGGCCGAGATCGGGTACGATGCGGAATGGGAAGTGCTTTCCGCATCCGCGGTCGGAGCTCCGCATCGTCGGGAACGGGTTTTCCTTGTTGCCTACCCCCACGGTCGTTGGGTTGACCCAGAGCATGGGATTTTATCTGCGCTTGTCGGAAACATGGGAAAAAGCTACGAACCTCGGTTCGTATCTGATTGGCTTGGAATACGGATTGACCGGACGAGCCGGGCGTCCGTCCGGGAGGCATTTGGTGGATGTGTCCTTCATCGAGTGGATGATGGGCATTCCAGAGGGATGGACAGACCCGAAAGCGTAAAACTTCTTCCCCGTGAGTTGGTGCCCGTATGGGTACGGAGACTGAAAGCCCTTGGAAATGCGATTATACCACACCAAGCGTATGCCGTAGCCTCGTGTATCCTTGAGGCTGAAGGGATGTCGGTTTTTCCCATCCCGCAAAGAAACAAAATAAAAAGTCCCTTCGCTGCCCTGTAGCGGAGGGCTTTTTCATAACAAAAAGGAGAGCAAATTAATGGCAGAAGGTTTTCTTCATGGCGTCGAAGTCATTGAGATAGACAATGGCCCTCGCCCAATCCGCACCGTCCGTTCCGGTGTCATCGGGCTGATCGGGACCGCGCCGGAAGCCGATGCATTGGCGTATCCGCTTGATACGCCGGTGCTCATTTCTGGTTCCCGCCGGGAAGCGGCAAAACTGGGGACGAAAGGCTCTTTGCCCAGCGCCATCGACGGCATTTTTGATCAGGTTGGCGCCGTGGTGGTTGTCGTACGTGTGGATGAGGGGAGTGGAGACGGTGATGAACGGCTGAAGGCGACCCTGTCCAATGTGATCGGCGGCGTTGACCCGCAGACCGGGGCCTATCTCGGCGTACAGGTTTTTCGTGCCGCGAAGAGCATCGTCAAGGTTACGCCGAAAATTCTCATTGCGCCCGGCTTCACCCATCAGCGGCTGAAGAACGAACCGGCTCCTGTGGAAGGGGAGCAGACGCTGCGTTTTTCGACCGCTGAAAGCACCTTCCACCTGCTTGGGAAAAAGCTTGAGGGCGTGGTGGTCACATCGACGGATGGAGCCACAACGTATCAGCTGACCTCGGATTATACGGTGGACGCGGCTGCCGGGACGGTAACGCGAGTTTCTGATGGGGCTATCCCCGAAGACGGTGAAGTCAGGATCACCTATACGTACACGCCCGTCCCCGAGTCTCCGCTCTCGAATCCGGTGGTTGCAGAACTGAAAGGCATTGCGGAAAGCCTGCGCGCCGTCATCATCGCCGATGGACCGAACACCAACGACGCGGATGCGATCAGCTACCGCGAAGACTGGGGGACCGGGCGCATCTACGTCGTTGATCCGTGGTGCAAGGTGATGAAGGACGGCGAGGTCGTTTCGGAACCGGCCTCAGCCCGCGTCGCCGGGCTGCTTGTGAAGATCGACAACGACAGGGGATTTTGGTGGAGCCCATCCAATCAGGAGATCAACGGCATCATCGGTACCCATCGCGCCGTCGACTTCGAGCTTGGGGACGCGAACTGCCGCGCGAACCTGCTGAACGAGCAGTGCGTTTCCACGATCATCCATGAAGATGGTTATCGACTGTGGGGCAACCGCACATGTTCTTCCGATCCCAAGTGGGCCTTCCTGTCCGTGCGGCGCACCGCCGACATGATCAACGAGTCCATCCTTCAGGCGCATCTTTGGGCCGTCGACCGGAACATCGACAAGACCTACGTCGAGGACGTGACCGAAGGCGTCAACGCCTACCTGCGGGAGCTGAAGGCAAAGGGAGCGATCCTCGGCGGCGCCTGTTGGCCTGATCCCGACCTGAACACGGCGGCCGCCGTTTCGGACGGACACGTCTACTTCAACTTCGACTTCACGCCTCCGTACCCTGCGGAGCGCGTCATTTTCCAGTCGCATCTGGTCGACGACTACATTGAGGAGATTTTCCGATGAGCATCGAAACGCCCCGCGTTCTCAAGAACATGAATCTCTTTGTCGATGGCCGTGGGTATGCCGGGCGCGTCGATGAAATCGAGCTGCCCAAGCTCACTTTGAAGACGGAAGAACATCGTGCAGGAGGCATGGACGTTCCGGTTCTAATTGATCTCGGCATGGACAAAATGGAATCCACACTGACCATTTCCGACCATGACCCGGAACTGTTCAAGCTGTTCGGCCTGCTGGATGCGCAGGATGTCCAGATCACGCTGCGCGGCGCGTTCCAGCGACAGGGCGAGGATGCTGTGCCCGTGGTGGTCAATCTGCGCGGCGGCTGGACGGAAATCGATCCCGGGACGTGGAAGCCGGGGGACAAGTCCGTCCTGAAGGTGAAGGGCGCCGTCAAGTATTACAAGCTGGCGATGCAGGGAAACGAACTCGTCGAAATCGACGCCAGGAATCTGGTACGGAAAATCGGCGGGATCGATCAGATGGACTCCGTCCGGTCCGCCATCGGGATGTAAAACTTAAAGCAAAACTTCAAGTCCTTTCCTGTCCAGCAGGTACAGCAGCTTGCTGGACGGACCTCCCGGCTTTTTGGCGCCGATTTCCCACTTCTGGACGGTGGACAGGCTCGTGTTAAGGACGGTCGCCAGAGCCTGCTGGCTGATTTCCAGCCTGCGGCGCAGGTCGCGGATTTCCTCGCTCCCATAGGCGGGAACGGGTTCGACGCACAGGGCGTCGTATTCCTTCATCCGCTCTCCGGATATACATCCGGTTTCGTGGAGGGAAGAGGCCGTGTCGTGTACGGCCTCAAGGATTCTGCTCTTAAACTTGGTGTTCATTGCATATCTCCGTAATGCCGCCCTGTTGCAGGCAGGCTTTAATGTCGTGCTCGTTCATGGCCAGCAAATCTTTGGCGATTTCCTGCAGGGCCTTGAGTTCCTTGGACGTGATGTTGGCTCGGTCATTCTTCTCAAAGCCAAAAACGAAAACCCATCTGTCAGCCTTGTTGGTCGCCAGCAGGGTACGTGTGCTGCCGCTCTTGCCACGACCGGGAAGGGCTACGCGCTTCTTGACGACCCCACCTCCCAGATCGGCGTCGATCAGGCCGCGTTCCATTTCGCTGACGGCCTTGCAGAGCGTGGAGTCGTTCAATTCCGTTTTGCTCATCCATTTGGCGAAGTACCGGGTTTTCAGTATGTGTTTCATGAGTATCTATATAGCACTTAGTGCTACAAAAGTAAACTGCAAAGGAGTAAAAAAATGGAACCGATCCGTGTGAAACTCGACTACCCCTATGATTATCAGGGGGAACTCCATGAAGAGATGGTGATTTCCCGACGCCCGAGAGTGTCCGACCAGCTCGCCGCAGGACGAGCCGGAAAGGATGCTGCCACGCAGGAAATCGCGTTGCTCGCGAACCTGTGCGGCGTGGCGCCTGAAGCGCTTCATGAAATGGACATGGCCGATTACGGCAAGCTGCAAAAGGTGCTTCAGACTTTTTTGTCATAGAGGACAGCGACCTTCCGGGGCTGATCATGGAACTGGCCCTCTACACGCACTGGTCCCGGTCTGAAATTCTCGCTCTTGAAACGGACGAGCTGATGGAATCTCTGTACTGGGCACGGAAGCTGTCCAGAGTTGGAATGGAGTAGCGTCATGGCAGGAAAGCCGGTCAATATCACCATAGGCGCCACGGTTGCGTCGTCGCTTGGGGCGGCGGTCCGCGATGCGAAGAATCAGCTCGGCACGCTGGGAGCCAAGGTATCCAGCCTGAACAACAAAAAGATCAAAGTCGATCAGCTCGTTGCGATGAAGGCTCAGACCAATGATCTTGGCAGGGCCTATGGGCAGGCCAGAAAGTGCGCCGATGAACTCAGTGCTGCGTATGCGGCGATGGGGCCGCCCATTGCTGCACAGACGCGGGAAATGCGTGCGGCTGAACAGGCTGCGGAAAAGGCTGGTGCGGCATTGACAAAGCAGCGGGAGGCTCTGAGGGAACTCAGGGCCTCCTTGCATTCGGCCGGCGTTGACACCCGCAATCTCGGTACGGAATCCGTCCGCCTAGGAAGTCAGCTCGACACCTTGAAGCGCCGGACGGAGGCCCTGTCCCGGGCTCGGCAGGCAGACAAGGATAACCGGGACAAGCGCGGCCAACATTTGGGAAACGTCATGTCCACTGCTGCGGTGGGCATGACGCTGGCCGCTCCGCTCAAGACCGCTATGGATTTCGAGGCGCAGATGTCCCGCGTCGGGGCCGTCAGCAATTCGACGAAGGAACAGCAGGTGCAGCTGACCGCGAAAGCCCGCGAAATGGGCCGCGACACGAAGTTCAGCGCACTGGAGGCCGGGCAGGGCATGGAATACCTTGCCATGGCGGGGTTCAACGCAAATCAGCAGATGGCCGCCATCGGCGGCGTGCTTGATGTGGCCGCAGCGGCGGGTACGGAGTTGGGGCGGACATCGGACATCGTGTCCAACGCCTTGACCGGATTTGGCCTGCAGGCGGATCAGGCGGGTCGCGTTGGCGACGTGCTGACAAAAAACTTCACTGGGTCAAACAACACGT
>OGYZ01003038.1_pt1 | contig 10623 bp, 7 predicted proteins | sample 1576681 | NCBI WGS metagenome assembly OGYZ01 (sample SAMEA3541480, study PRJEB24748) | human gut metagenome | biome: human gut; feature: human-associated habitat; material: faeces | place: China | collected 2012 | reverse complement strand
GCGTGCCGCAGCGAATTGCGGCACGCCCTCTTTTATGCAATTTCTTTGTACCGCGTAAAAACGTACTCATAGACTTTCTCGCGGTATTCCGTAATGTCGTCGTTATTATAGCATTCCGGCAGCGTCTCCCAGAGAACATCGCGGATCAGCGTATCGACAACCGCCCGCGTTTCCTGCTTATCCGTCCAATGATCCAGTTCAGAGATTTTCGTCTTGATTTTTCGGAGAAGATCCGACGCCGCCGTCTTGAGCTTTTTAATATCGTTTTTGCTCAAATCATCACGGAACAGCATGTCGTACAACGAAAGCTCTTCGTCACTCGCAAAGCCCTCCCGCGCGTAGCGCTGCTCCTCCCGGCTCATACGATCGGCGAGATCCATCAGATCCAGGAAGGTCTTTTCGATCGTCGCTCTGTCCTGCTCGCCGTTGTAGCTCTGGATAATCTCACGGTATCGTTCGTAGTAATCGATGCGCTTCGGATTGGCAAACACCATTTTGTCTAGTTGCCGCCGGATCGCCTCATCCAGATCGCGCATGAGCAGGTTCTTCCGCCGGGTTTTGGCAAACTCGCGGCGGAGCAGATCAAAGTCGATGGCGCTGATGTCGAAACGCGGCGGCGCGGTTATGGCGTTTGGCTGCTGCGGCTCAATTTCCACATAATCGTTAATGATGGCGTTGATCTCCACCATTAAGTCGGTCGTATCGGTATGCTTTCTCTTTTTTTGCAGCATACCGTAAATGGCCGCAATCGCCTCACATTGCCTGCGCATATGTCCGGTTACGTCGTCTCGATCCGTATATTTCATCAGGCGCTTCAGTTCCGAGGCATAGGTCGAAAACGATTTCTTATCCTCAACGGAACCGCACACGGCGTTGGCGGCATCCTGCAAATACGAAAGCTTCGCAAAACCTTCTGCTGCGATCAACAGACCCAGATCGATCTTCCGTTCGGAGAGAAACGTTTCCGTTTTGGCAACCGTGTCGCCGATCCGCGCGATCAGTTTCTCTTTATCCACTGTCGGGTCAGCACCGCCGAGGCCGCCGGCATTTGCCGTATAGTCTGCAAGCGCTTTTCGCAGCGCTTTTACAATGCCTATGTAATCAATGATCAGACCGTTGCTTTTCCCCTCTGCCACGCGGTTGGCACGGGCGATGGTCTGCATCAACGTATGCGCTTTCAACGGCTTATCCAAATACAGGCAGGACAGGCACTTGACGTCAAACCCGGTGAGCCACATGGCGCAGACGAATACAACGCGGAGCGGATTGCCGGAATCCTTAAACTCTTTGTCCAACTCGCGGTTTTCCATCTTTTCGCGGTGCGTCTTGATATCCAGTCCCCATTTTCTGAAGGTCTGGATTTCGTTTTGCTCCTGCGAAATGACGACCGCCATTTCCGTTTCCTGCATCCAGCGCAGCTTGCGTTCCAGCTCCTGCGCCTCCTGCTGCGTCGCCGATTTAATCTTCGCCTTGAGATTTTGAATTTCCGCTTGCCAATATTCCTGCACGAAGTTATACATGCGCACGCAGGTCACTTTATTCAGGCAGACAAACATCGCCTTGCCGCTCGTCCAGAGATCGGAGTAGTGGCCGGCAAAGTCTTTGGCAATAGACCGCAGACGCGGCTCCGCCGTCAGCAGATGGATCTCCTTGGCGAACTCCGATTCGAGCTTATCCTGCTGATCCACGTCGAGATCCGCGTTTTCTATGGCGTCCAGAATCCGATTTGTGATCTCCGGGTTGTGAAGGTCAAGGATCTTCTCTCCGCGGTTCTCGTAATACAGCGGGACAGTCGCGCCATCCTCCACGGCTCGCTTGAAGTCATAGATCGAAACATAGCCGCCAAAGGTGCGGGCGGTGATGTTGTCGCTCGACAAAAGCGGCGTTCCGGTAAAGCCGATGCGCGCCGCCGTCGGCAGCAGCTTCATCATGTTATCGGCAAAGATACCGTATTGGCTGCGGTGCGCCTCATCCGACATGATGATAATATCGTGGTCGGGATAGATCGGCGCGGCGTCGGGCTTATTGAATTTCTGGATCAGCGTAAAGATGAAGCTGGGATTCCCTTTCAGTTTCTGCACGAGATCGTCCCCGCTCGCGGCGATAAACTGCGCTGCTTTGGTTTTTCCGAGCAGCCCGCAGTTTTCAAACGTGTCGCTGATCTGCTTGTTCAGCTCGTCGCGATCCGTCAAGATCACGAACGTCGGCGAACCGGCAAATTTTCGCCGAATCTTCTGCGCGAGGAACACCATGGAATAGCTCTTGCCGCTGCCCTGCGTATGCCAGAACACGCCGAGCTTCCCGTCGTTCAGCTTGCGGCCGGCATAGGCCTTCACCGCCTCATTCACGCCGAGATACTGGTGGTTGCGGGCAAGGATCTTTGCCGTGCGCCCGCCGGAGTGGTCGTAAAGAATAAAGTTTTCCAGAAGATCGAGGAAATTATCCTTCCGGCAGATACCGCGCAGCATCGTTTCCAGCGCAACGCTGCCGGGGTCGGACTCCGCCAGACGCTTCCACTCGTGGAAAAACTCGTATTTGCTGCCGAGCGTGCCGATCTTCGCCTCCGTGCCGTTTGAGAGCATCAGAAAGGCGTTGTAGTAGAAAAGCTGCGGGATCGTATCGAGATAGTCGGTGTAATTGTCCTCATAGGCGTTCTGCACGTCCACGGTATTCTTCTTGAGCTCCACGAACAGCAGCGGGATACCGTTTACGAAGCCGACGATGTCCGTCCGGCGGCGGTAAAGGTCGCCTTGAATTTTCAGCTCCTTGATGGCGAGAAATTCATTATTCTCCGGGTTTTGAAAGTCGATCACCGCGGCTCGCTTCGTTTCCGGCTGACCGTTCGGCTTTTTCACCGTGACGGGAATGCCGTCCCGGAGGAGAAAGTACTTTTCCTCGTTGACTTGCAGGAGGGACGCCGTGGAAAGGCGGCTTTCCAGCGTTTTCTGCGCCTCGGAAAGCTGCGAATCCGTCATCCACGGGTTGAACCGCCGCAGAGCATTCTGAAAATACCGGGTCAGCAGTATCTCGTGATAGCTTGTCCGCCCGAACGTGCCGTTTTTGCCGAGCACTTCCGTATTGTAAGCGAACTGCACATCCCAGCCGAGCTCATCCCGGAGCAGATCCCCGGCGCTTTTCTGCACGAGGATGTTTTCAGAATAGTCGTAGCTCATTTTTAGCCACCTCTTGAGGTTAAGTATTGTTCTGTTAATTGCTTCTTACGCGCCTTGGTGCGTTCTTTCTTTGCGGAGAATTGTCATTGAGCGTTGTCAGAACTCGGCACAATTCGGTGTCATCCCAGAGTTTTTCAAAGTATTCACTATAATGCTGAAACCCTCTGCCTCCGGATGTGAATTTGTATGTAATTGTATCAGAGCTTTTGTATCCGTACCAATATGGGCCAATATACAAAACGTCATCTACACGCCAGTAATAGTCGAGCGTCATACTTTTATATGCCTTAATAACAATTTTTCCCTTAGAATTATTGCTGTTAAGGTCATTCGCCCACTTAACCAATTCAACGATGGTATCCCTTATGCCCCCTGCTGCGCACTTTTCTTCTTCCTCACGGCAAGCAATGAATTGTCCGTCAGGATCCATGGTCAAAAGTCTAATTTGCACCCCCTTTTTCAGGCATTGCTCTATTTTCTTTCCATACATTGTACGGAAAGTAGACAGTCCAAAAGCGATACCGTCGATGCAATACTTTGCCTTTTCAATATTTGGATCTGCTTCGGCATTTCTCTCAGCGCGCGTGCTGTATATTTTTTCTACTTTCCACTCATCTAACTCAGATACCGTTTTTCGTTCAATAAAAAAATCATGCAATAAAATAACCAGACCTGAAGCAATTAATGAACAGCCTATGCTCAGCCAAGGAATTTTAGCCGAGTCCCCAATAACGCAAAGAAGAAAACCTAGAACGATAATAACAAGCGCAGCAAACAACGATTTCCAATTGTATGTCTCTTTCATCTGTTATACCTCAATTTCTCCGTTCATTAGTTTCGGCAGCAGGCAGTTGCAAGCTTCTCTAAGTCGCGCCTTTTGTGTTTCGAGTGTTCCAATTCGTGCAAACATCGGCTCAGTAATTGCTTGAAATCGTTTCATTTGCTTATCGTTTGGAATCACAGCTTCCAGCGCGTTAATGTCTTTTGCATATACATGTGGTTGCGCTGCTCCTTTTTGCATCGTCTCGATTTTTGTATTGTTTTCTTTCAAAAAACAATACACCCAAGCAAGATTCTCCGTGGCAACAGAATCAACATACGAACAATCAGACGCCCATACTTTTGTATGGTACATTCTGGTAAAGCCAGCATTTGCACCCGAACCGCTTACCGTTATGACTGGAGCACCAGTATTAAATGTATCATGGAAATATGCAGGTTCAAGGCCGCCAGCAACTACTGGAACAACGCCCGGATTTGTCTGTTCCTTTGTAATAGTTTTCCCTCTCTTGAAAGTAGCAACGTCAGCAAGCGCGCCTCTTCTCCACCCCTCGGGGATGCCGTCTGTGATTTTCGTGTTCTCGTGGCCGGGGAAGCGGAGGTCTACGAACCACTCCTTATACAGCCGCTGCGCCGCTTCCTCCAATAGTTTGATTTGCTTTTGGTTGTTTTCGATGAGGTCGTCGTAGGCAGATAGAATGGTTCCCACTGCTTTTTGAACTTCAATATCAGGGAGAACAAGTGAAAAGTCCTTTATCGCACTAATTGCGATCCGCATCTGATTTGCCGCACCCTTTCCACGAGATTGAATGTAATGCTTAAAAGGTGCAGATGCTGCAAGATATCCTAAGTATTTTTGGCTAAATACATTTGGATCTTTGCTTCGCAAGCAAACAGCATTTTGATTCAAATAAAAGCCTACTACTGCTGTTGTTACAACACACGATCTACCTGCTGCCGATTCAACAAGGTTGGGATGAGAACCAACCGTTGCAATGATTACATCATCAATTTGTAATTTGTTGATTTTAGATTTTTGCGCGATATCGTACGGAATGTAGCTAACATCACTTATCTCAAATCCATTGGATTTACAATTTGATACTTTTAGAACGGGATATCCTGCTTCGGTAAACTCATTTTGAGACCATGCTCCACCATTATAAAAATTGCAAATATCACCCAGTTTTACCGCATTCATAACCCCATCTCCTCCAGATTCTTGGAGATGGTCTGCATCAATTCATTGGATTCCGCCTGCAATTTCAGCAGTTCCTGATGAATTTCCGTCATGCGCTCGGCAAAGTCCACGCCGTCATCTTCGACCGCCGCAACGCCGACATACGCGCCGGGCGTCAGAGAATAGTTCTTCTCCGCGATCTCCTCACGGCTTGCCACCCTGCAAAGACCGGGAATATCCCGATATTCCCCGTTACCAAATTTTTCCGTAAGCCAGATCGCCTCGTCCAAAACCTGCAAATCGCTTTGCAGCATGGAAACATACTGGTCAGAAACCGCCTGAATGCTTTTCCTGTCCTTTTTGCTGGCAGCTTCCAGTTTTTCCTTGCAATCCCTTTTTTCGTCCTCGATTTCCGAAACGAGTGTATCTCTCATCTCCGCAAAATCGCCAATGCCCCGGATATCGGCAAACACGCGCCGCGCTTCTCTCCCGATGATATACTCTTTGCATGTCCGGAAATACCGGATGTATTCCTCCAGCAGCGACGTATATTTCTCCGTCTCTCCCCGGTACAGCCACACGATCGCGTTCAGGTTTTTGAGCTGCCACTCGCTCCACTCGTTCAGCGTGCGGTCTACGACCGTATAATAATTCCGCGCGTCGATAAAGAGCACCTTGTCCCGGATGCTCTCCGCTTTTCCCTTGTCGAAAAACCAGAGCGAGCAGGGCAGACTTTTGGTATAAAAGAAGTTGTTGCCGACGCTGACCATCACATCCACATGACCGGTCTCCACCAGTTTCCGGCGGATATCACGATCCTTGCCGGAGCTGTCGGTAGCGGAGGACGCCATAACGAATCCGGCGCGGCCGTGCTCGTTCAGATAACTGTAGAAATAGGAGATCCAGAGATAGTTGGCGTTGCCGACTTCCTTGTTTTTATTCACGCCCGGCATGCCGAACGGCAGCCGCCCGGCGCTCTCGCACGATTCGGCTTTCACCTTGTCCACGTTGAACGGCGGGTTGGCCATCACATAGTCGCAGCTGCCGACAAGTCCGTGCGCGTCGTGATAAAAGGTGTTGGCCTCGTCGCCGGAGCGGATCACGCCGGTCAGTCCATGCACCGCCATGTTCATCTGGCAGAGCTGCGCATTATACTCCACCTTTTCCTGTCCATAGAACGTCATGGCGTTGTTGGCGTTCATGCCCGCCTGATTGACAAAATCGCCGGACTGGATGAACATGCCGCCGCTGCCGCAGGCAGGGTCAAGCAGCACGCCGCCCTTGGGTTCCAGCACGTTGACGATCATCTTTACCAGAGATTTGGGCGTGAAAAACACTCCGTCATCCGAGGCGATGTTCTTGGCAAATTTATTGAGGAAGTATTCGTAGATACGCCCGATAACATCGCCGCCGACTTCGTCGAGCGCGCTGTTATTGAAAATGCGGAGCAGTTCGGAGAGGATCTCGTCGGAAAAGTCGGTATAGGTTTTCGGCAGCACGCCGGTGAGCTGCTCGCTCTGTTCCTCGATCAGGGACATGGCATTGTTCACCGCTTCGCCGAGGCTGTTCATGGTGTGTCCGTCTTTATTCTTGATCCCGGCTTCCGCAATGTTTTCCGGCAGACTCAGCAGATAGCTGTACTGCGCTTCCCGCGGGAGAAAGAGCGCGCTTTTCGCCACAAAATCGTTGGCCTCCACGGGCATCACGCGGCCGCCGCGGGACGGACGGTTTTTCAGTATCTCTTCTTCCACCAGCTTGAAACGGCTGTAGGCGTATCGAAGAAAAATCAGCCCGAGTACCGGCATGCAGTACTGGTTGGACGTCAGCTTGGAGCCGGAGCGCAGAAGGTCGGCAGATTCCCAGAGATCGGATTCCAGTTTGCGGATATTTACCATGTTGTTCACCTGTATCTTTCTCTCAAATGTCCGCCGTGTGTGCCACAAACCGACGGTTTTGTAATATTTTATTATATCGTATGCTCACAAAAAAGACAACGTTCGAGCATAAAAATCCCGCTGCCGAAGCAGCGGGATCACTTTATCTTTATTAGTTCCTCAGCGAGTGGAGCGGGGCAGGGATGCGGCCGCCGCGGGCGATGAACTCCGCGCTCGACGCCGCGTGCACCGGCATGACCGGCGCTTCGCCGAAAAGCCCGCCGATCTCCACCGTGTCGCCCACGGTCTTGCCCGGCGCGGGGATGAGCCGGACGGCGGTGGTCTTATTGTTTATCATGCCGATGGCGGCCTCGTCCGCGAGGATGGCGGAGAGCGTTTCGGCGCTCGTATCGCCGGGCACGGCGATCATGTCGAGCCCCACGGAGCACACGCACGTCATCGCCTCGAGCTTATCGAGCGTGAGCGTTCCCTCGCGCGCGGCGGCGATCATACCCTCGTCCTCCGAGACCGGGATAAATGCGCCGGAGAGCCCGCCGACGTGGCCGGAGGCCATCACGCCGCCCTTCTTCACCGCGTCGTTCAGCAGGGCGAGCGCTGCAGTCGTGCCGTGGGTGCCGCAGACCTCCAGCCCCATGGTTTCGAGAATGCGCGCCACGCTGTCGCCCACCGCCGGGGTCGGCGCGAGCGAGAGATCGACGATGCCGAACGGCACGCCGAGCCGCCGGGACGCCTCCCGCGCGACGAGCTGCCCCATGCGCGTGACCTTAAACGCCGTGCGCTTGATCGTCTCGGCCACAACGTCAAAGCTCTCGCCCCTGCACTCCTGCAGCGCCTGATAGACGACGCCGGGGCCGGAAACGCCGACGTTCACCGCGCTTTCGGCCTCGCCCGCGCCGTGGAACGCGCCCGCCATAAACGGGTTATCCTCCACCGCGTTGCAGAAAACGACGAGCTTGGAGCACGCGAGTCCGTCCGTATCGGCGGTGAGCGCGGCGCACTTTTTGATGACGCGGCCCATCTCCGCCACAGCGTCCATGTTGATGCCCGCGCGCGTCGAGCCGACGTTCACGCTCGCGCAGACGCGTTCGGTGCGTGCAAGCGCCTCGGGAATGGAGGCGATGAGACTGCGGTCGCCGGTCGTGAAGCCCTTCTGCACAAGGGCGGAAAAGCCGCCGATGAAGTTCACGCCGACCTCGCGCGCGGCGCGGTCCATTGCCTCCGCGATGGGGACAAGGTCATCCCCGCACCCGCCCGCGATGAGCGCCACGGGCGTAACGGACACGCGCTTATTCACGATGGGGATGCCGAATTCGCGCTCGATGGCCTCACCCACGGGGACAAGGTCGTGCGCCTCGCGGCAGATCTTTTCGTAGACCTTATCCGCGGTTCTTTTGATATCGCCGGTGGCGCAGTCGAGCAGGCTCAACCCCAGCGTGATCGTGCGCACGTCAAGATGTTCCTGCTCGATCATCCGGATGGTCTGGACGATCTCGTCGGTATTGAGGAAATAGCTCATGGTGCCCTCCTCAGATCCGGTGCATGGCGTCGAAAATATCCTGCCGCTGCACGTGCACCGCAAGCCCGCGCGCCTCGCCGACGGAGCGAAGATGCTGCGAGAGCATATCGAACGGCATTTCGCACTCGGCAAGATCGACGAGCATGATCATTGTGAAGTAGCCCTGCATGAGCGTCTGGCTGATGTCGAGAATGTTGATGTTCTGCTCGGCAAGCGCGGCGGTGATGTACGCGGTGATGCCCTTGGCGTCGCGCGCAAATACGGATACGATGGCTTTCATGGGCGTTCCCCTTCTCTTTCAATGAATAAAAGTATTATACACGGTTTTTGCAATTTTTCAATGTCCGTCCTGCGCGGAAATTGCACTTGCATTTTCCCGCCGCGGATGATATGATTTGCACGCCGAAAACAAATGCTTTTCACGGAGGGACACATATGGCGAACCGAAATCTCCCCACCTACTATCTGGTGGAGGCGGACATGCTGCCGGAGATCTTTCTCAAGGTCATGGAAGCGAAGGAGCTTCTGCAGACCGGCGAGTGCAGCACGGTCGGCGACGCGGTCAACCGCGTCGGCATCAGCCGGAGCGCATTTTATAAGTATAAGGACTCGATCACGGCGTTTCAGGATCTGCGCCACGGCCACATTCTGACGTTCCAGGTGATGCTGCGCGACCAGACGGGACTGCTCTCGGCGGTGCTGAGCGTGTTCGCCCAGTGCGGCGCGAATATCCTCACGATCAATCAGAGCATTCCGGTGAGCGGCTGCGCCACGATCACCATCAGCGCCGAGACCGCCGGAATGAGCGAGAGCATGGAAACGCTCATGAACCGCCTCGTCGCCGCCGACGGTGTCATCCGCGCCGAGATTTTAGCGGGATAAGACCTATTTAAAGCCTCCCTTGTGCAAAGGGAGGTGGATTTTGCCGAAGGCAAAAGACGGAAGGATTGTCGTTTTCCAGAGGTTACAATCCCTCAGTCAGCTTCGCTGACAGCTCCCTTTACACAAGGGAGCCAATAACGATCCTATTTCCCCTCGCATGGGCAGGGCTATGCTCTGCCCATGAAAGGTTCCCTTTACACAAGGGAGCCTTTTTTATTGTCCAAAATGGCGCGCATCGCGGCGGGCGAATACAATGGAGTGTCAAATCCCATTTTGCCATTCCGGAGGTTTTATCGATATGCTGTTCGTGGAAAAATTCGGCGGAAGCTCGCTCGCCGGGGTCGAGCGCGTCCGCTGCGCGGCGCGCCTCATCGCCGATACGGTGCGCGCCGGGCACTCCGTCGCGGCGGTGCTCTCGGCGCAGGGGAAAACGACGGACGCGCTTTTATCTACCGCCGCGCACTACAGCCGCAGCCCCTCGAAGCGCGAGCTCGACATGCTGCTCGCCACCGGCGAGCAGGCAAGCGTCGCGCTCATGGCGATGACGCTCGAGGAAATGGGCTTTCCCGCCGTGTCGCTCACCGGCTGGCAGGCAGGCGTCGGCACGGATGAGACATACGGCGACGCGCACATCCGCCGTCTCTCGATGGAGCGCGTGCGCCGTGAGCTGGACGAGGGGAAGGTCGTCCTCATTGCCGGTTTTCAGGGCGTGAGCCCCGGAAACGACATCACAACGCTCGGGCGCGGCGGCTCGGACACGACTGCCGTGGCCGTGGCCGCGGCGCTGCGCGCGGACGAGTGCCGCATCTATACCGACGTGGAGGGCGTATTCACCGCCGATCCCCGGCTCATTCCGGAGGCGCGGCGGCTGAGCGCCGTGGACAGCGAGGAAATGCTCCGGCTCGCCTCGCTCGGCTCGCAGGTGCTGCACGAGCGCAGCGCGGCGCTCGCGCTGCGCTTTGCCGTCCCGCTCACGGTGCTCTCCAGTCTTGTCCCCGCGCCCGGCACCGTCATCCGCCCTCTGCCGCTGCCGGAGGACGAAGGCCGTCTCACCGCCGTGACACGCTCGGGCGCTCTCGTCTCGCTCGTCGGCACGCATCTGCACACGTTCGCCTCTCTCCCCGAACGGGCGGCCGCGGCGCTGCGGGAGGCGGGGCTCTCCCCGGACGCCGTGCTTCTTACCGACGGGTGCCTTAC
>OGYZ01003031.1_pt1 | contig 10653 bp, 10 predicted proteins | sample 1576681 | NCBI WGS metagenome assembly OGYZ01 (sample SAMEA3541480, study PRJEB24748) | human gut metagenome | biome: human gut; feature: human-associated habitat; material: faeces | place: China | collected 2012 | reverse complement strand
ACCTGCAGGGGTGCAGGTGCAGTTTCTGCGGGGGTCTCCGGGGTATCGCTCACAGCCGGCTGCTGCTTCGGCTCTGCCGGGGTAGCGGGCTTTTTGGGCTTGCCCTTGGCCGCTGACTTTTTGCGGCTGCGCCTGCGGGGCGCGGCGGGGGCTTTTTCGACCCATTCCACGCCGGCTGCGGCTTTCTTCTCTTCTTCCATGCTTACTCCCACTCTCTTGGCACACCCGGCCATACACACGGCACGGCGGGCCGGGGGCACCGCGCCGATCGTAACATTCTATGGGCGGCATCGCCGTGCGATGCCTGCGTTATTCAGCCTCACGGAATTGCAGACCGCTGCTGCCGTTCAGGGCAAGCTGCGGGTCGGTGGATTTGCTGCCGATGCGCAGCTCATAGATCAGGCTGTGGCTCGTCCCGGCGGTGCCCAGCGGGTCGCCGGTGGAAACCGACTGCCCGCGCACAACGCCGACCGTTTCCAGACCGTACAGATAGCTTTTTACGCCGCAGCCGTGGTCGATGACCACGGTGCCGCCGGTCAGGGTCAGCGTACCGGCAAACACGATGTTGCCGGCCTGAGGGGCGGTGACAGTCTCACCGTCTGCGGCAGCATAGGTCAGGCCGGTGGCCTGACCGCTGCGCTGGCCGTCCACCATCTGGGTGGTGCCGTAGGCCAGACTGACAGTACCGGCGCTGGGGGCCTCGAACCGGCCGTTCCATAGCTTGGCGGAGCTGCCGGTGGTGTAAAGCGGCCAGATCGCGTTGCGGAACTCCTCTCCGCCGCCGGCATCCTCCTCCGCCGGGACGGAAACGGTGTCGTACAGTGTGCGGGTCACCGTCAGGGTGATCTCCTTTTGCAGGGTGCCGCAGGTCAGCTGCAGCGTATGGTCGCCGCCCTCGGCGTTGTAGGTTACGGGCAGGTAGCCCATGTACCCCGTGGCGGTCTTGCGGAACCATACCTCGCCGAGATCACTCTCAACGGTCGGCTCGCCGTCCAGAATACCGGACAGCTGGATCGCCACGATGCTGCCCTGCGGCGCGCGCTCGCTGCTCAGGGTGACCTTGGGGTTCATCGCCATTGTGTAGCCTGCGCGGTAGGCGTACCAGCCCACCGGGTCACCGGGGGCATCACTGTCGCTGTGGTGGGCGGTCACTATGATCTGATACGCGCCGTTCTGGGTGTAGGTATAGGTGTTGCAGTCGGTCAGGCCGCCCGACCAGACGGTGCCGTCTGGCGCGGTGATCTGCACCTCGGCCGCTGTGACCCATTCGGGCAGGGTCAGTGCGGGGATCGTATCGGTGAAGGTGCCGAGTTTCTGCACGGTCAGGTTGGTCGGGCTTTCATAGGTCTTGCTGACCTTGTCGCCCAGCACGGGTATGGCCCAGTCCCAGCCGTTGGCGGTCAGCGTCAGCCCGCCAAACTGCACGGGCTGCTGGGGAAGCCGGTCCTCGCCGGTGCGGCTGTAGAGAAACGCCGCTGTTCCGCCAAGGATCGCGGCAACCATGGCGGCGACCATCACCAGCCAAAGCAGCAGTTTGCGCATGATCTAGCTTTCTCCATTAACAAAAGACTGGGCGCCGTCAGGTCAGCGCCCAGCCGGTTCGTATTCGGTCACACAGGACCCCGATGGGGATTACTCCTCGGTGTTGGGGGCGTCGGGGATCTTCTCGTAGGTGGTGGTGTCCTCGGCGTCGGTGTCGTCCTCGTCATCGAAATCGTCATACTCATCGCTGAAGAGCAGGCGCTCGTACTCGTCCAGCTCCTTCTCACGGTGATGCAGGTAGAGGGCGGCGGCGGTCAGGGCACCGGCAGCGGCAAACAGGAAGGCCAGAGCGGCACCGAAGGTGGTCTTTTTCATCATGATAAAAACTCCTTTGCAAAAGCTGCGCTGCTGCGTCAGCTTGGTGAAATGTTCCCAGCGTGTCAAAAAATCACATCCTTGCCCTATTGAATGTGTAGGGGCGACCATTGGCCGCCCGCCAACTTGGCGCAGCAACGCGTTTCCCAAGAAGGGTTTTTCACAGACAAACGGACACGGGCGAGCAATGCTCGCCCCTACAAGAGCTTTTGGCAGTCTGATGATCCGATTTACTGATTTTATTATACCCGACATCCCGCGCAAATACAACAGCGTAATTGTAAAATATTGCGCGCAGCGTCCCCCGGCATAGGCATCAGAACAGCCGGTCAGCCGGGTACAGCCCGGCCTCGCTCATCTGCCGGAGGGCGGCAACAAGCTCGGGCTTGTCCTCGCGGTAGGTGATGCCGTGCCATTTGTCGGCGCTGGTCAGCACATGGACATCGGCCTCGCCATTGTTCAGCGCGTTCGTCACGACGGTGGGCAGATAGTACTCGCATTTCAGCGGGTTGACGGGCAGATTCTCCTTCAAAAACGCCGCAAACCCGGCCTTTGCGTCGCGGACATAGGCGGGCGTGAAGCCCCACAGATTCATCGAAACAACGGCGTCTGCAGGCAGGTCGCACCAGCTTTTGCCGCCGTCCTCACTATAATGGATGCCGCCGTCATACGGCTCGATGCAGGTGCGCTCGGTCACGCTGACGAGGTTGTGCTGCGCATCGGTCACACAGACGCCGCGGCTGACGCTGCCGTTGGCGCTGACCGTGTTGCCCAGCAGGAAGCCCACCATCGCCCAGGCGTAGCGGTCGCCATCGGCGTGGGTGCTGAGGTAGTCGTAAACAAGGCGGAAGCCCTGCGGGCCGTAGTAGTCATCCGCGTTGATGACTGCGAACGGCGCATCGCCGATGGCCTGCTCTGCCACAAGGATGGCGTGGGCCGTGCCCCAGGGCTTGACGCGCCCCTCCGGTACGGTGAAGCCCTCCGGCAGCTTGTCGAGCTGCTGGTAGGCATAGCGGACCTCAAACCCGGCGCGCAGGGCGCGGGCGCCGACAGCCTCCTTGAACGCCTGCTCGATCTCATGCTTGATGATGAAGACAACAGTCTCGAACCCGGCGCGGCGGGCATCGTAAAGGCTGTAGTCCAGAATGGCCTCGCCGGACGGCCCCACCGGGTCGATCTGCTTGAGCCCGCCGTAGCGGCTGCCCATATCACGTATTCGCGTTGCTGGATGGTGGAAATGGTCGGAGCATATAGCGGCTGCCCATACCGGCAGCCATGACAACAAGGATAGGTTTGGTAGACATGGAAATTCCCTCACTAATATGGTATTGCAATGTTAGAATATGGCAGGGGCGTCGAGGACGCCGCCCCCCTACAGCACGCAGGATAAACAACTGCTTTTATAATACTGCGTTTCCGCTTCCGTTGCAACCCCTGACAAAATACAAAAATTCCATAAAAAACGGCAGATTGTGACGCAGTTTGCTATGGCAACTTTGCACAGAAGATGCTATAATGAGGAAAACCATGACCGGGAGGGAAAATCAGGATGGAACATACCGGAAAGCGCGCGCTGGTGCTGGCGGGGGGCGGTGCCAAGGGCAGCTACCAGATCGGTGTCTGGCATGCCCTGCAGGCGCTGGACTGGACGCCGGATATCATCACCGGGGCCAGTGTCGGCACCCTGAACGGCTGCCTTTTCACGATGGGCAAGGCCCGCGAGGCAGAGGAGCTTTGGCGCAGTCTGGAGATCCATGATGTGCTGGAGGTCCCCGAATCGCTCAAGCATGAGGAGCTGCGCGCCTTCTTCCTTGATATTTTCCGCAGCGGCGGGCTGAATGTTGAGCCGCTGGCTGAGACGATTGACCGGCTGATCGACGAGGATGCCGTGCGGCATTCCGCCATTCATTTCGGCCTTGTCATGACGGAGCTGGGCAGCCTGCGCAGCGTGCAATGCCCGATCGAGGAGATCCCCGAGGGACAGCTCAAGGACTATATGCTGGCGTCCAGCGCCTGCTTCCCTGCCCTGCGCCCGCGGGAAATTGACGGTGTAAAGTACATTGACGGCGGCTGGCGGGATAATATGCCGTTGGATCTGGCCGCCCGCATGGGCGCGACCGAGCTGCTTGGGGTCGATGTGGACGGCATCGGCATCGTGCGGCCCAACACGACTGGCCTGCCCACCCGCATTGTGCGCAGCCATTGGGATCTTGGCCCCACGCTGGACTTTGACCCTGCCCGCGCCGGGCGCAACATTGCGCTGGGCTATTTTGATACGCTGCGCCTGTTCGGCCGGTGCGGCGGCACGGCCTACGCCATGCTGCCCGATAACGAGGAATACCTTGCCCATTTCGCGGAGCGGTACCAGAAAAACCTTGCCGAGGTCTGCGCCCGCGCACCCGAGATAGATCTGGTCGAGAAGAACGCCCGCACCCGGGCAAACTACCCGGCCCCTTATGCACCGAACCCCAGCGCCCCGACCCGCGGTGCGCTGGCCCCGCTGGAGCTGGCAGCAGAGCGTGTCGGCGTGCCGGAGGACATTCCGTATACCCCGAAGCTGCTGGCTGCGACCTTTATGGGCAGCTTTGACAAGGACCCGGCAGACCGGTTCCCCGCCCTGCTGGAGGGAAAAGAAAACACCCTTGTGACCGAGCGCGCCATTGCCGCCGCTGTGCCGGAGGAGTTTGTCACGGCCCTTGTGAGCAAAACACTCTCCGAAATGCCGATTTTGTAAAAGTGCCTCCCCTCCGGGAAGGCTAAGGAGATTCAAAAAGGAGGCCTACTCTATGCACACCTACACCGGCGTGCCGGCTTCGTCCGGTATTGTGGTCGGCCCGGTCGAGCAGATCGACCACGGCACCACAGGGCTGCACCGCATCGTCTGTGACCCGTTCCGGGATCGCGCGCGCTATGATGTGGCCGTTGTGCTGGCCAAGGACGAGCTGCGCCGGCTGAGCCAGCGCGCCAAGGGCCCCGATGCGGATATTCTGCTGTTTCAGATCGCCCTGCTGGAGGATGAATCCTTCACCAACGAGATCGGCGATTATATCGCCGCCGGTGCGGGCGGTGCCGCCGCCGTTGAGCGGGCAGAGCAGATCTTTGCAGACCGGCTGAAAAATGTGGACGATGAGTATATCCGGGAGCGCAGTGTCGATGTCTGCGATGTCTGCCGCCGGGTCGTGGATATTCTGGACGGCCGCCCGCGCCGGCGGCTGCATCTCAAGCGGCCGAGCATTCTGGTCGCGGATCGGTTTTTCCCCAGCGATCTGTTCAGCCTTGACCGCCGGATGGTGCTGGGGCTTGCCAGCGATCAGGACAGTACGATCAGCCACGCCGCCATTATGGCGCGCAGCATGGGGATCCCGGCGGTGGTGCAGCTGGGGGACGGCGCAGCCGCCATGGCGGTGGGCCGCCGCGCGATCCTTGACGCCGACAACGGCACACTGGTGGTCGAGCCGGACGGCGCGCAGATCGCCCGGGTGGACTGCCAGATCGCATTGAGCCGCCTGCACGGCCAGCAGCCTGACCCTGTGGCCGCCCTGCCCTGCCTGACCAAGGGCGGCACAGCCTTCCGCCTGATGCAGACCTGCAACCTGATCGACAACGAGGTGCCCCATACGCAGGGGGCGGCGGGCATCGGCATCGTGCGCTCCGAGAACGCGATCCTCTACGATCAGAGCGAGCAGACCCAGACGAGCCGCCTGAAGGAATATCTGCGCTCGGCCGAGGGCGTCCCCGTGGTGCTGCGCACCTGCGATACCCGCGCCGATGATGATGCCCCCTGGTCTGCCGAGCTGCAGGCGCGGCTGGGCGGAGACCGGCTGTTCAAGTCCCAGATCCGTGCGCTGCTGCGCGCCGCCCCAGAGGGGCATCTGCGTGTCGTGTTCCCGATGGTAAAGGATGCGGCAGACTGGGATAGCTGCCTGCAGGAGGTCAATGACTGCAAGGATGAGCTGCAGATCAGCGGTGTTGAGATCGGGATGCCGATGCTGGGCTGTGTGATAGATATGCCCTCGGCCGCTCTGATGGCCGCCGACATCATGGACCGCGGCGCCCAGCTGATGGTCATTGACGCGGAGGACCTGACCCGCTACACGCTGGGCCTTGTGCAGAACCCCACCGCTGCCGTGGGCCAGCTGACAAACCCCGCTGTGCTGCGGCTGGTCAAGAGTGTGGTGGAGCAGGCAGCGGCCCGCAGTGTGCCGGTCTATGTCTGCGGCATCACGGTGGCGGCGGTGAGCGCCATGCCGGAGTACCTCAGGCTTGGCGTGCGCACCTTCAGCGCAGAGCCTGCCGCGCTGCTGCCGCTGAAGAAGCTGCTGATGGAGCAGGAGGTTTGAACCTGTACCCCGCAGCGCTTAATAAAATGAAAATGCCCGCCGTTTTCACGGCGGGCATTGTTCATGCGATCAATTACTGAGCAGCAGCCTTGTTGGCGCGCTTAGCCATGCGGCTGATCTTGCGGGCAGCGGTGTTCTTATGGATAACACCCTTGCTCTTAGCAGAGTCGATGGCAGAGACAGCAACCTTAACGACGGTCTCCTTGTCAGCAGCATTGCTGTCGATGGCAGCGTTTGCCTTCTTGACAACTGTTTTCAGGTTGGACTTGACGACCTTATTGTGCAGGGCCTCTTTCTTGGCCTGAACAACGCGATCCTTCTGAGATTTAATATTAGGCATTCGTTCCACCTCCTTAGTTCCCCATAACAGTACAAGTTATCCTATCATACTTTTTGCAAAGTTGCAAGTGGTTTTTGAAAAAAACTTCATAGAAAGCAAAAAAAGCGCATAAAATTTGGGTGCAGAGGGGGTGTGTGCCATGCAAAGACTGCGCCGGTGGGCCTCGGCGGCGGTGTACGGGGGTGCTTTTGCGGCCGGGGTGCTGGCGGTTGGGGCAGCGCTGGCGTTCTGCCCCGGGCGCGCCTGGCTGCTGCGGGGCCCATCATTCCACACGGTACAGCATCGTTCTTTTTACAGCTGGATGATGGTATTGCAGCCGCCCTTTGGACTTCCCGATCTGAATGACATTCCGGGGACACCAGTGTACGCAAGCATGGCAAGCCTCGCAACCGGTTCCCCACCGGGGCACTCCGTTTTTCAGCGTAATATTGTTCACGGGACATACACGTTCGCAGACACCACATCCCATACAACCATTTTCCAAGGAGAAGTTCAAGTGCGAGCGACTGAAAAAGGCATTGAACAGCCCTTTGTGCAACAGATCCGATAACCTGCAATACGGGAAAGGCTTTTTCCGTTTGCCTTTTTTCAAGTCGTCGATTATTCGTGAAGTGTAAAGCTCCGCCCGTTCCAGTATCTTCGTCCTCCTTACTGAAGATACCTCGTATTCCTTCAGGCAGTTCCCTACGGTGGGCAGGTTGTAGCCATAGTCCAGACGCACGCCTTTGCCGGACATGATTTTGTCCACAACGGACACCGCACAGCCCTTGTACGTGTAATATGTGCCTATGGAGAAATAGTACACGCCTTTCCTGAACGGATAACTTTCCAAGAACTGGCGGACAATGCCGGGCAGTCCGCCCATATATACGGGGAATATAAAACCTACGATTCGGGAGTCCGATGCGGTGATTCCAGCTGACGGTGTCATTCTGAACAGCCCGGCTCCTCCAAAAGCCGCCGCAATATCCTGCGACAATTTCAGGCTGTTGCCTGTGGCGGAGAAATAATGGATGGATATTTCTTTGTCGTTTGCCGTTTTGCTTTTATAGTCCATAACATTTATTTTTGCGACAGCAAAGTTAATAGGTCTCTTTAAAAAAAAGAAGAACTATCTTGGTTATCAGCAACTTACATTTAGGTTAGTTTTCCTGTATATCAATTTGTTGGATAAAAGAAAAATGAGAAAAAAGTTAGATTACGATTATTGTTCTGCTTCCCCTATACTGGAATGGCTGGGTGACAAATGGGCTTTAGTTGTCTTATTGAAGCTACATGAGAATGAAGTAATACGTTTCAATGAACTATACAAAACAATCCCCTCTATATCGGAAAAGATGCTATCTACTGTTTTGCGGTCATTGGTAACGGACGGATTGGTAAATAGAAAAATATATCCCACAGTTCCACCCAAAGTGGAATATTATGTATCTGAATTTGGAGAAACTTTAATCCCTTATTTAGAGCAGTTGAAACAATGGGGGCAAGAAAATTTTGAAACGATAATGGAAAATAGACGGAAAAATAAGTATTGAAATTTATTGCAAGGTACAAGTATATATTTATATATAGCTTGCACCTTGCAATAACCTTAGAATGTTTATTTTCAACGATTTGCATAATCCAAAAATAATGCGGACATCTGAACCCAAGATGTTGGCAGACAGACACCAGACAACAGCAGACAGCTTTTAAGGACTAAAAGCGTGACGGATGCAAAGCCAAAATTTCAGAAAGTGCTGATATTTAGGAATAAATAACGCTTAATTTATAATCCAAGCGGCACGATGCCTGTTCTCCTGAATCGCCCGGATACAGCTGCCGGAATCGAGCCTGTACATGAAGCCCGTCAAGTTCCCGCTCTCGTACAAGCCCATGCCGATGGTCAGGCGGCTGTTGAAGTCGGTCTGGCTGACGATGTACCAGCCGCACCGGGCGAAATGCTCCTCGTAGCCGGAACGGGTCTCCAGCAGGAAATAGAACTTGCCGTCGTCCTCGAAACGGATGACGTACTCGCAGCGCAGGCGGCGTGCGATCTTGCCCAAGATGCGGCTCTCCTCCTCGATGACCGCAGGAGTGGCAAGGAAGGTGTATTGAGCGATAAAGACAGCCTCGTCCATAGTGATGATGTTTGGTCGGTTACAAATATGCGAAATGTCCGGCACACGGCAAGCGGAAGGGGCGGAAAATATGCGAGAGGGCGTGCGGATATGTAGAGCTTCTCCCTGCTTTTCACCGCCCGGAGCGTGACAAGGCTACAAGCGTGAAGCAAAACGAGGACAAGCGATACGGTTTTGATACACGGACATATACAGACCGGTATATTTGCAGGGAAGTATAACAATAAAAACGTATCGGGACAATGGAAATAGTAAGCATCGAGAAAAAGACCTTCGAGGAGATGAAGGAACGGTTCGGCAACTTCTCGCAGCACGTGAGGGAGCTTTGCGCCCGCTACCGCCCGCCCGAAAAGATGAACTGGATGGACGGGGCGGACGTGTGCGAGAAACTGGGCATCAGCAAGCGGACGTTGCAGACCTACCGTGACCGGGGGCTGCTGCCGTACAGCCAGATCAACCACAAGATTTACTACCGGACGGAGGACGTGGAGGCGTTCGTGGAAGCCATGAGCCGGGAAATGACGGAGGACGAGTGAGATGGAAGTGATCACAAGGGACACGGAGGAGGTACGGGCGTACTTCGAGGCGTTGGAGGAAGGCATGAGGTACCTCGACACGGTAACGGCGCACTTCCGCCCGGCGATGAACGGCGAGGTCTATCTCACGGGCGAGGACGTGTGCAGGCTGCTGCACATCACGCCGAGAACGTTGCAGGACTACCGCACGCAACGGCTGATCCCGTACATATCGCTGCCGGGCAAGACGCTCTACCGCCAGTCGGATCTGCTGCGTATGCTGGAGGAGAACTACGTGGACATGCGCCCAAAGCGCAAACGGGGGAAAAGTCCAACATAAACGCACGGGGGTGTGCATCGGGAAATGCAGCAAAGGCAGGGACACCGCATCGGAAGTTCCTGCCTTTGCCGCATTCTGCGCCGGGGAAGGCGTCAAGCCGTTTCCCGGAGGGAGCGGCGCACCCGCTTCCCGTCCTGTTTCCTGTCCTTCTTCTCCAGCACGCTCCGCTGCATGGCGGCGAGGTTGCCGGAGATCGCCCGGAAATCGGAGCTTACCATCCTGTTGGTCACCTCGGCGTAGATCTGGGTCGTGGAAATGTGCTTGTGCCCGAGTATCTTGGAGAGCGCCTCGATGGTGCCGCCGTTGCAGAGATAGACGGTCGTGGCGAAGGTGTGGCGGCTTAGGTGGAAGCCGATCTCCTTGTGGATGCCGCAGGCTTTGGCTATCTGTTTGAGGTGCCTGTTGCACACGCTGTTGCTGGGCATGGGAAACACGAGGTCGCCTCCGGCAAGCCCTTTGTAACGTTCTATCAGCTCCTTGGCAATCTCCATGAGGGGGACGTTGCTCGACACACGGGTCTTGGTGCGCCGGGTGATGATCCATTCCTCGCCGTCGAAGTCCATGCGCTGTATCTTGTCATGGGTGAGCGTCTTTATGTCAATGTAGCTAAGCCCGGTGAAACACCCAAAGAGGAACATGTCCCGCACGAGGCTGGTCTGTTTCTTGACGAACACGGCGTTAGCCAAGGTGCGCAGCTCCTCTTCCGTGAGATAGCCCCGGTCGGTCTCCTGCATCTCAAGGCTGTACTCGCCGAAGGGGTCGGTGCGGACGATGCCCCGCCGCCACGCCTTGTCGGTCAGGCTGAGCAGGGGCATGGTGTATATCCAGAGGGTGTTGGCGCTCAATCCTTTCTCCACCCGCAGGTACTTGTCGAAATCGGTGATGATCTCCTTGGTCAGCTCCTTGTAAGCCATGTCGGTGCGCTTTTTCTTCTCCCAAAGGAAGGTCTTGAAATGGTTGTAAACAGCCAGATACTTGTTGTAGGTGGACTTGGCTCGCTGCCCTTTCTCCACCATCGCCCCGAACTCCCGGTTCATGTTCCCGAAGTCTTTCAGTATGCAGTTCTCCATCACGCCGACACCGAGGAAGGCGTTGCGCAGCTTCTCGGCGGTGACGAAATCCTCTTCCCGGAGGATGCGGT
>OGYZ01003015.1_pt1 | contig 10699 bp, 10 predicted proteins | sample 1576681 | NCBI WGS metagenome assembly OGYZ01 (sample SAMEA3541480, study PRJEB24748) | human gut metagenome | biome: human gut; feature: human-associated habitat; material: faeces | place: China | collected 2012 | reverse complement strand
CTTCACCACCACCATGTGGATGGTCATTAGGGTTCATAACAGAACCACGAACTGTTGGTCTTACACCCATATGTCTTTTACGACCTGCTTTTCCTAATTTTACTAGTCCATAATCTTCATTTCCAACTTCACCAACTGTAGCTAAACAAGTTCCAAGAACTTTTCTAACTTCTCCTGATGTAAGTCTTACTAAAACATAGTTTCCTTCTCTTCCTAGTATTTGTACTGAACTTCCTGCAGAACGAGCAAGTTCTCCACCCTTACCAGGTTTTAATTCAACATTGTGTACTGTTGTACCTACTGGAATATTAGCAATTGGTAAAGCATTACCAATCTTAATATCAGCATTTTCTGAACTGATAACTTTCATTCCAACTTTAATTCCTTTTGGAGCAAGAATATATCTTTTTTCTCCATCAGCATAATTGATTAAACAAATATTTGAACTTCTATTTGGATCGTATTCAACACTTGCTACTGTTCCTTCAATACCAAATTTATTTCTTTTAAAATCAATTATACGATACTTTCTTTTTTCTCCTCCACCTTGATGACGAACAGTTATTTTTCCTTGATTATTTCTTCCTGCTTTTTTACTAATTGGAGCAAGAAGGCTTTTTTCAGGTTTATTAGTTGTAATTTCGTCATTAATTAGAGTACTCATACCACGTCTTGCATTTGTGGTTGGTTTATAATTTCTAATTGCCATAAATTAATTCCTCCTTAACCTAAGTTGATAGTTTGGCCTTGTTCTAATGTAACAATTGCTTTTTTCTTACGATTTGTAAGACCTGTATAACGACCAACTCTTCTTTTTCTAGGATGAACATTTATTGTTCTTATTTCTTTAACTTTTACATTAAATAATTTTTCAATTGCATCCTTAATTTCTGTTTTATTTGCTTTAACATCAACAAAGAAAGCATATTCATTTTTTTCGTTTAGTAAAGCACTTTTTTCAGTAACAACTGGTGCTTTTATAATATCTAAATATTTCATATTATTTTAATGCCTCCTTTATTTCTTCAAATGCACTATTTTCAATTAACATTTTATCTGCACTAACAATATCTAAAACACCAATTTCACTTGGTAATACTACTGCAATATTTTGTAAATTTCTTGCTGCTAAAATTACATTTTCTGTATATTCTTTAACTACTATTAATACTTTTTCATTTGTTAATTTTAATGTTTCAAGAAGTTTTAACATTTCTTTAGTTTTTGGAGTTGCAAATTTGATTTCATCAACTAATACAAGACCATTTTCTTTTGCTTTATAAATATAAGCACTCTTAACTGCTAATCTTCTTTCTTTTCTATTTTGCTTTTTATTGTAACTTCTAGGTACTGGTCCAAAGGCTATACCTCCACCAACCCATTGAACAGCTCTAATTGATCCTTGACGAGCGTTACCTGTTCCTTTTTGTTTATATGGTTTTCTACCACCACCGCTAACTTCACTACGATTTTTAGTTTTAGCAGTTCCTTGTCTTAAAGATGCTCTAGCTAAATCAATTGCATCTTTTAATACTTTGTTATTAGGTTCTATTCCAAAAATTTCTTTATCTAAGTTAATATCTTTAATTTTTTCACCATTAACGTTTAAAAGTTCTACTTTCATATTTTTTCTCCTTTCAAAACAAATGATTATTCTTCAATGTTTTCTTCTTTAGAATTATCTTCTAAAGTTTCTTCATTAACAACTGTTTCATCAAGATTTGCTTCTTCTTTAACTTCTTCGTAAGATATTAAATCAAAAGCTTCATTTTTCTTATCTGTTTTAACAGCTGTTTTAATTAAAACTAAAGATTTTTTAGCACCTGGAACACTACCTTTAACTAAAATGCAGTTTTCGTCCATGTCTACTTTGATAATTTCTAAATTTTGGATAGTTGTTTGTACATCTCCCATGTGAGATGGTAATGCTTTACCTTTTAATACTCTTTTTGGAAGCATTGTTCCTAGAGATCCCACACCTCTATGATATTTTGAACCGTGTCCCATTGGTCCACGTGATTGGTTATTCTTTTTAATAACACCTTGATAACCTTTTCCTTTACTAATTCCTGTTACATCTACAATTTCCCCTGCTTCAAATAAAGAGGCATTGATTTCTTGTCCTAATGTGTAACAAGAAGTGTCTACTCCTTTAATTTCTTTTAAGAAGCGCTTAGGAGTTGTATTTGCTTTTTTTGTATGACCCATACTAGCTTTATTACTATGTTTTTCTTTTACTGTAACTGTAGCTAATTGAATTGCATTATAGCCATCATTTTCAACTGTTTTAATTTGAGTAATAACATTTGGTTCAACTTCGATTACAGTAACTGGAACTAATTTTCCATCTTTAGAAAAAACTTGAGTCATTCCAATCTTTCTACCTAAGATTCCTTTCATATTTTGTTCTCCTTTTTAATTATTATTTTTTCCTTATTATTCTTTTATTTGGATATTAACACCACTTGGTAAATCTAAACGTCTTAATGCGTCTAGTGTTTCCTTGCTTGGATTTTTAATATCAATTAATCTTTTGTGTGTTCTTGATTCATATTGTTCACGAGAATCCTTATATTTGTGAACTGCTCTTAAAATTGTTATTTTTTCAACTTCTGTTGGAAGTGGTACTGGTCCACTAACTGTTCCACCAGATCTTTTAACAGTTTCAACTATTCTAGCAGCTGCACTATCTAAAATTCTATGGTCGTATGAACTTAATCTAACACGAACCTTTGTGTTTGACATTAATTTTCCTCCCTTCGCCTATATCTAGTATAGACTTGCTCCGTACAAATAACCCGATATCATTAGACAACTTTGCCTGGTGTATCAACAACCTTGCACATCTTTGCAGTCATAACGAATTAATGATATCACAATAATATATGTTTTGCAAGTATTTTTTTGCTTTTTATTAAAAAAAATTATCTATACAACAAAAAAGATTTTGCACCTTACAACATACAAAATCTTTTTTATATAAAATATAATATAGATAACATCTAATTTAAAATATAAATAATAATTTCTTATTTTACTCTTTTTTTATTTTTTAAAACATTATAATTAAATTCTAATTGTTTATTATTATAATAACGTCTTAACTTTCTAATAGATTTTCCCTCAATTTGTCTTATTCTTTCTCTTGTTAAATTAAGTTCATCTCCAATTGAACCAAGAGTTCTTATTCCTTTACCATCTAATCCAAATCTTAAAAATATAATTCTTTGTTCTCTAGGTGTTAAAGATTTAATAGCTTCGTAAAGTTCTTCTTTTCTTGAAATCTTATCAGCTTCTTCAATCGGAGAAGCACATGTTTTATCTTCAATAAAATAACCAAGTTCATCTTCTTCATCCTTTCCAATTGGAGTTGATAAAGATACAAGATTTAATGCTGCTTTTTTTATTGACATTAATTGTTCTTCTGTTATTTCTAGTTCCTTCATAACTAATTCTTTACTAGGCATACAACCATGTACTTCTTCATACTTTGTTGTATATACTAAATATTTTGTTGTTTTTTCATATAAATGAACGGAAACTCTCACCATTCTTGATTTATCTGCTAAACCTCTTGCAACAGCTTGTCTTATCCACCATGTTGCATATGTTGAAAACTTATATCCTAATTCTGGATCATATTTTTCTACTGCTTTTAGTAAGCCCAAGTTTCCCTCTTGAATTAAATCTAAAAACTCCATTCCACGTCCAACATATTTTTTAGAAATAGATACAACAAGTCTTAAATTACTTTGAATAAGTTTTTCTTTAGCATGAGTATCCCCTAATTTTATTTTTCTACCTAACTCTTGTTCTTCTTCTAAAGTTAAAAGAGGATAATTACCTATTTCTTTTAAATATTGCTTAATAGAATCTTCACTTACAAAACCAATATCATAATCAACATCTTCAATTATATTAAATCCTAAAGTTTTTAAAGACTTAACAACATAATGCAATAAACCTTCAGGATTAACATCATTATCATTGATATTCATTATTATTTCTTGTAAATCATCCATCTTAATTTCATTATTTTTTAAGTTTTCTTTAACTTTTTGTAAAGTTATTCTTAACACATCTTCTTTTGTCATAATAACCTCCCATTAATTAGTTCTATAGTTAACTAGTTTTTTTCTTCTTGTTGAATGTCTCATTCTTAAAATAGCTTTTTTTTGTATTTGTCTTACCCTTTCTCTTGTTAAATTAAATATTTTTCCTATTTCTTCAAGTGTCCTTGCTTTTTTAACATGTAATTGTTTTGATAAAATTATATTATTTATTGTATCAATGTCTTTAATTTCATAAGTTTCAGCAACCAACTCTTGTAATTCTTCTAAAGAAATATCTAAACCAAATCTTAAATATAATACAAGTTGTTCCCTAGCACTTAGTGAATCTACGACTTCTTTCATTCTTTCTTTTAAATCGTTTTCTTCCAAAACCTCAATAGGATCGATAGCATCCTCATCACTTATAAAATCTCCAAGTTGTGAATCATCTTCCTCTCCAATTGGTGTTTCAAGTGATACCTTATCATTTGATGCTTTTTTTATTTCTTTTAAATTTTCTATACTAACATCAAGATAAGCCATTATTTCTTCATCAGATGGTTTATGTTCATAATTATCTTCATAATCCCTAACAAATTTTTTATATTTATTAACCTTTTCACTAATATGAACAGGTAACCTTATTGTTCTTGAACTATCACTAATACCACGAGTAATAGCTTGTCTTATCCACCATGTTGCATATGTTGAAAATCTATATCCTTTATCAACATCAAACTTTTCAATTGCTTTTAATAATCCTAAATTTCCTTCTTGAATTAAATCTAAAAAATTTAAACCACGACCAACATATTTTTTTGCTATTGATACAACAAGTCTTAAATTATGTTCTGCTAACTTTTTAGCAGCATATTTATCATTTTCCTTACTTTTTTTTGCTAATTCTTGTTCTTGCTTTACTGTTAAAAGAGGATATTTACCTATTTCTTTTAAATACTGCTTAACAGAATCTTCAACAAAACCATTATAACCATTTAAATCTAACTCATATCGATTATTTTCAGTAATAATTATACCTAATTTTTTAAGTTCCTTACAAATATAATCAAGGATATCTTCACTTACAATTTCTTCTTCAAATAAGTTAAAAATAATTTCTTGTAAAACTTCCATATCAATAACATTATTTACTAACTTATATTTAATTTTTCTTAATACCTTACTAAGGATAACTTCTTTTTCCATAGTTTATACCCCCTTACTTAATTTTCAATTCTTTTTAACTCTTTTGCATTTTTAGGCTTTCTTAATTCATTTAATGCCTTAGCTTCAAGTTGTCTTACCCTTTCTCTTGAAATTCCAAAAATGTTTCCTACTTCTTCAAGTGTTTTTTCTTCACCATCTATTAAACCTAAGCGTTGTTGAAGAATTATTTGATGTCTTGGCTTTAATTTAGACATAGCAAGTTTAACTGTATTTTCTTGTTCGATTTTATCAATTTCATTAACAAATTCTCCACCATTTAATGATGTTTCATCTACAACATAATCTATTAGATAAGTATCTTCATCTTCTCCGACAGGTTGATCAAGAGATAAAACATTAATCGAAGCTTTTTTTATCTCTTTTAATTTTTCTTTTGTAATGTCAAAATTCTTCATAACTTCTTCATCAGTTGGATAAAATCCATGTGTTTCAAAATAAGAACTTGAAAAATGTGATACTTTTTTCATCATCTCTACCATGTGAACTGGTATTCTTATTGTTCTTGATTTATCACATAAAGCACGAGTTATAGACTGTCTTATCCACCATGTTGCATATGTTGAAAATTTATAACCTAAGTTTGGATTAAATTTATCCACTGCCTTCATTAATCCTATATTACCTTCCTGAATCAAATCAAGCATAGGAAGACCTTGTCCTATATATTTTTTAGCTATAGATACAACAAGTCTTAAATTACTTTCAATAAGTTTATCTTTAGCATACTTACTACCTTTTTTAGCTTTTTTACTTAATTGAATAATATCTTCAGAAGATAACATTGGATATTTTGCTAATTCTTTTAAATATAATTTTACAAAATCATCATCAAAAGTATCATCTTTAACCACTTCATTTTCTTCTTCAATTATTTTAAAACCTAATGTTTGTAAATTTTCTATTATAAATAATAAAATATCTGTATCTAATTCTTCTTCACTATTACAATAGAAAATTATATTTTGTAAACCTTCCATTGTAAGTTCATTATTATTAACAGTATTTTTAATAGTTTGCAAGACTTTTTTTAGTAAAATTTCCCTTTTCATCCTACACTCCCCCTTAAACGCTACATATTTTATCACATTTTTTCTAAAATTGCAAGTTTTTTTATTTTAATTAAAAAAGCACAAGTTTTTTATCCTTGTACTTACTTCTTACTTATTATGTTAAACCCTGTCATTTCTTCAGGAACAGGAAGTTCCATGTAATTTAAAATAGACACCGCGATATCTTTTAAACTTCCATTGTAAACTTGATAAGATTTATTACATATAACAAATCTTACTGGATTTGTTGTATGAGTTGTTAAACTATTACCGTTTATATCAAGCATTTCCTCACAATTACCATGATCTGCCGTTATAAATAAGGTATAATTATTTAAACCTGCAAATTCATGTAATCTTCTAATGCACATATCAACATAACTAACAGCATTTTTACATGCTTCAAAATTACCTGTATGTCCTACCATATCAAGATTAGCATAGTTTACTAAAATAAAATCATACTTTTTACCATGTTTTATAATATAATCTGTTACTTCTTTAGAGCTCATCGGAGGATATAAATCATATGTTCTTACATCTTTTTTCTTTATTTCTTTTCTTGTTGTATTTTTTAAAACTATATCTTTATCACCATCAAAGAAATGATTTACATGTGGATATTTACTTGTTTCTGCAATACGAAGTGATTTTAATTTATTATTTTCAATAACTTCCCCAAATGTATTAATAACATCATGATGTGGATAAGCGTTAATACATTTTATACTTTTATCAACCGTCATCATTGTAACAACTTTTAAATTATTTAATTTTTTTGTTTCAAAATATTTAAACTTAGGGTTTGTAATCGCACTAAATAGTTGTGTTAATCTATCTGGTCTAAAATTAGCTACGATAATACTATCATCATTTTCTACAACACCTTTTTTATCAATAATTGTAGGGATGATAAATTCATCAAAATTTTCATGCTTATAATTATCTTCAATTACTTTTTTATAGTCTTCTTCATATGGACCAAAGTTATTAACAATTACATCATATGCAAGTTTTGTTCTTGTATAATCTTTTTCTCTATCCATTGCATAATATCTTCCTGAAACTGTAGCTAGACTTCCTATATTTAATTCTTTCATAAAGTTAGTAATTCCATCTAAATACTTTAAACAAACATTATATGCTGTATCTCTCCCGTCTAGAAAAGCATGAAGATAAAGTTTATCAACATCATACTGTTTTGCCATATCAATTAAAGCCATTATATGATTTATTGAAGAGTGAATTCCTCCATCAGATAAAAGTCCCATAATATGTACTTTAGAATTATACTTTTTAGCGTGTTCAAAAGCTTCGATAAAAGCTTCATTGTTAAAAAATTCCCCACTTGCTATTTCTTTATCAATTTTTAAAAGTGGCCCTTCCACAACTCTTCCTGAGCCAATTGTTATATGGCCTACTTCACTATTACCCATTTGTCCTTTTGGAAGACCAACAAATTCCCCACTTGCTTCAAGTAGAGAATATGAATAATTTTCATATATAAAATCAAGTGCAGGATGACTACTTTCTAAATAAGCATTACCATAAGAATTTTTATTTTCACCAAAACCATCAATTATTGCTAATATTACTTTTTTCATATAAACATATCATCTCCAATACAAAATACTGCATAATATGGGATATATTTTACCTTATTTTTTAAACTAAAATTTTGATTAGAAAGTCTAATAGCAAAATTTAAATTATACTTTGTCATAGTCATTCCTAAACTCTTAGACTTACTTCCCATATCTTTATTATAAATTTCAATTGGTATAATTAAACCATTTCTATTTTGAATAACTATATCAATTTCACATTTACCACCCGTTGCATGATAATTATAAACATTAAACCCATTTTGACTTAATACTGAAACAACATTATTTTCATATATTGTTTCAAGTAATTTTTCATTTGTAAGCAATCTATTAGAATTAACATTCATCTTTTTATATAAGATTCCAGAATCATTATAATATAATTTAAAATTATCTTCTTCACGACACTTACTAAGTGGAGATGTTATAGCATTAATTCTACTACTTTTTATAATTAAATGATTTTTTTCCATATATAAAATAATGTTTTCGTAATCTTTTCCACGACCACCTGGTTTTACAAGTCCATATAAAAACTTTTTATTTTCCTTTAATAATTGAAAAGAAATACTGTTAAAAACTTCAATACCTTTTTTTATTTCTGAATTATCACTTTCAATTAAATTATCTTTAATATATAAAATACTTTTATCATGATAAGAAGATAAAATATTATAATCGTTTTCTTTATGAAAGTTAATTATTGTACTTGGATAACCTCCAGTTATAACATAATCATTATAAACTTCAATTGCTAAAGAATGAAAAGGCATAGGTTTATTATTTCTAAAAGAATCTTCAATAAAATCTATAAGTTGTTCTTTGCCTATAAACTTTAAATACTCAGGAAATGTAACAAGATTCATCTTTTTAAGCGATATTTCTCCTGCTTTATTACCTGTTAAAAACTTTTCATTAGATGTTATCATAACGATATCATAAGAAGAATTAATAAATAATTTCTTAACAAGTTTAAATATTTTTTCATTAACATTATCAAAAACAATTAAACTTTCTTCTTTAAAAATAGTTTCTAGTGATATTGCTGATAAAGCTTTTACCAATTTTTCCAAACTTGAATTTTTTTCAAATACATAATTTAATTCTAAATTATTACTACAATCAAAATAAATTGTATTCTTATACTCTTTTTTACCAAAATCTAAAATAGTATAAGTTTTCCCACATCCACTTATTCCATACAACAACATTGGCTTTTTATTATCGTCAATTTTCCATTTTAATAGTTCTTCACTAATTTTTCGTTCCATAAACTGTCCCCTTTCTACCATAATCATAACTTAATTATAATATTTGTTATAACTTTAGTCAATATAATGTAAAAAATTTAAAATAAAAAAGATACATATAAAAATATCTTTTTATTTAAATTATAGTAAATTATTAATTTCTTCTTCTGTTAAAGATGTAACTTTTTTAATTGTATCAATATCAATATTTTCTTCTAACATTGATTTTGCCAACTCATATATACGATTATTAAGTTCTTCTTTTTCAAGATTAATTTCTTCTTTTTCAAGATTAAGTTTTTCTTTTGCAAGATCAATTTCTTCTTTCATTTCGTTTAGCTTTTTTTCTTTTTTTTCATGTTCTTTCTTTATACAGTTATTTTCATATTCCTTAGCTAACTCGCTATCATATAAACCTATTACTTTTTCATTATTTGATATTTCTTCAAGATTATCTTTAAACATAGTTAACTTTTCATCCCCTTTAGCTATTTCTTCCAAAGACTGCTTACTTGATATACATAACATTAATAATTTTTTATCAAGTGGTGTTAAGCTTTCTTTTCTAGCCTTATTATACCATTTATTTTTTATTTTTTCTAGACTAATATGATAAACTTCTCCAAAAGAATTATTAACTACTCCTGTTTTTGTTCTCATTTCAAATTTAAGTATCGCTTCGTTTGTTCTAAATCTTTTATAATTACTAAAATTATTAAAGTTTATTTGAATTATTCTTTTTGCCTTATATTTTTTATCACCACATTTATATTGATCTGCCATAAGTTTGTGATAATATGCATCATTTTTATTAAATAATCCATCATAATAATAACGGTTCATTTCTAAATTAATTATATTTTTTTCTATTTCTACTAGTATATCTGTTGTCATTTTTTTACTATTATAATGTTCTATACCTAACTCATTATTTAATATAATCATATTCTTATCAATTATTTTTTTAGGCATTTCCGTTATGCTTGATATTAAATCAACCAAGTAATTCCTATTTTTCTTATTAGTTAATACGCTTTTAAATACCGGATCAAATGTCGCAGGGATTACTCTTTTCTTTTCCCTTATTTCTTTAATCTCTTGTTGATATGGTTTCATAAGTTCCTCCTTTCATTAATATTTAGAAGATATTTTTTATCCTCTATATATAATTATACAAACAAATTTTAAAAGCACCTAAATTTTTAAGGAAAAACTTTTATTTTTTATTAAAAACATAATCATAAACCATTTCTAATACTTTCATAACTATAATTAACATTTTATATTTATTATAATTATTATCTTTATAAAAATGACTTTCTATTACTACTAAATTATCTATTATTAAATAATTTATTTTATTTTTTCTAACTTCACTAATATTATTTTTACATATCTTAAATATATCTTTATCTTCTTTTATACAATAATACTTATTATTTTTTATAACTATTATTAAACTATCTTTACTCGCTCTACAGTAAGCACGGGTTATAGTGCCCCTGAGGGGAAAT
>OGYZ01003006.1_pt1 | contig 10719 bp, 7 predicted proteins | sample 1576681 | NCBI WGS metagenome assembly OGYZ01 (sample SAMEA3541480, study PRJEB24748) | human gut metagenome | biome: human gut; feature: human-associated habitat; material: faeces | place: China | collected 2012 | reverse complement strand
AGCATATCGCAACAAAGCACCAACCTACGCATTTAGGGCCTTAAAAAGCCCTATAGGGGTGTTTTTCGGGCGTTTTCTCCGGCTCTTGACTTGGAGAAAACGGAGATTTTTCAATGGAAAACGCTCCGGCGATACATTCCTCGTCCGAAGCGTTCCCAGCATCAAATATGCGTTTTTTCCGGCTCTTAACCGTCAATCATAAATCAGCTCATGCATGATGATTTCCTCTGCTCGGCTGCGGATGGAGTTCATGGACTGCACCCATAACATCTGATTTTCCGCTTTCATAGCTTCGTCTACGCCCTCGGCTTCTGCCATCTGCTCAATGATAAGACTGCATCTTTCCGTTGCCTGCTCGTTCAGATCGGCAAGGTAGGTGTGCAGTTCACCTGAGAGGACAAGGGTCGAATAGAGGGCAGGGCAAAACTGTCTCAAATACGCCCTGTGAAGATTGCCCCACCTGCCAATGGGACGGTGTTCCTCCGGCAGCTTCCGGTCCGGCACATAGTAATCGCCTACGAGAATGTAGTCGATGCCGTTTTCGTGGATTCTTGGCTTCAATTCCTTCATGCTGGTACTTCCTCCTGTCTTGATTTCTTTTTGTGGTACTCATCTCTGCGCTTGGCAAGGGTGGCTTCATATCGCCGGATGGCTTCGGGATCTCCGGCTTCCGCATCGGCTTTCATTTTCTGATAATGGGGCTTGTTATCCCCTGCAATCGGGGAAACGCTGTGCGCAATAATTTCGTTATTGAAGGTATCCGGCAGCAATGTCCATTCCCATTGCTTTCCCATGCTTTTCAGAACGGTCATGTCAGATACAACGAGTTGAAGCGGGGCTTTTGCATTCCTCTGAATGAGCTGATGAAAAAGAAAACGGCGTGACTTTCGTCACGCCGCCCCTTGAAAACACAAGGTTTTCACCATTTTTTGATTTTACTGTTTTACGACAACCCGGTATTTTGTGAGTGTCTACTTTCAGTTTATAGGTGCAGCTTCTTTTGAAGCTGCACCTGATCTTTTTAAAATCTTTCGCTTGTCTGCCCAGAATCAGAACTCCGGAGTGCTGTTCACAGCTCTCTGGCTCTGCATGCGATAAGTCACCTTGGCCATCTTCCGGTTCTTTACGGAGCTGATGATGGTGGGGATTGCGCCGATCAGTGTGAAGGCATACAGCTTGATAAGCTCACCGGTATAAACGCCGCCGTCCAGAATTTCTTCGTCAATGAGGTAGGGGATAGCCCGATAGGAATCTGTCAGACTGGCCTCAAAATACTTGGCAACAGTAATGGCCCAATCCAGCCGATAGCCCACATAGGTCATTGCCAGCATCAGCACACAGGCAATCACAATTCCCTTGGTGGACAGACGCCCGCCCAGAAGCTCATATCCCTTCAGCGTGCAGACAGCCAGCACAATGCCAGACAAAGCCGCTACATAGCCCAGCTGTCCCAGCAGCACAATGCAGCCCACGCCCAGCAGGCATCCCAGTAGAGCGCCCACCACACCGGCCAGCACATTCTCCGGCTTGCCGGCAGATTCCTGCTGAATCTGTTCCTGATTATGGCCCAGCTGCTGATAGCAGCTGTCACACAGCAGGGACGGAACCCCTGCCATGATGCATGCATCCGTGTCCGCCGTCTGCCCGCAATTTTGGCAGCAGCTCTGGTAGCCGCCGGTGCGCAGGAGGGATACCACCTCGCCCGTGACCTGCTCCAGCTGGTCAATTTGCTTAAAGCTGCCGAATCGGGGCTTCAGGATAAATTCCACCCGGCTGCGGCGAATGGAGTAGTTTACAATCAGCTTGTTGCTCTTGACAAAAGCCTTGATTTCCGCCGCATCCGGCTCCTGTCCGCTGTGAGTCAGGGAAAAAACAAGAGAAACAAAATTCTGGTTGCTGGTGCTGCGCATCAGCATCATATGCAGGCCGCCCTGCATCCCAAAGAGAATGCCGCTCTGCGCGTCTGCTGTCAGGTGAAGCCGCTGGGCCACCTGATCCAGATAATTCTGCTGGGATTTACTCATGTTGAAAACTCTCCTTATCTTTCTGTGTTTCAGCCGCCGGACGCAGGCGGCAGACCGGTACACATAAGCTGGCCTCAATGAGCATAGCATAGAAACCATGTGTAGTCAAGTGCACGGCACCTCCAGCAGTTCCCGAAAGCCATCGAAATGATAGATAGGCTATTGTGTTTGTTCCGCACCAATAGTGCCCACAGATCTCACTTCGTTTTCACAAGAGATAGGGTCCGGCATTTTCTGTTCTTTTTCTCTTTTGCTTTACCGTGCCGTGTGGCATCTGTGGTTGTGTTTTCCCACACTGGCTGATGGAGATTTTGGGCACTTGGATTTTTTTGAGTTCGAGGTAACTCGTCGTTACATTTCTCGATGCTCTACAGCAGTCTTTTCGTTAGCATAGGTAGTTGCCCCGGTCTTAATTTTAAAAAACACAGCTCTATACACACGGTATAATCAGCGACCGAGTTTTATGTTTTTGTAATAAATATAAATGGCAGCACACTTGCATCTTCCGTGTGTTGGCCTTTAATACGCTCACCCTCCGATGACTGCCCATCTTGGCTGGCGAGAGCGTCAACTGGTACACCTGCATCATTGCCGAGTGTGTGGTGCTTATCTTTGCTGTGATTCTGATGAAATACTTCGAAAGAACCGACCTCGTGTTCAAATATCTGCAGTATTAAAAGGGAAGAAGTTATCCAATTATAGCTTTCTCTTTTAGATTAATTGTTTTAAACAAGATGGCGGCTAACCATACTCGTCGTCTTCAGACGTTTCTCTTTGTCTATTGCATCCCATTCCCTGCACTGCCCCTGCCAAAGAAAGCGGTTGACGATTTTCCTCACTTGGTCTATCATAGGCGTATGTAGATTACCACCTCGTTTAGATGATATCGACGCACATCTCCTGTGACCACAACACGTACCACATACGCTTCCGGGACACATGGTTACAACGGGAAAAAGAGGCCACAAGACCATTTACATTCCAGCCGAAAGCGCTGGAAATGTTTGAAAATCAATACAAATCAGAGCTTTTGATTCGTTCGCATCCGAGAGGTCGAGGGTTCGAATCCCTTCAGGTCCACCATGAAAAGCTGTGAAATTTCGTATTTCACAGCTTTTTTGCAACTTTTTGAGAAAATTTGTGTGGATGCGAACCGAGCGTTTCCGGCGAATTATGGAGATTTTAGGGAGTATTGACCCCAATCGGTTCGCATCTTAACCATATTTTGCCTCTCCAATAATTTCTTTATTTTATCATACTGGAAGTTACGCATTATCACTTTGACTGTGCAAAACGGTACGCATTCTCAATCCAATCAAATAGTTCTTCGTCCAAATCGGACGGACTGCTGATGACAAAATGCGTTGTCCACCGTCCCGGATACGGCTCGGTTTTTGCCGCCACCAGGTCGGACTTCAGTGGAGCGGACAGCCCCAGTGTCAGCACAAAATAGTCATCCGGCAGTTCAGCTTTCCTTTTTACCTTCAAGAAGGATATACAGGCATAAAGATGCTGATTGTAGTATGAGATTTGAGATTTTTGTACTTTGATTCGGCTTTCGGGTAATCTGGCAAGCAGTTTTTTCTGAAAGCACTCATACAGCGGATAAACAGCCTGATGCCGATCAAAGAAAAACAGAGTCTCTTGTGTTGCTGTGTCCATTCTGTTCACCTCCGCAAATCCCAATTAGTTTGCCACATCATAGCACACCCCCCAAAAATGTGTAAAGCCAAATTCTACACCGAAAGGAGATCATAACGTTGAAAAAACAACGCAATTTCATATCCGCCCTGCCCGCCCGGAGGAGGCGGGCTTATTTTATACCCCGCACCCCGAAGAAGATAAGCGGCTGGGTACCGTTGGACATGTCCGGATGGACTTCGGGCGCAGCGGCAACGAGTTCTGGCATACATGGTGGCCCCGTGGCCCGGAGGAGCTGAACAGCCCCGCGTTCAAGGCGGAGCTGCAGGAGGTCGTTGACCGTCTGCGGGCGGTCAATGACCTCACTAAACATTTCCCCAGTGAATTGGATACTGAAGAAGGGGGAACAGGCTATTCTATTATACCATTATACCATACACATGAGAAAAAGCCCAGCATTTGCTGGACTTTTTCGATGAGCTGAGCAGGATGGCGATAGGACCTATCGCCATCCTGCTGATGATGTTAAGTTGTGTAAAGGTTCTTCAGCCATCAGAGTGCTGCTCCGAGCACGATGCCCTGCGTTGTTTTATAACATTCATCGCAGCTGAAGTGGTGCGTTTCAGCATTTTTGCTATCAGAACTGCCAGAACGAAATATATTACAAACAGTACCAACACATAGCGGTATGTAAAATGCGCTAAATCAAAGCCCTTCACCATCAGGCTAATCAATTTGTGGTGTACCAAAAAGATCGGGTATGTCAGCGCAGCTGCCGATATAATTGCAGAACTTATCGCCTGGAAAAAGGCAGGGAAGCACGCGACAAGCAATGAGATCAGCAGAAATATCATCCAGCATACCACAGAACCAACCGTTACTACGTGTATGTATTTCTGCGCCATAATCACGGCGATCGTTACTGCCAAAGTTGTGCCTATCAGCGGAATATTCTTCATCTGTTTGATATAGCGTGCGAAGCACCCGCCTGCAATCATTTGCGTTAATCGGACCGGTACTGTGATTAAATTCCCGTCGGTTGAAAAGACAGTAATGCCATACATCAAAGCAACCAGCGGCAAAAACACCCAAGCTGGAAGGTGATCCCACAGATACATTACCAACGGCCAAAGGAGATAGCAAATAATCGCGCACCCCAAGTACCACTCACCGACCTGATAGAAATTATTGGTGAACCACCCACGGGCACTTCCATAACCATCCATTCCAAATAACGTCAAGAGCAGGCTCGGTATGGGCGCACCGGAAATCGTTTTATTCATCAGCAGCTGTGCGCATGTCGCCCATAACCAGGCAATATAGAATGGTGGCATCAATTTTTCTGCACGATTCAAGTAAAAGTGGGTCAAATCTTTTCCACTTGCAATTTTACGGCTTCCCATTAAGGCCGCTCCCGAAAGCATGAAGAACAGATTATTTCCAATATCGCCCAAGGACACACAGCCAAAATAGACACTCGGGATGAGTTCATTCGGGTATACCAACTGCCCCACAGTATCAAACCCGCACACAGAAGCATTAAAATGGAAAATCAAGACAGATGCACAGGCGAGTATGCGAATCAAATCATAATCTATCCGTCGTTTCCCTGCCGTTATCTTCATATTGCCACTCCTCTTGTTGAAATCGCTGTTCATTCATTCAATGAACGCCCTGCTCAAAGACGTCCCAGCCTCTGTGCAGCAGTCACCTTTCAAGCCCGGCAGGTCAGTGACCTGCCGGGCTTGAAGGGATTATACGTACTTAGGTCGGGAGTTACATAGTCTCCGCTCAACCCACTTGCTTGGCGCTGTTTGTCACAACGACCCGCGTATGGGCGATCAGAGTCTGCGTGCCATTTTTAGTACCGTACACATGGATCTGATACGCTCCCACCGAATTGTGCTTCTTCAGGTTCACGGTGTACGTCCAGTTCCCGTCAGAGCCCTTCTTGGCAGAGTACCACACCAAATCATCCTGACCGTTGGCCTCGCTCCAGACGGGGATCATGACCTTTTCGTATGCTCCCGCGTTCTTCACGGTGATCTGCATCGTGCCGAGCTTCTCAGAGACGACCGCTTCCACCGTCGGGTTCTTCGTTGTGGGCAGCTTCGCCACATTGGCCGTGGTACTGGCGATCAATTCCATCTTTCCGGCCTTTACGCTGTAGACATGGATCTGATAACGGCCCGTGGAATTGTGGGCAGTAAGATCCACGGTGTACGTCCAGCTGCCGTCAGACTGCTTGGTCGCTTTATACCAGTTGATGTCATCCTGGCCGTTGACTTCGCTCCAGACAGGAATCCGAATCTGGTCGTATGTACCTGTATTCCTCACGGTGAGCTTCATCGTGTTGTAATCCGCAGAGACCACCGCTTCCACCGTGGGCAACTTCGTGGCAGGCAGCTTCGCCACGCTGGCTGTTGTATTGGCGATCAGCTCCGTCTTCCCAGCCTTCGTGCCGTACACATGGATCAGATAACGGCCCGTGGAATTGTGGGCTGCTAGATCCACATCGCACGTCCAGCTGCCGCCGGCCTGCTTGGTAGCCTTATACCACTTGATGTCATCCTGACCGTTGACTTCACTCCAGACGGGGACGGAGATCTTCTCATACTCTTCGGCATTCCGCACGGTGATCTTCATCGTGCTGTAGTCCGCTGTGACGGTGGCCACCACCTTCGGCTGCTTCACATCATCGAACGCGGCGATCTGCGCCACAACGTGGCCCGCCATGCGCATGGTGTCAGAATCTCCGGTGCTGGCATAGGCATGGATCTGATAATTGCCGGTGGAATGATGCTTTGTCAGATCGACCTTACAGGCCCAGTTCCCGTCCGCCTGCTTTTCCGCATTGTACCAGGCCAGGTCATCCTGTCCGTTCTCCATGCTCCAGACAGCGAACTTGACCTTGGTATGGCCGTGGCTGGCCACATCGGCCATCTTGACAGTCAGGACATTGTTATCCTGCACCGCCGTGACGGTGTGATCCTTCTCGGTCCAGCCAATAACGTCCTTCGTGCCGCAGCCGTAGTCGCAATACGCGACCTTCGTCTCCGCGCCGACGCAGTTGTCCGTGGTGGTCGTGTAGTTGGTGAACTTATGGGTCACATTTTGGACTATATCGATCCTATCGCCCGCGATGATAGTTGTGCCGTCATAGGCGTGAACCTGATATCTTCCCAGATCTTTGTAGTTGCACATGGGCACTGTGACGATCCACTTGCCGTTGTCCTGCTTTACACCGCGGAACCACTTCATGTCGTCCTGTCCATTGTGCTGACTCCACATGGCGATCCGGCCGTTGGTGAAGGACTCGCCTTCCATCGGAGTTAGAATGACCGTGAATACGCCACTGTCCTCGCTCAGGCTCATCCTGATCGGGCGCCACATCCGGCCTTCCGCATCAAAGTAATAGCGGGAACTGTTGACGCTCTGCCACCCGGTGACCATCGCGCCGTAGTCGGGGGAGTCCTCCTTGGTGTTGAAATAATACGTATCATCACCAATGTCCGTCATGCCGAGGGCCATCTTGCCGTTGTCGTAATAGTAGGTCTTGCCGTTGGTCTTCTTGATAAAACCAGTATGACCGCTAACTACCAGGCCATTTTCGAACACAAAGGGCACTTCGTCCACTACCTGCTCGCCGTCGTAGGCCACGCCGTTCTCGTCGAAGCAGTAGTTGTCCTCTTCCACCAAGAACCAACCGGTCTGCATGACACCGCGCAGGAAGTACATCTTGCGGCCGGTGGCTTTGTCACGAGCCCAGCCGGTGTAGTTCCACTCAACGGGATCAACGGCGGCATGGCAGTTGTTGCATATCAGCTTGCCGCTGCTGCAGACGGCGTCCGCCAGCTCATGGCCCTTTTCGGCACAGCTGCCGGTCAGAGACTTGAGGGTCAGACTGTCCAGAGGCTGCTCGCTGCCGTCAGCCAGAACATCATAGACGTTGATCGTCATCTTGGACTGGGTCGCTTCCACGCTCAGATAAACCGCGTTGAACTCGGTGGTCGCCTTTGCGAAGACCTTGCTGTAATCGAAGACGTTTTGGCTGTTGATTGAATAGGATTTCTCGCCGCTGGAGCCGCAGATGTAGTAGTACACACCGTCCTCCGCGTCGATCTCGCCGGCCTTCAGGGGGTTGGTGCGGGCGAAGGAGTGATCATGGCCGGAGAACACCACGTCGATGCCGGCCGCCTCCGCCGCCGCCGGGATATACTGGGTCAATGGGGCGTTACCACCCTTGGCATTGGTGTAATATGCGGGCTGGTGGACCGTGAGGATCTTCCAGGCGGCGTCGCTCTTCTGGGCATCCTGCACCAGCCACTCCGCCGCCGTCTTCATGTCGCCGGCATTGCCGCTGTAGTTGATGACGGCCACATAGACGTTGCCATAGGTGGTGGACCAGCAGCTGCCCATGCTGTGTTCGGGCAAGGCGAAAACGCTGCCGGCGATGTCGGCATCGCCGTCGCCCTCAAACTCGTGGTTGCCCAGGACATGGATCACGTCGGCGCTGCCCAGCTGCTCCGCGTTCAGCAGCCCGACCACTCCGTTCAGTTCGGTAAACTGCGTGGGCTTATCCACGGCGTCGCCGGTCTGGATGCCGAAGTCGTAGTTGCCGGCTCTCAGTTTCTCGAAAATATGGGTGATATTGGTCATATCCTCGGCCTGGATGTCGCCCAGCACGAAGAACTTCTGGGACGCGCCGGACGCGCCGGCGGTGAAGCTCTCCACCGTATCCGGCCATTTGTCACCGGCGGCGGCCTGATACTCATAGGTCGTGCCGGCAACCAGGCCGCCCAGTGTGACGCTGTTCACGTTCGCCGCCTGGTAGCCGCCTGTAACAAAGGTGCGCAGCTCCGTTGTCGCCGGAATGGTGGCAGTCCAGTTCTCCGTGCCCTGCACGCGCCAGCGCAGGAACTGCTTCTCCGTTACCGTTGGGTCGGACAGCCAGGTGATGTTCTTCGTCGCGCTGCCGTCCTCCGTGGCGTTGAAGAGGAACGTGGTCTCCGTGAGCGTCACCGGATCGTAGGTATAGACCTTGTAGCGCATAGACAGACGTCCATCGGTGTCCTGAGCGTAGACTGTGATCACACCGGCGTTGTTGAACGCATTACTGGTCAGCGTACCGTCTTCACCGGTCGTTCCCAGCTGCGTATTGTGCTCCTTGAAGATCTTTGCGTTGGCTACCGGCTTGCCCTCCAGGTCTCTGACCGTCAGGACGGCATCCCGACCGGTAAGCACCGGATCGCAGGACACGCTGATGGCTGCGCCCACCGGCAGCGTCACCGCAGGGGCGGAGAAGGTCATCAGGTCACTGTCCATGTTGTAGCACATACCGGACTTGACCTCATAGAGGAACGTGCTGCTGGACGTCAGGCCGGCGGGTACTTGCACCCGCACCGTGGCGATCAGGTTGCCATCCTTGATGGGACGGCCACCGTCGCGCACAGCCTTGACGGTGACGGTGCGATCCTTTGCATTATAGCACTTGGTAACGTCATAGCCATCTGCGGCCTTGAAATTTGGAGAAAACGTCACAGTGCAGTCACTAAACTGTCTATCCAGACGGATGACCGTATCGCACTCGCTGACGTTGCTGCTGGTACCCCGGATCTCCAGGGTCACATAGCCGCCCACGGCGGCCATGGACTCCACACTGGTCACGCGGACCGGGTTTTCCGCATTGCTGTCCGCCACGGTGAAGTAGCGGGTCTCGGAGGTCTCGTTGCCGAAGCCGTCGCGGAGAGACACCGTGACGGAATGTGTGCCGTTGGCGAGCTTCATCTTATACAGATCAATGTGACCGTCGCCAGCCACTAACACAGCCTTGTCCGTCACGTTGACGCCGTCCACATAGAGACGTACGGTGCTGCCGTCCACGCCGGTGGCGTATTTACCGGGTGCATCGCTGAAAGAAGCGCGCAGATCGAAGGTGCTTCCGTAGACGGTGCCGCCGTCGGGCAGCTCCTCGTTGTTGAAGGTAATGGAGTCCACCTGCGGGTTGTCAATATCATCTGTATTTGTGCCATACACAAACTGGAAATTGTCAAAGTAGATCGCGCCGACCCGCGGCTCAACCATTTGAGTTCCTGCAACAAACATAAGGCGGAAGGTCTGACTCTTCAGCAGGGTAAAGGGCGCATCTGACGTCTTTAACGTAGCCTCGCAGTACTTCCAACCTTCCCAGTAGATGCCGGGTTGATTCTCAAGCGTAGCGTCCTTCGGCTCAAGGGTATAGTTGAGCTCAACAGTGCCACCGTCTTTATTGAGCGCATAAGCCCGCAGCCAAAGGCCGGAATTTGTCCCGTTGCCGTTCCATTTTATGCCGACACCCTCCGGTGCGTACACCCACACACCAAGGCCCGTGGGAGTTCCCTCGACCGTCACATTATCTGTAGTACCGATACACGCACCCTCGGTCACCGCTCCGCACTGGCTGAAGTCGAAGTTCAGCTTCATCGCTTTCGCGCCGAAACGCACGGGTTCTCCGTCGTCAATGCTGACGATCTCGATGGACTCGTTTCCTCCTCGTCCATAATTGAAAGTTCTCAGAATACCATTTTCACCGCAATAGTAGTCCTGCGCCGGAGTGGTAGTGCCGTCTTCATTGACATGATCCTCGAAGTCCCACACAACGGTAGGAAGCATGCCAATCACGGCCTTGATCGTACCGGTCACAGCCTCATCAAAGGCCGACGTGGCGGTAATGAAGGCAGTTACGCTGTAACCGTCCGCAGAGCGGAACGTGTTGCCGGTGAAAGAGCCCATCTTCTCGTCAGCCAACGTCCACCGGATATCGCCGTCCTTATAGTTCACGTCTCTGTTCTGGTAGCGTACCACCAGACCCAGATCGGATTCCTCGTCAAAGTCCAGACTGATCTCGTCGGAGTTAAAGGTGACGGTGTCCGGCTTCACCAGCTCCACAGAGGCCGTGCCGACCACGGTGTCGCCCTGGCACAGCGCCACGGTGACAACACCGATGCTGTCAGCATTGGCCGCGCCTTGCCGTCTGCCTACGCTGCCAGCAGCCCCAAACGCTTGCTGGGTCAGT
>OGYZ01002997.1_pt1 | contig 10741 bp, 8 predicted proteins | sample 1576681 | NCBI WGS metagenome assembly OGYZ01 (sample SAMEA3541480, study PRJEB24748) | human gut metagenome | biome: human gut; feature: human-associated habitat; material: faeces | place: China | collected 2012 | reverse complement strand
ACGCCCGCCGCGGCGACCTGTTCAGCTACGCCGTGTCCGACCTGGGCCGCAATGCGGATACCATGTTCAGCACGCAGTGCCTGCTGGACAGCCTGTTCCAGAGCCGCACGGAAGCCGAGCAACGCTTCCGCCAGGCATTGGATGACGCCAGCCTACACTTGCGCCTGAGCCTCAACATGGCCGTGGCGCTGGGAAGATAGGATAATCACACACCGAGAACATGAAGAAAGGCCGTCCTTTGGGCGGCCTTTTTTTATTGCCCGGCGGCAACGAAAACACGAGACAAAAGGAGAACCCTATGCCCTCTGAAAGCATCCTGCAGACCCCAAGTCTTCCCCCGGAAATCTGTGCAGACAGCGGCCGGATACTGCGAGCCCAGCAGGCCATGCAGTACCTCAACATCTCCCGGAACACCTTTTACCGCTACATCAAGCGCGGCATCATCCCGGCACCGCGGTATCGGGGCCGCACCCCCTTCTGGGACGTCGTCGTGGCGTGGCGGCCACGGCCTGATGAGCAGCCGGGGAAAAACGCATGAGCGCATATTATAACGAGATCGACCCGTTCGCTGCCCAGTGGCTGCGCGAGCTTATCAAGGCCGGGCATATCGCACCCGGCGAGGTCGATACAAGGAGCATAGAGAATGTCGCAGCAGATGATCTTACCGGGTTTACCCAGTGCCATTTCTTTGCGGGCATCGGGACATGGTCATACGCCTTGCGCTGCGCAGGATGGCCGGATGACCGCCCCGTCTGGACAGGATCCTGTCCCTGCCAGCCTTTCAGCGCGGCAGGCAAAAGAAAAGGGACTGCTGACGAGCGGCACCTGTGGCCCTCCTTCTTCCGTCTCATCAGCCAGTGCCGCCCTGACGTCATTTTTGGCGAGCAGGTTGCAAGCCCTGACGGCCTTGCATGGCTCGACATTATATCGTCTGACCTGGAAGCAGCGCACTACGCCTGCGGGGCGGTCGATACCTGCGCTGCGGGCTTCGGTGCCCCGCACATCAGACAAAGGCTGTACTGGGTGGCCGACGCCTCGGAGTGTGGAATCCGGACACGGGACTGGCAATCCTACAAGAGCCTTCAACCGGAAGGCACGGATAGAGGACACTGTTTTTCTTGCGGGCTGGGTAACACCGTCGGCAAGGGACTGGAAGGATACGCCGGGCATGGCGACGGAGAGGCCGGACGGCAGAAACAGGACAGATCAGCTTCCACGGCAGGCTATAACGGCGTACCCCTGCCGACTGACGGTTTCTGGCGAAATGCTGACTGGCTCCTGTGCCGGGATGGAAAGTGGCGGCCAGTTGAACCCGGGACTTTCCCGCTGGCTCATGGGACTACCGCCAGAGTGGGACGACTGCGGGGCTATGGTAACGCCATCGTCGCGCCGCAGGCAGCCGCGTTCATAGCAGTTTTTCTGTTATCACTCCACAAATAAAGCATAAAACATTCCAAGGCATGCAGTCCGCCATTGAGTCCAATGCTTGCGTGGCCGTCCTTTGGGCGGCCTTTTTTATTGCCCAAGGAGGGCCACCATGACCGACCGCCTCACCGGCAAAGAGAGGGTGCCATGCTTTCCGCCCAAGAAGTAGCAAAAGCCTTGTCAGTATCCGTCAACTGGGTTTACAGGCACAAGAACGCGCTGCGCGGGTTCCAGCCCGCTCCGGGGTGTGCCCTGTCCTTCTCGGAAACCATCATCCAAAAAATCAAAGAAGGCTCCTATGGCATACCAACTGAAAAATGGCCGCTGGCGGGCAGTCAAAATGATCGCCGGACAGCGAAAGACGAAGATCTGCCACACGAAAGCAGAGGCCAGGAAATGGGAGGCAGAGCAAGACGCCGCGTTGTGGCAGGCCCAGACAAATACAATCTGCTTGCTTGATGCCCTGACCGGATACTTGGACTATTCACAGGCCAGGCACCACGAGAAGACCTTTATGGCCAAGAAATACGCGGCAAGGCGCCTCCTCTCCTATCTCAGGAAGAACGCCTTGCCCGAAGACGTCACCCCCCGCCTGGCCCTGATCTACGTCATGGACAGGGCCAGAGATGGGGGCAATGCTGCGGCCAACAAAGACCGCAAGCACATGGCGGCATTCTGGGAATATGGGATCAAGTTCTATGGATTCCCGCCCAATCCCTTCCGGCAGGTGGAAAAGCTGCCTGAAAACTCAGAGCCGCACTACGTTCCCCCGGTAGAGGATTTCTGGAAGGTCTACGCCGTTGCCGATGATCTTGACCGGGCCATGCTCCTCGGCCTGCTCTATACCGCCGGTCGCCGCAGCGAGCCGCTACGATGGACGTGGGAAGACGACATCGACCTTCAAGGAAGGCGCATCCGGCTTTCCACCTGCAAGACCGCGGACGGAAGCCGGAAATATGAGTGGCTGACCATGCCCGCGACCCTCCATGACGCCCTGATCGGTTTGAAACTGGCGACAGGCGGCCACGGTCATGTCTTCACCAGCAAGAAGACCGGGGAACCGTACAAAGAGCGGAAGCACTTCATCGAGCGTCTGTGCCGAAAGGCGAACGTCCGGGGATTCAACTTCCACGGGATCAGAGGCCTCACAGCCAGCCTGCTGGCCCAGGGCGGCGTCCCCATGAAGGAAATCCAGCACATCCTGCTGCACAGCAGGATGACAACCACAGACCGCTACATCCGGCGCATCGGCGGAACAAGCGATGTCTTGGCAGCAGCCTTTGACCGCTTCGATGCAACAAGAAAGGCCGGGAGGGTCATCCCCTTCCCGGCCGGTAATAAAAAAGCGATTTAGCACACGATTTAGCACACAGGGCTGAATCGCTTTCATGCTTAGGGGATATTTTGGCTCATATCCCCTTGATTTCCTTGGTGGGCAGTACAGGACTTGAACCTGTGGCCCCCGCCTTGTAAGGGCGGTGCTCAACCAGCTGAGCTAACTGCCCAAGCTGCCTTTTCCAGAGCGGAAAAGGCATGCCGTCTTCTAATATAACGCCGTACGCGTGTCAACCGCAGCCGCCGATCAGCTGAACTGCAAGGGCTTTGCCATCAGCGCTGCCATATCTCCGGCCAGTTTTTCCTTGAGGGCCGCTGCCCGCACGGTATCCTTCATGATCATGTCCACCTGACGGCTGTGGATCAGCAGATAGCCGATCAGACGCGTCCGGCGCAGGGTCTCCTCGGCATTGTACGCTTCCGCCACGGCAAACATGGAGTCATTCTTGATGTCCACGCGGAAACCGTGGCTCTCCAGCAGGTCGGCCAGCATCCTGGCGCGCAGGATGCGGCGGCTGACGTCCGCTGCCCCGCCCTTGAACTGGAAGCTGACGAAGTTCTCGTGCTCATCCTCGCCCGCAAGACATTCCACCGTGCAGAAATGGTACCCGTACCGGGCCTGCAGGATCATATAGCGCGAGGCGATGATGAAGAAGTTTTTGTCAGCCATGGCCGTAGGCGCCGTACTTTCCAGCTCCCGATTCATGGTGCTCTCGAACACGACGCTCATGAAGCCCGAGGCACTGGTCGCCGGCGGCCCGGCCCAGGGCACGGCCACCATGCCGTTCCACAAAGCCAGCATGGGTTTGCAGGCGATGTCCCCCAGCTCCACCAGCGGTCCGTTGACGCTGCGCTTGAAGCCGTCATCCATGTCGATAACCCAGTATTGCAGCTTGACGCCCACCTTGAGCTGTTTGCCCATGTTGCGATTGAGGGCCGCCTCGCTGTCGAACATCAGGCCCACGGCCTTTTCATGACAGAAGCGGGTGATGTCGTGCAGGCTCGTGCAGTTGGCCGGCGAGAAATCCGGCGAATCCGGGTCCAGCAGATGCAGGGGTGTCATCAGGGCCGCCAGTTCCTTGAGGCGCTGATAGACAGGGCTCCCGGCCATGAGGTTGGGAGGCGTCGTCCCCGCCGGGATCAGTTCGGGATGGCTCCCGGCCAGTACCGTGCCCCGGTCGGCCAGCAGCGTGACCTCACCGGCATTTTCCAGCAGATGGCTGGCATCCTTCAGACTGAACAGGGCCGGGAGCTTGTATTCCCGTGCCACAGAGGCCAGATGCCCGGCCATGCCGCCCGTTTCGCTGATCAGGCCCGCGGCCCGGGAAAGCAGCGTGGCCCAGCGAGGCTGCGCCCGTTCGATGACCAGGATGCCGCCACGCGGGAAAGAAAGCATGTCCGCATCTTTGCGGGCCACGAACACAGGTCCCACAGCCACCCCGGAGCTGACGGCCATACCGCCCTGTGCCAGGACGGGCAGATCTCCGGGGTCTTCTTCTCCGGCCACTGCCGCCGGGGCTTCCTCCACCTGGTCGGGCGCGCTCTCGAACAGCGGACGGCTTTGCAGGACCACGATACGCGTGTTGCCCTCATAAGGTTCCAGCGCCCATTCCACGTCCTGCGGCTCATTATAGAATTCTTCCAGTGCCAGGGCCACCTGCGCCAGCTCGCGGGCCTGGGCATCCGTCAGGCTGGGACGGACAGCCGCCTCGCCTTCCAGATCGGAACGGCTGACGCCCTGCGCCGCCTCGGGAGCACAATCCAGGCGGAACGCCTTGTGGGCGATATGCTTTTCAAGTAGTTCCGGCGGGTTCTGGCGACTGAAGGCAAACACGTCCGGTGTGACGGCCCCGTCCACCACGGCCTGGGGCAGCCCGGGAACAGCATTGAGCGTCACCTGTCCCCGTCCCTGCCGGCTGGCCACGGGGTCGCGGCTGTAAGCCACACCGCCGGCCAGCGCCTGCACCATGCTGAGCACGCCCACACTCATGGGCGCAGCCTCATCCGGGATGCCGCGCTGGAAACGGTAACTCATGGCCGTGACCGCGTACTTGCTGGCCACGATCTCCTTCCAGACTTCGCACGCTTCTTCGGGCAGGACATTCAGTTCCGACCGGTACTGCCCCGCAAAGGTCACGCCCAGGGCATCTTCGCCCACAGCGCTGCTGCGCAGGGCAAGGCGCAGCTCGCTGCCGCAACGTTCCACCATGCCCGCCACGGCCTCTTCGATGGCCTGCTCCAGCTGCGGCGGCAAGGGCGCGTTGAGGATGCACTGCTGCAATGCGGCAGACAGGCTGAACAGATCGTCCATGCTGTCCATGTCCGCACTCTGGATGCGGCGGGAGATCTCGTCACGCAGCCCGTTGTATTCCATGAAGGCATGATAGGCGTTGACCGTCACGGCAAAACCGTCCGGTACGGCCAGCCCCACATTGGCGGACACTTCGCCAAGATTGGCCATCTTGCCGCCGACCTGCGGCATGTCCCCCAGACGGATGTCCGTCAGGGGCAGCAGCAGGGGGCCGTCCGTGACCAGGCTCTTCCGCTCCAGCACGTCGGTGATGCGGCCGCTGACATCATTGAAAGCGGTCTGCAGACTTTCGTACTGGTTGTCGGAAAGCGCGTTGAGCTCGCGTACCATCTGGTACACGGCCGTTGCCGCCCGCGTACCGGCACCGCGAACATAGCTCATGCCGAAGGGTCGCGAACCGGCCAGGGCCTCTTCCACTTCGCTCATGATCTCGAGCGCGTTCTTGTTGGAGGACAGCAGGCGACGGAACCGGGCACAACGTTCGCGGAGCTGCTTTTTCAGCTCTTCCTCGCGTGCCAGATCCTCGGGGCTCAGCTCTTTCTGCCCGCCCAGCAAGTGTCGCAATCGTGTGAATATGGACATATCACGCAGCGGCGCGAACCGCCTCCTCCATCTTGATGATCAGCTCGTTGATGGCCACGGGCTTCAGCATGTAGTCGTAAGCCCCCAGATCCATGCCCTGCACGGCCACACCGAGGGAGGCATGGCCCGTCAGCAGCAGCACAGGCAGTTTGGGGGCGATCTTTTTCATGTGGCGCAGCGTTTCCAGCCCATCCATGCCGGGCATGCGCACGTCCATGACCACCACCTGGAACATGGTCTCGGGCTGCTTCATGGCCTCCGTGACGATATCCAGCGCGCTCTGCCCGTCAGGAGCCGTCACGATGGTCATGCCGCGGCGGGACAGACGTTTTTCCATCAGCTGCAGGAATTCCACTTCATCATCAACAAAGAGTGCGTGCATGGCATTCTCCTAAGCGTCTTCACTGGTTTCAAGGGGTTGGCTCGGCGGTTCCGCGGGCAGGCTGATGCAGAATGTCGTCCCCTGCCCCACAACGCTGCTGACCTCTATACGGCCACCAAGCTTTTCCAGAATCGTAAAACAGATGGCCAGGCCAAGCCCTGTACCCTCGCCCACTGCCTTTGTGGTGAAGAAAGGATCGAAGATACGCTGCATGGTCTCTTCGTCCATGCCCGGCCCCGTATCCTTGAAGTAGATGCGTGCGCCATCTTCCCAGGGTTCGGTGCGCACGGTGATGGAGCCATTCTTGCCTATGGCGTCGATGGCATTGTCGATGATGTTGATGAACACCTGCTCCAGCTGGGCCGAATCGGAAAGGATGACCGGGACATCGGCGGAGAAGTCCTTTTCGATGGCGATGTTGCGGCCGCGGGCCTCGGTCTTGAGGAACTCCGTCGCCTGATCCACCAGAACGTTGACCATGATCTCCGAGCGGCCGGGATTCATGCGCCGGCCAAAGCCCAGCATGCGCTGCGTGATCCCCTTGGCGCGCTGCACGTGCTTTTCGATCTTGTCCGTGCTCTCCATGATCTCGTCGTAATTGACCATGTTCTTGGGGTTCTCGTCCTGCAGCAGGTCACGGATCCAGCCGGCATTCTCCTGGATCAGCATGAGGGGATTGTTGACCTCATGGGCCACGCCTGCGGCCATCTTGCCGAGAGCCGCCATCTTGCTGGATTGCAGCATGCGGGCGTCGATATGGGCCTGCTTGCGGTCAGCGGCCGTCAGACAGGAGACGATGTAGCGCGTTCCCAGGAAGGCACCCACCGTGACCAGTACGGCACCCAGCCCCACGAAAAGCAGGATATAGATGCGCAGGCGGTGCAGCGGGGCTAGGCTTTCCCGCACGTCATCCACCACCACCAGCAGCCAGGGCATGGCATCCAGATGCATCATGGCCGCCAGAGGCTCCTTGCTGCCGCTGTCTCCCGGCTGGGACGGCAGGGGCACAAGGGCGATGCCCTGGCGCAGCACGTTGGGCAACGTGACATCGAAATGTTCCAGGATGCGGCCGTAATCGCGGGAATCGGTTTGCAACACGCCCTGCTCGTTGATCAGAAAAGCATCACTGCGCTCCCCGGAGTACACGCGCTGCAACAGGCCGTTGATGGCTTCCATATCGATGGTGGCACGCATGATGAAACTCTCGCCCCCTTCATGACGCAGGACGGCGATAATGAAGTGCGGCACATTGCGGAAGCCCATGAACACGTCGCTGACGAAAACGCCCTTGCGCAGTACCTCGGTGAACCAGGGCGCATTGACGTAGTTGGCATCACGCAGGTCGAACGGCCCCACATAGGAGATGTGGCGGCCGTCCATGCCGATGATGCCAAGGTCCACGAAGGAGCGCCCGCTCTGCTGCATGACCGTGAAGATACGGCTCAGCCGGTCGGGATCCCGCAATTCGGCAAGGTCATGCGTAAAGGCCAGCGTTTTTATCTGGGAAACACGCTCATGCAAAAAGGTATCCAGCGCCCGGTGTTTACTGCTGCAAACGGCTTCGATACCGGCAGAAATCTTTTCATCATAGATGGAATTGATGCGGTCTATGCTGAAGATCCCCAGTGCCACCAGCGGCAAAAGGGCAAGCCCCAGATGCGTGACGAACAGACGGCGGAAGATGCGTCTGTATTCCCGTGTGGAAGGCATCTACTCCTCCTTGGCTGAAATCTGGGAAAGGTCTCCACCAGTCAGCAAAATACGGCAATGGTTCAGCATGGTCTTGCGGGTCGCCGCCACCTTGGCGCTGTCCTGCATGATCATGTCCAGCTGGCGGGTATGGATGGTCAGATAGCCTGCCACAGCCAGCAGGCACTGGCCTTCTTCCATATCCATGCCTTCAAGACGCGCTGTCACGGCGTCATTGCGAACCACCGGCGTCAGGCCGAATTCCCACAGCAGATCGGCCACAAAGCGCACCCGCAGGATGCGGCGCTCGATGTTGGCCGCCCCGCCGCGCAGCTGGAAGGCCACGTAGTTTTCCGGCGTACGGTCCCCCAGCCGGGCTTCGACGGAGACGAAATGGAAGCCGAAGCGCGAATGCAGGCTGCAGTAGTCGCGCGAAACCATAAAATAGTTCTTTTCCGTGAAGTAGGCCGTCTGTGCCGCCGGATCCAGATTGGGATTGGCCGTGGCCTCGAACAGTACGGAAAGGAAGCCTTTGCCGTCCACCGGCGGGGGCCCCTGCCAGGGATAGGCGTTCATGCCGTGCCAGATAGCTTGCATGGGGATGGAGGTGATGTCCTCCACGTCGATGACCGGGCCGGGCTGGACCTTGCCGAAGCCGTCATTGAGGTTCACGACCCAGAACTGTTTGAGGACCTTGTCCCGCAGCTGCTTGATGCGCTGGGCCGCGTACTGTTTGTCGGATCCCAGGGTGAACATGGCACTGACGGCCTTTTCATGGCAGTAGCGGGCGATATCGTGATAGGTCTGGCAGTTGGCCGCCTTGAAATCCACGCTGTCCACGTCGATGGTCAGGGGAAGGATATGCTCCGCCGCATGCTGCAGCACCCGGTACACGGGGCTGCCGGGCAGATAGTCGCGGGGCGGGCGGGCCTGGGCCAGCAGCTCGTCCAGCTGGCCGGTGAAGACACAGCCCATCTCCGTACAGACCGTCACCTTGTCGCCCGGGGTCAGCTTTTCCATGGCTCCGGCCAGGCCGAACATGGCCGGGATGCCGAACTCGCGGGCCAAAGAGAACAGGCGCGAGCCCAGCAGGCCGTCCTCGGCGATGATGGCCCCGGCACGGTCCACCAGCGAAGCCCACTGGTACAGATCGCGCTGCACCACTAGGATGCCGCCGTCAGGAAAATCCAGAACATCAGACCAGGAGCGGGCGATGACCACCGGGCCGCAGGCCCTGCCGCGGCTGGTGGTGACACCGCCGGTCAGCAGGGGCGCGGGCAGATTATCGTCCGCGCGGGATTCGGCCTCGTCTTCACGCTCTTCCTGGGTCCGGGCCTTGATGACCATGGGACGCGCCATGAGCACCTGCGTCCGGCCGGACGGCGTGCGCAGCCAGACCATGGACTGGGGACAGCCGGACATATTTTCCAGCTCCATGGCCAGAGCCGCCACATCAGCGGCGGCCTGATCGGAAAAGGAACTGCCGTCCTCGGCGTCATGCATACATCGGGCACTGACTTTGTACGGCGGGGTCCGGGAAACATGCATCACGTTGACGGGCACCAGCGAGTACTCCATGTCCTGCGGCAGCCCGTTACAAAAATAGATATGGACGTTACCGCCCTTCAGGTCGATGGGGTTGGCCGTATGGGCCATGCCGCCAAAGCTGCCCTCCTCCACGGCAAGGCAGGTGATGCAGATGCGGGCATTGGCTTCCATCAGGCCGCGGGCACGCCGGTAGACCAGAGCTTGGGCCTGCTGCTTGCGGGCCAGCGTCGTATGCAGGGAGGCCAGAATATCCATATCGGATGCATGCAGGGAGACTGTGGGGCCCCAGACCAGCAGCCCGGGATCCGTGCCCGGCGTATCCTCGCCGTCATCCATGCAGGGCCACAAACGCCCTTTGAACAGCAGGCGCATCTCGCCCGGACATTTTTTGCGCAGTTCCGCCAGCGCGGCACAAAATTCTTCCACCAGCCTGTCCGGCAACGGCGTGCTTTCCGTCAGTTCGCTCAGGCTTTCCGAAAGCTCCTGCAAGGTCTCGGGGATGTACCCCCCTGCGGCCTGGATGCGCCGGTTCATCTCTTCCAGCATACCCGTACCGGCAAACAGGCTCATGCAGCCTGCGGCCGTCACCACGAAACCGTCAGGGACCACATCGGGGCTCTGACGGCGCAGCTCGCCAAGACGGGCCGTGGATTTGTCGGCCAGATGTGCCTCCGCTGCCCGGCCCGCCTCTTCCAGCGGGATGATGTACGGTCCTTCCAGTACTTGCACATGCGGGTAGACCTCACTGGCAACCGCTGTCTGCAGATGGTCGAAGCGTTCGTACAGGGCCTTGCACTGGGAAGGATTGAGGCGTTCGAGATGCTGGATGCACTGGTACACCTGCGTGGCCACGCTGGTGCACAGGGCCCGGACCCTGTGCAGACCAAAGGGATGGTCACAGCACAGGGTATATTCCAGTGAGGTCATGTTCTCCTGGAATTTGTTCCAGGCCGTCAAAAACAGTTTGAAGCGATGATGCCGGACGGCAAACGTATGCTCCGGACTGGCGTCCGAGGCGGAGCTGCCTTTTTTATCGCTGGTAAACCGTTTGAAAAATTTGCTTAAAAACATTCTCTTCCTCGTCCGAAAAAACAAGGGACGGCAAGGATAGCCGTTTTACAGAAGGCCGGGAAAACGATTTGCAGGATATTGTGCATAATATCCCAAGCAGGCCGCAGATTCAAGCCCGGTCAGGAATTTCGGCAAATTTCTCACCCGTCTCCTGCGCTATGGTCCCCCCCAGGGCGGTTGCTGCCTGCTGCAGATCCTGCGGTGTGTTGACATTGAAAAAAGCACGGGCGTCTTCCACCCCGTACTGCTCGAAGCATTGCAGTTCGAGGGGCACGGCTTCCCGCATTTTGAGATGCCCTCGGGCCACAGCAGCTTCCATAAAAGGGGCGGCCTCCACCCGGTATAAGGATTATGTCCGCCTCGCACCCAAAAGAACGGCGTGAACTCACGCTATTCCG
>OGYZ01002996.1_pt1 | contig 10742 bp, 8 predicted proteins | sample 1576681 | NCBI WGS metagenome assembly OGYZ01 (sample SAMEA3541480, study PRJEB24748) | human gut metagenome | biome: human gut; feature: human-associated habitat; material: faeces | place: China | collected 2012 | reverse complement strand
TATTGTTCGCATAAACTTAATTGGAAATCATAGTCTTGCGGAATGGCAGAAGGAATTCGAGGAAATGTTTCCATTTGAGGAGACAGAAGATCAGGAGCTTGCCATTGAAGCAACCAAGAAGGACATGGAAAGCACCAAGATTATGGATCGTCTGATTTGCGGAGACGTAGGATATGGCAAGACGGAGGTGGCAATCCGTGCTGCCTTTAAGGCGGTGCAGGAGGGAAAACAGGTAGTTTATTTAGTACCGACCACAATCCTGGCGCAGCAGCACTATAATACCTTTGCCCAGCGGATGAAAGATTTCCCGGTAAGAGTAGATTTGCTTTGCCGTTTCCGCAGCCCAAAAGAGCAGAAGAAAACCATCGAAGATTTGAAAAAAGGCATGGTGGATATTATTATCGGAACCCACAGAGTGCTTTCTGAGGATGTGAAATTTAAGGATTTGGGACTTCTCATTATCGATGAGGAGCAGCGTTTTGGTGTGGCTCATAAAGAGAAAATCAAGCAGATGAAAAAGGATGTGGATGTGCTGACTTTAACGGCAACACCAATTCCAAGGACATTGCATATGAGCCTTATCGGAATCCGTGATATGAGTGTTTTAGAGGAGCCGCCGATGGATCGTGTGGCAATCCAGACTTATGTCATGGAATATAATGAAGAAATGGTGCGGGAGGCAATCTGCCGGGAATTAGCAAGAGACGGACAGGTTTATTATGTATTTAACCGGGTAAACCAGATTGCAGAAATGGCAGCGAAAATTTCAGAACTGGTGCCGGATGCCAATGTGGCATTTGCCCACGGACAGATGAAGGAACGGGAACTTGAGGATATTATGTATCAGTTTATCAACGGAGAGATTGATGTGCTGGTATCCACAACGATTATCGAGACGGGGCTTGATATTTCCAATGTAAATACCATGATTATTCATGATGCGGATAATATGGGACTGTCACAGCTCTATCAGCTTCGCGGAAGAGTAGGACGTTCCAACCGGACGGCATATGCGTTCTTAATGTACCGCCGGGATAAAATGTTAAAAGAAATCGCAGAGAAACGTCTGGCTGCAATCAAGGAATATACAGACTTAGGAAGCGGCTTTAAGATTGCCATGCGGGATTTGGAAATCCGTGGAGCCGGAAACCTGCTGGGTGCCCAGCAGAGCGGACACATGGAGGCAGTCGGTTATGACCTTTACTGCAAGATGCTCAATGAGGCTGTCAAACAGGAGAAGGGAATCGGAGTGGAAGAAAGCTTCGATACAACAGTAGATGTGGAAATGGATGCATTTATCCCGCCATCCTATATTCCAAACGAGACACAGAAACTGGATATTTACAAACGAATTGCAGCCATTGAAAATGATTCGGAAAGTGATGAGATGCTTGATGAGCTGACAGACCGTTTTGGAGACCCGCCAAAATCAGTGACAAACCTTCTTTCCATTGCATTGATAAAAGTGCTGGCGCATCAGGCGTATATGAAGGAAGTGGTAGAGCGTGGCAATACGGTGCGTTTTGTCATGTATGAAAAAGCTGCGGTGAATCCGGCAAAAATACCGGAACTTCTGTCAAAATATGATCATGCGTTGAAATTTATCCCGGATCAGAAAGGACCGTATTTTGTGCTGAACCGGGGAACTAACAGCCGGATAGCATCAGGCAGCAGTATCGACTATATCCGCCAGTTTGTGTTGGATGTGCAGACGATTCTGGTAGAAAAAACCATAAAAAAGGATGCTTAACTGCATAAAAATCTTGCGGCATGTACGAAAAAGCACTATAATAGAACGATGATAAATATTTTGGAGGAACGTGATATGAGATTTAAGAAATTCACAGCACTTGCATTGGCGGTTGTTACTGCAGCTTCCGTAGCTATGACAGGATGTGGCAGCAGAATCGATGAAGATGCAGTTGTTGCTACATTAGGAGATAAAGAGATTTCACTTGGACTTGCCAACTTTATGGCACAGTATACAGCAGTATCCTATGACAGCTATATTACCATGGGATATGCTAAGGAAAATATGTGGTCACAGGATTTATCCGGAAACGGTAAGACTATGCAGGATAATGTTAAAGATGGAATCCTGACACAGATTCAGACCAATTATCTCTTAGAAGACCATATGAAAGACTATGGTGTGGAAATAACGGATGAGGAGCTTTCTGATATTGATACTGCAGCACGGCAGTTCATGGATGACAATAGCAAGGAAGCAATCAAGACCATGGGTGCCAAGAAAGAATATGTAGCAGAAATGCTTCGACTGAACCTGATTCAGAAGAAGATGCATAATGCAATCATTGCAACTGTAGATACCGAAGTTTCTGATGAAGAAGCGGCACAGAGAACCTTCAGTTATATCAAGGTTTCTACCGAGGCACATTATGATGACAGCAAGAATTATGTGGAATATACCGATGATGAGAAGGCAGAATTAGAAAAAACTGCAGAGAAAATCGCAGAAGAAGCGAAAACCGATTTTGATGCAGCAGCAACAGACAACGGATATACTGTAAGCACTTATTCATACGGCAGTGATGAAATCGGTGAAGATGGAACAGCAACCGGAAGTATGGATGCATCCATTATTACAGCAGCAGATGCGTTAAAAGAGGGAGAAGTTTCTTCCATGATTTCCGTAGATGGAAAAGGATATTATGTTATCCGCTTAGACAGTGAATTTGACCGTGATGCAACCGACAAAGAGAAAGAAACAATTGTTTCCCAGCGTCAGTCCGATAAATATACTGAAGTATGCGACAGCTACAAGGAAGAAAAAGAATGGACGGTAAATGATGATGTATGGGCAGCTGTTAATTTTGATAAGCTCTATACCATCAAGAAAACAGATACAGAAACAGAATCTGTAAGTGAGACAGAGACAGCATCAGAGGCAGCAACAGAATAATTGCAGAAATTACAAAGTGACAAGAACATAGAGAAGCAGAAAATTTATTTTTCTGCTTCTTTTCTATCACATAGATACAGGAGTATGGAATGAAAGACAATATCGTATTAATCGGAATGCCGGGCGTAGGAAAAAGTACTGTAGGTGTCGTATTGGCGAAGGCATTAGGCTATAATTTTGTGGATGCAGATTTAGTCATCCAGCAGCAGACTGGAAAGCTTTTGTGTGAGCTGATTGCAGAGCATGGAACAGAAGGATTTCTTGAGATTGAGGATGAGGTAAACAGCAGAATAGAAGGACATAAAGCAGTCATTGCCACGGGAGGCAGTGCAGTATATTGTGCAAATGCCATGGAGCATTATAAAGAAATTGCAACCGTACTTTATCTGAGCGTATCTTATGAGACATTAGAAGAGCGTCTTGGTGATTTGAAAAACCGCGGTGTGGTATTGAATGATGGCCAGACGCTGAAAGATTTGTATGATGAGAGAACTGCATACTATGAAAAATATGCGGATGTAACAGTAAACGAAGAGGGATTGTCAATTCGTGAAACAATCGATGCAGTAAAAGAAAAACTCGGGATGGAATAAAAGATGCAGATACCAGGGAATGCACAGGAACCTGTGAAGATACAGGAATCAGATAAAATGAAGAAGTCAGATAAGATGCAGGAGCAGAAAAAGAAATCAACAACTTTAAATAGAATTGGAAAAGTCGATAAAAAGATTCGTATCCGCATGTGGGCAGCAGGCATATTTTTCGTCTGTCTGGTACTGGTGGTACTTTTACAGAAATTTTCGCTGGGACAGAATTATTTTGTGGTAACCGTAAATAATAAAGTGGTAGGCTGTGTCAGCAGCAAGACAGATGTGGAAAAGGCAGTACATGAAAGCCGGCGGCAGATGGCAAAAGAGAGTGAAGGCTATCTGATGCAGGAGATTTTTTATGAGACAACAGAAAGCCATAAGCCATTTCAGAAGCTGTTAAGTGAAACTGCATTAAAAGAAAAGATTACAAAGGAGCTTAAGAAAGACAATTCCGGAGAAATCTTTGCATATACGGTAAGTGCCGGTGAAAACCAGCTTTCTTTTGCAACTTTAGATGAAGTAGAAACGTTTTTAGGACGTTTGAAGGAAGAACAGGATACGGACAATCGGTTTGAGATAGAGTTCAAAAAGGAAGCGGATCATCAGGAGGGAATGCTTCTTGCAAACTTAAAAGAGGCAGGCGTTTCAGAAAAAACAGAAGATTCTGCGGATGCCGGTATTGTGCAGCAGCTTGGGACCTATCTTTCCGATGCACAGGAGAATCCCGGGGAAAATAATTATGAAACCGGAATTCTTTCGATGGAATTTGCACAGGATGTGGAAGTGTTCACCAATCTGGTAGCAGCGGACACTCTGACGGATATAGATGCCGCGGTGGAAGACGTTGCAGGAGATTCAAGAAACGGGGGATATTTTCTTCCCGGGTTCTTGGTTAAGTGCTGGATTAGCAGGTCATACGAGTAAGAATGTGTACACGATGGTAAATTCTTTCTTGGAGAAACATTCGAATTATCCGCAGAATTTGAAATTAAAGATATTATCTAATTCAGATCATTTACGGCGTTTACATTCAGAAGAAGAGAATAGAGATAGATTAAAATAACATGGCGATAGAAGAGAATTCATTGATATTGATTCCGGCTCGTTACGCTTCCACCCGTTTCCCCGGGAAGCCGTTAGTGGATATTGCCGGAAAACCTATGGTTCAACACGTGTACGAGAAGGCTGCGGTTGTTTCTGGCCACGTGTACGTGGCGACGGATGACAAGCGTATATATGATGCCGTGCTCGCTTTTGGTGGGCGTGCGGTAATGACTTCCGATGCGCATCGGAGCGGAACGGATCGGTGTTACGAGGCGTACACGAAAGTAAAAGAGATGTTGCAGTGCAATTTTGACGTGGTGGTGAATGTGCAGGGAGATGAGCCTTTTATTATCCCGGAGCAGATTGAATCGTTGATCACGTGCTTTGAAGATCCTGCCGTGCAGATTGCCACGTTGGCCAAGCCTTTCGAGAAAAATGATGAAATTTTTGACCCGAATAAAGTAAAAGTAGTGTTTTCCACCAATCATACGGCTCTTTATTTTAGTCGGAATCCGATTCCTTATTGCAGGGGTGTGGAGCGTGAGGATTGGCTGGCTAAAACCCCGTTTTATAAACACGTGGGGATGTATGCTTATCGTCCGGAAATCTTGAAGGCGGTGACTTCTATTCCGCAAGGTATTCTGGAACAGGCGGAATCTTTGGAACAATTGCGATGGTTGGAGAATGGCTACACGATTGCCGTCAGCATCACGAATCATGAATCGATAGGGATTGATACCCCGGAAGACTTGAGAAAACTAAAAGATAAAAACTAGAAGATAAAAGTTGGGGATAAAATTGAAAGCTAAAAGTGAATGCTTTGTTGACATTAACTTTTAGCTTTTAATTATTAGTTGTTAGCTTTTAGCTTGCTAAATTGTCATGATATCTTTTTCTTTCTTTGCGAAGTATTCATCGGCTTTCTTGCCGTACTCGTCTGTCATTTTTTGAGCGATGGCTTCAGCGTCTTTGGACATATCTTCCGGAAGTCCGTCCTTTACCATTTTCTTCACTTGTTCAATGACATCCCGGCGGGCGTTACGGATACTTACCTTCGCTGTTTCCATCTCGCCTTTACTTTGTTTTACAAGGTCGCGTCTGCGCTCTTCTGTCAGAGGCGGGATATTTATACGAATTATTTCTCCGTTGTTATCCGGGTTTAAACCGAGATTAGCATTCATGATTGCTCTTTCAATGGGAGAGATCATACTTTTTTCCCAAGGTTGAACTGCAATTGTTCTCGGGTCTGGGGTTGAAATATTGGCTACTTGTGATAACGGGGTAGGACTACCGTAATAGTCAACCAGCACGTCTTGTAGGATTTTCGGGTTGGCTCTTCCCGCTCTGATTTTACTAAGTTCTGATTCTAAGTGACTCAGAGCGGCTTCCATTCTCTCTTTTGCTTCGTCGAGATAAAATTGTACTTCCTCGTTCATATAATTTTTATTTGATTTAATATCCCATAATGAATCAAACAAAGGTATAAAAAAAACTTTATTTTTACTCTATCCTACGCCACGTTTCCTTGATTTGAACGTTTTTGTGGGTTCCATCTGCTAATTTTAATTTTGCTTCGCCTGTGAGGACAAGAATCCGATTGTTTGCATCATATTGGTAATGAGCGGAGGATTCCACGATGTCTTTTATTTTCACGGAAGGGGTGTGTTCTGATAAAAATTGTCCGTGGGTAATCTTGTAGGTTCCGTTGACCCCGTTAGAACAACTGAATGTGAAGTCGTCGAAATATTCTTTTTGTAAGAGTTGTTTGGTTTCAACCCCATTTTCCCTTATTTTCTCCCATTTACCGACAAGCGGGTTGGCAATAATAGTCCGAATGAGTTTTCCGGGATTGAAAATACAGTCTTCGACGTATCTTTTGAACTTCTTCTCTCCCAGATAATCCCGGATTTTAATTTCTCGTAAGGTCGTGTTTGCCCTGAAACGAGGGGTGATCCGTACATACTCCGAAGTGAAATCTTCTGTTGGCAGGCTATCTATAAGCCGGATTTGTTCGTCCCATTCTTCTTTATAAAATTGTAGTATTTTGTTTTTGTCGCTGACGGGAAGGGACATGGTGGGCATGACGATGCTTAACATGATTTCCGAGGATTGTTGTTGTTCTCGGGCGGAAGTGATGATACCTTTATAAACGGCCTTATCTGATCCGTAACGTTTTTTCAGATAAAGGCAATACATATCGAAAGAAGCTTGAGGAACCGTGTCAAGTCCGTTTTTTAATTTTTCTTCTTCAGCAGTCAATACTTTCAGGTATCTGTCGAAAGTTCTTCTTTCGACGCTGGGGGAGGTACTTCTTAAAGCAAAATAGACGGGGACCGTGTATGAAACACGTACGGGAGAACCGTTTTGTTTTCCTGGCTCCCATTTAGGCATGGAGGCGATAACTGCTTTTGCCTCGTTGTCCAGTTCGGGAGAAACACCCCGAATAACTTTGACATTGCTGATGGCTCCATCCTTTTCAATGACGAATCTGACATACACTTTTCCTTCGAGTTTTTTCTCCTTGGCAATTTCCGGGTAACGTATATTGTTGTATATCCATGTATTTAGATTACCTGGGAACACGGGCATCTCTTGGACGAGGAAATGGACTTGATTGTCTTCCGTGGAGTCTTGAACAGTTTGTTTATCTTGAATTTGGCTAATTGCCGTATGTGTATTGAAAATAAGAAAGACACTCACCAACCCGATTTGTAATTTGGCGAGGGATTTTAATTTAGCATGGAATGGTTTTAATGTCATGGTGTGTTTCTTAGTGTGATAAATAGTTCTTTTTATCACAGCTAAATATAGAAGGAATTTTTTGTTTTTGCAATGAAAATAAAGATTTAATGAAAGTTTAACGTGGATCGTTAAGAGTGGTCTTTAAATTTTTAATTTCCAATTAAGGGAGTTACTTTTGTCTCCTTAAAGAAACGATATGAAAAGGAAAGATTTTGAAGTGATGGCTCCGGTTGGTTCTTATGAATCTTTGGAGGCGGCTTTGCAGGCAGGAGCGAATTCTGTTTATTTTGGAGTAGAAGGATTGAATATGCGTTCCCGTTCATCGGCTAATTTCACGCTGGATGATTTGAGGAATATCGTGGAGCGTTGTAATGCCCGGGGGGTAAAGACTTATCTCACGGTGAATACGATTATATATAATAACGAGTTGGATAAAATGCACCAAGTGATTGAGTGTGCGAAGGATGCCGGGGTGTCTGCGATTATTGCCTCAGATATTGCGGCAATCTTGTACGCCCGCTCGATAGGGGTGGACGTGCATATCAGCACGCAATGTAATATCACCAATTATGAGGCGGTGAAGTTCTATGCCCAGTTTGCGGATGTCGTGGTGTTGGCACGTGAGCTGGATATGGATCAGGTGATGATGATTCATCGGCAAATTGTTGAAAATGATTTGCGTGGTCCCAAAGGAGAATTGATCCAGATTGAGATGTTTTCTCATGGGGCATTATGTATGGCGGTTTCGGGTAAATGTTATTTAAGTCTCCATGAGATGAATGCTTCGGCAAACCGGGGAGCTTGTTATCAAATATGTCGACGTTCTTATACGGTGAAAGATACCGAGAGTGATATAGAATTGGAGGTTGATGGGAAATATATAATGTCTCCTAAAGATTTGTGTACGATCGGTTTTATTAATAAAATGATTGATGCCGGGGTGCGGGTTTTCAAGATTGAAGGGCGTGCCCGTCCGGCGGAGTATGTGAAGACTGTTTGCGAGTGCTATGACGAGGCATTGAATGCTTATCTTGATGGAAGCTATGGGGCGGAGAAGATTGCGAATTGGAAAGAACGGTTGTCTACCGTGTTTAACCGGGGATTTTGGGATGGCTACTATTTGGGGCAGCGTTTGGGAGAATGGAGCGAGGTGTACGGGTCTAAGGCCACGAAGAAGAAGGTATGTATTGGTAAAGTGACGAATTATTTTGGAAAGTTGCAAGTCGGAGAATTTAAATTGGAATCCTATGACTTGAAAGTAGGAGAGGAAGTGCTGATTGTTGGGCCGAATACTGGTGTCGTACAAATGATTGTTCCGGAGTTAAGATTAGAATTGGAACCTGTTGAAAAAGTGGATAAAGGAGCTATTTTCTCCATGCCATGCGAAACGAAATTGCGAAGGTCTGATAAATTGTACAAATTGGTGGATACGACAGAGGAGTTGATGCAATAATTTTTAGAAAAAATTTAAGATGAAAAAACGATCAATTAATTTTGATCGTTTTTTCATTTCATATTTTTATTTATCTGAAAAGATTCAATTGAGGAGGTTTGATATTGAAAAGATTATAACTTAAAACCAAACTACCTCTCATGTGTAACATTTTATAGTCAAAATACTGGTTACTAGGCTTGAATATATCTTTGAATCCACAACTAAATCGTAAACCTAGTTCTATGCGTGGAAATAGTTGACGTTCATATCCGGCAATAAGGCCCATATCCCAACTGTCCAATAGATTACTGAAATTGATATATAGAGGATTACCAGGATCGATAGAACCATTGTAGACCTTGTCGTCCGTCATCATATAACCTTTGGTTACGGTATTACGAAATTTAGCGTTGATAATCCATGCTCCGTAAAGGCCAGCTAGAATTCGGTCTTTTTGATTTTTGAATGTGTACTTGAAATAAAGAGGAATTTCTAGCATCGTAAAATCCATTGACATTTCGGCAGATCCGCAGAAACGGGATATAATATTGTTTTTATCGTCATGGAATCGTTGGTTGTCGATGCGTGCATCGGCATCAATAGCGACTTTCTTGTACGTGACTTCAGCTCCTAGCGTCCATTTTTTGGTCACGGGAAAAGTAAGCTTTGCACCTATTGATGGCGAAAGTTTGGGATAAGGATTAAATACATCGGGAACATTACTGAATGGGAAAGGTATGGCTCCACCAATATCGGTCCCCAACTGAACCCCGAGAGCAAATCGATATTCTACCTGGTCATCGGAAATACTATCCGCTTGAGTAGTGACTGATTTTGATTGATTTCTCTCTTTAGCGGTAATGTTTAGAGTACAAAATAATGGTACAAGTAAAAGGTATATTAATTTCATTTTTTCTCGGATTAAAAGTTAACAACAACGTTATCAACGGTTAAAGTACTACCTTTAGCTCCAATGAACAGGTCTCCTTGTCTACTGGACGTCATTACGATAGATATATGTGTTGGTTCCAGATCTTTGTACTTGCTATCATAGTTGATCGGGATTGTATAGTTGTCCCAGTTTTGGAGTGCAGTATTGGCTCCGTCGAAGATCATTTCACCCTTTCCCAAGACTTTAAGACCTTCTACAGGCTCGGCATGATCTCCGTGATATTCCAGTTCTCCATTGCCTTCCCAGCGGAGTAATTCAACCCAAACACGTCCTTGGTCAACACCCGGGATGTCTTTTATTATATAAGGAGATTTTTCATCCTTTCTTTCTGATTGTTGGAATTTTGCTCCAGCCACATATTTTGCATCGAATGAGATGGATTGTGGACGCATAATAAATGGTATCCCGAAATAGGTCATTAGCGGGGGATTGTTTAAAGCAGAGATTTTTATTTGAAAATATCCCGTGAAAATTGTCCCGGCTGTTATTAATTCGCCAATTCCCAAGTTGGCTAAGTTTTGAATACCTGTTTGGAGTTGAGCGGCATATCCTTTTTGATAAGGTACCGGAGTTGTTCCTTGTACAAAAGAATTATTCGCTGTTGCCCATCCGAGTCCTTTGCCAGGTGTCGGATCTATGTTTACTTTAGAATTATCAACATTAATCCATGATTCAAAATTGGAATTTTCTATTGTGGGAACAACCTGTATATTCCAAACCCGTTCGTCTTGATTGTCATCTGCAATTAACGTGATTTGTTTTTGATCTTTCGGTCCCGAGAAGGTAAAGGGAGATTGTGCCGATCCGGCTTTTATTTTCCCGTTATGGGTGATATCAGCTTCAACGGTCACGGGCCAATTAAAATCTTGTTTGAAATTAATACGGATGTTATTATTGCGAATGGCGACACTAACTTCTTCTTCGGTGTAATTTGTAACATGGAAATTGGTAATTTCCGCGTTTGTTTTATCTTTTAATATGATTTTCCCTAATAAGGGCACCTGATCGATGATTTGGCGCATCTCACTTGCGGTAAGCGGATAAATGTTTGCTAAT
>OGYZ01002987.1_pt1 | contig 10784 bp, 10 predicted proteins | sample 1576681 | NCBI WGS metagenome assembly OGYZ01 (sample SAMEA3541480, study PRJEB24748) | human gut metagenome | biome: human gut; feature: human-associated habitat; material: faeces | place: China | collected 2012 | reverse complement strand
GCTTGCAGCCGACTTCCTTCATGAACTGCACCGCGGCGGACGCGCTGCCGCCGGTGGCGAGCATGGGATCGACGATGATGACGTCGCGCTCGGTAACTTCAACAATAACGTGGCGGCGCTTGCCCTATGATGACCGATCTTGCATCCACCACACCACAATCGCTCGGTCGCGATCCCATGGTCGGCCTGCGCCTGGCGCGTGTCGACGGGTTTGAGCCGGCCATTGCGCTCGGTCAGGGCGAACTGCCTGCCTATCTGCGTCGTTTTACGATGCTGTTTGCCGACGATGCCACCATGCGCCGTGGCGGTATCGGCCGCGTGACGCGTGCCGTCAACGCCCAAGGCGAGGCCGTGGCACTCAAGCAGCTCATCTTGCTGCTGGGCATATGTTCTTGGAAGAAATCCGGCCGCTGAGAGAATGAGCGATGACGGTGAACCGGCAGGGACAGCCGGAAAGCCAATCCTGGAAGTGATCCGGGGCAGAAAGCTGACGGATGTACTTGTTATCGTGACGAGATATTTTGGAGGAACACTGCTTGGAACAGGTGGACTGGTCAGGGCTTATACATCTGCGGCCATAGACGGACTGGAACATAGTGAAAGTATAACCAGAATCCATGGAATTAAACTGTTGATCCGGGCAGAGTATACAGATCTGGGGAAAATACAGTATCTGCTTGCAAGCCGGGATGTGATCCAGTTAGATCCGGTATATACAGATAAAGTGGAGTTGATGGCTTTAGTTCCGGTTGAGCAGATGAAAGGTCTGAAAGCAGATCTGATGGAAGGAACAAATGGGCAGGCGGTTCTGGATGAAACGTTGCAGTGCTGGTTTGCACAGACGGAAGATGGCATCCGCATTTTTTCAGAGTGGGTGGAAGAGTAGAGAGAAGGCAGTAATAAAACTCTGTCGATGAGCATGGCAATGCAGAGAGTATGTTACGGGATATGTCACTGGAACTTTTCCGGGTTATTTTGACATAAAAAGAGACCTGCGGTCGGGAAAAATCTCCTGACTGCAGGTCTTTTAACCGTTCCAGTTAACGGAACACTACATATGGATTATGAAAATTCAGGCTCGATCAGACCGAAAGAACCATCTTTTCTTTTATATACTACATTTACTTCATCAGTCTCTGCATTGGAGAATACGAAGAAACTATGTCCGAGCAATTCCATCTGGATGCAGGCATCCTCAGGGAACATAGGCTTGATGCCGAATTTCTTTGTACGAACGATTTGAATTTCGTCATCCTCTGCTGCGTCATCTTCCGTCTCGAAAAATTCTTTTCTGAAGCTGTTTCCGGTAGATGTATAGGAAGTAGGATGTCCCTGGCTGCGGGCTACAAGCTTGTTCTTATATTTGCGAAGCTGACGCTCGATGACCTCTTCCACAAGATCAATGGAGACATACATATTATCACTGGTCTGTTCAGAACGAATGATATTTCCTTTTACCGGAATTGTGACCTCGATCTTCTGACGTCCCTTTTCAACGCTGAGAGTTACATTAATTTCTGTCTCAGGAGTGAAGTATCTTTCAAGTTTTCCTAATTTCTGTTCGATAGCATCCTTTAATCCTGGTGTTACCTCAATATTTTTTCCGCTGATAATAAAATTCATGCTGCTCAACTCCTTTGTTCAAATTATACAGAAGAAATGGTGAGTTCTATCTGTATTATGGATATATTATAACATAAACTTCCGCTTCTGTATATAAGAAATCCGGTCAAATTCAGAAAAAACCGAAAATTGACCGGAAGTGTGCGACAATATCTTCTATAATAAAAGGAGGTTTCAACTGCTCGTGCGAACAGATTATTTATTGATCATACTACGCTTTCTCATTCTTGAATCCAGGATTTTCTTCCGGATACGGAGATTCTTAGGAGTAACCTCCAAAAGCTCATCTGTATCAATAAAATCAAGTGCCTGTTCCAGACTTAAAATACGTGGCGGAGTCAGGCGGAGTGCCTCATCAGCACTGGAAGAACGGGTGTTGGTCAGATGCTTTGTCTTGCAGACATTCAGCTCGATATCTTCTGCCTTACCATTCTGTCCGATGACCATTCCAGAATAAACCTTTTCACCTGCACCAATAAAGAGAGTACCACGTTCCTGGGCACTGTAAAGTCCGTAAGTTACAGACTCACCGGTCTCGAATGCGATCAGAGATCCCTGCTTACGGTACTGGATATCTCCTTTATATGGAGCATATCCTTCAAAACTTGTATTGATGATACCATTTCCCTTTGTATCGGTCATGAACTCACCACGGTATCCGATCAGACCACGTGCAGGAATCAGGAACTCAAGACGGGTATAACCTCCGTTGGAAGGTGCCATGTTGCGAAGTTCCCCTTTCCGCTGACCGAGTTTTTCAATGACAACTCCGGTGAATTCATCCGGGACATCAATATAGGCAAGCTCCATAGGTTCTGTCTTCTTTCCATTTTCATCTGTATGGTAGAGAACTTCTGCTTTACTTACTGCAAACTCGTATCCTTCACGACGCATATTCTCGATCAGGACAGAAAGATGAAGCTCCCCACGACCGGAAACTTTGAAGCTGTCGGCATTCTCAGTCTCTTCTACACGGAGGCTGACATCAGTATTAAGCTCACGGAAAAGACGGTCACGAAGATGACGGGAAGTTACGAACTTTCCCTCCTGTCCGGCAAACGGACTGTCATTTACGATGAACTGCATGGAGATCGTAGGCTCTGAGATCTTCTGGAAAGGAATTGCCTCCGGTTTCTCAGGAGAGCAGAGAGTATCCCCGATGGAAATATCTGCAATACCGGATACAGCAACAATAGCTCCAATGGTAGCTTCTTTTACTTCCACACGGTTCAGACCATCGAACTCATAAAGTTTACCAATCTTGACACGCTGCTGCTTGTCAGGATCATGATGGTTCACAACAACCATGTCCTGGTTGACTGAGATCGTACCATTTTCAACCTTACCAACTCCGATACGTCCAACATATTCATTGTAGTCGATGGTACTGATGAGCATCTGGGACGGAGCTTCAGGATCTCCCTCCGGTGCCGGAATATAGTCAAGGATCGTCTCAAATAAAGGCTTCATATCCTGCTTTTCATCAGAAAGATCAAGGACAGCAACCCCGGCTTTTGCAGAAGCATATACAAAAGGACACTCCAGCTGGTCATCAGATGCACCGAGATCAATAAACAGTTCGAGAACCTCATCGATCACATCATCAGGTCTTGCCTCCGGACGGTCGATTTTGTTGATACATACAATAACCGGGAGGTTCAGCTCAAGAGCTTTTCTTAATACGAATTTGGTCTGTGGCATAGCCCCCTCAAAGGCATCTACAACAAGTACAACACCATTTACCATCTTAAGGACACGCTCTACCTCTCCGCCAAAATCAGCATGACCAGGAGTATCAATGATATTGATCTTAACCCCATTATAATGTACGGCAGTATTCTTGGAAAGAATTGTGATTCCACGCTCACGTTCAATATCGTTGGAGTCCATGACACGTTCTTCTACTTCCTGATTTTCACGGAATACACCGCTTTGCTTTAAAAGCTCGTCAACCAGAGTTGTCTTACCGTGGTCAACATGGGCGATAATTGCAACATTTCTTACATCTTCACGCTTTGTCTTCATAAATTTATACACTCTTTCTTTATCTGTCTAAAAACCACTCATATCTGTAACTTCCTTATTTTATCACAAAAAATGAAATTTACAAGATGGAAATAGAGATTGTTCAGGATGCATAAAAAAGAAAAACAGGAAAAATACAAACCAAAACAAACTATTCAAAATCAACAAAAATAATTTAAAAATTAACAAATAAATGTAAAAATTGTGTAAAATATCAGTTGAAACAAAGAACGATGTATGTTATTTTTACAAAAAATATAATCTTGTGGAAATTCCGGAATTGTGAATTTGACTGTCAGCCCGGACAGATGATGGTGACCGGAAACGATGAAAAGAAGGAAAAAGATGAGGAAAAGGAAGACGGGTGCGTTAGCTGTATTGCTGGTATTTATGATGACATTTGCCAATATATTTGGCATGATGCCGGCGATTAGTGTGGCGGCACAGGAAGAAAAACAACAGGAAGTAACGGTAGAGAGGGCATCAGAACTGGTATATGGTGAAAAGTATCTCCTTGTCGGAGGAACAGCGGGCAAGACTTCAGGCAGCGAAGATGATATATACGCAGTGGTTGGTGCGACAACCCACAGTGGCAGCAAAGCAGGCAGTGTACTTGATAAAGTAGAAGTTTCCGGACTGGATTTTTCAGATGCTGAAAACCAGCTTACAGCACAGGAAACGAATCTGTGGACAGCAGTCAAGGGAGAAAATGGAACGGTTGCACTTTACAATAAGGTTTCAGATAAATATATGCATCTGGAGTCAGGGAACAGAGCTGTGACACTGACAGATGAAGCAACTTATTATGAAGCAGTTCTGACAGACCATCACGCAGCGGGAAAGGCACTGGCTTTTCGTCTTGGAACTTGGTATCTGAACTTTTCTGAAAGCCAGAATGGATTCTGTGCTTACGATGCATCGACCTATTCACAGAATGAGACAAAGGATACAAACCAGTATGCATTATATGAAGTGAAATCCGGTGTAACTCCGACTCCGACTCCGGATCCTGATCCGTCAGAGGGAGATGCAAAGGCGACACTTTTGTTCTGCTCTGATTTCCAGACGGGTACAGAAGTATCACCGTATCAGAGCGTATCGGACGTGCCGGAAAGTCTGACTTCTGTTATGACGAATATTTCAAAAGCAATCTATGATGATGGTGTTACAAAGATTGACCGTGTACTGGCAGTAGGAGATTATACAGCATATACAGGACGGTACAATTATGATGCAGATGCGACGATCGGTATTCAGGCATTTAAAAATATCATTCAGAACCGCTGGACGGATACAGATCAGTTCCTGTTTATCCAGGGAAATCATGATCAGGCAAATTATCCGTTTGATGAGGGTGCTAATGAATATGAAGATTATATTGTGTACTGTATCAATACGACTTATAATTCTTCAGAAATGGGTGGATTCCCATGGATGCAGGGAAGTACAGGAAGTGAAGCACAGGTAAAGAAAGCAGCTCAGAAGCTTGGTGATTATCTGGAAGGCTGTATTACAGCCGGAGAGACACGCCCGATTTTCATTATGGTGCATCTGCCACTGCATTTCAGCGGGCGTACAAGTTCTCTTTATGGAAATGGGGATAATCTGTATTCTTCCTATTTGTTTGATGTGATCAATACAGCCGCAGAAGATTTGGATATTGTATACCTTTATGGTCATAACCATTCTAAAGGATGGGACAATTATATCGGTGGTTCACGTGTGTTCAAACGGCCTGGAGATACGATTTTGATCCCGGATCTTACAAAGAAGAGCGGTAGTACAACTGACAGTTATACAAAAGAAGAACTTAATTTTACTTATATGAATGCCGGATATATCGGATATTTCCATGATGCGACAGCAGCAGATGAGCTGACAGCTACCGTATGCCGGATTTATGATGATAAGCTGGTTTTAAGCAGATATTCAGAAGACGGACTGATTGATATTGGATCTGTTGGTAAGAATAATACGAGATATAATGATTCAGCAATGATTCCGGCAACAGAACTGACACAGGCAACGGCAAGTCCGGTTCAGATCGATCTGAATCAGGTAGCTGTACCAAGTGTAACTCTTGAGGCAGCAAGTGGTAAAGTTGGTGAAAAGGTTGCATTGAAGGCAACAGTCAAGCATATCAAAGCATCCTCTTATAAGTGGAGTATAGAAGATCCGGCGATTGCAGATCTGACTGCAGAAGAAAATACAGCAGACGTCTTCTGCAAGAAAGCCGGAAGTACGAACGTAAAAGTTACAGTGACAGATACAGACGGAAATACGACAGTTGGACAGGCGGTGCTGGAAGTAAGTTATGACCAGACTGCAGGTGCATCAGCAAAAATTCAGGATGCGGATGGAAATGGAGTAACAACTGCAGGAAAGAATGAAAGAATGATCCTTAAAGGAGCATTATCTGGAATACCGGAAGTAGTTTCTTATAAGTGGTCAGTATCTGATCCTGAACTTGCAGAGCTTGAAGATGCTGATTCTGCAGAGACGGCTGTAACATTTAAAGGAAAAGGTGAAGTGACCGTAACTCTGCTGGTTACGTATAAAGATGCACAGGGACAGCAGCAGACAGTGACAGCGGATACAAAAGTTACTGTATCGGAAATTCCGACATATAAGCGAGCAGCAGAGATGGAACCAGGAAAGAGTTACCTCATCATTGGTTCTTCAGGAAAAGCTTTAAATGCAGAGATCAGTCCGGTTGGCGGAGTCGCATGTATTGCAGGAACAGAAATGCAGACAGCAGATCTGGGCAACGCAGGTGATGTTATAAAAGGGGAGTATAGTGCGTTACTTTGGACAATCGAGAAAGATGCGAACGGACAGTATACCCTTTATAATAAAGCAGCGAAAAAATATCTTTCTTTAAGTGCATCAGAGCGAAATGTGAATCTGACAGATACGCCAGTGAAGCTGTCAGTAGAAAAAGGAGCATTAAGTAATGGCAGCGGTTTCTGTGTGGCATTTTACAATGGAACAATGTATCTGAACCACTCCAAATCCAAGCAGGCATATTGCGGATATTCAGGTGAGACGGTTACAAATGCAAATAATCAGTTCGCAATTTACGAACTGGTAGGGGGAGAAGCAGTCAAGACTACTTATACGGTTACATTTAACAGCTGGGGTGGAAGTGCTGTAGCTGCCCAGACCGTTGAAAAAGGAGCAAAGGTGACAGAGCCTTCAGCACCGACATTAGAAGGATATACATTTGCAGGATGGTATACAGATGAAGCATGTACCACGCAATGGAATTTTGCGACAGGTGTTGTGGACAGAAATCTGGAATTGTATGCAAAATGGAATGAGATTGAAGTACCGGAGCCGGTGATCGATACAGCAGAGCTTCAGAAACTGGTTGATGAAATGGATCGGGTTGATCTTGAAAAGTATGAGAAGGATGCAGCCTACGATGCATTTGTGGCAGCCCTGCAGAATGCGAAAGCAGTGCTTACAGATCCAGAGAGCGAGCAGGCAGTAGCAGAAGCGAAGGCAGCCCTGACAGAGGCATATGCAAATCTGAAGCTGATCGAGATGCCGGAACCGGAACCGACACCGGAACCGGAACCGACACCGGAACCGACACCGACGCCGGGCAAAGATGATAAGACTCCAGGAACAGATAAAAATGATAAGACTTCAGGAACAGATAAAAATGATAAGACTTCAGGAACAGGCAAAGATAATAAAAATCCTGGAAAGGGAACGACTACAACGACACCGGCTAAAGATAGCAGTAAGGTAGTTCCGACCGGAGACAGTACGGAAGGAATGATGGTAGTTCTGTGCATGATGGCAGCCGCAGCAGGCGTGATCGTGATCAGAAAGAAATCGGCAGAGAAGTAAAAACTTCGGTCAAATGCAACAGAAAAACTGAAAATGAACAGATCAGACGGGAATCTTCCAAAAAGCAGGGAGATTCCCGTTTTTACAGATCCGGACAGAGAGCGGAACCTGCAGGAGACGAATTCTGTCGAACGATTTCCATACTTTCGCCGTTCTATTCTTTTCTGTTTTGTCATATATTTTGTAGTGACTTGAAAATACGTAACAGAAGAAGGGAGAACTACAAATCATGTCAGATAAGATAATTGAGAACAACCAGGTGACGGTCATAGGGGAAGTGGTGTCTGAATTTACATACAGCCACGAAGTATTCGGAGAAGGATTCTATATGATGGAACTGCTCGTAAAGCGACTGAGCAATTCCTGCGACAGAATCCCGGTGATGATTTCTGAACGTCTGATCGATGTAACCAAAGACTGCCGTGGAGAGTGCATCATGGTATCAGGACAGTTCAGATCCTACAATCGGCACGAAGAATTGAAGAACCGGCTGGTACTGTCTGTATTTGCGAGAGAAATCGAGTTTATTGATGAAGAGCCGGACGGGGCAAAGACAAACCATATCCTGCTGGAAGGGTATATGTGTAAACGCCCGGTGTACAGGAAGACACCGCTGGGCAGAGAAATCGCAGATCTTTTACTTGCGGTGAACAGACCGTATGGAAAATCAGACTATATTCCATGTATCTGCTGGGGCAGAAATGCAAGATATGCCTCCAGTTTTGACGTAGGGGAACATGTGCGGCATTGCTTTTCTGAATTTCAACAGCAAAAAAGTAGAGAGTACGTGAAAAAGCTTTCGGAAACTGAGACAGAGACGCGGGTTGCATACGAAGTTTCGGTAAGTAAACTGGAATGTATTGAGGAATCATGATGGTGATAAAAAAGTGAAGTACCAGAGCAGCATGGAAGATGTGGCATCATGACATAAGACAGGAAAAGGATATCATATATTGAGATAAAAGCTCAAATGTGATATCCTTTTTATTATATAGGGTATCCGAAAGGACTCTGTGAACGTTAAAAGCATTTAAAGGAGGATTTATACAGATGATTAAGATATTAATGCATGGATGCAATGGAAAGATGGGAAGAATGATCACTGAGATCGCAAAGCAGGATCAGGATGTTGAGATTGTGGCAGGTGTGGACAAGTATACAGCAGTTGCCAATGAATATCCGGTTTTTGAGACGATTTCAGAGTGTGATGTGGATGCAGATGCGGTCATTGATTTTTCAAATGCAGGGGCAGTGGATGAACTGCTGGATTATTGTGTTGAGAAGAAACTTCCGGTAGTCCTCTGTACAACAGGACTGTCAGAAGAGCAGCTTGCAAGGGTGAAAGAAGTATCCGAAAAGATCGCAGTGTTAAAGTCAGCGAATATGTCCATGGGAATCAATCTTCTCCTGAAGCTTTTAAAAGATGCAGCAAAAGTACTTGCACCGGCAGGATACGATATGGAGCTTGTTGAGAAGCATCATAATCAGAAGCTGGATGCACCGAGTGGAACAGCTCTCGCACTGGCAGATTCTATGAATGAGGCACTTGGCAATGAATATGAGTATGTTTATGACAGAAGCCAGGTGAGAAAGAAGAGGGATGTAAAGGAAATCGGTATTTCAGCAGTGCGTGCCGGAACGATCGTAGGAGAGCATGAAGTGATCTTTGCAGGGACAGATGAAGTGATCGAATTTAAGCATACAGCTTATTCAAGAAGTGTATTTGCAAAAGGTGCTGTAGAAGCTGCAAAATTTCTCGCAGAGCAGAAGCGTGGTATGTATGATATGGGAGATGTGATCCGTTTTTAATCAGGGATTCAGAGAGTTCTTGTAAAGTTTGCTGAGGGGAAAATAAAAAACAGGCAGGGAGAGCAGGAATGAAAGATTTGGAGACCAGATATTTGGAGCGGCTGTCAGATCTGTATCCAACGATCGCGGCAGCGTCCACAGAGATTATCAATTTGCAGGCCATTTTGAATCTTCCCAAGGGAACAGAGCTCGTGGAAGAGAGCTTTATGATGTGTTGGAAAGTTATGTGAGAAAAGGTTTTTTTGCACTGGACAAAAAGGAGCGTCAGGACGGGCGGGATATCATGTGGTATATCTGGCTCCACCCCGGATTCACCATTGTTTGGAAAGAATAAGATGGCGACGTTTGAACGGTATTTTCTTGCAGAAAAAGAGACGCATGTGGAGAAGAAGAACCCGTATTATGCATTGCTTGAAAATGAAAAGGTGATCGATAAGATCCTGATCGAGTTTGGTCTGGATCCATCGGATGCACATATTGTAAACGGACAGGTGGCAGACTTGGAGAGACTGCTTGCGGCATATCGCAGTGGTGAGATCATAGAAAAGGTGTAGATGGAGAAAAGCATGGAAAAAGAATTAAATATACCGGAAGGGACAGAGGTTACAGAACCGCTGAAGATCTATCTCAATGAGATCGGTCAGATTCCTCTGTTGGATGCAGAAGAAGAAAAAGAGCTGGGACGCAGAAGTGTGGACGGTGATGAAGAGGCAAGACGGAGACTGGAAGAAGGAAATCTCAGGCTGGTTGTATCAATCGCCAAGCATTATACCGGCAGAGGGATCCCACTGATGGATCTGATCCAGGAGGGAAATATCGGCTTGATGCGTGCAGTGGAAAAATACGATTTTACAAAGGAGAACCGCTTTTCAACTTATGCATCCTGGTGGATCAAAGAAGCGATCCAGCGTGCAATCGACCAACAGTCAAGAGAGATCCGTGTACCGGTTCATGTGGCAGAGGCGATGAAGAAAGTTCAGCGTATTTCAAAAGAACTCCAGCAGAGTCTCGGAAGAGAAGCAACACCGGAAGAAATCGCAGAAAAGCTGGGAGATAAGAGTACAGAGGATGTAAAAAATATTTTATCCTATCTTCAGAATCCGGTTTCACTGGAAACTCCGGTAGGAGAAGACGGAGAAAATAACCTGGGAGATATGGTGGAGGATAAAGCTTCTCCGACACCGGAAGAAGCGATGAATCTTCTTGTCCAGAAAGAGGAAGTAAGTGAACTTCTTAATGCATTGAATGACCGGGAAAAGCAGGTGATCCGGCTGCGTTATGGACTTGAGGATGGAAAAACCCATACGCTGGAAGAAATTGGAGAAGAGCTGAAGGTGACAAGAGAACGTGTGCGTCAGATCGAGTCCCGTGCAATGGAAAAGCTTAGAAATAAGGCAGAAAGATAATCGGGGCAGGTCAAAAGGTCTTTCACCCACCTATGAGCAAGCTCATGTGGGCTTAGACCTTTT
>OGYZ01002985.1_pt1 | contig 10784 bp, 7 predicted proteins | sample 1576681 | NCBI WGS metagenome assembly OGYZ01 (sample SAMEA3541480, study PRJEB24748) | human gut metagenome | biome: human gut; feature: human-associated habitat; material: faeces | place: China | collected 2012 | reverse complement strand
GTTTTAGTGAAGAGTGAAGAACGAAGAGTGAAGAATCTGACGGCATTGCAGCGTGAGTTGAAATATCTTGGTTTATGGAAATTTGCTGGGGCTGTGATGTATGTGCTGCATGAAGCTTTGGGGTTACCTGAGGCGAAAATGATTGCACCTATTGATGTGAATGAAGGTCGTTTTTTGTTGGCTGAAATCATGCAAGGAGGCAATTTTGGTCAATATGATACTAGACTTGGAAGCAAGGATAATGAAGGCAAACTTCATCGCTATCTCAGAATGAGTTTGCGCAACTTACGCTTCGTGAAGCATTATCCTACCGAGGCATTGAGCGAACCATTGTTCAGAACTTGGTTTGCCTTATGGAAGAAGATACATGGAATAAAATAACAGATTTACGGGCGAACGGATCCCTCTCCCATTTTTTGAGCTACTTTTCGGTGATGGAGCCTAGTAGCCCGTTTTTATACAAAATGTTTTTTGAGATAATTTATGCCGACATCTAAAACATCTTTAGATTTTAAACTAATTGCAGTTCGAGTACTACCTGGTTGTGTGCAACATATTCGCAGATGTCTGGTTGAGAACCATTTCTTTATGTTCGGGTTGTTGGAAAGTTGCAAATTGAACAAAGTGAACTTTGGTGAGTACATTGAGGATATCCTTACTCGCATTCTTTGTGGCGAGGAGGTTTACTGCCCTTGCTATGCCATCATCGCTTTACTCAAAGATGAAGCAAAACGTGAGAAACGGCAGATAAACTTTGTGGGTGATAAGTCGTGGAAAGTCATTACAGAGAAGTATATAGAGTTTTATAAAACAATTATATAAGCTTATGGCAGATCTTTTTAATTTCGTAGATTCTGATTGTTCACCATCATGTAAAGAACAAAACTTTACCATCCAAGATGAAGATACCTTGGCACAGCATGTAGCTGAATTGTTAATGGGACAATATCGTCATGTTGGTAAGGTGCTAGATGCTTTGGACTCTACCCTGGCTGTTCAGTTTCATGAAAACCAAAAGAAGTCAATTATTTCCATCTTGCGGTTGGAAGAAGGCATGACGGTAGATAAAAGAGATGGTTGGATCTTCCAAATGATTTCTTGGATTATAGTATATCTCAATCATCATGGCGAGAACTTCCGCCAACAAGCTCCTCATCATCATCCTGCTCAGCAAGGCATTGATGGATTTGCTGTTGTCGTGAAGGATGGACATCTGAAAAAGATTCTTATTACCGAGGATAAGTGTACGACAAGTCCCCGTGGAAAAATCACCCAGCAAGTTTTTCCTGAGTTCGATAAGTATGAAAATTTTAAAGATACGACGGCGATTTTTGATTCTGCGACAACTTTACTCGAACAAATATCTGATAAATATGCTGATTTGCAGAATGAGGTGAACGATTCTGCTAATTGGGTTTACCGCATCTGCGTGACTCGTGATGCATCTCATAAGGATTGTGAAAATATAGCTAAGCTTTATAAAGATTACGAGAAGCATGTTAGCGGTGATGTTAAAAGACGTACAGGCAGTTCTACCTATATTGACAATCTGAGGGAGTGGATGCAAGCTTTCTCTGAGAAAATTATAAAGAAAATAGAAGCTCTTTAAGCCTATGTTTGATCCTATTACAGAAAAACTGATAAAAGATATTCCTCAGTTTGATGATATTGATGTTGAGCGATTGCCTCAGTTGCTTTCAAGTGTTTATGCTCATATTGTCAGTGCAAAATCACAGCTTGCCAATGGACAGTTACCTTTTTTGATAGGTGACTTTGAAAAAACAGTTAGAACGCTAAACAAATTGATTTTTGGACTTGAAGCATTGATGATTCAAGACCTGTATCAAAAGCATGTTGAATCGCTTGCTTTTGTGACAGCGACAGCTTATTCCCTGAAGAACATGCTTTTACAGCAACAAGAAGAAAGTGTAGTCTCTATGGATTATATTTCTTCTGATGTTAGTACAGTTTTGCATTACTTGATAGCTGATGCTGTAACAGATGCTGTAGAAGTGGCACGAAAGTTTCATACGGCTGATGATATTCAAGGTAGTTTGCTACGCTATATTCGAATGTTGGCAGAAGGTAAATTAAAAGAAATAGTAGAAAGCGAAACTACAAAAGAAGAATTTCATGGTGATTATCAAGAGTATGCCATCAATCTTCTGATGAATGAATTATGCGAGGGCATCAAGGATGTAGCTCTTCATTTCTTGGGAAATACAACTATAAAACCTACTGAGCGTTTAGAACAAGTTCTTTTATTATCGAGTTTTCAAATAAAAAAGTTTGACCAAATAGATACTTATGTTGGCATCAGAAAAATCGCAAGGCTCCTATTGGGGGTAACAAAGCATTTGGAACGAGCTGCCCTCATTAATATTCCTGTGCCAGAAGGGGTAGATGCAGACCAATGGAAAAGTTTCTTATATAAAAGGTGTATGCAAGGAAGACCTTTTATTTGGAGAAATCACGGATTTGCTATATATAATCGTTTCTTAGATTTGGGAGTATCCTCTATCTTCACATATCCTACAGGTGCAGGAAAATCCACGATTGTACAGTTAAAAATTGCTTCTTCAATTTTGGCTGATAGGCGTGTCATCGTATTGGTTCCTACCCATGCTTTGGAAAGCCAAATGAAACGAGAACTATCTGCTATATTCAAAGAAAACTTTTCTCAACAAATGTTCGCAGGAGGAGAATTCTCTGAATACTTTGAAGAGGAGAATAAGCAAAGTATCGTGGTGATGACTCCAGAAAGATGTCTGACAGTATTGGGAGATGCTTCAGATAAGTTCAATGATGTAGGGTTGGTGGTTTTTGATGAGTTCCATCTGATGGGAGCTCAGGAAAGTGGCAACGATTCAAGGAGTCTGACAGCCATGTTTACTATGTTGGAAATCTTTGAAAAGTTACCTCAGGTGGATTTTGTCTTGCTTTCTGCTATGGTCAAGAATAGCCATGACATAGCGGATTGGCTGGAAAGTGTGACGCATCGGGAGTGCTTGGTGTTTGATGATAAGTGGAAACCAACCCGTCAATTGCAAGGGTGTTTGGTGTATGAACAAACTGAAATCAAGCAGTTACAAAATAAAGCTCGCACTTATCCTCAGCATAAGAGTAAGAAAAAATTAGTGGCTTCTATGCTTGCAACACCTTGGTGCTTGTTTTGTTTAAAAACGGTTTGGGATTCACAAAAAGTAAGGGATTATAGTAAAGTGAAGTTGTTGAATCATCAAATCTCGTTAGGAATAAGCCTTACAACAAGAAAATTAACTCCTAATAGAAATCAAGTGGCTTGCCAGATTGCTTCAGCTTTTGTTCTAAATGGGCTTAGAGTGATGATATTTGTAGATACACCAAGAAGTGCTCAGTCTATCCAAAAGAATGCTAAAGATGCAATACCTTTGGTGGATTTGTCTGCTTTATTTACTCAGAATCAAGCAAAGATTGATCAATTAACATTGGAACTTGGAGATTTTTCTTATTCGTATTTGTTGAATCAAACTTCATGTGCTGTGCATCATGGTTTACTTTTGCCAGAAGAACGTGATCTGATGGAACAAAGTTATCGTCAAGAACATGGTGTGCATTTAATTGCTGCAACTCCAACTTTAGCTCAAGGTGTTAATCTTCCTGCTGATGTTGTTATTATTGCTGGTTATGACAGGTATGATGTCAATACTGGCGGTAGAGAAACTTTGAAAGCGCATGAAATTTTAAATGCCGCTGGTCGTGCCGGTCGTGCTGGATTCAACTCATATGGTGCAGTTATTTTGATTCCAAACCATGTGCTTGCTATACAAGATAACACTATTGGAAAAGAGTGGCAAAAAATCAAAGATGGAGTATTTGCCGGAGGAGATCAATGTTTTGTCATCAAAGATCCTATTGAGCGAATGGTAGGTGAGGTCCTAAATTATGGTAAAGCAGTAAATCGTGATGAAGAAATTTTGTTGTATCGTTTAGGGGATGACGAGAAAAACATCAAGAGAAAACTATCTTATTCTTTTGGCTCATATCTTAGACGAAAAGAGAACAAGGAACCTTTGGAGAATGATTCCGAAGCTTTAGCCAGACTGGTACAGTCAGAAGAGAAAGATAACTTTTTACAGAATGTATCTGTAAAGTATGGTGTTAATATGGATTCGCTTTCATTTATTCAGAAGTGGGTTGATGCACAGACTTTTGACGATTTGATGGGAATGCGTCCTGTAGAATTGGTCGGGGCTTTCTTTGAATTAACCAAAACAAGTGATGGGATTCTTGAATCTCTGATGGCAAATCCAACTGTAGTTGAAGTGATAAAAGGAATACTTCAAATAGAAGAGGAAAGCTCGCTTTACATAGGCGACCTAGATATAGACAAACTGAAAGATTTGACAATTGCGTATATGGAAGGTAAAAACTTTCATGATATATCGGAATTGCTACCTCAATCAACAGGAAACGAGCATTTAAAGAATGTTCGCAGATTTGTATTATCTGTTATCCCATCTGTCTCGTATGCTATAGGTATCTTTAGTAAATTATTAAAGCGAAAGGCTGATAACGAAAATGTACACATTGATGGTGACATTCTTTTCCTTGCGACCATAGTTAAGGAAGGTGTTATAAGTGCAAGTATGCTGAGATATAAAGAAAAACATTTCTTGATGCGAGTTGCTTGTCATGAGGAATTTTTGAGTTTACATTAATCAATCATATAAATTTTAGAAAATGAAATAATCATAAGCTAAAAAATCATGCCAAAGCGAATGTAAATTGGAAATAAAATGCTATCTTTGTTACGTTAAACCAACATTGAGCAATTATGACTAACGTAACATTCCCTCAGTTGACCCAGCGAGGTGTGGTATCGACGTCCACTTGAAGGTGGTGGTGGCAAAAATTGATGGTGTAGGCATTCGTAAGGAGACTCGCACTTTTGACACCTTCACGAGTTATTTGACAGGAGTGCTATTCTTTCTTGTGTCTAATACTCACATAAATATAAATATAGTGTAAAACATATGTTCTACAGTAATGTAGGACGATAATAATTTACGTATGAAAACAATACGTTTACTACAACTTTCAGATATTCATTGGAAGAAGCAACGTGATGCTGCCGATGATTATACTGACATCAGAGACAAAATGTTACAGGATTTGAATTATTACTGTCAAGAAACAGGTAATAGTTTTGATAAAATCCTCATTTGTGGAGACATCGCATTCAGTGGTTCTGCAGATGAGTATAAACGAGCTAATTCATTTATCAGAGACCTGTGTAAAATTGTTGCTTGTAAAAGCGAAGAAGTTTATACCGTTCCTGGCAACCATGACAAGAATGTAAATGAACATCCCAAATGCGTGAGAGAATTCATTCATCAAGCTATATCTAATCGCGGGAATGATTGTGATTGGTTGTGGAATAAGATGATTGACGAAGATTTTTCTTTCATCAAGAAATTGTATACCCCTTTTAAAGAATACAATAACTTCTGTAATGACGAGAGAGACAATGCTGAACCTTTTATGCTTAGAGCTTTAGAAATGGATGTTGATAAACATAATGATGCAGAAATGTTTTGGCATTCTGAATTTGAAGATGACCTTGAAGGCTATCAAGTCAATTTGTATGGCGTGAACTCAGCATTGATTAGTGATTTAAATGATTATGACCCAGCTCCGAATAGAAAAGAAGGCCATCGTCTTTTCCTTCCCCAAATAGCGTATCGTGGTGCAAAATGTAAAGATGGTATCATTAACATACTGATGTGTCATCATCCATTAGATTTCTTGCTGAATAAAGATACAATAGCCAAAGATTTGGATAAAAGGTATGCTTTGCAGCTATATGGACATGTTCATATAGCCAACAGTGACATAAATAACAATGCAGTGCATATATACTCTGGCTCTTTAAATCCTGGAGATGTGAATGATAACACATATAAACCAGTCTATAATATCATAGAACTCTCCATTGAAAAGCATGATAATGAAAACGATGTATTGAAAGTGGATTTGAGGGTTCAGAAGTATGATGGGGAACAGTTTGTGAAGGATGAAGAACAATCCAAACCATTCAAGGTTACATTGAAAAAACATGACGGTTGGAAAGATTGTAATAAAACTGCGGAAGCCATGGAACAGAAACTTCCAGACGGATTGTCCAAACGTGATGTTAGACACATGTTTAAACAATGTCCAAATTCAAAAGAGATAATAAAAAGAATGTACCCACAGATTGATTGTACAGGCTCTGCCTATATGAGAAATCAGGTGTTCTTGGAAAAAATTAGGAAAGACAACAGGTGGGTTGAACTTTATAACATGATAAAGTGATGAATAATGTACTAAACAAAATTCTCATGCAATGTGGTCTTATTGTACCACTTGAAGAGACTGAAACAGACGTATTGGCAAAAGCCTGTTCCGAATACATTGGTAATGAGTCGTTCTCTTTCGGTGATTTTGAGGAATTGGCTGATTGCTATGTGACAAATCGGGAATGTAAAGAGTTGAACGATTTCGTGACAGAATACATTTCAAACAATGGCTTGGGAAACTATAATTTTCCCAAACGTATAAAATGCGCACTTGTTTTCTATTGCATCTATTTGGCTATAGAAGAATGCGAAGATGACAAGGAAGCTGCATTGCGATCATTATCGTTGCAAAACGTTATGATTCAAGTGCATGGAAATTGGGAGAAATTAAATTATCAAGATGTACTCTATAAGCTATATTTTAAATATAATCAATATGCAGAGGGAGAAGTAATCGGTGAAAAGAAATATCCAAGAGAATTTGTTCAATCAATGTTTATTGATAGTTTTCGACAAGGTGAGACTATCTCCGAGGATATGTCTGATAAAATACAGTCTTTGGCATTGATGGCCTGGGATGCAGAAATGTCGCAATTCATAAAAGGATTAAAGGAAACAAATGATTTCTTGAAAATTCAATTGATATTGGAACATTATTTTATCAATAAGCCGCAGATACCTCAAAAAGAAGATTTTATAGAGTTAATGCAACGTATTTTTCCACGTGGCGGAAATGGGCAAAGGCAAAAGATAGAGAAAATTCTTAAAAACTTGGCGGAAACGGACGTATGCCTTGTAGATGAAATCAAATCAGATTCATCTTTGCTATTGCATGAAATTGAAAATGCAAGGGATAATGAATATGGTGATCATCTGAAAGACTTCGAACTGAGTCCAAAAGAGTTCTTTGTTTATCTCTATCATGAACTGCTATTAGAAGATTTGTTAAAAGATTAAAGTAATGGAAGACAAAAAAGATATTTTAGAAAGTTTGGCTGGCGTTACACGACCAAAACAAACTGATGACATCATAGATAATGCTGTTACGCAATCTGCGCAGTATTATTGTGATGCGTTGACAGATGAAAAAATAAATGATGTTTTGGGAGATTGTGATACGCATCTTATAACATTGGTTGGCTTTTCCGAAGTCGGGAAATCAACATTTGTGGCTTCTTTGTATCATAAAGTTATGTCTACAGGAGAAATTGATGGATACAAGTTTATTGATTCTGATACTTATATAGGATTTGAACGCAGGGCGTATATTCGGAATGAAGATTTGAAAACTTCTAAGCGAAATTCCAGAACAACCACTTTGGAAGGTCAGTTTTTGACATTGACACTGACAAAGGATGAAAAAATAAAGAAATTGATTATTTCAGACCGCGCTGGAGAAATGTATAAAAATAACTATAAGAATAACTTGTCTGATGTTCAGAAAGACAAAGGACTTATTAATTCTCACCACATAGTTTTCTTTGTGGATTCTTCATCAATTAATAATGAAGATGATTACGACGATTTTTGTGATGAATTTCAGTTGTTACTTGGACGCATGGCATCTGCTGGTGTTTTTGCAATTTCAAAAGTGTATGATATAATTTATAACAAGATCGAATTGAATTCAACTGATGAAGAAAAAACATTGTACACAAAGCAAAGTCAAGAATTGGAGAATATGCTGAAGAATGATTATGGTATCAATCTCTCGAATAGGTTTGAAATTACAGCAAACAACATGCAAGACAAAGAGTTGAATCATGTCTTTGACTATTTTGTAAACACCTTGAATGGTCAAATTATATGTCAACAAGCAGAAACGAATTGGGTACAAACATTGTTGAACGAATAAAAAAGAATGTATGAGTGTTACTAAATGTATGATAGCAGGATTGCCTGGTTCGGGCAAGTCTACATATATAGGTGCTTTATGGTATTGTCTGATGCATCCAGAAAAAGTCGGTAATATAAAATTAGTTGCTGATAAGATGAATCTTGCAGATGATCTTACAGTGCTAAACAGATTGAGTGAAGCTTATAAGAATATGAAGCTTATAGACCGCAATTATTCTAATCAAAATGAGACCGTTCTGATAAATCTTAAAGAAGCAGGTTCTGATAAAAAAATACAAGTGGAAATACCTGATTTCCTTGGAGAAAACTTTCGCGATTTTATTGTTTTTAAAGAATCAGAACTTGTTTCTAAATGGTTGAAGAATACAGATACCTTAGTATATTTTATGAACGAAGTCATTCCGCCAGAATTCGAAGATGACCATGGTCCAGAAGATGACGAAGAACCATTGCCTGCTAAAGATATTGCTCCATTTACCATTACAGATATTTCCGCTGTAGCAATGAATATCATGGTATTGAAATCTCTGTTGAGCAAAAAGAAATTCAGAAAAGTCGTAATTGTACTTTCTTGGTGGGATGAAAATACTGCAAATGGAACAATACCAAAAAATCCAAAGGATTATCTTAGAGATGAATCGCCAGCATTATATAATTTCATAGAATACTATATTCCAAATGCTGATATTATTGGCTTGAGTTCACAAGGTTTGGAGTATCCAAAAGAAAATGAAGAAAGCTACGAAGCAACAAAAAGGGAAATAAAAGCGAAAACAAGAGAAGGTAAAAGATCTTTTGTTGAGGTTGGAGATGATATTATACACGATTTGTCTTTACCATTATATTTACTTATAAAGGAATGATAATAGAACAGACTTTACACGGCTATAACAAAGGACATGGATTGTTGGCGAGTTCATTTCCGGTAAAACCTAATGATGATTCTTCTTTGATGTCAGTCCTAAGTGATTGGACTGGCTATAGAAATGAGTTAGGAGAAGACTCGTATATGACATTCTATCCTCTGTCTAATGGCGAAAAGTATGCGTTTGCTAAAACTTGGTATGCCGAGGAAATGGAACGTCCTGGATGTGTCTGGACGCATACACTTATTGTTGATTTAAAAAAGTTGGATAGGAATTTTGACTTTAGAACTCTGGAAAATTATTTCAGACGACCTCTAAAAGACAAATATGACTTCTATTACCAAAAAATAGAAATAGACACATTTGAGAATGGAAACTCAAATGCTGTATTTGAGCAATTCGATGATACTTCTTTGATGGTTCTCTATTTATTGTTGCTTGGTAACAATAAAAATCTATTTATATACATGGATAAAGACCACGGGGTATACGATGTGTTGTGCTTTTATCTACTGCAATATATGCCTTTGGATATGCTGAAAAACATTGGACTGAGCACAGGTTCTGTTTCTAAGAGAAAAATTGGAGACATAGACTTTTCCATACAATTCACAGACAATACTGCCAATATATCTTTGTCTAATGCTCCATGGAACGGAAAATTTGATAAGACGAACTTTTATATTGGATTGCAATATATCTTTGAACAATCAAAAACATTAAATGACCCATTTCCTAGTTTGATAAGGCTTTTTCGTGAGGATATACGTGAAGATAAAGATAAGCTCATGGCTTTTGCTGTATTAATGAAAAAACTTGATACAGCTTTGACGGAGAATGTTGGGGCAGAACAATATGCGGAGGTTCTTCATTTGTTAGAAGAATCATTTCCAACTATATACGATGGAGTTCGATTGAAGTGTAATTTCTTGTCAAAGAAAATTTCCAGTTTATATGGAACAGAAAAAGATTATCTTTATCAAATTGCATCATTGAAAAATGATTCTTTTTTATACCCAGAAGAAACACAGTTTGAAAGTCGTTTAATGGAGTTGGATAAAGAGGACCATGCAGGTTACATAGATTTAATCACCAAGATTGCAGCATTGCCTCACCCTAATGAAACCGCTTGTAAAGCTTTGCACTATGCCATTAATAATATGGAAGAACAAGAATTATATAATCTCATTGACAAAGAATGGGAAAAATTATTGCCATTTATTAGCTCTAACGATAGATTCTTTGAATCAGGTTGGTGGCTTAAAGTTTCTAATGATAAATTTAATACCATATTTTTACTGTTCAGCCAAAAACTATTTGATAAATTCATATATTGGGATGGATTGCTGAATAAGGCTATTGATGCAGAAACTCTTGTTGGTGAGGATGTCTCAAAAAAAATCATAGAGAAGGCAAAAAATGCCGTTAGGATTATCTTTGAAGCTGCAAATAGTGATAGCCACCATTTTGTATCGTCTTCTTTATTGCAGGCTTGTTTGTTAAAAAAGCAAGATATATTCATATGGATGAACTCGCAAGAAATCATTAATGAACGAGTTGAGCGATTCTTGTTATATAATATAGAGCCAAATGATTATGATTTGAAAAGTAATTCTTCATCAGTATGGAAAGCTTTTTTGAATCAAGACAATGAAAATAAGAACATTGATTTCTATATATACCTATATATTCTTGCACACAATTGGCATGATGTTATAGCGATAGAAATGCTTAAGCATAG
>OGYZ01002984.1_pt1 | contig 10786 bp, 8 predicted proteins | sample 1576681 | NCBI WGS metagenome assembly OGYZ01 (sample SAMEA3541480, study PRJEB24748) | human gut metagenome | biome: human gut; feature: human-associated habitat; material: faeces | place: China | collected 2012 | reverse complement strand
CGGGAGCACTTCGTGCTCCCGTTCTTTTTTCCGCTTTGTTTACTGTTCCAGCGCCTTCCAGTCGCGCGTTTCGCGCAGCTCGGTCCACTTTTCATACTGGGAGTTCGTCTTGAACTCGTAGTAGTGGCTGTTGGTCGCTTCCTGAACGGCGAGGTAATACCAGGCCTTCGGGTTCGCGTTGTCCGTCCAGACCGTCATGTTCGGGAGGAGATCGTCCTCGGTCTCGGGCTGGCGGTTCAGCACGCGGTTGACGAGCGTCATGGTCTCGGCACGGGTGATGTCGCGCTGGGGACCAAACGTGCCGTCAGGATAGCCGGTGATCCAGCCGTTGTTGTAGGCGATGCTGATCTCATCCTTGGCCCAGTGGGTTGCGATGTCACTGAACTTCGCAGCGGTCTTGTCGCCGTCGTTATCAAAGCGGGCGGCGATGGCGGCGAACTCAGCGCGGGTGATGGCGGCGTTCGGGCGGAACGTGCCGTCGGGATAACCCGTGATGATGCCCATGGAGCTGAGGGTCGAGACCGCGGTGTTGTACCAGGAGGTGGCGGCCACGTCGGAGTAGCGGTTGGTCTTGGTCAGGTTCTCGTCGCGGACGTCGTCGGTCAGCAGACGGAAGAAGATGGTCGCGACCTCGGCGCGGGTGATGTTGTTCTGCGGGCGGACCTCGCCGTTGCCGTAGCCGACAATATAGGCGAAGTGATCGGTCGTGTTCAGACCGAGCGCATCATCATCGGGGATCACGACGGTGGGCGGCGTGTAGGGGCGCGGGGTGTAGTTGCGCGTCCACTTGGCGTAGAGGGTGATGTTCCCGGTCACGGGAGTAGCAAAGTCGTACTTGTTGGTGAGCTTCTCCTCGGTGTACCAGCCAGCGAAGGTGTAGCCGCTCTTGGTGGGATCGGCGGGCTTGTTAGCCGTTTCGTTGTACTTAACGGCCTGAGAAGGAACCGTGCTGCCGCCGTTGGACTCGTAGGTGACGGTGTAATCTTTGGCAGTGAAGGTAACATCGACCGTGACATCGCTATCGGGCATGCTGCCGGAGACAGTAAGCTTGTCAGCGGTGTAGCCGGTGATCAGGGGACTGGCAACGCTGTAGGAGCTGCCATACGTGAGGGACTCGGTGTGAGTCGGCTTAGCCTCAGTACCATCGGCGTATTTGTAGTTGATGGTCAGATTGTACTTCTGCAATGTGGCTTTACCGGCGGAGATGGGGAAGTCGATGGTGACATCCTCGTCATTGCTACCCTTGACCGTCAGGGTCGTGGGACCGTTGAGGGGTAGTAGCCATCGTACTGCTCGGCATCGACTGCCGTGGGGTCAATCTTGACGGTGTAGGTCTTGGTGTAGGTGTAAGTGGTAACGCCGCCCTCGCCCGGCTCGCCGGTAGCACCGGCCAAATTCCGGTTTCCTTCGAAATCACCGCTGATGCAGGTCACGCCGTCAGGCAGCGAGTCGTGGACCGTGCCGCTGGAAAGACCGGAGGCGATGCTTGAGAAGATCGCGTCGAAAGCGTCCGTCAACCCGGAGAAGTCATTAGCAGAGTAGGTCTTGTTGAGGGCGATATAGGTGTTCAGATATTCGAAGAGACTGATATATGCACCTGTGTTAGGATTCTTCACTTCCTCGTTGGCAGCACCAAAGCAGATGGAGTAGAGCGTAGTTCCACTATTGCAAATAGATGCAGCTGTATTCGCGGCTGCCTCGAAGACCTCCTTAGTACATGAGTTGCCGAAACCTCCAACGGTGGGGTTGCCAAAAATATCCTTCGTCATATAGTACGTCGGCTCACCGTCGGTCAGAGCGATAATGTTCTTGGAGTCAATCTCCTGAACATTAGATTTTGCAAATAACAGGTTTGCGTTTTGCAGACCGTCATCCAGATTGGTGCCGCCGTCGGGTTTCAGGTCGTTGATGGCGGTCAGAATAGCGGTATAACCCGCCTCAGTGGAAACATCCTGCCAGCCCGCGACTGCTACTGTTGCGTTTGTATTGAAATCGACCAGCGCAACATAGCGGCCGGTGCCGCCGACTTTATGGCTATCAAGGAAATTGATGGCCGCAGCCTTGGCATCCTTCAAGCGGGAGGGGGCAATTAGGGTTGTGAGTATGCCACCATTTTTGGCAACCCTCGCCCATCGAGCCGGAGGTATCGATGACGAGCACCGCTGCGGCCTGCGCGTAGCTGGTATGAGTCGTGGTGGTCGTGTGCATCTGCACTTCCAGCTTGACCCTGTACTCGTTGGGGTTGCCGGTAGGCACAGCGGTCTTGCTGACGGAATCAACGCCCTCGGGCAGAGAAGGCGCGTTGGCGTTTGGGCCTGAGGCCCAGTTGTTGCCTTCGTAATGGCCGTAGATTACGCTATCTCCGCCGACCTCGTCGGCCAGCACGTTCAGCGGCAGCATCGACAGGGCCATGATGAGCACCAGGACCCACGAAAGCAGCCGTTTTCCTGTTTTCTTCCCATACATAAAAAAATCCTCCTTCTTCTGCCTGTACGGCGCGAAGAAGGGGGAGACGATCTGCATTTGGCAACCGGCTGCCGTGCGGCGCGAGCGCCGTTTAGATCCGTGGCTTTGCGACACAGGCTTTCGCCTGCTGTGCCTTTTTCTGTACAGTTGCTCTTCTGCGAGCCGCACAGATATTTGCGTTTGCCAATATTTTATGTTCGCAGTATACCAGATTTGCCCAAAACGCAAGGCGATTTTCAAAAAATATATAAGATATTAACAGAACTAATACCGCGCAGAAAAGACGGCGGCAGAGAATATCTGCCGCCGTCTTTCGACGAATTGTGAGGGTTTACGCCACCGCTGACACGGCGATCGTGTCGCTCTGCTGGGAGTAGGTCAGGGGGGAGACGCAGCCGGCGAAGGAGGTCTCGTTGATGACGCGCTTGGTGACGGCATAGGTCATGTCGATCTGGTACCAGTTGCCGCTGACGTTGACCTTGTTCCAGGCGTGGTAGCTGCTGCCGGCGCAGCCCTTGGTGAGGGTGCAGGGGATGTCCTGGCTGCGGCACATGGCGGCGAAGAGGGACGCGAGGTCGTAGCAGATGCCCTTGTCGCTGTTCAGGGTGGCAGCGGTGTCGGGGATGTACTTGCTGACCTTGCCGGAGGTGATGTCGTTAGCGAGCTTGGTGTCGTAGGTGTAGTGACCGGCGATGTAGTTGTAGATCGCGGTGACCTTGTCCATGTCGGTCTTGGCGTCCTTGCAGAGCTCAGCGGCCTTCTTGCACACATCGTCGCCGGAGGTGAACTGCACGTCGGTCGTGGCGATGAGGTAAGGGGCGTAGGCGTTCACAACCGTGAACATGGACATGACAAGAAGCACTGCGAGCATAGCGCAGGCATGACGAAACAGCCGTTTCATACGGCGATCTCCTTTCGGTAACTGGCTGCCAGCCCTGTTCCCAGGGGTAAGGCCCTATAGCTTTGCGTCGCCGGTTTTCACCGGGTTTGCTATTATCGTTTGAGATGCGGTCGAAGCGGCTGCACCTACTCTTTTTTACAGCTCACACTATATACGCGTTCTTAACGTTTGCCAACAGAGAATTTGACCTTTTTTCGACAAAAAAGCAGACAAAAAGGAGCGCGGAAACCGCGCTCCTTTTGATGTTTTTGCAATTTTCGGGCAAAATCACACGCTGAGCCAGTCGTCGAGGATAAGACCCTCGTTGTGCTTGGTGAGAAAGCCCACGCTCCACTCGCCGCCGAAGGCGATGAGCTTGCGGCCCTTGAAGTCCTCGAGCACGCGGGAGCCCGAGCAGAGCATCAGGTCCTTCACGTCGCACGGGCACTCGCGGATCAGGCGCAGGTGCTCGTAGGGAAGGCCGCTCATGCGCAGGTCGACGCCGTACTCGTTTTTCATGCGGTATTCGAACACGTCGAACTGCAGCGTGCCGACCACGCCGACGACCACGTCCTCAAAGCCGCTGTCGGGGATTTTGAAGATCTGGATGGCGCCCTCCTGCGCGATCTGCTCCACGCCCTTGACGAACTGCTTGCGCTTCATCGTGTCCTTGGGTGAGACGAGCATGAAGTGCTCGGGCTCGAACGTCGGGATGCCGGAGAAGCGGAACTTTTTGCCGGGCATCGTGATCGTATCGCCGATCGAGAAGATACCGGGATCAAACACGCCGATGATGTCGCCCGCGTAGGCCTCGTCGACGATCTCGCGCTCGGCGGCCATCATCGTTTGCGGCTGGGAAAGGCGCATCTTGCGCCCCGACTGGACGTGGAAATACTCCGTGTCGCGCTCAAACCTGCCCGAGCAGATGCGCATGAACGCCAGACGATCGCGGTGGGCCTTGTTCATGTTGGCCTGAATTTTGAAAACAAAGGCGGAGAACTCGGGGGAGTAGACGTCCACCTCGCCCGCGTCGCTTACGCGCGGCAGCGGCGGCGTGGTCATCTCTAAAAACGCGTTCAAAAACGGCTCGACGCCGAAGTTCGTGAGCGCGCTGCCGAAGAACACGGGGGAGAGCTTGCCGCAGCGCACGGCGTCCAGGTCAAAGTCGCGGCCCGCGCCGAGCAGCTCGACCCCGTCGGCGAGCGTGTCGCGGCGGGTCTGACCGATCAGGTCGACAAGCGCGGGATCGTCGAGCTCGATTTCCGTGATGCCCGCCTTTTTGGCGTGACCCGCATCGGTGAAGTGCAGGATGCAGCGCTTATCGCGGTCGTACACGCCGGCAAACTCCTTGCCGCAGCCGATCGGCCAGTTGACGGGATAGGTGTCGATGCCGAGCTCGCGCTCGACCTCCTCGCAGAGCTCGAGCGGGTCGCGCGTCTCGCGGTCCATCTTATTGATAAAGGTAAAGATGGGGATGTTGCGCAGAGCACAGACCTTGAAGAGCTTGCGCGTCTGCGGCTCGACGCCCTTTGCGCCGTCAATGACCATGACGGCGCTGTCCGCGGCCATCAGTGTGCGGTACGTGTCCTCGGAGAAGTCCTGATGTCCCGGCGTGTCGAGGATGTTGATGCAGTAGCCGCCGTGCTGGAACTGCATGACTGACGACGTGACGGAAATGCCGCGCTGCTTTTCGATTTCCATCCAGTCGGACTTCGCCGCGCGCTCGCGCTTGCCCTTGACCTCGCCCGCCTGGGCGATCGCCCCGCCGTAAAGCAGGAACTTTTCCGTCAGCGTGGTTTTACCGGCGTCCGGATGCGAGATGATCGCAAACGTCCGGCGGCGGGAGATCTCTTCCTGTAAAGTGGCCATGACTGCCTCCTGAAAAATACGATTTACCGGGCAAGTGTATCACAGCCCCCCGCATTTTGCAACAGAATCCTAAAATCTATGCTTGACAAAGCGAAAAATGTCTGGTATAGTACATCTTGTTCCGCGGGCGTAGCTCATCTGGTAGAGCGCCACCTTGCCAAGGTGGAGGTAGCGAGTTCGAGCCTCGTCGCCCGCTCCAAAAAATAAAGGCATGACGTAAGTCGTGCCTTTATTTTTTGACTCCAGCGGGCAGAGGGTCGAACAGGGCGCGAGCGAAGCGAGAAAACGCCCCAGTGGGGCGCTTGGTGCCCGCTGTGCGTGTCGCGGTGTGATAACACCGCGAGCGAGCCTCGTCGCCCGCTCCAAAAAAGAGGTCACAACGTAAGTTGTGACCTCTTTTTGGATTCCGGCAGGAAATTAAAATGCTCGGGCGAAGTAAATTCGCCCTCCGCCAAGGTTTTGCTGCGCAAAACGCTTGTACGGCGCAAAAGCGTTGTTTTTTGCTTCGGTAGGCCAAATAGATACGGGACATCCGAACTGGGTGTCCTGTTTTTTATAAGAACGTTCCCTGTCAATGATTGAAAACAGGTTTTTAATTTGCTATGATACCTTCATACTTTCCATAGGGGGATAATTTGTGAAAAATAGATTTGCTATATGCGGCACAATAGTTTTGCTGCTGCTTTTGTCAGCTTGCGGCGCACCGCAGACGTTGGACTTTTCCTACGCTCCGGAAGGAGAAGAACTTTCTTCTTTGATGGTGGAGACTTCACAAACTCACCGCGCAGAACTGGAGCACGTTCCCTCTGCGGCTGATTTTGCCGATGCGATTTCGGATGACCCCGCCTCGGCAGGGCTGCTGAGCGAGAGCGAGGTGGAGAGCCTTTTACGAGGTCATGCCGCGATGGAGACGGTGTCGAAGGAACAGGCGCAGTCTGATGTTTCCCTGCTGTTCCGCACGCTGCAAAGCGCTTACGGCGCTTACGAATACTTTGGGCAGGAAAAGTTTGACGCAGCGGAGGACGCTGTGACACAATGGCTTTCCTCACAGGATGATGAGATCAAAGTTTCTGCGCTGGGAGAAAAACTGCAGGAATCTCTCGCATTCATGCTTGCGCACGACGCGCATGCCATGATTTATGAACCGGCGGCGGAAGAGATCGAGGCGCAGGTGCGATATGAATACTTCTTTGCCGACGGCTTCTATTTTTCAAAGGATGTCAACGGCAGCTATTATATGGTGAATGACGGGGAGAGGTGGACATTGAGTAGCTTCTCCGATGAACATGTCAGCGTGCAGCCGACGCTTCTGCAAGACGGACGCATTGTTTATCAGCCGACGCTTTTTGCGCTGCGGAAGGACGCCGTGCAGAGCAGTGTCACACTGAAAAATTCTTCTGGAAAAGCGAAAATCTATCGCCTTGACTGGACGGAGAGTCAGCCGCTTGATGTTGACCTCGGCACGCTGGATTACCGCCTGATACAGGAAGACGGTCTTACCTATGTTTCCCTCCGCAGCTTTGTTTCCGGCACATATGATAATATGCTTGCACGCTATGCTCGGGAAGGGGCAAAAGCACGCGGGAGCAAAGCGGTGATCTATGACCTGCGCGGCAATGTTGGCGGCTCGGACAGTTGGCCGAGAAAGTGGATACAGAGTTTCCTCGGAACGCAGAACAGTATTGAGACCTCCATGCTGTATGCGCAGAAAAACAGCGCCCTTTTTGCTGCGGAAAACAGCGAGAGTCTGCTGCCGGAAGATGAGGGAACTTGCTTTGCCCGTGAAGTCCACGGGACCTGGTATGAAAATGATATTCCGATCATCGTGTTGGTTGACGATCATTGCGGCTCGTCCGGCGAGGGCGCGGTACAGCTTTTGAAAACGCTTGACAATGTGCTCATTGTCGGCAGCAACACGGCGGGATACCAGCTCTGCGGAAATATCAGCACCTTTACATTGCCATATACCGGCATCGGTGTGCGCTTTGGGTCAACGCTTTTCCTCTATGGGGACGGAGAAAATGTCGATCACAGGGGCTATGCTCCGGATGTCTGGTGTGATCCGCAGAATGCGCTTGCTTCAGTGCTGGCACTGCTGAAAGAACAGGGGGTCGTCAGTGCAGATGCTTGCGAAACCGTGAGAGAAAAAATAGTGAAATGATGAATTTTTCGCTCATACAGGCAGAGCGGCAGCGGGTAATAGAAGCAACTCAAATCGTATAGCACCCACACTTGGCAGGCATTCGATTCCGCAGGCTGCGCAGATCTTCAAACTGCAAACTGCCAATGTCGGGGGTCGAGGGGAACTCCCCTCGCGTTCGCTTGGGGGGTACAAGGGGGCATCCTCTCACGCGAGAGAATGCCCCCCTCTTCTGCGCGGCCACAGGGGGAGAACCTCAGCGTCCCCCTTGCGCAGCAAGCCCCTTTCATGCTATGATATTTTCACAGAAAAAGAGAAAGTGAGGAGATCATCATGACTCTCGATGAAGCGATCAAGTCCCTGATGGCTTTGCAGGCCAAGCTCGCGGCCTACGGCCACGCGATGGGCCTGCTCTTTTACGACGGCGCGACCACCGCGCCCAAGGGCACGGCGGCGAACCGCGGCCAGACCATGAGTATTTTGAGCGAGGAGCACTACAAGCTTACGACTGGCGGGGAGACCGTCGCGCTGCTCGAATTCCTCGACGCGCGCAAATCTGAGCTCGATGAAAAGCAGCAGCGCATGGTATTTTTGCTCATCAAGGACATCCGCAGCATGCAGAAGATCCCGATGGACGAGTACGTCGCCTACCAGCAGCTGCTTGTCGAGGCCGACGACGTCTGGCACCGCGCGAAGGAGACGAGCGACTTTGCTCTCTTCGAGCCGGTGCTTGAAAAGATCTTCGAGACGAACATCCGCTTTGCACACTACTGCGCACCGGAAAAGGACCCCTACGACTACTGGCTCAGCGAGTATGAGGATGGGCTGACGATGGCGCAGTGCGACGAATTCTTCGCCACGCTGCGCGAGCACATCGTGCCGCTCCTGAAAAAAATCAAAGAAAAGCCGCAGGTCGACGATGCGATGCTGCACGGCCATTTTCCCGAGGAGAAGCAGGCGCAGCTTTCCGACTACCTGATGCGCACGATGGGCCTCGATTTGGACCATGTCGGCCTGTCCACGACCGAGCATCCGTTTACGACGTCGCTCGGTTCGCACTTTGACGAGCGCATCACGACGCACTATTTGGAGGAGAATTTTGCCTCATCGATGTTCTCCGTTATCCACGAGGGCGGCCACGCGCTCTATGACACCGGCAGCGCGGATGATCTCGCCTATACGGTGCTCGACGGCGGTGTCTCCATGGGCATCCACGAGAGCCAGAGCCGTTTCTATGAAAATCTGCTCGGCCGCTCGCGCGCCTTCACGGGCTTCGTGTTCCCGAAGCTCTGCGAGTTGTTCCCCGAGCTGAGCGGCCACACGGCGGAGGAATTCTACCGCGCCATCAATAAGGCGGAGCCGTCCCTCATCCGCACCGAGGCCGACGAGGTCACCTACAGCCTGCACGTCATGGTGCGCTACGAGCTCGAAAAGCGCGTGATGCACGGCGAGCTCAAGGTGCACGACCTGCCGGATGAATGGAACCGCCTTTACAAGGAATACCTCGACGTCGACGTGCCGGACGACAAGCACGGCGTGCTACAGGACAGCCATTGGTCGGGCGGCAGCATCGGCTACTTCCCGTCCTACGCGCTCGGCAGCGCCTACGGCGCACAGCTGCTTCGCAAGATGAAAGAGACGGTCGATGTGGACGAGTGCCTCAAGACCGGCAATTTTGCGCCCATCAATGCGTGGAACCGCGAGCACATCTGGCAGTACGGCTGCCTCAAAAAGCCCGGCGCGCTCTTGGAGCAGGCGCTTGGCGAAAAGTTCGACCCGACGGTCTACACGCAGTACCTTGAGGAAAAGTACGGCGAAATTTACGGTTTGTAAGAGCGGAATAGCATCAAAAAGGCGGTATCCGACCGGATATCGCCTTTTTGTGCGTGAAACGTGGAAAGTCCATTGCATTGTAACCGCATTTCCGATACAATGGGCGGAGAGAAGCGGGTAACGAGCGGAGGAGAGACCGCACGCCCGCAATGAGAGATGGGAGAGCAAAAATGAATACTGCGCTGTATGAGACCTACGTTCAGATTTTGCATGAGGAGCTTGTACCCGCGATGGGCTGCACTGAGCCCATCGCCGTCGCCTACGCGGGTGCGCTTGCGCGCCAAACGCTCGGGACACTTCCCGAGCGCATCGAGCTGACCGTGAGCGGCAATATCATCAAAAACGTCAAGAGCGTCATCGTGCCGCACACCGGCGGGCGAAAGGGCCTTCCCGTCGCGGTCGCGGCGGGTGTACGCGTCGGCGACGCCGACGCGCAGTTAGAGGTGCTGGCGAATGTGACGGAGGACCAGCTGCCGCTGCTGGACGAGTACCTTTCCGCGGCGGAGATCACGGTGAGCAAATCGCCGCTGCGCTGCCCATTCTACATTCAGGTGCGTGTTTTCGCAGGCGGGGACACGGCCTTCGTCCAGATCGTCGGCAGCCACACAAACGTCGTGCGCATCGAGAAAAACGGCGAAGTGCTGCTCAACAAGCCCTTTTCCGAGGAGGCGGCCCAGCCGCCCGAGAGCCGCAGGAGCCTGACGGTCGAGGACATCATCGTCTTTGCCGACGAAGTCGACTTAGACGATGTCCGCGCGCCCATCGCGCGCCAGATCGAATATAACACGGCCATCGCTGAGGCAGGATTGACAGGGCAGTACGGCGCGGCCATCGGAAAAATCTTGCTCGATTCCTATGGCGACAGCGTGCAGAACCGCGCCAAGGCCTGGGCTGCCGCGGGCTCGGACGCGCGCATGAACGGCTGCGAAAAGCCTGTCGTCATCAACTCTGGCAGCGGCAATCAGGGCATGACGGCTTCGTTGCCCGTCATTGTCTACGCGCGCGAGCTGAAAGCGAGCGAGGAGCAGCTCTACCGCGCGCTCGTCGTGTCGAATCTTGTCACCATCCATCTGAAAACGGGCATCGGCAGCCTTTCCGCCTACTGCGGTGCGACCAGCGCGGGCGCAGGGGCCGGGGCCGGTATCTGCTATCTGTACGGCGGGCGCTATGATGAGATCGCCCACACGGTCGTCAACGCGCTCGCCATCAACTCCGGCATGCTCTGTGACGGGGCGAAGGCGAGCTGCGCGGCGAAGATCGCCTCGGCGGTCGAGGCGGGGCTGCTCGGCATGCAGATGTACCGGCACGACAGCCAGTTCTACGGCGGCGACGGCATCGTCGTCAAGGGCGTGGAGAACACCATCCGCGCCGTCAGCAGCATCGCGCGCGACGGCATGCGCGAGACCGACAACGAGATCATCCGCCTGATGATCGGGGAGGAAACTGTCAAATGAAGATACTTGTCACAGGCTTCACGCCGTTCGGCGGGGAGCAGATCAACCCCTCGTGGGAGGCGATACGCCGGCTTCCCAACCGCATCGGGGGAGCAGAGCTCATCAAGCATGAAATTCCGACGGAGTTTGACGCCTCCGGTGCTG
>OGYZ01002966.1_pt1 | contig 10860 bp, 4 predicted proteins | sample 1576681 | NCBI WGS metagenome assembly OGYZ01 (sample SAMEA3541480, study PRJEB24748) | human gut metagenome | biome: human gut; feature: human-associated habitat; material: faeces | place: China | collected 2012 | reverse complement strand
CGACGAGCGCGACCGCCTGCATGTATGGGAGAAGTATGTGAAGAACGAACTGCCCGATGCGCAGCGGTGACAACAAAAGTGGTGGGCAATTACATAAAGAATTACCGGTATAGATGCGTCTGGCGAAAAGCCAGGCGCATCAACCGTTTCCGTTCGTAAGGATATATTTTCTTATGAGAGATTGGCCGCAACCTCTGCTATGGAGGCTGCGGCCTTTTCCATTTCTAAGGCGCGAAAACCTCTGTTTTTTCCTCTCAGAGCGCCGCTTGAAAGGCGGCGTGGGTGTTTTCCCATGGGGAGCGTCCGGGAGGCAGGACGGAGACTTTCTGCGTCAAAATCAACACTTTTCAAAACCAGAGGAAGGAGGCGCCGGACATGGCAGTTTTCCGCATCGAAAAGACCGGAGATTACACGGTCATGTCCAACTACCACCTGCGGGACAGCGGCGGGCCCCGGGAGCTGGAGGCACACGGCTATCTCGTCCGGGTGCGCGTTCGCAACGAGAACGGGCAGCTTGGCGCCATCGAGTACACCATTTTGGAGCTGCCGAAGGAGCCGGCACAGAAACCTGTGCCTGTACGGGAAAATCCAATACAGGTGAAGCCAATGTTGGATGTCTCATGAAATGCTGACATGTACAGCAGTTTGCTGTGCAGCGTGTCTCATCCTTTGGGATGATTTACATTTCGAAACAGACTCGTATAATATAATTTGAGACAGGCTGCGAAAGGCTTATGGCAATCTCGCTCTGTATCAAAGGGAGGGAAGAAATGACCGAAAAAATCATTATAAAGCCCTCCGTTCAGAAACGGTTTGACAGCTTCATGGTGCATGGCAGAGTCCTTTTTTTCAGCGCGCCCTGCGGCTTTGGAAAGACCGTACTGGCGGACGCGCTGCTGCGCGGGCGGAACGTGCTGCGGCAAAGTGCGGCGGATCCAGACTGCGCGATCCCGCCATCAGCGCAGGATTGGGACATTCTGCTGATCGACGATCTTCAGCTCATGCAGGAGGAAGCCGGACAGCAGGCTCTTTGCGAATTGATTCGCTCAAGTCCGGAGCGCCATTTCGTGCTGCTCTCGCGCGGTGTGCCGCCCGGCTGCCTGACGGCGTTTCAGTACACGGGGCTGATGACAGTGCTGGAGGCCGACGACCTGCTTTTTGACGCGGACGATGTGCGGCGACTGTTTCAGCTTTCGGGAGCAAACGTAACAGATAGCGAGATCGACGGAATTTTGAAAGAATCCGTGGGCTATCCGCTGGGTGTGGCCATCACGGCGCGGTGCATGTCCCCGGACAAGCCGTGGACGCCGGAGCTGGTGGCGCGGGTGTTCCACGAGGTGTTCCTCTACTTTGAGACTGCCATCTACCGGCGCTTTGACCTGCCGGTGCGGCGCTTCCTGTTGGAGCTGGCACCCTTTGAAAGCTTTGACCTGGAAATGGCGCGGATGGTCAGCGGCGATCCCCGTGCCGGCGAACGGCTGGACTGGCTTCTTCGATACACCACTATGCTGCGCTACGACGACTGCCAGCGCTTCCGCTTCTGGTCGGGGTTCCGAGCTTTTCTCCGCTGGGAGATGGAACGGGAGTATACCGAGGAAAAGCGCAAAGCGCTCTTCAGCCGGGGCGGGCTGTACTATGAGCTGAAGGAGGACTACGCCCACGCCCTGGAATGCTACACCAGAGGCGGCGACCATTCCAAGGTCTCCGAGCTGCTGGTGCGTAATGCCGAGCTGCACCCCGGCATGGGGCACTATGCCGAGATGGAAAAATACTACCGCAGCCTGCCGGAGGCGGAAATTCTCGCCTCTCCCTCGCTGATGCAGGGCATGAGCATGCTCTGCGCGCTGGCGATGGACTACGAAGGCTCGGAGCGCTGGTACGGCGAGCTGCAAGCATTTGCCGAGCGCTGCGGCAGGCAGGACGCCGCCGGAAAGCAAGCCCGCAGCCGCCTTGCATGGCTGGACATTTCTCTCCCCCAGCGGGGCGTGAACGGTCTGACGGAAACCATTCCCGCCGTGTTCCGGCTGCTGATGAACAAGGAAGTGACGCTGCCGTCCTTCTCCGTCACCAGCGCGCTGCCCAGCATCATGAACGGCGGCAAGGACTTTTCCGCATGGAGCAAAAAGGACGACCTGCTCTACAAAACCCTCCGTCTCCCCGTGGAGGCGGTGCTGGGGCGGGACGGCGTGGGTCTTGCGGACTGCGCCATCGCCGAGAGCAAGTTTGAAAAGGGCGAGGACGTCGCCGGTCGGATGCTGTCCCTTCTCCCGCAGCTGAACGAGGTCCGCAACCGCGGCACGCCGGACATGGAGTTCGCCGTCAGTGGACTGCTGGCCCGCAGCCAGCTGGCGAACGGACAGCCCGCCGACGCGCGGCGCACCATCGAGGTGCTCCGTGAATGCTTTGCCGAGCGCGGTTTGACACGCTTTCTGCCCAATATGGACGCCATGCTCTGCCGTATTGACATGCACACCGGCGACCTTGACGCGGCGGACGCGTGGTATCGGGAAAAAGCCCCGCGCGAACCCACGCGCCTGAACGTCATGCGGCGCTACCAATATCTTACCCAGGCGATGACAGAGCTGGCGGACGGCAGACCGGACGCGGCGCTGCTGACGCTTGCCCCGCTGGAGCCGTACATCCAAAACTGCGCCCGCCTCATCGACGGCATTCACCTGAATGTCCTGACTGCCATCGCCCTGCACCGCAAGAAGGACGAGGGGTGGCGCGAGCGATTGACGGCGGCGCTGGACGCGGCGGCGGAGTACCGCTTCATCCGCACCGTCAGCGTATACGGCACGGCGGTGCTGCCGCTGCTGGAAGCGCTGGACTGGGACGGCGACAAAGCATGGCGCAAGCGGCTGATGGCGGCGGTGCGGACGCAGGCGGCGTTCTACCCCCATTTCCTCGAACCCCGCCTTGCCCCCGGCGAGGAGCTGACGCCCACGGAGCTGCAAATTCTCCATCTGCTCTGCGCGGACAAGTCCAACGCCGAGATCGCGCAGATCATGGACGTGAAGCTGCCGACCGTGAAGACCCATGTCAGCCACATTCTGGACAAGCTGGACGTGAAGCGCCGGGCGGAAGCCAAGACCGCCGCGAAGAAGCTGCGGCTCGTTCCGGATGATCTATAAATGCTATGCCTGTGCCTGAACGGGCTGGATATAAACCCTATACACATATCCTAAAGGAGGAGCTTATGAAAAAACGAGTATTGAGCTTATTTCTGGCGCTCACGCTCTGCCTGACGCTGTTGCCCACAGCGGCTTTTGCCGAGGGTACGAACGGCAGTGCCATCAGCAGCGAGGCGGCCGCGGCGGAGGGCGGTCAGCCGACCGCCGCCGGAGCGCCGACCGAAGGCGGCGGACAGTTAACCAACACGGGCGAAGGCGAACAGCCCAACTCCGAAACGGACACGCTTACGGAGATCTGGTGCGTAAGCAAGCCCGATTCCATTGGCCGCAGCTATGACGGCACGACGAACGGCAGCACGATTCCGATCGACTTGACGTTTACAGACGGTACAAATAGCATCATACTCAAAGAAGGAACGGACTTTACTGCCAAGAAGACCTTCGATTCCGCTGATGCGGGATCGCGTACCGTCACTGTGGAAATCGAGCTGATCGGTGATGCAGCAACGAAGTACAAGCTCAGGGCGGGCGAAGAAACGTTTACGATCAGGGGCACCATCAACAAGGCTTATCCCGATTTGACCGTATCTCTTACCAAGACGACTTGTACGGTGGGCGAAAAGCTCCTTCCGCTATTGTTCATCAGCGGTGTGCAGGAAGATGCTGCGGTGACATATTACTATACGCAGTACCAAACAATAGTTGGCAATTCGGAGTACGAGGGTTATATCATTCCTGCAATCGATGAAAACACCGCAGTCAGCAGTCTCGACGAGGAAGGCAATAACACCTACTACGTCTACGCCAAGACCGGCGAGACCAGAAACTACAATGAAAATATTTCCAATGTGGTGGAGCTCACGGTCAACGAGGCTGCCGTTGAGGCTGCTTCGATCACAAGAGCGGACGGCACGGACGGCGGCACATACGGATCCCTCCCGGCGGCGCTGAACGCGGCGCAGGACGGCGACACCGTGACGATGCTGACAACGCTGAACGATGATGACACGATCAGCTTCTGCCGTGATGCAGAGGGGGAGCCTGTCGAAAAAACCGTTACGCTCATGATGAATGGGCAGAGCCTGTCCTTTGAGGGCGCTTCGCCTTTGCATATACAGAGCGGCAAGCTGATCATCGGCGATGATGCAGCGATTTCCCAGCCTGCACAAGCGGCGGTGCCTGCTGTCTTCGTAGATAACAATGAGCAAAGCAAGGACAGAGGTACGCTGGAATTCAAAGGCAAGGCAACCCTTACCGGCGGCTTGCTCATCCAGAACTGGGGCAAGCTGGTGGGTGGCCTGAAGGAAGGCACGATTATCACAAGCAACGGTACATACAGCGTTTCTGTAGAGCGATCTATAGATACTTACAGCAATGTGCTGGGGCTGCTGGGCGAGGGGCTTGCTTTTGCGAAGAAAGATAAACCAACTGAACTCGTCAACGGCAATGTGAAGAATCTGACCGAGGATGTCATCGTTGTGGCGCACACGCATAGCCCAAAGTGTACTCAGAATCCCGACCCGGATGCGCTCCAAACCTACATCTACACCTGCGACTGCGGCTTCGTATGCCCACACGATCGCTTCACGAACAGCATCTGCGACATCTGCCACGCGGCGTGTACCCATGACGAGTATACCAGCGACGATAAGTGTGCTCGCTGCGGCGCGCCGTTTGCGGTGCGGGTGGAGTGTACCGATAGCGTGGGTATCACATCGAACAAGCTGTACATGAAGACCACCACTCAAGACGGCACCGATGATACGCTGCGACAGGTCTTTAACGAGGCCGCAGATGGCAGCACCATCACCCTGCTGGCAAACGGGAGGCTGCCTTACGGCATATATGCCAGCAAGACCCTCACGCTGGACCTGAACGGACATAGCCTGGATGGGTACAGCTTGAATGTGGGCGGCTCTACGGCCACGGGTCAGGCTCTCACCGGTAATCTGACGGTCATTGACAGCAGAGGCGGCAACGGCGCAGTGGGAGTGACCGTGCGGGACGGCGGTACACTGGTATTTGATCCGGAGAATGACAGCACCACCCTGCTCCAGCTGGAGGTTTGGGGCGGCAAAGTCGAGCTGCACGGCGGAAAGATTTTGAGAAAAGATCTGCGGCTGAATAACAGCATCACATTGGGCGATCTTCTTCCCCAGAAAGCGGGGCTTGCTTACTACTGTGGCGACACGCAGCTCACGCTGAAGGAAGCCGCTTCCAAGACCTGCGACCTGGTGGTAAAGTCCTGCGCCCACGGCGGCAAGAACGGCTTTGACGAAACCGCCACTGCCTGCCCCTACTGCAACGCGCCCGCGGTGGCTGAAACAGCCTTGAACAATGGCGAGGGCAGCAGACTGCTGCGGAGATTTGCCAATTTACAAACGGCCATTGATGCAGACAGAGACGGCGGCGCGACCCTTCAGCTGCTGGCCGACGTGACCGGCAATTACACCATCGGCGGCACGCGGGACACGGGACTTGACCTGAACGGCCACTGCATCAAGGGTACGGTGACGGTCAAGGCGGCTGCGGGCAGCAATACCACCACTTTCAGCAACACACAAAACACCACCTCAGTCAGCATTGATGCGGTCGTTGCCCACAGGGGAGCAAAACTCGCCGGGTCGAAATATCCCGCCGTGATCGGTAAATTGACATTGGCAGAGGGCGCGACATGGAAAAATATTCTGAATCTTAAAACACTTGGATACAAGGTACTCAACGCGGATGGCACCCACAAGTGGTATGCCCCGGATGATGTCAATGATTCGCAGTTGAACAGCGTTATTATCAATAGCCTGCCCATCACCTCCAAGACACTGAATCTGAAGGTCGATGGTAAGAACCTGACCGGCAGCTCGCCGAAGGTGGAGCGCGGCACGACCGTCCAGCTCTGCGCCAGCTGCAATACGAAGGGCGCGACGGTGACGTTCTCCATCCTGAAGGAGGGCGAGACAACGCCCATCACCTTGACGGAGCCGAGCTATGCCGGTGGGAAGTATACAAAAGATTACTCCTTCGATACGATTGGAGAATACACCATCTATTTCACCGCCGCCAAGGAGGGCTATACGGTGCAGAGCAGTCACAAAAAGCTGACCGTCACCAAGCCGAACTTAAGCAATGCCGAGATCACCTTCCGCAGCAGCAACGAAAGCACCTATGAGCCTTATCGCGCCACCACTACCGCGCCGGGCTTCACCGTAACGTACAACGGCAAGACGCTGCAATTGGGCGTTGATTACACCGCCAGCGGCACTGCTTCCTCTGCTGGCGTAAGCACCCAGACGCTGACCATCAAGGCAGTCGAAGGCAGCGACTACACCGGCTCGAAAACCGCCGAATGGAGAATCGTTCCGCACAAGGCGAAGGTCGAGGTCGGAGACGTGATCAAGGCTTACGACGGCACGACCGATCTGCCCGACAGCAGGATTTCGCTTGTAAGCGCAGCAGGCTCCGCAGGCTATCAGGCCGGACTGCCGCTTCCTCTGTCGAAGGGCAACGGTTTCGAGCTGACCGACGCCAAGTATGATTCCGCCAACGCAAGCGAAACAGAAAAGAACATCTCCTTCACCGTCAAGCTGACAGATACAAACTATACCTTTGAAGACGGCACGACGGAAAAGGCCTTTACGCTGAACGGCGCGGAGCTGGATGATAAGTCTTTCAAGATCGATCAGGCCACTGTGACCCCGACTGAGATCACGCTGTTTGTTTACAACGACGTGGCAAAGACCTATACGCTCGATCTGGCCACGCTCCTGCCGGAGCTGACTTCGGGCTGCGAGTACGGCAAAATCAAGTATCAAGGGTGTGATTACCATTTTACGGATAGCACCTACCTCGACAGTAACAACGGTATGTTCGTGTCAAACGAGGGCATTTTGACTCTGCCCATCGTGGCCGCGCACTCCGCAGATGTGAACAAGCAGATCGGCACGATAACCGCCCCGGTTGTAACCGCGAACTATCAGCAGTTTGAGCTGACCATCAAGGTCGTTATTGGCGAGAAGATCACGCCCGTACAGTCAGATGACTTCAAAATCAGCGCGACGGGCATCACCTACCGCCAGACATTGGAAAACAGCACGCTCACAGTCAAGGGCACGATGAAAGACCCCACCACAGGAGAAGAGGTCAAGGGCACCTTCGCGTGGAAGAATAAATACGACTTACCCATTAACACCGGCGATGTGTACTTCGATTGGACATTCACCCCGGACGAATCCTACGGCGGCATTTACGCAGCCGCAACCGGCATCGTGAAAGTCCCCGTCGCCCCCAAGTCCATCGAGGGCGCAGCCATCACGCTGGAAGCTACCAGCCTCGAGTACAACGCGGCGGAGCAATCGCCGAAGATCACCGGCGTGACGCTGGAGGACTGGGATGAAACAAGAATCACCTATGTTATCAAAAGCGGCGACAAGGCTACCGATGTCAGCGACAGCATCACCCTGACCATCGAAGGTACCGGCAACTACACCGGCACGGCCACGGTCGAGTGGAAGATCACGCCAAAAACCGTGACGCCCACGATGAAAGTCGCATCCTGCACCTACACCGGCGATGCGCTGGAGCCGGCCGTGACCCTCAAGGACGGAGATGCGGTCATTCCGGAGGGAGAATACACGGCAGAGTATTCCAACAACACCAACGCCGGTACCGGCCGGGTGGCCATCAAGGATGTTGAAGGCGGCAACTACATCATCACGTCGATAAGCCGGGACTTCCCCATCGATCAAGCTGCCGCACCCACGAATATCCAACATGGCACGCTGAGCGTGATCAACGGCACGCAGCGGACGTACACCTATGACTTCGCGCAGCTGCTGCCCGAAGCGCCCCATGGAGATTACGGCACCGTGCGCTACGATTTGGGGAATCGGCAGACTGCTATCAACTTCACCGCTCATGGATATTATATCGACCCGGAGATAGCGGAATTTGAGGGGAGCAAGCTGACTTTGGTAGGTCTCTATGCGAAAGAGGGAACAGCGACCGGCCAGATCGGCACCGCCACGGTGACGGTCACCACCACCAACTACAAGGACTTTAGACTGACGCTTGTCCTCAACGCGGTAGACCGGATCACGCCCGTGGCGGATGGCAGCATCACCGCAAGCAAAATCACCTACGGCCAGACGTTGAGCGAGAGCCGGATTTCGGGCACGATGAAGGATCCCACCACCGGCGCAGCGGTTGAAGGCACCTTCTCGTGGCAGCAACCGGACGATACGATTCTGGATGCGAGTACGCTTGGCCATAGTGTCGGATGGAAGTTCACGCCGAAGGATGGGAATACCTATACGGAAGCGACCGGCATCGCAGCGGTCAAGGTCGACAAGGCTCAACAGTACGGCAAGGTCAGCATGGAATTCTACATTTACGGCGAGACGCCCAGCACGCCAAGCCTGACAGACCGGACGGGTGACGCGAAGGCTCAAGTGACCTACTACTATAACACCACCAATTCCAACAGCGGCGGCACAGAGTGGAAGAACATTCAGCCGGACACGCTGAGCGCCGGAACCCGCTACTATATGTACGCAGAACTTGGCGAGACGGAGAACTACGAGTCGTTCACCACGGATTGTGTGAAGTTTTGGGTAATGAAGGCGATACCGACCTGCACGAAACCCACCGGCCTGACAGCCAAATACGGCCAGAAACTCAGCCAGATCGCTCTGCCCAATCCGGAGGGAAATACACCCGGCACATGGCGCTGGCAAGAACCGGAGACGGTGCTGGATCAACTGGGTACCCCAAGCTTCTATGCTGATTTCAAGCCCGACAATGAGACCTATAGCGAAGTGCTCAACGTCGCCATTGACGTGACCGTCGGACCGGCGGATGGCGGCAGCCTCAAAACGGTCGAGCTGGCGCAGAAGTACACGGACGCCTCCGTGCATACCTACAAACCAGACTGGTCGGGGCTTCCCGGCGGACAAACGTGGCGCTATAACAGTGAATACAGCGTCAGCACCGGCTCGAATGTCACACTTACCAAGCAAGATTTCGCAGCGGATGGCAGTTTGCTGACCTACGCGATTTCCGGCGGCAAGGCGGGCGACAAGATCACCCTCACCCTCAAGGCGTCCTGCGACAATTATAAGGATTTCACCATCACGCTGAACATCACCCTGACAGAAAAGGACGATCAGAAGCCGTTGACCATCACCGGCAACACTTCCGTGATCTATGGTGAAAAGCTGACGCTGACCACCAGCGGCGGCAACGGCACAGGCGCTGTGACCTACCGCATTGACACTGCGCACAGCACCGGCGAAGCGGCCATTGATCCCAATACCGGCGTTCTGACTCCGGTCAGGGTCGGCTCTGTCAGCGTCATCGCTGCCAAGGCGGGCGACAACGACTACAACGACGTCACCAGCGCCCCCTTCGTGCTCATGATCAAACCGGCCACTCCCACCGGTGAGCCGAACTACACCAAGATCACCACCGGCGGCAAGACGCTGAAGGACGCGGCGCTGACCACCGAGGGCAGCACGCTGAATCCCAATGACGGCAAGCTGGAATGGCTGGATGACAAGGGCAATGCGCTGCCCGACGATACCAGGGTCAAAGTCAACACGACCTACAAGTGGCGCTTTACGCCCACGGACACCAACTACACGACCCTGACCGGCGAGATCGAGCTGCTGTATCACAAGTCCAACGGTGGTGGCAGCAGCGGCTACAGCTACTACACCATCGAGGCAACCGCCGGGGCTGGCGGCTCTATCTCTCCCTCCGGCAGCGTCAGCGTCCGTGAGGGCGGAGATCAGACCTTCACCATCACCCCGGATAAGGGCTATGCTGTCTCCAATGTCAAGATCGACGGCAAGAGCATCGGCGCGGTAAAGTCCTACACCTTTGCGAATGTCAGCAAGACCCATACCATCGAGGTCATCTTCGTCAAGGGTACCGCCAGCGCCCGCACTGGAGACGGCAGCGATCTTCCGCTGTGGAGCGCCCTCCTGCTGGCAAGCACCCTTACTCTGGCCGGCGCTGTCCACTACAAGAGAAAACGCGCACGATAATCGCCTTATCATGCCTTAAAGGCCAACAAACAGCTCAGCTTCCGGGTATTTGGCTGGAAGCTGAGCTGTTCCGTTTTCGCTGCAAGAAGCAATCAATGGCATTTTATGGTAGACGGTTGCAACGGCTTCATCATGCTGGACAAGAACGACAGTCCGAAGGTCGCTTTGCACATCGAGAATGAAATGCGCTGGGCAAAGAAGCATCAAAAGCTGCATCCGGACAAGCCTCTGCCGCACATCACGCCTTATGTGTTCCGGCATACCTGCTGCACGAACATGAATTTTATCCTTTTGGGAATTGCGGAATTCATGTTGGCGGGTATATTGGCCGCGGGAACATTTGCCCTGGCATTGGGGTCAAAAGACGCAGAAGAGTTTGTTGATAAGACAATCTCCAATCGTTATGAGAAACATGTAAATTCGATTTATCGGACGGACGGGATGCAGGAAACGGCATAAGAATAATGTGAAAGGAGTTGACCTTATAACGAGGCTGCCTGTTTTCTTTTGTGCCTGCCGCAGCCAGTTCCATGCGGGGTTCATATGAGGTGCTCAGCGGACCCCAACCAAATTTTTTTAATTCCAAATGCAATAAAACGCCCTTTCCGTGCATTACACGGATGACAGGAGAAAAAAGCCCATGCTCAGTATGCTGATGACAACCGAATATGCGCCGGCAGAGGATC
>OGYZ01002958.1_pt1 | contig 10876 bp, 8 predicted proteins | sample 1576681 | NCBI WGS metagenome assembly OGYZ01 (sample SAMEA3541480, study PRJEB24748) | human gut metagenome | biome: human gut; feature: human-associated habitat; material: faeces | place: China | collected 2012 | reverse complement strand
CAAAGAGTGAATCGATTTATAACGAATTCAAAAAGTCCGACGGCGAGCTGATTTGCGTGTCAAAATACGGCGACACCGACAAGTTCCCCGAAAATTCCGCCGAAGCCGTTGCAGCGGCGGCAGAAAAGGGTGCCGACATTGTTTACGTTTCGGTGAAAAAAACCTCCGACGGATACGTGGTGCTCATGGCCGACAGCAATCTCTCGAGAATGTGTGTAGATGAGCTCGGCAATACCGTAAACAAGGACATCGGCGACGTGGGATATCACGAGCTTTCGACATACCATCTGAGAGCAGGCACGGGCAGCCTGCACGAGCCGATAACATCCTGCAAAATACCGACCCTCGCCGAAGCCATACAGTATCTCGGCGGCAACGCAATGCTGATGATTGCGGACGGCTGGGAATACAGAGATGAGATTTACGACATACTCGCAAGCGAAAACGCGCTTTCAAATTCAATAATTTTAGCTACGGGCGACAAAAAGGAAATCTCCTCTTGGCTTGCCTCAAAAACCGTCATGCCGCTCGTAATATCCTCAAGTGCAAAAAACGGCAATGCCAAAAGTTATGTTTCAAAGACGCTTTCGGCAGGCTGCATAGGCACGCTTCTCTCAGCTAAAAATCCGTACAACTCCGTATTCAAAGACGGAGTTCAATCCAAATTCAAAGACGCCGGAAGAGCTGTTATCGATATGACAAACAGCGACATTTGCGGCGGCAGAGAAGACAATCCCACCGGGTGGAACGACATAACAAAACGCGGTTTTTCGGTAATTATCACAAACGATATTGAGGGATTTAATGCATACCGCGCAAGGGTGAAGAGCTATAAAACGAGTCTCACATCGGATCTTGAAAAAGCTCAGGCGACAGACACTGCACTTTGCAGCACATCAACAGCAAACAAGCTTAAAAAGACTATTACGGAAGCTAAGAGCACACTTTCATCGTCGATGTCGGAGTCGGAGCTTATGGAGGCCGATTATTCTCTCAGGCTTGCGATGGAAGCACTTGCCGACCGCACCGAAAACGACAACGGAAAAACAGTAACCCCCGGCAGAATTACTGCGGTAGTGCTTGTTGTAATAGCACTTATCATATTTGAAATCGTATTTGACACACTTCGCCGCAAAAAGGTGAGTAAGCGTCGCACCGAAAACGGAAGAGCTCATTCCTCCGGAAAAAAATAAAATATTACAATATAGTAAAGGATGCCTATCACAATGACAGGCATCCTTTATTTTTTACGTTTCGCTTTACCAGCCCTCACCCTCGTCGAGCAATACAGCCTCGGCGCAGCGGATACCGTCAACGCCGGCAGACACAATTCCGCCTGCATATCCCGCACCCTCGCCACATGGGTAAAGGCCTCGCACATTCGACTGGAAAAGCTCGTCTCGGATGATGCGCACGGGAGATGAGCTTCGCGTTTCGGGTGCTGTGAAAAGAGCATCATTTGAAGCAAAGCCCGGAAGCATTTTGTCCATTTTCGGCAGTGCTTCGAGTATTGTTTCCGTAACCTTAGCAGGGAGCAGCGAGCGCAGATTGGTAAGCCTTACTCCCGTAGGACACGTCGGCTTTACGCTGCCGAGCGAAGAAGATGCGAGATTGTTCATAAAATCTCCGACCTTCTGTGCAGGTGCGGTGTAGTCGCCGCCGCCCATTTTAAATGCGTGACGCTCTATTTCGCGCTGCATATACATTCCCGAAAGCACGTCCGAGCTCGGAAAAAGCTCCGGCTCTATACCGACAAGCAATGCTGAATCGGCATTTTCGCCGTCTCGCGCATATTCACTCATTCCGTTTACAACAACTCCGCCCTCTTCGCTTGACGCGCAAACCACGGTTCCGCCGGGACACATACAAAACGTATATGCGCCCCTGCCGCCCTGCGGGTGACAGGCAAGCTTGTAATTTGCGGCATTGAGCTTTGGGTGCGAAGCGAATTTACCGTACTGGGTTTTATTTATCATTTCCTGCCTATGCTCTATTCTCACTCCGACCGAAAACGGTTTTTGCATCATATCAATGCCTTTTAAGCGAAGCATTTCGAGCGTGTCACGAGCCGAATGCCCTATCGAGAGGATAACGGTATCGGTTTCAATATCCTCTTTGCTTCCATCCTTGTGACAAACCGTAATGCCCTGAATGTGACCGTTATAAATTATAAGGTCACAGAGCTTTGTATTGAACATAAACTCTCCGCCGCGTCCCTCTACCGTTTTGCGGATAGCTTTTACAACTCCCGCCAAACGATCCGTGCCTATGTGCGGAGTTGCGGAATACATAATCTCGCTCGGTGCGCCGTGCTCGCAAAATTTTTCAAACACACGGCGGCAACGCTTGTCCTTTATTCCCGTGGTAAGCTTGCCGTCCGAAAAAGTGCCTGCACCGCCCTCGCCGAACTGCACATTCGACTCGGGATTTAAAACTCTCGTCCGCCAAAAGCTCTTAACGGAAGCGGTGCGCTCATCCACCGTCTCGCCGCGCTCTATGATAATCGGCGAAAGCCCCGCCTCGGTTAAGGTCAGAGCCGCAAACATACCGGCAGGACCGAAACCGACTATAACCGGTCTCAAGGTACTCTTCCGTTTTACGGGCGGCAAGGTATAAACGCTTTTCTCGCTTAACGAAACCCTGTTGCCGGCTTTTGAAGCCACCTTCTTTTCGTCTATATCAAGAGCCACATCGACGCTGAAAATGAATTTAATATCGTCTTTTTTTCGGCAATCCACCGATTTTTTACAGATTGTCAGCTCTCGTATATGCCTCTCACCGATTTTAAGAGCTTTTGCGGCAAGCCTGTAAAGCTCCTGCTCGTCCTCATCGAGAGGCAATTTAAGTTCATTTATTCTTATCATTTATAACTCCTTCAAAACAGATTCCGCTGCAAGGAACGCCGATGACCAGGCCCAACCGAGGTTATATCCTCCGCACGGACCGTCAACATTGAGCGCCTCCCCGACGGCATACAGATGTTTTACTTTTTTAGCTTCGAGAGTATTATTATCAAATTCCGAAAGAGCCGCTCCGCCGTGAGTCACTTGGGCAAAATCAAAGCCGCGAACACCCGTGACGGAAAATTTAAGCGATTTTATCGCGGAAGCAATTTGTAAAGCTCTATCGCTTGACAGGCTTGCGAACGGCTCGTCCTTTTTTACGTTACATTCGCGAAGGACAAAATTTGCGAGTGCTCTCGGTAAAATTCCGCACAGCACATCACCCGACGGTTCACGGAACTTGTGGGATTGCAAAAAAGCTGTAATCTCGTTTTTTGTAAGCGACGGCAAACAATCGAGCGTAGCCGTAGCTTTACTTTTGCCTATAAAGCGCGAGAGCTGCATTATAGGTATACCCGAAAGTCCGTAATCGTTAAATTGAACCTCACCGGACTCAACATATTCTTTTTCGTTTGAAAAAACAGTGCATTTGCAGTATTGCCTCAGCCCCTTGAGTGAAAAGGGCATATCCTTTACACACATTCCGGTAAGCGCCGGAGAGAGCTCTGTCACACGTATTCCGAGGGCTTTAAACAACTCAAACGAGCTGCCGTCCGTCCCCTGCTTAGGCGCTGCGGCACCTCCACAGGCAATAACCGCAAAATTGAAGCTCTTATCATTATTTATTACAAATCCACCTTGTGATTTCTTAATGCTTTTGACAGGTGTGTCTGTAAACACCTTTACACCTGCTCTTTCGGCAGCAGATGAAAGCACACACACCACCGAGGCGGCAGTCTGTGAAATCGGGTATGCTCTGCCCTCCTGCTCACTCATCAAAAGCAAACCCATATCGCGAAAAATCGCTTCTGTTTTCTTCGGAGTATATTTTTCTACCGCCGGGCGCACAAATTCGCATGCCTCAAAGTAATTCTCGGCGACTGCATCAAAATTCAAGATATTACACCTGCCGTTGCCTGTCACAAGCATCTTTTTCAGCACCTTCGGATTTTTCTCAAAAACGGTAACCTCAATATCGGGTCTTTTTTGCTTTAAGGCTACGGCAAACGCCATACCCGAAGCACCGCCTCCTATTACGGCAACGGAAATCATATATTCATCTCCTGCTTTTAAATTACACTTTGCCTAACGTACAGCTCCGGCACAAAGCGTTGCAGCGCGGTTTTCCGGCTCTTTATCGCAAAAGCTGTGATAAACTCCAACTTAAACCAATACAATTATATCAGCCGAAGACGATTATTGCACCCCTTTTCTCACAAATTCTTTAAAGACTGTGAAAAAAACGCAAAAACCATCGCATAAAGATAAAGGAACCGTAAAAACAGCTTTACGGTTCCCTTTAAACTCTTAAATTTTACCGCGAACGGATTTCATTATTCGTCGGTCTCAAGTTCAGCCTTACGAACATCCTCAAGAATTGATTTTTTCGTACCTGCGTCGCACTGACGGTAAAGGCCTATCAGAATTTTTTCATCGGATGTAAGCTGTGAAATGACGCTTTCTTTTTTGTGACGCTTTGCATAATCGGTCGCTTGATCGCGCAAGCGATAAATATTGATATCGTCAAGGCTTAAAATATAATCCACGCTGACATTGAAGATTTTTGCAAAGCGCTGAACCGCAAAAATATCCGGCCGATTTCTGCCGGTTTCATACGAAGCGTAGGTAGACCTTTCAATTTTCAGTATTTCCGCTATTTGACGCTGAGAATACCCGTTGTAATTACGAATAAGCTTCATTTTTTCTCCCAGCATAATAAGTACCTCCTCGCCTGTACTTTTATACTGTTTATTATATAAAACTATTCGATAATATACGAAAAGTGTTACTTATTAACACAAATATTTTTTAAATTATATGTATATAAGTAACCAAACGTGTATGAAGCTTTGCGAATACATTCGGCACCGCCGAAAAACATCGCATTATTTAAGATAATGTATAAAAAGGCCGCTTAAAAGCTTCGGCTCAAACCAAGTTGATTTGGGAGGCATAGTCATAGATTTGTCGGCTATATTCATAAGCTCGTCAAGAGTTGTCGGGAACATTGAGAACGCAAGCTTTTCTTCGCCCGAGTCAACGCGCCGCGAAAGCTCGGAAAGGCCCCTGATGCCGCCGACAAAATCTATTCTCTTATCGGTTCTGGGATCATCAATACCGAGTATAGGTGATATGACATTATCTTGGAGTATTGATACGTCAAGACTTTTGACGGCGTCCGATGACTCTGTTATTTCAGATTTAGCGAAGAGAGCATACCATTCACCCGACATATACATACCGAAGGAATGCGCTCTTTGGGGACGGTACTCATTTTTCCCATGCTTTTCTATGTCGAATTTATGTCTGAGTTCAAGCAAAAATTCCTCATCGGAAAGTCCGTTTAAATCCTTAATCACTCGGTTGTAATCAAGAATGCGAAGCTCGTCGCTCGGGAAAATTACGGATAAGAAGAAATTAAATTCCTCATCTCCCGTGTAATTCGGATTTTGCTCACGGCGGCGAAGCCCTACCTTAACGGCCGAAGCGGCTCTGTGATGACCGTCCGCAATATAGAGAGACGGTATGTTTTTAAACCGTGCGGTTATAAAATCAATCGTGTCATTGTCAGACACAACCCAGACTCTTTCACGGACATCATCGGACACAAAATCATAAACAGGCTCACTTTTTTCTTTTACATCTTCAACAGCAGACGAAATCTCGTTATTTTTTCTGTATGTCAGAAATATAGGACCGGTGTTTGCGTCAAGAGTGTCAACGTGCCGTATGCGGTCCGCTTCCTTATCGGCTCTTGTCTTTTCGTGCTTTTTGATGACGTCGTTTATATAATCGTCAATAGCCGTACAGCCTACAATGCCGGTCTGCGTTCTGCCGCGCCAGGTCTGCTCATATATATACAAGCACGGTTTTTCGTCCTGCTTCATAACCTCCGCCGAAACAAGCTTAGACAAATTCTCACGTGCTTTTTCATAGACACGGTCGTCATAGATGTCAACCGATTTCGGAAGATCTATCTCCGCCTTATCAACATGCAGAAATGAATACGGATTGCCAAAGACCATTCTTCTTGCCTCATCCGAATTCATAACATCATACGGCAAAGCCGCCACCTTGGAAGCGTATTCCGGAGTCGGACGAAGCGCCCTGAACGCTTTCAAAACTGCCATAATATTACCTCGCTTTATTTTTATGAATATGAGTATATACAGTATATATTATAAAAAACGCCAAAAGTCCGAATGACGCACCGAGACAATCCACAAGTACGTCTCTCGGCTGGCACGCTCTGCCGGACACAAAATATTGGTGAAGCTCGTCCGACGAAGCATAAAGTGCCGCGGACAAAAACGAAAGTGTGTGCTGCGATTTTAAAAACACCGACTGCCAACTGCACGAAAACAAGAAGCAAAGTGCCGCATATTCAAGCGCATGTGCGGTTTTTCGTACGGTATGTTGTGTTAATGTTATATGGAAGAGCTCGGTTATACGGGAAATAACCCCGGAGCTGAGCCCCGATGATTTTGACGAAACCTGAGAAGACAGGCAAAAAATCGTCACCATCAGTGCAACTGTGAGCGTCCAAGATATTGCTATATAGATTTTTTGAGATACGCCGTATTTGTTTTTCATTTTGAATACTGTCTCTTACGATTTTTTTGCATTTATGAAACAGACGTTATCCGCAGAGGAATAAAAGTATATTCCGCTTGTCTTTTTGGATGTTACAAAATAGCTGTTCTCATAAAACACGGGCATTATTACCGCCTCGGAAACAAGATAGTTCTCCGCATCGGCAACGGCGGAACGCTCACCCTCAAGGCTGCCCGAATTATTTTTAATATTACGGATTTTCTGTGATAAAACATCGGACTCATATCCGAATATATTGCTTTGGTCAAAGCCCTCTATAATTTCGCCCGCAAAAGACGATTTCGCCTTGAACGGGTAAAACGCCACGCTGTAATTGCCGTCGTTTACCGCTGCCTCAAGGTCGGATTCCGAAACGACCTTTACCGTGGAGACGAATTTCACTCCGAGGGTTTTCTGAAGCTTTTGCACCATCTGCTTCACGAACGACTCATACTGCTCGGTGCAAAGTATTGTAGTTTCGACCGACGATGAGCCGAGTTCCAAAAGCGCGTCGTTGAAATTCTTTTTTGCAAGCGTCTCGTCATAAGACAAAAGCTCTGCGGCATTTCCGTTTCGGTAATCCTCTCCGCCTATCTTACATGACGGCGGCACTATGCCGTCTGCCTTTGAAATATCGCTTTGCGAGTCAAACAGCGGCGAAGTATCGCACGAGCGGCAAAATGCAAGCCGCATATTTTTATTGCGGTAATTATTGTCGTTTTGATTGAATATAAAGGAATAGGTTACGTTTTGAACCGCAGCCGAATTCAAATCCTTTTTGTTTTCTATTGACGAGAACTGCGATGACGAGAGGAAAGCCACGTCATATGTAACCGAATTCATCTTATCGGCAACTTCCGAATCGTTGTTGTTTATATAGAACGTCACGGACGACGGCGAAACCGAGGATTCTCCGTTGTACTCGTTATTTTTAACCAGCTTCACTGAGGTCTTTTCCGTCCATTTTGACACGTGAAACGGTCCGTTGCACAAAAGATATTTCGCGTCAAGCCCGTACTTACCGTTTGTAAGATTAAAAAACTCCTCGTCGCACGGCATGGCACCCGGATTTGTCAGCGCATAAAGGAAGTTGTCATCGGCGTACGAAAGGTTGAAAACTATTGTAAAATCATCCGGCGTACTTATGCTTTTCACCGCCGAAAACAACGGCGCGTCGGCGGAACCGGTCTGCTCCGAGAGGGTTCTCTCAATGCCGAATTTAAAGTCCTCCGCCTTTACGGTTATATCAAACGTATCCTCGTAATTTTCGCCGAGCACAGCCTTATGTCCCGAAAACATAGCCCAATGCGAATTGTTGCGAAGCTTAAACGTATATGTTAGGCCGTCGTCTGAAATATTCCAATCCGTGGCAACGCCCTTGCCTATGGTGCCGTCCGCCATTATGCGGACAAGCCCCTCGTAGCAGTTTACCGCAACGAGCTTTTCTGAATTCGAATCCGCTATCTGTGGGTCAAGGCTCGTCGGCTCATCCATTATAGGCATTGAAAAAGCCTCGCCTGACTTCTTTCTGCCGAAACAACCTGTAAAGGAGGTTGCAATTACACATAACAATATCAAAATCGAAATTATTTTCTTTATCAATTTAAATTACCCCTATAAAGTAATGGTGTTAATCAAATGTCGTTTAAAGTTTATTTCATTTTAACACAAAAGGCTTTTAAAATCCACACATTTGTTATATTGACTCAAGTCTTTATCTCACCTATAATATATTATAAAGAATAAAGGAGAATGAATTTATGCAGACGTTTGAAATAATATTGTCCGTAATTTCCGGCCTGTCGCTTATATGTGCGCTCGGAGCCTTGATTTTTTCTAAAAGGGCGGCAAAGCAAAGCTCCTCGGAGGATTTTGCCGTATTGAATTCCAAAATATCAGACCTTACAAAGAGTACCTCCGACGAATTTCAGCGCAACCGCATAGAAACGCATCAGAGCCTTGAAAATATGTCGGCAAAGCTTGAGGCGATGACAAAGCTCAGCTATGAAAACCGCGAAAAAATGAACGAGACCATAGCACAGTCGCTCAATATGATACGCGACAAGAGCATAGAGCAAAACGAGCGCCAATCGAAAATAATTGAGACGAGCATTCAGAAAATGCAGGAGAGCAACGAAAAGAAGCTTGACCAAATGCGTATGACCGTTGACGAAAAACTCACCTCAACTCTTACAACACGTCTTGACAGCTCATTTAAGACCGTCTCCGAACAGCTTGAAAAGCTGTATAAATCGCTCGGCGAGATGAAAGAGCTTTCAAACGGCGTCACAAGCAATGTCACTACTCTCAACCGCGTTCTTACAAATGTTAAAGCTCGCGGCACATGGGCAGAGGTTCAGCTCAAGGGAATACTTGACCAGACAATACCCACCATGTACGAAGAGAATGTTGCGACGGGCGAAAAAGCAACCGAGCGCGTTGAATTCGCCGTTAAAATACCGTCGAGCGAAAAGGGTGCTGAGCCGACGCTTCTACCGATAGATTCAAAGTTCCCGATGGAGGATTATATACGCCTTTGCGACGCAGCCGACAACGCCGATGCCGCCGCATTGGCCGCCGCCAGAAAGGCACTCGAAGACAGGATACTCGGCGAAGCTAAGGAAATACGCAAATACATAAACGTGCCGAAAACAACGCCGTATGCAATTATGTATCTTGCGACCGAGGGACTGTACGCCGAAATTGCGTCTTCGCGTTCGGGACTCCCCGAAAAGCTGCAAAACGAATACAATATTATGATAGCCGGACCCATTACCATAACGGCACTTTTAAACTCGCTGTCGATGGGCTTCAAGACCGTTGCGATAAACGAAAAGGCAAACGAGGTCAGAAAGCTTCTCGCCGCGTGCAAAACACAGTATGATATATTCGGCACGGTGCTGCAAAAAGCAAAGAAAAAGATAGACGACGCAGGACGTTCGCTTGATGATGCACAGCACCGCAATTCCATAATTCAGAAAAAGCTCCGCGGTGTTGAAGATATAGAGCGCTCCGAGGCGGAAAATATATTGTCGATAGACCAAGGCTTCGCCGATACCGAGGACGACAATTAAAATAATCGGCAGAAAAAAGCCGGGCTGCAAAGGACTTTTGTTCTTTACAGCCCGGTTTTTTTCATTTAACAATAGATATACACGACCGAAATCACACTCAGACTTTTTTAGGGCCGTACTGATTATCGGGGGCGCTGCCGGTAAGCATGTATACGAGAATAAATATGTAGCCGACAACCGGGATGAGCCCCATCAATATATACGTGCCGCTCTTGCCTATGTCGTGAAGTCGGCGCACCATAAGAGACAGCGACGGCAGTAACACTGCAAGGCAATACAGCATCATCAAAATATAAAATATCGCGCCGGCACCCATATACGCTATACTCATATCGCCGTAAGCATCATACGCTGCCAGGGAAGAGCCTCCGGAAATCGCAAACAATATGCCCAAAGCCATATAAACAATATTATTGAACAGGTAAGCCCACCAATATTCGCTTCTTGTAGCTCTGCCGCTGAAATTCACATAGTTTTTAAAGAAAAAACTTACTAAATTTCTGATTATCTTTTCATAAGTTGGTAAATGCCGATATATCCCGTATTTTAGGGCTTTATCGGTATTTTCTTTTTGGAAGATACCTTGCATAAGCTGGCATTTACCAGCATGAAAATGCAACCAAAAGTAGTAAATGAGTAGTAAATATAAGCTCCGATATTAACAAGCCAGTCTTTCCAGTTCCGCTTTTGCAGATTGAAATGTACCGTGTGCGTAATAGCCAAGTGTCATGGTTATGTTAGCGTGTCCCATGAGATATTGCAGGGTGTTTGGGTTCATTCCTCTATTTGCCATATTCGTACAATAAGTATGCCTGAATGAATGTGGTGTGATGTTCGGTAACTTATCCGTGTGATACTTGTTATATTTCTTAATCAATCCTCGCACCATACCCTCATAGTTTCCTGCAACTTTAGGCAAGCCCTCACGGTTTAAGAATAGGAAATTGCTGTAACCACCTACAATCAGCGGTTGTGCTTTTCCTCTGCTCTTTAGTATTCTTTGGATTGCTTGATAAGCCCGTTCTGTCAATGGAAGTTCCCGTTTTCCGTTTTTGGTCTTTGGTGTTTCAATATAGTAGCCTATTTCGCTATCTTTCAATAGCTGGTGGTCTATATTGAGTATTCTGTTCTGCATATCAATATGCGTCGTCAGTCCGCAAAATTCAGAAATACGAAGTCCCGTTTCCAGCAGAAGCACAACCTCAT
>OGYZ01002955.1_pt1 | contig 10880 bp, 9 predicted proteins | sample 1576681 | NCBI WGS metagenome assembly OGYZ01 (sample SAMEA3541480, study PRJEB24748) | human gut metagenome | biome: human gut; feature: human-associated habitat; material: faeces | place: China | collected 2012 | reverse complement strand
GGGAAGTTACGAACGACATGGTACTTGGGAATATTTTTGAACATTTTTGCATCGGAAAGTAAGTGGTGATTACCAACGGTTAGCATATATCATCAATGATTATTAAGGCGTTCATTTTGAGTGCCTTTCTTTTTAGCCTTATAAGCGATGGTTATCGTTTATAGGGCTTTTTCCGCTCATTTTTGTACCGCATTTGTTGCTCGCTTGTTACTCTCCGATTTTAGGTCGGAAAGGTCGTGGATACACTGGTACGTCATGGTACGTGGTGGTACGCGATGAAACAGATTTGGCGAAATAAACGGATAAATAAAATGAGTAGTAGAATCGACATTCAGAAAAGATGTAAGTGGTGCAACGCTGTTTTCACAGCTCACAAGACTACCACAGAGTATTGTTCACACAGATGCGCCAACCTTGCCTACAAAGACAGGGTTAGGAAACAGCGTATCGAAAGTCTGCAACATGAACTTGGGAAAAGCATCAAGACTCCTCCAAACTTAAACAAAGAGTATCTTACCCCATCAGAAGTAGCCGAACTATTAAATGTCGGACGTACTTCCATATATCGCTATATCCGCAATGGAGTAATCAAGGTAATCCGATTTGAAAGGAAAACACTTATTCGCAGAGCTGACATAGAAGATATGACAGACTTTGTTGTTCAAAAAACAGAGAACAAACAATCCAAAGAAAAAGCCCCTATCACCGACTTCTACACTACTGCCGAAATCAAAGAGAAGTATCATGTAAATGAGTCATGGATATTTGTGGTAGCCAAGAAGAACAACATTCCTCGGACTTTCAATCGTGGCAAGACCTACTGGAGCAAGAAACACATGGACGCTTACTTTGCCAAGAAAGCCCCGAATCCCGACATTACCGAATGGTATAGCACACAAGAAATGCAGGAGAAATTCGGCATGACCTTATCTGCCATCTACACTTTCGTTTCCAAGAATGCCATTCCGAAGAAGAAAGAAGGTATCATGGTGTACTATTCCAAGAAACACGTGGATATAGCCAAAGGTGTGGCAGCACCCGAAAAACCTCAGTATTATACGGTAGCCGAAGCAATGGAGAAGTTCAATCTCACTCGTGACCAACTCTATCATTATGCGAAGTACCATAATATCCCAAAGGTTAAGAAAGGCAAATACACGCTTATCTCTAAATCCGAATTAGATAAATTGCTTGAAGCCCCAAAGATTGAATAAGTTATTTTTCGGTGAATGTAGCCACCATTGAATCACCTTATTCCTTTGCACCAAACAAATGTAAAACTCTAAATATTAAACAGTATGACACACACGTGTACAAAAGTAACAGTTCGTCAGAGAGCGATTCGGAATAATCGCATCTCCTTGTATCTGGATTATTATCCGGCAGTCCGTAACCCTGAAACGATGCAGATGAGTCGTCGGGAATACCTCGGCATCTACATCTATGCCCACCCGAAAAACGAAATGGAACGGGAGTTCAACAATGATATGCTGAACAAGGCAGAAGCTATCCGTTGTATCAGAGTGCAATCGCTCATCAATGAAGAGTTCGGTTTCTTGGATAAGACCAAGCAGAAAGCCGACTTCCTCGCCTACTTCAAAAAGATGTGCCGAAGTAAAGACCAGAAATGGTTGTTTGTCTATCAGCATTTCTACAACTTCGTCAAAGGGCAATGTACCTTTGGCGAGGTAAATGTGGACTTGTGTAAGAAGTTCAGAGAGTACCTGTTGAACGCCAAGCAACTTAAACACAGCAACCGCCCTATATCCCTAAATTCGGCATCCGGCTACTACTCCACTTTCAGAGGATTGTTGAAGATTGCCTATCGGGACAAATGGCTTCGAGAAAACATCAATGACTACCTTGACAAGATTGAACCACAAGATGTGAAGAAAGAATACCTGACACTGGACGAAGTGAAGCAACTTGCCGCCACTCCTTGCGACATCCCCGTTCTGAAAGCAGCTTCTCTATTCGCTTGTATGACAGGTTTACGCATCAGCGATATTCTCAATCTTCAATGGGAAGATTTTGCCATTGCTCCCGACCAAGGCTATTGCTTGCGTATCAGAACTCAGAAAACCCAAACGGAAGCGACACTCCCCATCAGTTACGAAGCCTACGAACTATGTGGTACGCCCGGCACAGGCAAAGTATTCAAGGGCTTGAAACGGAGCATGATTAACTATCCGCTGAAGAACTGGCTCAAAAAGGCAGGAATAACGAAGCCGATAACCTTCCACGGATTTAGGCATTGTATCTTTTCTTATTCATTGAAAATAAGAAACTTACAAGTTTTATTTTTTAGACAGGTAACGATTTAGAAACGAGTAGACTTCTTCAAGTTGCCAGATTTTGCATAAATGAAAGAACGTTTACTTTAGATTTCAAAGATAACAAATTTCTCAATCATAAAAAATAGTATGAAGAGAAAAGTTTCATGAAGGAATGAGCTTTATTCTATTGTTATAAAAATATTAGAAATATATATTTACACTCAAATTTCGTAATTTCACTACGAAAATACATATTATAATTTCATATATTGATTTTTATTCTTATCTTTGCATCATATGACAGATAAATTCAACGAATATGATAGCAGAATTCACCATTGAAAATTTTTTCTCAATAAAGTCTCCACAAAAGATAAGCTTTGAACCTTCATCAGATAATTTTATGTCTGACGAATATTCATATGAAGTTAAGGATGGAGTAAGATTGTTGAAATTGGGCATCATCTATGGTGCAAATGCTTCCGGCAAAACCAATATCTTGAATGCTGTGGAATTTTTCAGAATGCTCGTTCTTAGGATGCCCAAAGACCGAAATGAGAAAACCGGGGTCGTTCCTTTTATGCTGGATGACACATCAAGGAATGAAAGAACGAAGATGTCTATGGTATTCTATATTAATAAGTCGAAGTATATCCTTACTTTTGAATTAGACGCAAAATATATCTATTCTGAGACATTGGTTGTTTACGATTCCATTCGTCCTACCAAATTGTATAGTCGTAATTATAATGCAACTACAGATTCCACAACAATAGATTTCGGTACAAACCTGAAAATGCCACGGAAGAGTCAGGATGTGATTTCCGGAAACACTATCAATAATTGCAGTGTGCTTGCCGCATTTGGTAAAAGTAATGTGGAACGTACCAAGTTGAATGATGTGTACGATTACTTTGCCAAACAAGTAAAAGATATATTGGCTCCTGGTATGCTACTTTCAGGATATGTAAAATCACAATTGGATAAAGATGAAACAGGCGATTTGAAGAAGTTCATTTTGAACTTTCTGAAAGCATCCGATTTCAACATTGAAGATGTCGTATTGCATGAAGAGGAAGAATTGATTACCCCTGAATTGGAGCAACTGATTCAAAATGCCCCTATTGACAATGAGGCAAAAGCTGAAATGCTTAGAAAAGGAAAAATCACCAATGCAGAATTGACATTCAAGCATAAGGTTGGCGACAAACTATACGATTTGTCTGAAGAATATGAATCCAATGGTACGATGAGATTTTTGGGGATGGCAGTAATTCTGAATTTCTTGTTGAAGACCAACCGATTTGTGCTTATTGACGAAGTCGAGACAAGCATCCACTATGAACTGCTGGCTTATTTTATAAAAGTCTTTTTAGCGAACAGTGAAGGAACATCCCAAATGTTGTTGACAACACACGACATCAATCTTCTTAATGAGGATTTCATTCGACGTGATACGATATGGTTTACCGACAAAGACGAATATGGCGAGACTAAAATAGTACGTCTTTCATCTTTAGGTCTGCACAAGAATCTTTCCCCGTATAATGCTTACAAACAGGGTAAGTTAGTTAAGCTTCCGTTTCTTGGTAGTCAATACATTAACCTAAACGACTAATGATATGAGGCGGACAGTAACAAAAAGTATCGCCATCATAGGCGAGGGAGAAACGGAATGGTTCTATTTTGATTCATTGAGGGTGGCGTGTCGTTATCCTTTCAAGGTTGCGCCTGATTTTCCACAGCATAGCGATATCAATCATATTCTAAAACTGGTAGAATCTTATTTGAACAAGCAATATGACTTTATCATATGCCTTTTTGATATGGACAGGCTGTATCAATATCCTTCCGAAATGCAACTATACCAACGAGCAAAGAAAGAGTATAACAAGAAGAAATATGCCGGAAAGGTTATGTTCGTAGAAACGAATCCATGTACGGAATTTTGGTTCTTGCTCCACTTTCTACCCAATGTAGTTTGTCGGCGATATGAAAGTTACGATCAATTGCTTCCTGAGTTACAGAAATATATGCCGGGATATGAAAAGACAAAGCGATATTTCATACGTACCAACCTCTATAAATACCTGATAGAGAATGGAGATTTGGAACGGGCGATGTCAAATTCAGAAAAGTTGTGCCAACTCTGTAAAGAGTCTCCTGAGGATTTGATGGCGTATTCGGAGATTCATAAGGTTATAAAATTATTTGATAGTATGTAAGCAAAAGTGTATCCCACTATTTTCTATGATATAATTCGTCTTTTCAATAGTATTGAGATAATAAAATTAATGTTATGGAACTATTATATATTTATATTTGGGACGACAAACGTAATATTAAAGAATGTGAGTACAATTTTTCTCCCAATTACAAATTTTCATATCGCCCCCAATTAAAGACCTTTGATATGGAAAAATGTGATTCTCTATATAGTGGTTGGTTTGGACAAAATATAGTCAATATTACAGCTGTAGTTGGAAAAAACGGTTCGGGAAAGACTAATCTACTGGACTGTATAATAAAGGCGTTATGTGGTCAAGGTGGAGGTTTTATATTTTACAAGCATAATGATCGTATATATTCAAACATTCCAAAACAACTTTCGGATTACAAATTCACATTTGAAGTAATTCAATTCGAAAGATTCGGTTCTCCATTGAATTCCTATTTTAAAGAACATATTAATGATGCATTTGTCATTTTTTATTCACCATCAATAGACAGGAACCTATCAAATAGAAATTCTCATTACTCTAAGTTTGAGGACATTTCAAATTCTCATGTTCTTCGACAGCCATTAAGTCGATTAACGCAAGAGCCAGAATATGCCCGTATGTCAGAAGTTGACATAATGCAAACTAACGATTTATTTAGACTGTTATTATTGTTTATTTACTCACATGAGCAAAAACAACATACCGTTTTTGAGACAATCAAATTGCCCGACAATTTTGAGCTAAAGCTACTTTATTTCTCAGACATTGAGCCGCAGTATCCAACATATAAATCATTAGTACAGAATCTATCTAAAAAAGGATTCAAAAACAGATTAAAAAAGTTTATACTAACCCAAATATTTTTATCAAACCAACATTTTCCCGAAGAATGGGATGATAAGACAACATTTGAAGATGTACTATTACATCTTAATAATGGAGAAGATTATAGGCCAAATATTTTCGATGCACTTTGCTCGCTTTATGATTCTGGAGATATTAAATATACAGAAGAAAGACAAAGCGGACTGAAAAAAGGGTATTATGAATTTAGCTGTAGCATTCGAATCAAATCTATTACTCAGGCATTTATAACAGCTCTATATTGCTATTACAATTATATTCCTATGGCTCCTTATGCTTCGTTTGGGACAATGGAACAGAATGTTTCAAATGCTCAAATAGTTATCAATTTAGGAATGTCATCTGGCGAAAGAGCTATATATACATTAGTATCACGCTTAATGGGTGTGATTTTTAATAAGCAAGGTGAAATTCACCATGCAGTCATAAATAAGATTATTTGCGACAATAAATTTGATGGTAAAACAATTATTATATTGCTTGATGAGCCTGATTTGCAACTACATCCTGAATGGCAACAAAAATTTATTAGCTTACTATTGGATTTACTATATGCATATTTCCCAAAAGTTAAATTTCAAATAATATTAACGACACACTCTCCGATATTATTATCAGATATACCGCGTAAGAATGTGATTTTTATCAATAAAAATCCGGATGGAACAAGCACGGTTTGCTCAGAGTTAAATCTTAAGGAAACATTTGCTGCAAATATACATACTTTATATAATAATAGCTTTTTCCTTGATGGAGTACCAATTGGAGAATTTGCAAAACACAAGATTGAGGCAATCTATGATCGAATAGAATCTGGACAAATAGACAACAATATCCTTTACGATATTTACAGAATAGGAGAACCTATACTCCGCAATATTTTGTTGCAAAAATATGATAGCAAACGAAAAACATTATCTAACGAGGAACGAGTTCTTTTATTAAAAGAAGAATTAGCAAAACTTGAAAACAAGAAGCAATGATTGAAATTAAAAACTCTAATATAGAACAAATCAGTAGAAACTATGCTGATTCTGTTCTAATGATGAAAAGACATATCAAGAGAGATAATAAGTATTTAGCTTACCTGTTTAATGAACGTAAATTCGAGGATATAGTATTATGTCCTTCATTAAGTTTAATTAAAGAAATAGAGTTATTCAATAAATGCTTTCCCGATATAGACTATGAAGCAAGTGAGTGGTGTGAGTTTAAGAAATACATGATTGGTCAATATGAAAAAGTTCGAAAAGAAATTTTATATGATGTTCTTGATTCTTTAAACATAAGCGTTTGTCCATACTGCAATAGACAATATATTTTTGGCGCAGATAACAACCGTAAAGTTGCTGCTCAGTTTGACCACTTTTATAGTAAAAGTAAATACCCGTATTTAGCTCTATCATTTTATAATCTTATTCCATGTTGCCCTACATGTAATAAAGCAAAAGGAGAAGAACATATAGATATTAATCCATATATAGAAGGATTCGGAAATAATGGAAAATTAATAATAGATTCGCCCTTAAATTGTATCTTAAAAAATGCTGATTGGGAAATTAGATTTGAGTCTGATGATAGATGCAAAACGAATATTCAAGCATTTGCTTTGAGTGAACTATATAAAAAGCATAAGGATTATGCGCATGAAATAGTAGTGAAATCTATTGCAAACCAAAAAGGATATTATAATGACTTAAAGATTTCATTTAGTAAATTGGGGATAACAGATGAGTTAATCGATAGAATAATATGGGGCAATTATTTGGATGAATGCCAATTATCTAACAGACCGTTATCTAAAATGGCTTTAGATATTATTGGCCAATTAAAAGACCTTAATGAATGAGAACATCCATTTTATAGTTATGGAATATTTACGGATGCTAAAAAAGATGTTGCATAGTTTAAAGGTATATGAAAAAAAGTGAGTTTTAACGAGGACAAGTACTATATACCTGCCCTCGCTTTACTTTTACATAGGTTTTATCATTGATTCGATAAAAGATATTTCTTCATTGGTCAAATGATATTTTGCAAAGAGTTGATTGTCTATTTCGGGTATGCTTTTGTTCCAATCAATATCGCTTAATGATGTGAAGTCTTGCAACGGAACAAAACGAAAAACATCTTGGGACACCTGCATTGTTCCTCTTCCAAAAAATAATAATATTCTACAAAAATTAGTTTCAAGATATCGATTTGCATTATTTTGTTCAACAGAATTCTCAAATGGTCCAATTACGAGAAAGGTTTCACTACATACGACTCCCGGAGGTGCTATTATTATTTCAGGAGGAACTATGGCATCCGCTGAATAGGCTTTAGATATAAATAGCTTATATTTATTTATCCATTGTCTATTCTTTTTTATTGCATTGGAATCGATATATCCTGTAATACGTTTTGCACCACCTTTAATACCATAAACACCCCATAATAAAACAGAATTCTCATAAGGTATATCATTAAGTTTATATTCTGGGTAGCTCGATTTATTGTTGAATATATCAGTGTTAATACCAAAAGGCTTACGCGCTGAAACTATCTGACTAAATGATTGTAATTTAGAAATCTTATTAATAATACTTTGTCGCCTATTATCTCTGATAATTATATCTGAATTGCCGTCAGATAAATGTCTTATAGAACAAAAAGATTTTTCATTAGTAGGTTTATACGTGTAGTTTGTAAGCCCTTCATACTTTCTACTCCAAAGAAAATAACAGATTCCACCATCTATATGCTGTCCGTTAAAGCATTCGCCAGAATCCTCATAATCATAGATGGATGCAATATGTTTATCTTCCATCATTTCTTTTCTGAATGGTTTGAGAACAGCTTTTCCTCCAATCATCCATTTTGAAGGCATAATCAGGGATAAGTATTCAGGTCTGATCAGTTTTGCTATCCGTACAAATATTTGGTATATAGGATTTGCAGCATCGTCAGATGCACCACTTCCATCATTGATTTGGTATGGAGGATTACCGACTATAGCATTAATCTTCATGTCTTTGCCTATTAAGTCATGTACTTTTTTAATGAATAATTCTGATTGATTCTTTATTTTGTTGATAAGATCTTCCGGAGCCCACATATTTGTCTTTGCTTTACGGAATCCAGCAAGCGTACGTTTGGTAATACTCTTAGCCATTGGAGTCTTACAGATGACAAAGATGTTTTCCGCTATGACCTTGTCCCATACAGTCTGCTGCTCCTCTACCGTTTCTACAGCGAACAGAGAAGCCTTTACCCTTGCCCGGTAAATGCCGTATGCCATATAGAGCGGATAAAGTCCGGATTTGGAATTGATTTCCAAAATACGGGATTCAGGGGAGAATACTTCTGCAGTAACCTCTCCTTTATCTATAAACCGTGGTTCAGAAATCACATTCTGGTACTCCGTGTCATAGAAGCTATAGCCTCCCAAACAGTCACCGAGGTGCATGTTTACCACGCGCCACGGAGTAAGCACCGTTTCCTTGTCCGGATTGCGGAAAGTACTGAATATGTCCGTAATCCGTTCGATTCGTTCCTCTATACTCAGCTTGTCCGCGGCACGGGCCATTGCACGGATCCGTTTTCCGGCAGCACAGAATATTTCCGGGTCATAGTATTTTTTGAAGCTGTTGAATTTCTGCTTGGTTACTCCCTTGGGCATGAACTCTTCCCATGACTGCGAGTCAATGAGTGAGGCAAAATTATCAATCGTGATTTCCTGACTCTCATCACTCAGTTCCGCACCATAAATCAACAGGGGCATACGGATGGATATGCCACGGAGTATGGAAATGGCCGCTTCCCTGTTCTTGGTCTTCTTTTTCAGTTCTTCCAGCCGCTTCCGTTCTTCCTCCGTAAGTTCCTTCTTGGGTTTCTTCTCCAGCTTCTCTTTTTCCTCGTATTCCTCATTGTTCAGTCCCTGACTGTTGATGTCCACCTGGTTGGTCTTGGGCATAGCCTTGGTCTGGCCGATGATCTTTTTCAGGTCATCGAACTCCTGCAGTTCCAGATCATCCAGCCCGCCGCGCCAATATCGATGCCTTCATTGAGTCGCTGCCGCAGGGCTATGACACCGTGGTGGGCGAGCGCGGTAGCCGTCTTTCGGGCGGTCAAAAGCAGCGCGTCGCCATTGCGCGCGTGTTCCTCAAGAATCCCAAGATTCTTATTTTGGATGAGGAGACGAGTGCTCTGGATAACGAGAGCGAGGAGGCGGTGCAGGAGTCGCTCGAGCGCTTGGCGCGCGGGCGCACCACGATTATCATTGCCCACCGCCTCTCGACCATTAAGCATGCCGACGAGATTGCGACCGTTGAGCATGGTCGCGTTGTGGAACGTGGTACGCACGAGGAGCTTCTCGCCCGTGGCGGCACCTATGCCCGTTACTATCGAATGCAGTTCGAAGGTGCGCGTGCGCACGAGCTCGACTGATTGATATGACAGGAAGTTTATGGCTGACAAGAACCCTTTGACTCCGGAAGAAGTGACGGAGTTATTCTCCGAAATCGACGCATCCGGTGTCTTGGATCCGACGCTTGCCAAAAAGCGCACCGAGCGCATGCGCGAAAAAGAGGCTGCGGCCAAGCGCGGTGACAAGACTGCGCTGGCACGCCTGCGCAGCGAGGACCGCGCGAGCCAGGCAAAACATATCGACCCGCTGTCCGAGGATGACCCTTCGGGTTCGCGGGTGAGCCATACCATTACGAAGACTGCTATGGCCGTAGTTATCGGCATTCTGGTGTTGATCGTGGGCATGCAGATTGGCTACGGCGTGATGCGCCGCCTGAACACTGCCAACCTGTCCGAGAGCGTTTCGGTGGATACCGTTTCCACGGCACTGAAGGGCGGCCTTGAGTGGGGCAACGGCTTTACGCAGTTCCCGCTCGACTTTACCGTCGATGAAGCCGATGAGCGTACGGGCACGGTCGAGGTAACGGTGTTGGACACGTCTTCGGCCAATGAGCTCGAGCTGCTGTCCAATGGACAGATTCAGGCGGCGGCGCTTGCAACCAATGCCCTGCTCAACGATAAGATCGACCGCGTGGTGTATAACGTGCACGCCTATATCGACGAGGACAGCAACATCCAGCACGATTCCTTCTTTGGCATGTTTCCCGCACGGGGCCATCAGAGCGCCATTCTGACGTTCGTGTGGACCAAGAGCTCGTCAAATGCCACGAGTATCGACTGGAAGATGCGTATCGTGAGCATGGACGACACGATTGCCGAGCGCATCCAAAAGCAGGTGAACTCGGTTTCGTCGCTGATCGAGGACCCGGTGGTGAGCCAGACCAAGATTGACGAGGAAAAGGCCGAACGTGACCTGGAGCATCGTCTGCATGGCCGCGAGATTTTCCGCGGCGGCAAGCCCGATCGCTCACCGTCCGATCTGCTGGAACAGGACAAGCAAAAGTAAGAGGCCATTATCCCGCGTGAGCCACAAGCCCACGCGGGATAATTTTTCTGGGACGGGGATTAAAAAATCATTGGGGACTGCGGACAAAAAGTTGGACCATCA
>OGYZ01002949.1_pt1 | contig 10893 bp, 9 predicted proteins | sample 1576681 | NCBI WGS metagenome assembly OGYZ01 (sample SAMEA3541480, study PRJEB24748) | human gut metagenome | biome: human gut; feature: human-associated habitat; material: faeces | place: China | collected 2012 | reverse complement strand
CGGCGCGGTCGCCGTTGACCTCCAGCACCTTGCAGCGGCGGACCTCGCCGCTGTGCAGCTGGATCTCCGCCAGCTCGTCATAGGTGACGCCCTCCACATGGTCCACCACCATCAGGGGACCGGACACCTCGTGGATGGTACGGTATTCCTTCATCATTCCTCTTCACCAGCCTTTCGGATCAGCTCGGCGATCTCGCGCTCCATATCAGCGCGGACGGCGGCGTAGTTGGCGGCGTATTCCTCTGCGGCGGCGTACTTGGCCCAGCCCAGCTTCTCCCGGGCGGGGATGGCGTACAGCGCGGATGGGGCCACGGCCTTGTCCACAGCGCCGCGGCACAGGGACTCGTAGTGCAGAATCAGCCCCAGCAGCTGCATCTGCCGGTCAAAGCTGGAGTAGGAGTCCACGTCCATAAAGGCATTCTGCTGCAGGAAGTCTTCTCGCAGCATCCGGGCGATCTCCAGCGTCAGCTGGTCGTGGGCGGAAAGGGAATCCTTGCCCACCAGCTGGACGATCTCGTTCAGCTCGTTCTCCTCCTGCAAAAGGTGCATGGCGCGGTTGCGGTTCCGGATGAAGTCCTCGCCCATGTTCTCGTTGAACCAGGGCGTCACCGCGTCCAGATACAGGGAGTAGGAGTTCAGCCAGTTGATGGCCGGGAAGTGGCGGCGATAGGCCAGCGAAGCGTCCAGCGACCAGAAGACCTTGACGATACGCATGGTGGCCTGTGCCACCGGCTCGCTCAGGTCGCCGCCGGGAGGCGACACCGCGCCCACGGCGGTCAGGGAGCCGGTGCGCTCGTCGCTGGCCAGGCACTGCACCACGCCGGCGCGCTCATAGAACTGCGCCAGGCGGGAGGCCAGATAGGCGGGATATCCCTCCTCACCGGGCATCTCCTCCAACCGGCCGGACATCTCGCGCAGGGCCTCGGCCCAGCGGGAGGTGGAGTCGGCGATGACGGCCACATCGTAGCCCATGTCGCGGAAATACTCTGCGATGGTGATGCCGGTGTAGACCGATGCCTCACGGGCGGCCACAGGCATATCCGAGGTGTTGGCGATCAGCACCGTACGCTTCATCAGGCTCTCGCCGGTGCGGGGGTCGGTCAGCTCCGGAAACTCCCGCAGTACGTCGGTCATCTCGTTGCCGCGCTCACCGCAGCCGATATAGACCACGATGTCCACGTCGGCCCACTTGGCCAGCTGGTGCTGCACCACGGTCTTGCCGGAGCCGAAGGGCCCGGGTACGGCGGCGGTGCCGCCCTTGGCGATGGGGAACATGGTGTCGATGACACGCTGGCCGGACTGCAAAGGCTTTACCGGCGGGAATTTCTTTTTATAGGGGCGGCCCACGCGGACGGGCCACTTCTGCACCATGGTCAGCTCACGCACCTCACCGTTGGCCAGCTTTACCCGGGCGATGGGCTGGGTGATGTTGTACTGTCCGGCCTCGGCCAGCCACGCCACCGTGCCCTCGGCGCCCTTGGGCACCATGATCTTGTGCAGCACGGACTCCGTCTCCGGCACGGTGCCCAGAATGTCGCCCACAGCCACGGTGTCGCCCACAGCGGCGGTGGGGGTAAAGTCCCACAGCCTGTCGCGGTCCAGCGGCGGCACCTGAATGCCGCGGGTGATGTTGCTGCCCACCCGGCGGACGATCTCCTCCAGCGGACGCTGGATACCGTCATAGATATTCTCGATCAGGCCGGGGCCCAGCTCTACGCTCAGCGGTGCGCCGGTGGTGACCACATCAGCGCCGGGACCAAGACCGGACGTCTCCTCATACACCTGTATGGAGGCCCGGTCGCCGGTCATATTCAGGATCTCTCCGATCAGCTGCTGGGGACCTACGCGCACCACGTCCGCCATGTTGGCGTCCGCCATGCCGTCCGCCACCACCAGCGGGCCGGAGACTTTGATGATCTTACCCATTCTCTTGCTCCTTTCAGGAAATATCCGCGCCCACGGCGCGTTCCACCGCGTCGTGCAGGGCGGCCCCGGCGATGCCCAGCGAACCGGTCTTGCCGGGGATGAGGATAACGGCGGGCAGGGGTGCGTCTTTATACCGGGCGATCTCGGCGGTCAGCTGCTGCGCCAGCTGCTCGGTGATATAGATGACGGCGTAGTCCTCCTGCGCCAGGCGGTGCAGCGTTCTGCGCCCCGCGTCGGTATCCTCGGTGGGGAACACGTCCAGCCCCAGCGCACGGAAGCCCAGCACGCTGTCCCGGTCCCCAATAACGGCGATCTTATACATATTGCTCACGCAGCCTTTCCCGGAGCGCCTCCGCCGGCACACCGGCCATCCGGCCGGACAGCACGGTACGCACCGCCGTCCACTCCGCTTCCTTTGCCGCCAGATAGCCCAGCGCCACCTCTACGCCGAAGGGTACCCGGCGTGCCGCGCCGGCGGCGCGGAGCACCGCGTCGTCGCAGGCCTTTTCAAAGGCGGTCAGGCTGCCGCCCTTGGCGGCCTCGTCTCCCAGCTCCGCCGCCCGGGCGAAGGCCGTGCCCCGCCACAGCGCGGCGGCGCCGCTGCCGCTTCCGGCGCGGATCGCCTCCGGCGTCACGCTGCCGCCGGGGAACAGCACCTCCCGCAGGAAGCCGGCGTCCAGCCCCAGCCGCTGGGTGCGGATGAGTGAGCGCAGGTTCGCCGCGTCGATCATGGCGCGGACATAGTCCTGCAAATAGGGTATGTGGCTGTCCGCCGCCAGCTTTTCCAGCCGCGCGAAGTAGGCCCGATCCAGGATGCAGTCGCTGCTGCGGGCGCTGCCCGTCTCGGCCAGCACCCGCTGGGCCTCATCGGCCGCGGCGGCCATGTCGGCGGGCAGAAAGTCCCAGCCGCCGTTTTCAGCGTGCTTTTTCCGCATCGTCTCTGCCGGTACGGTCCCGGCGTCGATCAGCAGACGCTCCGCGTCCTGCGGCGCTTTCAGCAGCGTTTTGATGTTGTGGTAGTCGTATTTCAGCCGGAACACGTCCAGCACCTCCGCCTCCGGCATAAAGCGGGAAACGTCGGCGAACACCGCCTCGCGCTGCGCGCTCAGCGCCGCCTGCAGGGACGGCTCATCGTGTACGGGCGCGTAGCCCCACTCGCTCAGCAGCTGGGCGCACGCCTCGACGGAGGGTGCCGTCAGCAGCTGCTCCAGCCGCTGTGCCGTCAGCAGCCGGCGCTCCATGGCGCGTATGCGGGCGGACAGGAACAGATAGTCCGTGTCCTTTCTCCGTTTTGTCAAAGGGACGCCCCCTTTCAGTCAAACAGCACGGCGGCCACGGCGGAGGAGTCCTCCTGCCGTGCCCGGCGCAGCAGCTCGGCAAAGCCGCAGTTGATCTCCATGCGGCCCCGCTGCAGTACCACGCCGCCGCCCGTCTCCCGGGTGTCGGCAGCCAGGGTGAAGCCCGCGCCGGGCTTTTTGCCGTTGGCGGCGTCCACCACCGCCTGACCCACCGTGTCCCGGTCGGCGGCGGAGAACACCAGCGCTTCGCCGCCCTGCCCGTTTTCCGCGGCCAGCGATGCCAGCAGGTCGATATACTCCGGGCGCGGCAGCTTCAGCAGCGCGTCGGCGGCGCGGGCAAAGGCCTCGTCCAGCATCCGCTGCTTCTCCGCCAGTACCCGCTGGCGGCAGGCCAGACGGCTGCCGCCCTCCAGGCGCTCCACCTGCTCGTGCTCCAGCACCTTGCAGCGGGCCTCGCCCTCGCGGAGCAGCTTGTCCGCCTCGGCGCGGTACCGGGCCAGAATGGCCTCGGCCTCCGCCGCCGCCTGGGCGGCGATGTCGGCGCACTCGGCCTGTGTGTCGGCCTCCATGCGTGCGATGATCTTGTCGATACCGTTCATAGGCGCACCCGCCTTACTTCATGATGTTCAGGGAGATCATAATGGTCGCCACCAGAGACAGGATGGCGTAGAACTCCACGATGCCGCAGTAGATGATGCCCTTGGTAGCGGCCTCCGGGTGCTTGGCCACGATGTTGATGGACGCGGCGGCCACGCGGCCCTGGAAGATGGCGCTCAGCCAGCCGCCCAGCATGATGGGCAGGCAGGCGGCGAAGAAGGACAGCCCCTGGGTCAGGGAGAGATCCAGCACGCTGCCGCTGAGCAGGCCGGTCTGGCCCAGCACCAGGAACAGGGCCACAAAGCCGTACAGGCCCTGGGTGCCGGGCAGTACCTGCAGGATCAGGCACTTGGTGGACTTATCGGGATCCTCGCTGGTCAATCCGGCGGCGGCCTCACCCACCATACCGGTGCCCTTGGCGGAGCCGATGCAGCACAGGCCGGCGGTCAGCGCCGCGCCCAGGATGGCGAAACCCAGTCCGCCCACAGATTCAAGAAAAGCTAACATGATTTAGTATCCTCCTTAATGATCTCTACGTGTTTGGCCCGGACGCGCAGGGGACGGTAGGCCTTGCCGCCGTCCTTGTAGAAGCGTCCGAAAAATTCCAGAAATTGCAGGCGCATATCGTGGACGTAGCAGCCCAGCAGGTTCAGCGCCAGGTTCAGCATATTGCCGACGAATGCGATGATGATGAAGGTGACCACGTTGCCGGTGGTGGCGCCCAGCATATTGAACACCTGGGCCAGCACTGCGCCGGACAGCATCAGCGCCATCAGCCGGACGTAGGACAGGATATCGCTGAAGAAACCCGTCACGCCGTTGTACACCGCCGCCACGAAGCCCGTCACCTTGCCGAAGCCCTTTTTGCCCCGGCCCGCGCCGTATACCAGCATAAGAACGCCCGCGATCAGCACCACCGGCACGCCGGATACACTGCCGATGCCAAGCACCGCAAGACCCGTGCCCGCCAGAATGATCCACCAGGTGATCTCGTCAAACAGGGCATCCATAAAGCAGCCCTTTTTGCATTTTTCCACCACGCTGACGGTCATGCCGGTGAACACCTGCAAGGCGCCCAGGATCAGCGAGCCCACCATGATGGCCATGGTGTCGTCCAGGGGTGAGAACAGCGCCGGCAGGGCAAAGGTGCTCTCCGGGTCAAAGAACTTGAAGAGCTGCGGCAGGAAGTCGCCGAAGAAGCTGCCGGTCATGGCGCCGAAGACCACGGTGGTCACGCCGCACCAGAAGATCATCTCCATAAAGCTGCGGTCGTCCGGCCGTTTTTTCTTCAGGAACAGCCATGAGCCGAGGAGCATCAGCAGTCCGTAGCCGATGTCCGCCATCATCATGCCGAAAAACAGGATGAAGAACGGCGCCATCACCGGGTTGGGGTCCACGCCGTCGTAGGCCGGCAGGGAGTACTGCTCGGTGATGCAGTTCATGGACCGCGCCACCGCGTTGTCCTCCAGCAGCACCGGCACCTCCGGTATCTGCTCCGTCGTGGGATCGGACAGGGTGTAGTCGCAGTCCGCCGTGTCCAGATACGCCGTCAGCCTTGCCGTCTTTTTCTCCGGCACCCAGCCGTCGAATGCCACGATGCACCCGTCGGTCAGCAGCCTGCGGCGGTTTTCCTCCCGCTGCAGGCGGGAGGCCAGCCGGTCGGCGCACAGATACAGCTCCGGCAGCCGTTCCGCCAGCTCATCCAGATGCTTTCGCAGGGCCTCCTGCTGCCTCTTGACCTCTGCCAGCCGGTCCGCGTCCCGCCGCAGGTTTTCCTCCGGCGTGCCGGTGCGGCCCTTCAGGGGTGAGGCCGCGAAGCCCCGGCCCCGCAGCAGCTCCAGCACCTGTGCCGTCGCCGCCTTGTGGGTGATGAGCAGTACGCACTGCTGTTGCCGGTCGGCGGAGAGCAGATACAGCTCGCTCTCCGGATATTCGTTTTGTACCTGCCCGCACAGTTCGTCCCAGGGGACGAAGGGCGGCAGTACGCCCAGGGTCACGTCGCAGCAGCGTGTCTCCGTCAGCTCCAGGGGCAGGTCCAGGCTCAGCCAGGGTCCTAGGGTGATCCGGTCGGTCTCCAGCTGGGCGGCCAGCGCCGTCAGCTGCTGTAATTGTCCCGTTACCTCGTTGACCTGGCGGGCCAGCGCCAGCCCGTCGGCCAGCCCCGTCTCGCTCAGGTATTCCGTCTCGCCGATGGCGGGGCGGGGCGCCAACAGCGGCGCTTTCTTGGGCGGCGCAGCCCGCCGCAGGGCATCGATCGCCGTCTGTACCTGCCGCTGGCGGGCCAGGCAGTCCGCCGTCTCACTGTCGCAGCGCCCCAGGCTCTCCGGCGCATCCGGCGCGTCCGGCTCACTGATCTCCACGCAGCCCATACGCTCCAGCTGCCGCAGCAGCGCGTCGTGGTCCCGCTCCAGCGCCAGCACCTGCAGGCGCTTCATTTTTACAATGGGCATTTACCGCTTCACCACCTTTTCCACGATGGCGCGGACAGCCGTCTCCATGCGCTGCTCCGCCTGCTGCCGTATGGCTGTGCAGGTGCGCTCGGCGTCGCTTCGCAGGGCGGCGTCCGCCGCCTGTCCGGCTTCACCGGCCCGCTGCATGGCTTCGTTCTCCAGCACCTTCACGGCGTTCTGCGCCTCGCGCACCAAACCGTCGCCGTCCCGGCGGGCCTGCTCGGCCAGCGCCCGGGCGGCGCGCTGGGCCTCGGCCTTCTGCTCCAGAAGCCGCTGCTCCGCCGCCTGCAGCTGGTCTATTTTTTCACGGTACAGTTTACTCACCGCCTTTCTCTTGATACGAAACAGACAGGGGAAGACCCCGTTTCCGGAAGCCGTCCCCCTTTGAAGTATATTTTTCGCGGAGGAAACTCCCTTCGCCTGCCTCTGATCATACGTATTTTATCATACCACAAAAGCACGGGGAACAACAACAGGCAGAATGGCAAAAATAACCGGTATCCTTTGTGCAGGGTGACAATAAGATGACAGACAGGTGAGAAATAAGTGGTGGCATTTTTTTGCCCCATGTGGTATACTCTTCCTATATTGGAACAGTATTCCCGTTTTGCGGGAGTGTATAATGACGTGAGGTGTGTCATGACCTATCTGAAAGCGATCCTGTTGGGACTGGTGCAGGGCATAGCGGAATTCCTGCCCATCTCCAGCTCCGGCCATCTGGCCATTGCCCGCAATCTGCTGAATATGGAGGGCGCGGGGAGCATCCCGGAGTTCTTCGACGTGCTGCTCCACCTGGGCACGCTTATTGCGGTGTTCGCCGCCTATTGGGGTGACATCCGTGACATGGTGGTGGAGTTCTTCCGGGGCATCGGCGACCTGGCGCACCGCAGCACCCCCACGCCGGTGCCGCCCGCCCGCCGGCTCATCCTGCTGATCATCGTCGGCACGCTGCCGCTGTTTGCGGTGCTGCCCATCCGCAAGACAGTGCAGGGCCTGGGGGACAATATGTATTTCGTGGGCGCGGCGCTGATCTTCACCGGTTTCCTGCTGTTCCTGTGTGACCGGGTGCGCCGGGGCCGCAAGACCGAGCGCAGCGCCACCTGGCTGGACGCTCTGCTGGTGGGCGTGGGGCAGGCGGTGGCCACGCTGCCCGGCGTCTCCCGCTCCGGCATGACCATCACCGCCGGGTGCTTCGTGGGCTATGAGCGTCGCTTCGCCGTGCGCTTTTCCTTCCTGCTGAGCATCCCCGCCGTGCTGGGCGCCAATATCCTCTCCATCAAGGACGCGGTGCAGGCCGGCATCGTCGGCGCGGAGGTGCCCATGTATCTGGTGGGTGTGGCCGTGGCCGCCGTGACGGGCTATCTGTGCATCCGGCTTCTGAAGTACATCGCGGACAAGGGCCGTTTCGGCGCCTTCGCCTACTACTGCTGGGCGGTGGGCGTACTGACCCTTGTCCTGCAGGGCATCAAGTGAGGTAGACTATGGCATCGACACAAAAGAAAGGAAATACCCGCAAAAAGGCGCCCGCCCCGCCGCCTCCGCCGGCGTATAACGCCGCGGCGCGTGTGGCCGGCGGCATCGTCTGCGCCCTGCTGGCGCTGTGCGTGCTGGTGAGCTATTTCAACGTGGACGCCCTCCTCCTGGTGTGGATCGCCAGGGTGCTCAAGGGTGCGCTGGGCTACGGCTATTACCTGACGGCCCCGGTGCTGGCGGCTATTGCCGTCATCCAGCTGGGCCATCGGGGCCGGCCCGTCGTCCTGCGTACCACCTGCGTGGCGCTGCTGCCCCTGCTGGTGGGCGTGCTGTGCCACCTGGCCCTGTGCCGCACAGCCTACACCCTCGGCCTGGACAGCGTCAAGACCCTCTGGGCCGACGGACAGGTCCTCAAGTGCGGCGGTGTGCTCTCCGGCGGTCTGGCCGTGGGCTGCGAGGCCCTGGTCAGCAAGGTGGTGTCCATCATCGTGTTCGTGGTGCTGCTGTTGGCCGCCCTGCTGGGCGCCCTGCACCTGACGCCCCAGGAGGCCGCGGCGCGCGTCCGCAGCTATGGCGAGAGCCTGCGCCGTGACGACGAGGACGCGGACGACGAAGCCCTCCCGGAGGATTTCACCCCCACCGCTGCGCCCGCCCCGGCAAAAAAGCCTGCCAAGGGCCGCAGGCGCCCCAATATCGACATCCCGCTGGACAGCGAACGCGACGACACGGTCCTCCCGCCCGCCAGCTCCTTCTTCCCCCGCCGCAGCGACGATATCCGCACGCCGGATCAGGTGCTGCGGGGCGGCCCCGCCCCTGCGCCCCAGCCCCTCAGCGACGAGCCTGCACCGCCCGCCGCCCCGGCGGAGCCCCCTGCCCCGAAGAAGCCCCTCAGCGACAAGCAGAAAAAAGCCCAGCTGCAGCAGGAGGTGGAGAGCGCCGCCCAGGAGGTCAGCGACGCCATCGAGCAGGAGCTGGCCCAGGGGGAGGAGGCCTACCGCTACCCGCCCATCACCCTGCTGGAGCAGAACCGCGGCGGCAACTACACCGAGGTGGGCGCCGAGCTGCGGAACAACTCCAAGCGCCTGGCGGACACCCTGCGCTCCTTCGGCGTGGACGCCCGCGCCGGCGAGGTCATCCATGGCCCCTCCGTCACCCGCTACGAGTTCACCCTGGACCAGGGCGTCAAGCTCAGTAAGATCACGAACCTCCAGGACGATATCGCCCTGGCGCTGGGTGCCAGCGGCGTCCGCATCGCCCCGGTGCCCAACAAGATATCCGCCGTGGGCATCGAGGTCCCCAACCGCACCGTCACCGCCGTGCGGATCCGCGACGTCATTGAATCCCGCGAGTTCATCGACCATCCCTCCCCGGTGGCCTTTGCCGTGGGCAGGGATATCGGCGGCAGCAACATCGTGGGCAACATCGCCCGTCTGCCCCATGTACTCATCGCCGGCACTACCGGCTCCGGTAAATCCGTCTGCACCAACTCCCTCATCGTCAGCCTGCTCTACAAGTCCACGCCGGACGAGGTCCGTTTTATCATGGTGGACCCCAAGATGGTGGAGCTGGCGCCCTACAACGGTATCCCGCACCTGCTCATCCCCGTGGTCACCGACCCCAAAAAGGCCGCCGGCGCCCTGCAATGGGCGGTGTTCGAGATGATGAAGCGCTACAAGATGTTCTCTGAAAAGGGCGTCAAGGACCTGGCGGGCTATAACGCCCTGTCCGAGACGGACGAGGACGTGAAAAAGCTGCCCACCGTGGTGGTGGTCATCGACGAGCTGGCCGACCTGATGCTGGTGGCGGCCAAGGAGGTGGAGGAGTCCATCTGCCGTGTGGCCCAGATGGGCCGTGCCGCCGGTATGCACCTGGTCATCGCCACCCAGCGTCCCTCGGCGGACGTGATCACCGGTCTGATGAAGGCCAATATCCCCAGCCGCATCGCCTTCGCCGTGGCCAGCTCCATGGAGTCCCGCATCATTCTGGACACCACCGGCGCGGAGAAGCTGGTGGGCAAGGGCGATATGCTGTACTTCCCCCTGGGCGACGCCAAGCCCACCCGGGTGCAGGGCTGCTTCATCACACCGGAGGAGATCGACCGGGTGGTGAGCTTCGTGAAGAACGCCGCCGGCGAGGCGCACTACGACCAGGATGTGATCGAGAAAATCCAGCAGGCCGTGGATGCCAAGGCAGACAAGGGGGGCAAGAGTGCCCCGGCGGACAGCGCGCAGGACGGCGAAGAGGTGGACGAGCTGCTCTCCGCCGCCGTGGAGGTGGTGCTGGAGACGGGCCAGGCATCTGTGTCCATGCTCCAGCGGCGGCTGAAGCTGGGGTATTCCCGAGCGGCACGGCTGGTGGATCAGATGGAGGAGCGGGGCTACGTCGGACCGTTCGAGGGCTCAAAGCCCCGGCAGCTGCTCATTACCAGAGAGAAATGGCAGGAGCTGCAGATGGCCAAGGGCGCTGCGCCTGAACCGGCCCGACCTGCCGACCCCTACGGGTCGATCAGTGACGTGTTCGAGAGCCATGACGCATTGGACTAAGCGAGAAAAAGAGACGGCGGACGCCGTCTCTTTTTTTCGCGGGATAATAGCAGCTTACACCGTACCGGTGACGGTGATGGTGGCTGTGCCGGGGACGATGGAATACGCGCCAGTGGCGGTATCCTGGGTGACAGTGGCCGCCGGGACGGTGACTACGCCCGCCACCGTGGAGAACAGACCCGTGGCGGCGTCATAGGTGTACTGGGTGGGCGCGGTGAGGGCCGTGCCGTTCAGCGTCACGGTCAGATTGCTGAGTCGCGGGTCAAAGGTGTCGGTGATGACCACGTTGGCCGCCGCGTCCGCCGCAGTGTTGCCGCTGTTCTGCACGGTAAAGGTATACGTGAGCTGCCCGTTCTCCGTCACGGTGGTGGGCGAGAGCGCCTTGCTGATGGCGAGCTGGGCAGCGGACAGCGGAGACACCGTCTCCGTGGCCGTCACCGGATTGGCCAGCCCTGCACCGGCGGCGGTGGCGGTGTTCACCACGGTGCTCTCCGCGGCCAGCGGCGCGAATTCGGTGGCGGCGGCCTCATAGGCCAGCGTCACGTTCCCGCCCGCCGGCACGGTGATGCCGCTGATGGTCAGCGGCGGCCCGGCGGTGACGGCGGG
>OGYZ01002944.1_pt1 | contig 10908 bp, 8 predicted proteins | sample 1576681 | NCBI WGS metagenome assembly OGYZ01 (sample SAMEA3541480, study PRJEB24748) | human gut metagenome | biome: human gut; feature: human-associated habitat; material: faeces | place: China | collected 2012 | reverse complement strand
GCGGGCACAGCAGCTGGTGGTCGTGGCTGGACATGGGCAGCACGATGACCACCATACCGTCCTCAGCCAGCAGCTTGCGGTCGTTGAGGACCACAGCGCCTACCTCGCCCACGCCGCTGCCGTCCACAAAGACCTCGCCGGAGGGAACGCTGGTCTCGCACTTGATGTGCTTGGTGGTCAGCTCAATGACGGAGCCGTTCTCGGCCACCACGATGTTGTTGGGGTGCATGCCCATGCTCTCCGCCACGCGCTTGTGGATCTGGAGCATCCGCTGCTCACCGTGGAGGGGGATGAAGAACTTGGGCTTAGTCAGGGCGTGGATGATCTTCAGCTCCTCCTGACAGGCGTGACCGGAGACGTGGAGCATGTCGGCCTTGTCGTAGACCACGTCGGCGCCCTTGCGGAACAGCTCATTGATGACGCGGCCCACCGTCACCTCGTTGCCGGGGATGGCGCTGGCGGAGATGATGACCTTGTCGCCGGGGCCCACATCCACCTGCTTGTGGGTGGAGAAGGCCATGCGGTACAGGGCGCTCATCTCCTCGCCCTGAGAGCCGGTGGTGACGATGACCTGCTGATTCAGAGGCAGGCCCTTGATGCGGTTGATGTCCATCAGGGTGTTCTTGGGCACCTTCATATAGCCAAGCTCCGTGGAGACCTTCATAATGTTCTCCATGCTGCGGCCGGTGACGGCTACCTTGCGGCCGCAGGCCGCCGCAGCGTCCAGCACCTGCTGGATGCGGTGAACGTTGCTGGCGAAGGTGGTGACGATGATGCGCTTGGTGCAGCCGGTGAACTGCCGTATGAACGTGGCGCCCACGGCCTTTTCGCTCAGGGTGTAGCCGGGACGCTCCACATTGGTGGAGTCGGCCAGCAGCGCCAGAACGCCCTGCTTGCCCAGCTCGCCGAAGCGGGCCAGGTCGATGACCTCGCCGTCAATGGGCGTGGAGTCGATCTTGAAGTCGCCGGTGTGAACGATGGTGCCCATCCGCGTGTGGATGGCGAAGGCCGCCGAGTCGGCGATGGAGTGGTTCACATGGAGGAACTCCACCTGGAACTTGCCGGCCTTCACAGTCTGGCCCGCCTCCACGGTGATGAGCTTGGTGGAGTTCAGCAGTCCATGCTCCTGCAGCTTCAGCTTGATGAGCCCGGCGGTGAAGCGGGTGCAGTAGATGGGGGTGTTGATCTGCTTGAGGACGTAGGGAATGGCACCGATGTGGTCCTCGTGCCCGTGGGTGATGAACATGCCCCGCAGGCGGCTGTGGTTCTTCACCAGATAGCTGACGTCGGGGATGACGCAGTCGATGCCGTACATATCGTCCCCGGGAAAGGCCATGCCGCAGTCCACGACGATGATCTCGCCGCCGTACTCATAGGCGGTCATGTTCTTGCCGATCTCATTGAGACCGCCCAGAGGAATGATTTTCAGTTTTTCTGCCATAAATGTCGATTACTCCTTTGCTTTTTCACAGATGCCGCACAGCCGCCGGACATGGAAAAATGGCCGCAGCAAAGCAAAGGCGGTCCGCCGCGCCGCCGGCCCTGCATCGCCGGAGGGGGAGCGGAGTATCGCCCAGCCGCTGTGTGGATGGTCACGGGGAAAAGTCCCCTTGTTTTGTCTATATGATCGCAGGCGCGCGCTCTGCGAAACGACCAAAAAATACGCACAATTTTCTGTGCTTTTTACAAAGTATACCACACATTTTCCTGTTTGTACACCCCCAACTTGCCGACAGGTTCCGACAGGGCGCGCAGCAGGCGCGGCGGAGACGGAAACTGACGGGATTTTCCAAAAGCACCTATTGTCCCAACGGGAATTGTGTGCTATAATCAATTCCTATATTAAATTGGAGACGTATTCCCATCAAAAGGGAGGAGGACGCCCTTTGAGTAAAAAGATCATTCGCGGGTTCCGCACGAATATGGCACTATACAGCCTGTGCCTGCTGGCCTTCGTTATCGTGACCATTCCGGTCGAGCCGCTGCTGGCGGCGGGGGAGGCCCTGGCGGCCGTGGTGGTGCTGCTGCTGGGAAACCGGCGCAACAAGATGGCCCAGGCCTCGGTACGGCAGTACATGGATCGCGTATCTGGCGGCATGGATTCCGCCCGTTCCAGCAACATGCTGTACGCCCCGCTGCCCATGCTGGTGTTCGATGTGAACACCGGCGAGGTGCTGTGGAGCAACGATATGTTCATGCGGCTCACCAGCCAGAAGGAGAAGATCTTCGAGATGCTGGTGGACACTGTGGTGCCGGATTTCAGCTATCGCTGGCTGCTGGAGGGCAAGCGGGAGTATCCGGAGCTGTTCCCCTGGAACGGCCGGATCTATCGGGTGTTCGGCTCTCTGAGCCATCCGGAGGAGATGGAGCGGGACCAGACCCCTCTGGCCACCACGTACTGGATGGACGTTACGGACAGTGAGGAGATGCGCCAGACGCTGGAGCTGACCCGGCCGCTGGTGGCCATCCTGATGGTGGATAACTACGAGGAGCTGATGAAGGCCTGCCCGGAGAGCAAGCGCTCAGCGGTGCTGGCGGCGCTGGAGGAGAAGCTGAACGACTGGGCTGCGGGCTCCGGCGGACTGCTGCTGAGCTACGACCGCGACCGGTATCTGTTTGTGTTTGAGGAGAAGGACTACGGCGGCTACACCGAAAGCAAGTTCGACGTGCTGGAGAAGGTGCGGCAGGTGCAGGCCGGAGAGGGCGTGTCCGCCGCGCTGTCCATCGGCGTGGGACGGGATGAGGACAGCTTCGACCAGCTGTTCAAGAACGCCTCGCTGGCGCTGGAGATGGCGCTGAGCCGCGGCGGCGATCAGGCCGTGGTGAAGGACCGGGTAAACTTCGAGTTCTACGGCGGGCGCAGCAAGTCCACGGAGAAGCGGACAAAGGTGAAGTCCCGGGTCATGGCCAACGCGCTGGGCGAGCTGATCGACGACGCCAAGCAGGTATATGTCATGGGCCACAAGTACGCGGACATGGACTCCGTCGGCGCGGCCATGGGTGTGTGCTGCATCGCCCGCAAACGGGGCAAGAAGTGCCAGATCGTCATCGACACCGAGAACAACGCCGCCCATCCCCTGATCCGCAAGATGGCGGAGCAGCCGGAATACGCCGGTGTGATGATCTCCGGCGGCGAGGCGTTTCTGAAGTGCCAGCCCGGGGCACTGCTGGTGGTGGTGGATACCAACCGGCCGGAGAGCGTGGAGTCCGAGGAGATGCTGGAGACCTGCAACCGCGTGGCGGTCATCGACCACCACCGGCGGGGCAGCAGCTACATTGAGAAGATGGCCCTGAACTACCACGAGCCCTACGCCTCCTCCGCCAGCGAGCTGGTGACAGAGCTGATGCAGTATCTGCTGGAGCCCTCCGATGTGCTGAAATGCGAAGCAGAGGCACTGCTGGCGGGCATTGTGCTGGATACCAAGAACTTTACCAACCGTACCGGCGGCCGCACCTTCGAGGCGGCGGCCTACCTGCGGCGCACCGGCGCCGACACCCAGGATGTGCAGCGCTTGTTCCAGGGCGATCTGCAGTCCATGGTAGACCGGTACGCCATCATCCGGCAGGCGGAGCTGTACCACGACGACATCGCCGTGGTGGCGCTGGAGGACGAGTGCGACCGCGTGACGGCGGCCAAGGCGGCGGATGAACTGCTGACCATCCGCGGCATCAAGGCGTCCTTTGTCCTGTACCGGAAGGGAGAGGGCGTGTACATGTCGGCCCGTTCGCTGGGCGAGGTGAACGTGCAGGTCATTCTGGAGGCGCTGGGCGGCGGCGGCAATTCCACCACCGCCGGCGGTCAGGCGGACAACATCTCGGTGGAGGAGGCCAAGGCCAGACTGCTGGAGGCCATCGACCGTTACTTTGAAAACTGACGAAAAGGAGATACAGAGCGATGAAAGTGATTTTGAAGCAGGACGTGAAGGGCAAGGGCAAGAAGGGCCAGCTCATCGAGGCGGCGGAAGGCTATGCCCGCAATTTCCTGCTGCCCAAGGGACTGGCCGTGGAGGCCACTGCCGACGCGGTGAACACCATGAAGCTGCAGGCCAAGGCCAAGGCCAAGGCGGACGCGGAGGCCAAGGCGGAGGCGCTGGCCATTGCCGAGAAGCTCAAGAGCTGCCAGGTGAAGATCGCGGCCAAGGGCGGCGAAGGCGGCAAGCTGTTCGGCGCCGTCACCGGCAAGGAGATCGCCGGTGCGCTGAAGGAGCAGTTCGGCATGGAGATCGACGGCAAGAAACTGGTGCTGGACCAGCCCATCAAGAGCTTCGGCAGCTACGAGGTCAAGGCCAAGCTGGGCTTTGAGGTCAGCGGCACTGTGTACGTGCTGGTCATTGAGGAGAAGTAACTTTTACCACGGAGAGGAGGGGCTCATATGGCTGCGGACGATCTGCTGCTGCGGCAGGCGCCTCATTCGCCCCAGGCGGAGCAGGCGGTGCTGGGCTCCATGCTCATCGATCCTGACTGTATCAAGGATGTCATGGACAAGCTGCAGCCGGAGGACTTTTATCTGCGTGCCAACCGCGATATTTTTGAGACCATCTACCATATGTTCATCTATTCCAGGCCCATTGACGGCGTCACTGTGGCGGGAGAGATGGAGCGAAACGGTGTCTATAACGACAACACCCGGGACTATCTGGTGCAGCTGATGGACGTGACGCCCACCAGCGCCAACGTCATGGAGTACGTGAAGATCGTGCTGGACAAGTCGCTGATGCGGCAGGTGGCGGCAGCCGCCGGCAGCATCACCGCCATGGTGCAGGAGGGCAACGGCGACGCAGGCGACATGCTGGAGTCAGCGGAGCAGAAGGTCTACGCCATCCGGCGGGGCCGCAGCGCCCAGAACATGGTGACGGTGAGCATGGTGCTGCAGGACGTGATGAACCATCTGGCGGAGCTTACTGCCAGCGGCGGCAAGACGCTGCCGGGCCTGTCCACCGGCCTGTCCGCCGTGGACGCCAAGATCAACGGCCTGAACAAGTCCGACCTGCTGCTGCTGGCCGCACGCCCGGGCATGGGAAAGACCAGTATGGCCCTGAACGTGGCGCTGTCCGCCGCCAAGGAATCCGGCAAGACCGTGGCCATCTTCTCCCTGGAAATGTCGCGGGAGCAGCTGGTGACGCGGCTCATCGCCAGCGAGGGACTGGTGGAGAATACCCGTCTGGTGACGGGCAACCTGCGGGAGAGCGACTGGCAGCGCATCGCCGAGGCCGCGTCCTCCCTGAGCCGGATGGATATCCGCATAGACGACAATCCGCTGCTGACGGTGGCGGATATGAACGCAAAATGCCGCAGGCTGGAGAATCTGGGGCTGGTGGTCATCGACTACCTGCAATTGATGACCTCCGCCGGCGGAAAGGGCTACTCCGGCGAGAACCGCCAGCAGGCGGTGTCGGACATCAGCCGTATGCTGAAGATCATGGCCAAGGAGCTGCAGGTGCCGGTGCTGTGCCTGAGCCAGCTGAGCCGTGCCAACGAAAAGCGCGACGACAAGCGGCCTATGCTGTCGGATCTCCGCGAATCCGGCGCCATCGAGCAGGACGCGGACATCGTGCTGTTTCTGTATCGGGACGATTACTATAACAGCGATTCGGAAAAGCGCAACGTGGCGGAGTGCATCGTGGCCAAGAACCGCCACGGCGAGACCGGCAAGGTGGAGCTGCGGTGGATGCCGGAGTACACCGCCTTCGGCACGCTGGAGAACCGCTATGACGATGAGGAGTGAGCCATGGACCTGACGCCGTGGATGACGCGGTGGCACATGCTGCCGGAAAAGGGCGGCGTGATCCTGTGTGCCGTGTCCGGCGGGCGGGATTCTATCTGCCTGCTGGACTATCTGCACACGCTGGGGCAGGAGCGGGGCTTTACCGCCGCGGCGGGACATCTGAACCATCTGATGCGCCCCACCGCCCAGCGGGACGAGGACTTCGTCCGCAGCTTCTGCGCCCGGCGGGGCATCCCGTTCTACACGGAACGGGCCGACGTGTACGCCCTATGCGGCACGTGGGGCCTGACGGTGGAGGAGACGGGGCGCCGCGCGCGGTACGAGTTTTTGCAGCGGACGGCGGAGGTCATCGGCGCGGAGAAGATCGCCACGGCCCACCACCAGAACGATCTGGCGGAGACGGTGCTGCTGCAGCTGCTGCGGGGCACGGGACCCCAGGGCCTGACGGGTATCCCGCCGGTGCGGGGCAACATCGTCCGGCCGCTGCTGGACACGCCGCGGCGGGACATTGAGCGATATATTGCCGAGCACGAGTTGGCGTATGTCACCGATGAGACCAACGGGGACACGGCCTACGCCCGTAACCGGCTGCGGCTGGAGATCTGGCCGGAGCTGGAGGGAATCAACCCCCGAGCGGCGGAACACATCGCCTGCACGGCGGACATCCTGCGGCGGGAGGACGCCTATCTGGATGCACTGGCGGAGGGGCGGCTGCGGTCAACGGGGACCGACGTGGACTGCGAAGCGCTGCTGGCGGCGCCGGGGGCCCTGCGGCCCAGAATGCTGCGGCTGCTGCTGGATCGGCTGCCCACGGGACGGAAGGATCTGGGTGCAGTGCATCTGGCGGCGCTGGAGCAACTGGCCGCCGGCGAGGGCGCGCTGTCGCTGCCGGAGGGCGTGGAGGCGGTGTGCCGCGGCGGCGTGCTGACCCTGCGCATGGCGGAGACGGCGCCGGAGGAGACGGTACTGCGCCGGGGGGAGAACCCCTACGGCGCGGGATACCTCATGGTGAGCAGAAGCCCCCTGGAGGGGGCGCTGGCACTGCGGTGCGGCGCGGAGCAGCGCCTGACGGCCCGCTGCTGGCGGCGGGAGGACCGGCTGACACTGCCGGACGGCCGCGGGGCGCGGAGTCTGAAGCGGCTCATGGCGGAGCGAGGCGTGAGGCCCGAGAACCGCCGGAAAATACCGGTGCTGTGCGTGGACGGCGTGGCCGCCGCCGCGTGGGGCATCGGCGTGGACAGGAGCTTCCTGCCGGAGCCATCCGGCGAGGGCATATATTATATTATAATGAGAGAAAGCTAACGGAGGACAAAACGGTATGGCGAAGAGCAATATGGATCAGGATATTCTGAAGGTCCTGCTGTCTGAGGAAGAGATCAAGACCCGCGTGGCGAAACTGGGCGAGGAGATCTATGATGCGTTCCGCGATAAAAACCCCATGTTCGTGGGCGTGCTGAACGGCTGCTTCATCTTTATGGCGGATCTGGTGCGGGCGGCCCAGCTCAAGAGCGAGCTGGAGTTTATCGGTGTGTCCTCCTACAACAACGGGACCAAGTCCTCCGGCGTGGTGCAGATCACCCGCGATCTGCAGCGGGACATCAGCGGCCGCGACATCATCGTGGTGGAGGACATTCTGGACTCCGGCAACACGCTGGCGTTCCTGACGGACTATCTCAGGACCAAGGGCGCGGCGTCCGTTACCATCGCTACCCTGCTGGATAAGCCGGCGCGGCGGGAAAAGCCCATCAAGGCCGATTATGTGGGCTTCGAGGTGCCCGACGAGTTCGTAGTGGGCTACGGGCTGGACTACGCCCAGCAGTACCGCAACATGCCCTACATCGGCGTGCTGAAGCCGGAGGTATACAGCAAGTAAAACGGCGTATTTTGTATACGCATCGTATAGAGAACGGGGGACGCAGACAGATGAGGGACAAGGGCGGCAAACGGCTGGCAGGCGGCGCACCGGATGGTGCGGCGATAGCGGAGCAGGCTGCGGCAGGCGGTGCACCGGCGGGAAAGAGCCGGTGGCGGCGGCTGTGGGACGACTGGGGCTATCTGGTCGTCACGGCGGCGGTGATGCTGTTCCTGCTGCGGGTGCTGCTGCAGCTCATCTACGTGCCCACCGCGTCCATGGAGACCACCATCCCCACCCGATCACTGGTGGTGGGGTGGCGGCTGCCCTATGCAGTGGCCGACCCCGTGCCCCAGCGGGGCGCTATCGTTACGTTCTGGAACGACGAGGAGGGTGAGGTGCTGGTGAAGCGGGTGGTGGGACTGCCCGGGGAGACAGTGTCCTTCGAGGGCGGCGATGTGTATATCGACGGGGCGCAGCTGGGCGAGGACTATCTGCCGGAGGGCGTGGAGACCCTGTGCGACAAGACGTTCCAGGTGCCGGAGGGCTGCGTGTTCGTGATGGGCGACAACCGCGAGTGGTCCAAGGACAGCCGTCTGCTGCAGGAGCCGTATATACCGGCGGCATCCATCCAGGGGCAGATGCTGCTGGCGTTCTCCATCGGCTCCGGCCAGAGCTGGCAGGGTGTCCGCTGGATCGGATAGCATAACAAAACGTAATTTTCCACGGATGGCTATACAATTCGTATAGCCATCCGGCGGCGAAAGGAGACCATATGGAAGACAAAGGCGGCAAGCGTCTGGCCCGGAACAGGGCGGACGCGGCGCGGAACGATACGGCGCAGGGGAAGATGCCTGCGGCGGACGTGCCGGAGAGCGGCGCGGCACCGGTGCAGCAGAGCCGGTGGAAGCGGCTGTGGAGCGACTACGGCTATCTGCTGGTGACGCTGGCGGTGGTAGTGCTCATCTTCCGCGTGCTGCTGCAGCTGGCCTACGTGCCCAGCGGCTCCATGGAGACCACCATTCCCACCAAATCGCTGCTGGTAGGCTGGCGGCTGCCCTATCTGGTCAGCGATCCGGCGCCGCAGCGGGGCAGCATCGTCACGTTCTGGGACGAGGAGATGGGCCACGTGCTGGTGAAGCGGGTGGTGGGACTGCCCGGAGAGACGGTGTCCTTTGAGGGCGGCTTCGTCTATATCAACGGAGAGAAGCTGGACGAGGACTATCTGCCGGTCAGCGGTATCACACAGAGCGAAAAGGACACATTTCAGGTACCGGCGGACTGCATTTTCGTGATGGGCGACAACCGCACAGGCTCTCATGACAGCCGGTATCTGCGGGAGCCGTACATTCCGGTATCGCAGGTGCAGGGCCGGATGCTGCTGGCCATCTCCATTGGCTCCGGCCAGAGCTGGCAGGGCGTGCGGTGGATCGGATAAAGGGGGCGTAAGTTTTTGGAAAGAAGACGATTCGGGGCGACCGGCCTGCTGCTGGTAGTCCTTGTGGTGGTATTCGTGGGGTATCTGGCTGGCAATATGCGCCGCGCCGGAGACATTTCGTACAGCCAGCTGCGCTCGCTGTTCACGGAGGAGAAGGTGCAGTCCTTCGCCATTGAGAATGAGCGGCTCACCGCCAGCCTGCGGGACGGCACCACCGCCACCTGCGAGCTGTACAGCTTTGAGACGTTTTACGAGGATCTCAACGATCTGGTGGTGGAGCAGAACAAGGCAGGCGTCATCGAGGCCTATGACTACCACGCCGACCACTCCACCAACTGGGTGCAGGTGCTGCTGCCCTATGTACTGGCGATCATGGGATTCATCCTGCTGCTGAACCTGATGAACCGGATGAACGGCGGCGGTGCGGCGGCCAACGACAAAATGGCCCGCTTCGGCGAGGCCCGCACCCAGAGCTTACCCACGGGCAGCAAGAAGGTGACATTTCAGGACGTGGCCGGCGCCGATGAGGAGAAGGAGGAGCTGGAGGAGATCGTCCAGTTCCTGCGGGACCCCGAGAAGTATACGGCACTGGGGGCACACATCCCCAAGGGCGTGCTGCTGGTGGGCCCTCCGGGCACCGGCAAGACCCTGCTGGCCAAGGCCGTGGCGGGGGAGGCGGACGTGGCGTATCTGTCTATCTCCGGCTCCGACTTTGTGGAGATGTATGTGGGCGTGGGCGCCAGTCGCGTCCGCGACCTGTTTGAGCAGGCCAAGAAGCAGGCGCCGGCCATCGTATTTATTGACGAGATCGACGCGGTGGGCCGCCAGCGCGGCAGCGGTCTGGGCGGCGGGCACGATGAGCGCGAGCAGACGCTGAACCAGCTGCTGGTGGAGATGGACGGCTTCGCCGTCAATGAGGGCGTGGTGGTGCTGGCCGCCACCAACCGCGTGGACATCCTGGACCCCGCGCTGCTGCGGCCCGGGCGCTTTGACCGGCAGGTATATGTGGGGCTGCCCGACATTAAGGGACGGGAGGACATTCTGAAGATCCACGCCCGCGGCAAGCCGCTGGCGGAGGATGTGGACCTGGGCCGCGTGGCCCGCAGCACCGCGGGCTTTACCGGCGCGGATCTGGAGAACCTGCTGAACGAGGCGGCACTGCTGGCCGGCCGGCGGGACCAGAAGTTCATCACCGAGGATGTCATCCATGAGGCGGTCATCAAGGTCATCGCCGGTCCGGAAAAGCGCAGCCGCGTGATCCCCGAGATAGAGCGGAAGCTCACCGCCTACCACGAGGCGGGCCACGCCGTGGTCATCCACGCCCTGCCCGATCACGATCCGGTACACCAGATCACCATCGTGCCCCGGGGACAGGCGGGCGGCATGACCATCTTCCTGCCGGAGGAGGACCGGTCCTACCGCTCCAAAGCGTATATGACCCAGCAGATCGTATCCCTGCTGGGCGGCCGCGCCGCGGAGGAACTGATTTTGGGTGATATCTCCACCGGCGCGTCCAGTGACATCCAGCGGGCCACGGCCATTGCCAGAAAGATGGTGGGCACCTACGGCATGTCGGAAAAGCTGGGCAACGTGGCCTTCGACGCAGGCACCGATGAGGTGTTTATCGGCAAGTCCATGGGCCACACCCGCCCCTACTCGGAGAAAACGGCGGCGGAGATGGACGAGGAGATCCGCGCCATCATCGACGGCGCTTACGACCGGTGTCGCCGGATTTTGACGGCCAACCGCGAGCAGCTGGTGGCCGTGGCGGAGTATCTGCTGGCCCACGAGACCATGGACGCCGAGACCTTCGAGAGCTATTTCACCGACGGGCAGGCATTTGAAATAGTCCATTTCAAAAGAAATAGCAAAGCCAATTAAAGCAAAATCATG
>OGYZ01002931.1_pt1 | contig 10943 bp, 9 predicted proteins | sample 1576681 | NCBI WGS metagenome assembly OGYZ01 (sample SAMEA3541480, study PRJEB24748) | human gut metagenome | biome: human gut; feature: human-associated habitat; material: faeces | place: China | collected 2012 | reverse complement strand
CGTCAGCCGTTCGCCGTTGATCCTCGCCGCCCCCGTTACGGGCGTACCCGAGGGGATGAGCAGCTCTCCCGCCATCATCGGTTCCAGCAGCCGGAAAGTAACCTCCCCGCCATCGGTGAGCGTCACGGTTTGCTGCACGGCGGCACGGATACTGTTGCGCTCGGGCTCGCGAAGGTCGCTCCCCACCGTGTTGAAACCCCAGTTCCGGGGCTTGACGAACTCACGGGCGAAGACCGAATCGGGCAGCGGGGCGGCAAGCAGCGACACGATGTTACGGCGCACCTGGCGCACGGGCTGCACGGAAGCCTTGCCGGAAACGGAGGCTTTCTGACGCGGGGCTTCAGGGGCCTGACCGCCATTCATGTAGCGGGCGGCGATCTCGTAGGACTTCTCCAGCAGCGCCACCTGCTCCTCCTGGGCCGTTTTCTGCGCCTGCTGTTCTTCCAGGCGGCGTTCCAGTTCCTCGATGCGGGCCTGCATCTCGCGCTCTTCCCCCGTTTCACCGGCGGTCTCCTCGTAGAAACTGCCTAACTGGCGGTTGATGTCGGCATAGGCGGCACGGGAAGTCCGGAAAGCTCCCGACGAACCGCCGGCAGGGCCGGAAGACTTATCCGGCACGGCAGCGGGCATGACGGGCTCTTCCTCCTCGTCCTCCATCCCGAACGCGAAATCCTGCAAGGAGCGCATCTTTTCCCGCTCCCTGCGCCGCATCTCCTCCTGCACGTAGGCATCACGCTTGTCCGAGAGGATACCCTCCGATTCCGGGGTCGGCAGCTCCGTGTTGAAACCCGCCGAAGGCTCCTCCCGTTCTTTTTCGCCGGGGGAGAAGATCAGCCACATGCACCCGGCAAAGGCCAGGAAAAAGAGCGGGAAGACCACCATCTTCTTCCGCATCTGTATCTGCCGGGGCGTGAGTTCCTTTTTCCCCGCCTCCGGCTGTTTATTCTGTTTTTCGTTCGTCGTCATAATTGAAATCTTTTAGATGTTTTACACTGTCGGCCTCCTGCCGTTGTCTTAATTCCAGCTCCAGCCGCTCGATATGCCGTATCTGCATCCGTTCCCCGGCTCCCTTGCCGAAGCGGTAGATGGAAGACACGGTAAAGTAGAGCGACAAGACGGAAAAGAACAAGAGCAGCGTGAGGATCACGATAATCCGCTTATCGGGCGAGAGCGCCCCGCAAGCGCGGCGCAGGTGGTCTTCGACCCACTCCCCGAAAGCCTTTATTCTCTTCTTTGCCATAGCCTTATCTTTTTAATGTACGTAAATCGCGGTTCTCCAGAATCTCGAATTTCTCCATGATGAAACCCTGCGGGTTATTGTCCGAACGCCCCGAGTTGATCAGCTCGCAGCGCGTGACCAGCGAACGCTCGGTGATGTTGCTCTCGCGGACAATCATTTGCCGGGCATAGGTCATGGCCCGGTAGGGATAGGCGTTGAAGTCGCACACCACGGAGTCCACCTCGATACGCTGGCTGATGTTCCCCGACACCACACGGTTGTAGTAACCTTTCTCCTGCATGTCCTGGTAATAGGCGAAGGCGCTCTTATCGACCAGGAACAGCGCGCGGTTGATGTTGCTCTCGATGGCCGCACGGTCGGGCGAGAGGGTGAAGAACAACTCGTGAAAACGCCGGATATGTTCGCGCGCCTCCACGGGGCGGTTCTGGCTCAAATCCTGCGAGAGCGCCAGCATCAGCGACTTGCCCCCGTCCAGGACGTAGATCTTCTCGCGCTGCTTTTCGGCGAAACGGAAGCTCGCGACCACGCTGAACACGGATACCAGCGCGCACAGGCAGAGGAACACGATACCGAAAAGCCGAATCTGCCTGAAACTTGTTTCGATGTTTTTTAATGACTTGAATTCCATTGTCCAAATTGTTATGAATGATTATTGTTACCTTGTGTTGCCAGGTTGCGCCCGTTGGGGGCACTGCCCGAAGCCGGGCCACCGCCGCCGTTACCGGAGGAGGAACCGCCACCGCCGCGACGCCCGAACGTGCGGCCGATCATGTTGCCGGCGATACCGCCAGCGACACCCGTGGCGAATGCCCCGGCCTTGTTGATACCGCCCATAGCCCCGCCGGCTCCGCCCGACTGGATCACCCACTCGGCAACGGTGGGGATCGTGAAATAGCCTATGATACCTATAATCAAAAAGATAATATAGACACCGCTGCCGCTGTCGGGAATGTAGTTGGGGTCTTGCAGGGCCAGGACGTCCGCCTGGAGCATCAACGTCTGGATCTTGGCCAGCACCGCGGAGAACAGGTCGGCGATGGGAAGCCAAAGGTACACGCTGATATAGCGGGAAATCCAGCTCGCGAGCGTCGAGTGGAAGCCGTCGTAAATGGAGAGGGCGAACGACAAGGGCCCCAGAATCGACAGCACGACTAAAAAGAATGTCCGCAGCGTGTCGATGGTAAGCCCCGCGGCGTTGAACAACAACTCGAAGAAGTCCCGGACAAGCTGCCGGAAACCGGCCTTGATGTCGTACCACGTGCGTTCGGCCCACATGCTGATAATCTCGCCCAAGTCCGTGATACCCATATCCGCAAGCCGTTGTTCATACACCTCGTCGTCCACTAACCAAGCCTTGCCCTCGCGCCTGCGGGCCTCGGCTTCCAAATCGTCCTTCTGTTGCTGGTATGCCTGCAAATCCAATGTCTGCCCCTCCAGTATGGCGTGCGTGCCCTGCACCACGGGCGACATCACGGCGTTGATCGTCCCCAGAACCACGGTGGGAAAGAACATCACGCACAAGCCGATGGCGAAAGGCCGCAGGAGCGGGAACACGTCGATAGGCTCCGCGCTGGCCAGTGCCTTCCATACCCGGTAAGCCACGTAAAAGAGCGCACCCAGGCCGGCGATACCTTTCGCCACCCCGATCATGTCGCCGCATAGCGGCATCATCTCCTGATACAGGTTCCGGAGAACCTGGTGTAAATTGTCGAAATCCATGACTGCCTCCGTTTTCAGGTTACCAATATCTGTCGTTCGGGTTCCCGTAAAGTGCCAGCACCCGGTGCGCGTCGCCCTTTTCGCGGCTGCGGATGAAGGACACGGAGATGGTCTTGCGCGTGTAATAGCGCGTGAGGTTGCGGTACTCCAGCATCTTCGTGTAAACCTGATCCACCACGTCCATCCGCTCCTTGTCCGAGAGCGAGAGGCCGTTGCCGCCGGTTATGACCGTCTTGAGTTCCGCCACCAGCGCACCGCCCTCCTCCAGCAATCGGGCGTAACCCGCCGAGATCGCCGCCAGCTCGTCCACCGTGAAGTTCGGGTCTGAAACCATACGGTTGAATCCCAAGGTGTAGATTTCCGTGATCTCGCTGACCATTTCGAGCGTCAGCTTCACCTTCCGGGCATCCTTGATGATGTTATGCACCGATTTGAGGGCGTCGTAGTAAGCCTTGCTCTGGTTATAAATCTTGATACTCTCTTGCAGCGACTTGACCATGTTGGTCGCCGTGGTCGAGCTTTGAACCGCGCTCTTGATGTTCTGAACGAGGTTCGACGGGTCGATGACCGTCCACTGCGCTTTTGCCTGGTACGTGAAGCAAAGAAGCCCCACGAACAGCGTTAAAATCAATCGTTTCATCCTTTTCATTATTTAATTCGTGAATACTTGGGCGGTCATTCCGACGCCCGGTAATAATCCCCGTAGGCGGAGAGCTGGAGCACCTCGCGCCCCGCATCGTAGGCCAGGGCGACATACCCGTAGAGGTCGAAGTAACGGATACCTCCCCAATACTTCCTCACGGGACGGGAGAAGCGTGTCCCGTCCTTGTAGGACACCTCCACGTAAAAACCGCCGCCCCGGCGTCCCGGGTTGCGGTAGATGCGAACCCGGGGAGAACCCGAGCGGCTTTCCCACTCGCCCGCCACCTCGTACAGCGCGAAGTCCAAACGCGCCGCCGTGGGGTCTGATCCGATACACTTGCGATACATGGCCTGCCCTCCCTTTAACGTTTGCCCTCGGCGAGCTGCCTGATCGCCAGTTCCATATCACCGCCCAGCTCCCCGGCAAGCCGCTGTACCTCCACTTTCTCCGTTTCCTCGGTCGTGTAGGCCAGGTACTCCGGGACGCTGACCTCCGTGGCATAGACCGCCGACTGAACGCCGCCCAGACCGATCCAGACCTCCTTGTATTTACGGGAAGGGTCGTTGGACTGGTTGATCGAGAGAATCTGCGCCTTCTCCTTGTCGGTCAGCCCCAACAAGGACTGAATTGCGTCGAAACGGTTCATGAACTTGCGCTGGTCGAGCAGGATCTTGCAGTCCGAGTTGTTGATGATCGCCTCCTTGACCACCGGGCTGGAAATGATGTCCTCGACCTCCTGCGTCACAACGATGGCCTCACCGTAGTATTTGCGGACGGTTTTATACATATAACGCAGATATTCAGCCATATTGGCCGTAGAGAGCGCCTTCCAGGCCTCCTCGACGATGAGCTGTTTGCGTACCCCCTTGAGCCGTCTCATCTTGTTTATGAAAGCCTCCATGATGATAATGGTGACCACGGGAAAAAGCTCCTTGTTTTCCTTGATGGAATCCACCTCGAAGACCACGAAGCGCTTCGAGAGCAGGTCGATGTTGGCCCGGGAGTTCAGAAGGAAGTCGTAGCGTCCGCCCTTATAATACTGCCGCAGGGTGATGAGCATGTTGTCGATGTTGAAATCCTCGCGGCTGACCCGGATCTCCCGCTCCTCCAGCTCGCGGCGGTAGTCGTCCCGCAGGTACTCGTAGAAACTGTCAAAACACGGCACGATATTCCGGTCGGCGCGGATACGCTCGATATAGGCGTTCACGGCACTGCCCAGCTCGCCGCTCTCGGTCTTCGTGATCTTGTCGTCCTCGGTTTTCCAGAGTGTCAGCAGCAGCGTCTTGATGCTGTCCTTCTTCTCCACGTCGAAATAGTAGTCGTCGGTGTAGAACGGGTTGAAACTGATGGGATGTTCCTCGGTATAGGTAAAATACACGCCGTCCTCACCTTTGGTCTTACGCCGGATCAGCTCGCAAAGACCCTGGTAGCTGTTACCGGTATCCACCAGCACGACATGCGTGCCCTGCTCCCAGTATTGGCGGACTAAATGATTCATAAAGAATGACTTGCCTGACCCCGAGCCGCCTAACACGAATTTATTCCGGTTGGTAATGATCCCTTTTTTCATCGGTTCGTCCGAGATGTCCAGGTGCAGGGGCCTGCCGCTTATGCGGTCGCACAGCTTGATGCCGAAAGGACTGGACGAGGATTTATAGTTGGTTTCCTCCGTGAAGAAACAGACCGCGGGCTCGATGAACGTGTAGAACGATTCCTCGGCGGGGAAATCCCCCGCATTGCCCGGCATACCCGCCCAGTAGAGCGTGGCGGCATCCACGGTGTTGTGGCGCGGGCGGCACTCCATCAGAGCGAGCTGGCTGCCCACATCATTGCGGATATGCCGGAGCTCCTGCACGTCGTCCGACCAGGCCAGCACGTTGAAATGGGCCCGGACGGATTGAAGACCGAACGAGTGCGCCTCGTTGAGATACTGGTCGATCCACTCCTTGTTTATCTGGTTCCCGCGGGAGTAGCGGGAAAGGGACTGCATGTTACGCGCACGTTTCTCGAACATACGCAGGTTTTCGTCGCTGTCTTCCAGGAACACGTCGAGTAGGTCGGGAGCATTACTGCTCCCTTCCCCTCTAAGAACCGTACGTGATACTTTCGCATCATACGGCTCAAGCAACTCAAAGTTTCTATTATGAAACCGGCTCATAAGCTCTAATTTTACGGGTAAGTGTACGACTGCATCTGTCATGGGCGATGATTTTGGATTTGCCGGACTTGTCGGATAACTCCGCAATAGTCCAGATTTTATCCGCGTCGATTATCTCGCCGCACAACGGACAACGCTGATTTTGTTTCTCCCACATTCTGAGAAAGCCCTGTTTGCCTTTGAGAGAGCTTAACATTTTCATCCTGTTACGCATCTCAAAGTATGGTCGCCATTCCGGGTCGAATGGGTTGGCTTTGCTGCGGATTTTGATAGGCTTGGTCTTCGTATCAATATCGGATAGATACTTCAGTGTGTACGGAAATGGTTTCCCGTTGTTCTTCAGCATCGTACCGAATGTCCACGCCCGGCCTTTCTTCGACAGAAAATACCTGTTGTAAACCCACTTCTTACCCTTGTGGCGGTGGCGGCGTAATGCCCACGCCCACAGTTTGTAGAAGATTTGTGCGTCTGCGTTCTTGAAGGTTTTGGCGGCTACGCAACCCTTGTAATAGTTGCCCCAACCGGTTATGACGGGGTTTAGAAGTCCGATAAGTTTGTCCTGCCTAATAGCTTGGTTCTTACGAACAATACTTTTAATTTTGGCAAGGAACTCCTTGACGTTCTTCTTTGACGGCTTGATAAGCAGCGTACCTTTATATTTCCTAACATTGAAACCCAGAAAATCAAATCCTTCGTCGATATGAGTAATCTTCGTCTTTTCTTCTGATAGGGTAAGCCCCCGTGCTTGAAGAAACTCACTGACTGCAGGTCTGACAAGTGTTTCCAGTGTTTCCCTGTCGGAACAGGTAATTATAAAATCGTCTGCATATCGTACCAGATTCACCATAGGATTGAAATATCCCATTTTGGTACGTCTCAGTTTGAAATTCTCTGCAAGCATTGCTTGCAGGCCGTCGAGTGCCATATTCGCGAGTGTCGGCGATATGATACCGCCCTGCGGCGCACCTTCCTCGGTGGGAAACAGTTGCCGGTTGAATACGAATCCACTTTCCAGCCATTTACAGAGCATGACCTTATCCGTAGGGATATTGTCGAGTAGCCACTGGTGGCTGATGTGGTCGAAACAACCTTTGATGTCTCCCTCGAGTATCCATTGCGGAGATACCTCTTTTGAAAGTATCGTATGGCATTGTACTATCGCATCGACCGTACACCTTTCCCTACGGAAGCCGTAAGAGTGTCTGTCGGCGGTAGTTTCTGCTACCGGGTTCAGAGCCATGAGGTATAATGCCTGCATGGCCCTGTCTTTCATTGTGGGTATTCCTAACGGACGGAGTTTGCCGTTACTCTTCTTGATATGTACCCTTCGTAACGGTTGCGGGTTGTAGCCACGTCTTTTCAGATCGGCGACAGCACCCATTTTTGCGTTGGGAGTAGTCCAGAGAACTTTATCCACTCCCGCCGTGTTCTTACCTTTGTTAGAGGTAACTCGTTTGACCGCCAACGCTTTGGCGTAAAACGAGTGGGTCAATGTCCATTGCAGGGCTTTTACCTTGCCCGGACGACCCTCTTTCTGAGCCTTTACAATACGTCCTTGCAGCTTCTGAACCGCAGCTTCGCATCCGGCCCAATCAATGTCGGTCCAGTTGTTCCACTGCCTACGGTCAGCAGGCGCACACGATAAATTAATCTCGTTCATTTGCATTCCTTCTTTTAGAAAGTTCTACATAGTTTCTTGTAAAGAGTCACCTCGCAGAAGTCTGCCCGCTTTCGCGGCGGAGTGACGTTGAAACTCCTATCCGCCCCGTTACAGGACGGCATTCGCTTTTTCTGCGTTCCCATACCCGCACCTCATTCGGCTTTCCTTGCGGTCGGCTTACCTGCCCGAAGGCAGGAGAGATACGGGTTTACCAAGTTTCGCGTAAGTAACAAATGAGCGGGTTAGGTTCTGTCCGTTGCGCCGGCAGTGCTTTGTCCGTGTAACCCCACAATACAAAGGGTTATCCGACTGCGTTACCTTTTGGTTCAAGCCTCTCAGCAACTTTGGCTTGTTCGTACATTACGACGCTTATAACAGTTCGCTTGTGCTAACCATACCGCCCAGCCTCGCTCCCCGACTCTTTTGTGCTAAGAGCAGTTGCCGTTCCCTCGCGGTTCGGGCTTCTCCTTGCGGAAGGGCTACTTTGTCCGGCCAGCTTCGCACCCCGCCTTTTGAGCGACGCACGTGACCGTAGGCTACTATTGACGGAACAATAGGTTTAATCTGATCTGAATGATATTTGTTACTTCATTTAATTGTTAAACAATTACTTACACGACCTCTTGTCGCACGTACTGGTTGTAAAGGTGGTCGCAGGAAAGCAGAAGCCCCACGGGGGCCGCGAACGAGAGCAGGCAGTCCGAACGGTCGGTGGAAAGACGCTCGTAACGGGTGTCCGTACCCACGCGCCCCGGCAGGTCTTCCGTGTCCGAGAGCGTGTGCAGGCACACCCGTTTGTTGCCCACGCGCAGAACCTCGGCCCCCAGCTCGATGTCCTGAAGAGAAGTCGTCTCCGAGAGCGAGAGGGAAAAGTACCGTTCCAGCAGGCCCGGACAATCCGCCGTACCCGTGATCTCGTCCCCCGTGAGGCGGACAAGGGCCAAGAAACCCGAATCGTTCAGAATACGCTCGAACTGTTCCGCCGCCTCCAGGAATTTTGTCGCCGATTCCCGGTTTACCTCTTTGGGAATGATGTTGCCCCGGCAGAGGGTCGAGAAGTCTGAACGCATGTGCATACGCTCCCTCGTCGTTTTCGTCAGGTAGAGGAAGCAGGCGTGGGTCAGGAACGGACGCTCGTTGAAATGCCGCTCGTAACTGCGGGAGAGGAAACTCATGTCCCCCTCGCCCGTGGCCGGGCGGTAACGCTCGCGGATGAACCAGTCCTGCTTGTGTACCACGCTGTATTCGGGCAAGACCTTCAGGGCCTTGCACCAGGCGGCGTGGATCGCCTCGTACTCGGCGGACGTGACGGTGAACAGCTCCGGGAGTTCGACCCGATAGACGACCGTTATGTCCGCGTCCTTGCTGATGATACAACCGCCTTCCACGGCCAGGAGCGGGAACTTGCTTTCCAGCGTGGTGGCTTTCAAGAGGTTTCTCATACGCGGCCCCCCTTTCTTTTCAGCAACCGGCGCAGGGACTTGCGGTTGAGCAGGTAGCGGGGATGCCGGCGCGCGGCGAGCAGCTTCATCAGCCCGTGTTCCCCGTAACGGGTGTTCAGGCGGAAGGTAAGCCAGACCAGCACCGAAGCCGCCGCAACGCCGAAAGCGATACATACCCACTGATCGACCCCTGCCATGTAGAGGATGACGAACACCACGAAGACGGCCAGCAGGCCGCCCGCGAAGATGAAGAGGTACTGCGCCTTCAGGCCCCGGAACTCCACGCTCTTGCCGATTCCCTTGTTGATTCCATATTCCATAATTATTTGCATGACAGGTTGGACTACAAGAAGAAAGAGCGTAGGATCGTCGCGGCGACAATCAGGAAAATACACGCGCCGAACCAGCTCGCGGCGGTCTTCGACGTGTCGGGGTCGCCGCTCGAAAACTTGTTATAGACCTTGATGCCCCCGATAAGGCCGACCACAGCCCCAATCGCGTAGATGAGCTTCGTGTCGAGTAGGTCAGCCCCATTGCTGGGGCTTTCCCCTCTAAGAACCGTGCATGAGAGTTTCCCCTCACACGGCTCAAGCAACGCATTGCTATTCTTACTGAAGGAATAGTTCTGCCTCATTTCCTACTAATATTATCAGGGTTAAACTTCTTGTTCTTACATGAGCTGTGTATGAGAATCTTAAACGGTTTTCCGTTGACAGTCTTCTTGATAGTCATCCATCTTCGTTCGTCGTCAATAATCTCTCCACAGATTGGACAGCGCATTTCTTGATGAATCCAAATCATACGCAACAGGTCGTCAATCTCACGTAGTTGGTTCTCCGTGTTCTTTGATTTACGCTGTGCATAGTAAGGAGCATCGGCAGGGTCGTATGGATTAGTGTTGGTTCTAACACGCACGTACTTTAGTATGGGAGTGTCCGCCAGCCTTTTAAGACTTAAAGTCGTTTCCTTGCCCGACTTTTTGTTCTTGGTTACAGTGGCGAAACACCACTCACGTCCATGCAGTTGTTTGAAATACCTGTCTTTAATCCAATGCTTGCCCTTTTTCGGATGCCTGCGTTTTGCCCATTGCCAAAGCGTCTTGTACACCTCATAGTCCACACGTGAGAATGCTTTCGACGATGCCCCGTAACGGTAATAATTTGCCCATCCGGGTATCATGTGATTGAGCATCCTTATAAGTGAGGAAGCCTTTGCCGACTTGTTGCCCTTAATCTTCGTGCGAACCTTATCGCAGAATTGCTTCATCGCCTCCTTGGACGGTTTGGTCAGAAGTTTGCCGTTGGACTTGTATTCCCGGATGTTGAAGCCAAGAAAATCAAAACCCTCACTGATGTGGGTTATCTTTGTCTTTTCTTCCGATAGCACCAGTCCACGCTCTGCCATAAACTGCCAGATAAGGGGCAGGATAACATTCTCGATTGTTTCCTTGTCCTTTGCAGTGACAATAAAATCGTCAGCATAGCGCACGAGATTTATTTTTGGCTTGATTCTTATCCGTCCATATTCCGTATCTGCTGGTTTCCAATAAGGTTTGACAGCATTTTGAACGAGGGATTGAAGCCCGTCAAGAGTCATGTTGGCAAGAGTGGGAGAAATTATGCCGCCTTGGGGAGTTCCCTCCTCTGTCGGGAAAAGACTTCCATTGAATACATAACCGCTTTTGAGCCATTTCCTTAATACTTCCTTATCCATAGGGATATTATTGAGAAGCCATTCATGGCTGATGTGGTCGAAGCATCCTTTGATGTCTCCTTCCAGAATCCATTTGGGGGCAACATCCCTTGAAAGGACATCGTGGCATTGGGTTATTGCATCTTGGCAGCTGCGATACTTACGGAAGCCGTAGGAGTGTTGGTCTCCTGTTGTTTCCGCAATAGGGTCGAGAGCCATCAGATAGAGAGCCTGCATCGCACGGTCTTTCATCGTAGGGATTCCCAAAGGGCGTTTCTTCCCGTTCTTCTTCGGTATTTCCACACGACGCAGGGGCATCGGTTGATAGCCACGGCGTTTGAGTGTGTCAATAGCTTTGACTTTTGCCGCATCGGATGACCATCTTACAT
>OGYZ01002929.1_pt1 | contig 10947 bp, 2 predicted proteins | sample 1576681 | NCBI WGS metagenome assembly OGYZ01 (sample SAMEA3541480, study PRJEB24748) | human gut metagenome | biome: human gut; feature: human-associated habitat; material: faeces | place: China | collected 2012 | reverse complement strand
TGGGTGGCGACAATGCCTTCAATGCCAAACTGGATTCTTTGTTCGTAGCCAATGGCAACGGTTACGAACTGCACCGTTGCCCGCAATACGGGCGCAGGCATAGACCTCACAGAAGATGACCACACCCAAAACGTACAGAACACTATTATATGGGGCAACACTACCCTGTCGCTGCAATATCAACCTACGTTCAGATATTCGGCTTTCCACGAGGTAGAAGACGATGACAGTAACAACAACATATACGTAAGCGACAAGAACCGCGACAAAGAATATGGTCCGTTCTTCGACGCGCCATCGCTGTCAACGGGTTTCGACCGTGAATACAACGGGGAAAACACCAACTACCCCACCTGGTCGTGGGACATACTTGAAGGTACCGTAATGGTAAACAAGGGCTACTCGAATTTCTACAACGGGGACGCTTACGGCAACGAAGATATAAAGGGCCGCCCGCGCATAAGCGGCGATAACATCGACATCGGCGCGCAGGAATACCAGTTCCTGCCTACTTCGCGCAGACGTTACGTAAAAGAGGGAGCTACCGGAAGCGGCCTTTCGTGGGATGACGCTTCGGGCGACCTGCAAAGGATGATTGACGAGTTGGCCAACAACAACCCGCAAAACCTGGCAGGCGAAGTGTGGGTGGCAAAAGGCGAATACGAGCCGCAATCGCAGATAATAAGTGCAACCACCTACTCGGCTTCGTTCCGCATGCGCGACGGCATAAGCGTGTACGGCGGTTTTGCCGGCACAGAGACAACTAAGCAGGAACGCGCCAAAGGCAGCATGCCTTGGAACTACACCAACGAGACTATCTTAAGAGGTTCGGCTTATACCGACAACATAAGTTGGCAGACCAACCGCTGGACACTGACCAGCGACTCGCGCCACGTGGTATGGTTCGCACCGCTGGCTTCGGAAAACAAAGCAGGCTTCGACCGCACCACCATACTCGACGGCGTTACAATAAAAGGAGGATATGCACAAGGCGGACTGGGTGAAAATGAATTCCAAACCGACAAAGGTGCGGGAATATACATCGCGTTAAATGCTTATGCTCAAAACTGTATAATAAAAGAAAACCATGCAAAAGGCGACGGAGGAGCCGCATACATAAACGGAGGCCGCCTGACCAACTCCCTTGTGTTCAACAATAACTCCGACGCAAACGGCGGTGGCGTTTACATTGAAAACGCAGGTATTATACTTGCCTGCATGATTACGAACAACTCGGCCAACAATGGCGGCGGAGTTTACCTGAACCATAGCGGCGCATGGAGCGACGGACTGAACCATCCCGAATACCTTATACTTTCTACGTCGGTTGTATCCAACAACACCAGCCGCAACAACGGTGCAGTATATTGCAACAAAGGTGGCGTGCTGCTGCAAAATACCATTACAAACAACAACTGCCCTACGGCCACCGACAATACCGACGCAAATGCTTCGCAGACCGGCGGCTTGTATATAGACACATACGCACTAGTCATAAACTCGGTTCTCTGGAACAATACCATACAGAGAATGAACATACCCATGTATGCACGCAACGCCAGCGCGCAGACGGTGCGCTTCATGAACTCGGCACTTTCGGGCACAAACAATGCTATATGGAACAACACGTTGCAAAGCGGGATAATTAACCTGTCGGAAAGCAATGACCTCATGGCCGAAGGAACGCTGACTCCCGATTTCGACCCCACAGGAATGCCCAACGAAACAGGCGTGGACGGTTCACTGCAAAACGTTACATACATGTGGAAGCCTGTTAGCGGCTCAAACCTTAGGGCGCGAGGCATGACGCTCGGCACATTGCCGGGAGAGGTGCTACTGGCTCCTGAAATCGACATTGAAGGCTTGCTGTTCGCACAAAAGCCGTCAACCGGAGCTTACAGCATAGAACAACCACATATAACTCCTGAAGATGACGGGAGCTCTCTTAAAATATACGTAAACGCCGACTGTACCGTACACAACCACAACGGTAGTTCGTGGGATGAGGCATACCGTTCGCTGAACGAAGCAATAGCTTACATGGCCGGCCTCGACGCAGCTACGGTTGGCAACAAAAGATTGGAAATACATGTGCAGGAAGGCAACTTGTGGCCGCGTTATGCCTTTACAAACTTGGACCCGCGCACTGCCACGTTAAGTATTCCGGCCACACAGAGCGGGCAACCGATTTACATATACGGCGGATATGCTGCCGACACGCACGAGCGCACACCACTCACTACCCGTTCAGTTATCAACGGCAACAACGACGGCAACAACCTGAACGAGGTATCTACCATTGCATTACTGTTGAAGCCGAGGCAAAAGCCATAATCGACGGATTCCACATAATAAACGGATACGCAGCCGGCGAAGCGTCTATGCTTTATGGTGCCGGTATGCTCGTAGGCGACGGTGCTGAAGTGACGGTTAACAACTGCATATTCGAAAACAACACCGCACAGGAAGGCGCAGCTATCGACGCACGCAACGCTAAGCTAACAATGAACAACTGCGTTGTAAACAACAATACCAATACCGACGAAACGCAACCGCTTATTAATAGCAACGCCCTTACGATGAACCACGTCACGGTGGTAAACAACCTCGGCGCAGCTCCTGCCAACATGGGAAGCAATTCTTTCGCAACTGGCAACAGTTCGGGCAACAATAAGGAATCATTGGCTTCAGTGGGCGCAGACGGCGCAAAGAACTTTGCCAACCCAACAAACAACGTAGGGGCAACGCTCGGATTCGACACTTATCTTGGAGGTTATGCCGAATTCCGTCCGCTTACAAGCTCGCCCGACGCAGCCGGGTTAATAAACAAAGCCACAGGCACACCGACAGAACTTACAGCCGACATTACCGGTAGCGAACGCAACCTCGGCGGTGCGCCCGACCTCGGAGCATACGAAGCCAACCTGCCAAAGAACGGTACCGTTATTTACGTAACCGAAAACGGCTCGGGCAAAATGGACGGTTCGTCGTGGGAAAACGCCATAGCCGGAAACATGATTTACGACGTCGAAGCCAACGAGAACGAAGGAATCGCTACATCCGATTCCAGCTACATCGGGTTCTACGACGCTTCTCGTCCCTACGGCGAAATATCCGGAGCAAGCAAACTGTTCTTCGAGCACCTTAACGAAACTAATATAAACAGTAGCGCGAACGTAAACTACAGCACCGAGTACCACGACGGTGTGACACATGTCACGGGAGCAAGTGGAATTAACATCCGCAATAAAAGAATAGAAACTTACGTAGGCGGCCTGCAATACGCCGTGGAACGTGCCGCTGCTTTAGCCGCTGATGACGGCGAGCAAAGATACGTATGGGTGGCCGGCGGAACTTACACCGACTACAAAGGCTTCGTCATCCGCGACAAAGTTAACGTGCTCGGAGGATTTCCCAACGTTGGCACGCCGGGCGAAGACGACCGCCACCCCCTTATTTCCGAATCCATACCGGCCAACGAAGCCGACGCTGCATTGGACAAAGCCACTTACGAAACAATCATCCAGATACAGGATAAAGCGCCATACACATACAACAGCAGCAACAGTACTTATTCGGCAAACGGTTTACCCTCACAAACCCGCAAACCAGTGCTCTTCCAGCCCGACGTATGCCTGCCCACGCGGTCTCCCTCAGGGCGCGAGAGTTCATACAGCTATTGGGAGTGGCACGATAGATGGATATTGGAGGATTATTGGGAAAATCATGGCTACGGTAATTCCGTGCCTAATGTAAACGAGAGCCTTTCAAACACATACCGCTGGCAAAATAAGGCTCCCGGCGAATATCAGGATAATTCGGGCACATACGTGGAATACTCGGGTGCCACTTGGGACGGATTCACAATACGCCACGGGTTCTACACCGACTACAAGGCCAACCGCGACGGCGGTGCAGGAGTGCGCATGTTCCGAGGCGTTACCTTGAAGAACTGCATAGTTACCCAAAACTACATAAACGCACATAATGAAGCAGGACGTGGAGCTGGTATTTACTGCGACGGTAACAACAGCAGCGTAATAAATTGCTTTGTACTCAACAACGTTAACAGTTCAAACGAGAGTTATGGCGGCGGCATGTACATGATTCTCGGCACAAGCTACAACACCATGGTGGCAAACAACTACGCAAAAAGCAACGGCGGAGGTATATTCATAGAAGATGCCATGTTCTACAACAACACCGTGGCATACAACAGGTCGGGCGGCACAGGCGGCCTGCACCAATGGACGGCCTCGTCCGGCACTGAAACCACGCTGAAACTATACAACACCATTTTCTACGGTAACCAGAACCGCGCAATCGATGTCAGCAAAGACAATTACGGCGATTTCAACTTTAACGGGGCGTGGAACTGCTACGTGCAGACAAGAAGCCAGCTTGACGGCGACGTACAAGAACTGATAAACAACTCGCAGATAGGAACGGGGCTATCCTCTCCTTTCGCGTCGGCCAACGCGCAAAGCGAGAACAACTACAGACTGGCAGCCGGAACATGGTGCTTGAACAACGGTACGGAAGAAATGGGCAAAGACTACCTGGGGAACGAAATCGAATTGCCTTCGACCGATGTCGACTTTACTGACAGAATCAAGGATTGTGCCGTAGACATAGGCGCTTACGAAAGTGAAAACGAGACAAACATAGCATACGAAACAAACAATGAAACGAACAGCCTTGTATATTATGTAACTCAAAACGGTAACGGCATACGAAGCGGCGGCTCGATAGACAATGCCGCCTGCGCAATGAAACTGCAAACCATACTGACCCATGCCGGCGAAACTGCCATTGCACACCGGGACATGAACGTAGTAGTGAAAGTTGCAGGTTATAACGGTGCTTCGTTCGTTTACCATGCAAACACACTTGAAAATCCGAACGACCCGCAAAGCTATACCTACACCATACCTTACGGCGTAACGCTTATGGGCGGCTACAACGATGAATCAAATGACTGGAGCGACGCAAACCGCAAGCCTATGACATATAAGACGGTTCTGTCGGCTATTGCATTAAGCAATTCGTTGGACGAACCGGATATAAACGGTTATCACACCGTAACATTCGGCGAAAAGCCGGAAAGTTGGCAAGGCGAAGACAAGAAAACAATCATCGACGGCATTTACCTGACCGACGGAAAGGCCACAGCCATGACAAATACAGGAAACAACATACGTGGCGGCGGTGCAATAGTTCCGTCTTGGGGACATGTACGCAACTGCGTAGTACGTGACTGCCAGGCTGTAGAAGGCGGTGGACTTTACCTGCTGCCCGGGGCTACCGTGTCGGGAACGGCTATTATTGGTAACACGGCAGAAGAAGGCGGTGGAATTTACGCAAATGCTACAGGCGTAACGTCCTCAAACCGCTCTCACATGGTTTCTTGCACTATTACCGACAACGAAGCTACATCTGTTGGCGGAGGCGTGTACATGGAAGGTGGAGCTTTAATGAGCCTCAACGCAGTTATCTGGAAAAACACTGCCCCGTCGGACAAGAACATAAGCGGCGAAATAACATCTACGTTTGAAGACGAGATATGGCATAAACACCTTGAAAGCGAAATACAGAAATACTATCCTTTCAACTATTCATTCGTAGAAACCTTCGAGTTGCCATCCAACTTCGAGAACACTAAAATGGAAAGCGCTGACAGCTATTTCGCAAACGAGGAACGCATTCTAAAGGCTTACTCACTGCTGATAAAAAGCGGTATGAAGGCCGAATACCAAACAGCCTTGGTTTCTGCATTGGGTATATCACCGGCCGACATGCAGTATATTGCGCGCGAGCAAAACGGCATAGAGCGCGTAGACGCAGGAGCTTATGCGTTTGAAGGCGGAACGCTTCCGACGGACAAACTAATTACCCGCATTTTCGTATCGCAAGGAACAGAAATTAAGCTTCCCGATAACGTAAACGTGGACGAATATATCGGACGCTCTTTCTACACTCCTTTAACAAAGCTGGAACGCGCATTGGAATATATACGCGTCGTCCGCAATAACGGAGTGGCAAACAATGATACCAAATTCGAGATTCTTATGGCCGGCGGAACATACAAGCCTGTGCTGCAAAGAACCAGCCCAACACTGCCCGCAGACCAACGTCTCAATTCATTCATAGTGCCACAGGGTGTAAGCATTTACGGTGGATTCAGCGGAGAGGAACTATACTCTTCAAAAGCCAAAGACCAAAGCGAAATAACAAATATTCCGAATGTTTCCGGCACTTTTGTTTGCAACGGGAAAATTGACAATATTTTGGAAAACCGTGAGTTTTCCGACTTTAACCAGAACAATATAAAGGAACCTTGGGAACTGGCATACCAAACCATACTCTCAGGAAACATCAACGTCTCTACCGGTGCAAAAAATGCTTACCACGTTGTTTTCTCGAACGACGGGGCCAATTCAACCAAGACGAACCCGATAACATTGGACGGTATAACGATAACAGACGGCGAGACATCAAACACGCTCAGCAACGTACAAGACAAAGACGAGATAGGACGTGGCGGCGGAATCTATTCCAACGGAGTATCGTACATTGTAAACCGTTGCCGCTTCACAAATAACTTTGCGGTGCGCGGCGGTGCGATCTACATACGCGACGCCAGGCTGACTGCCATCAACTCCATTTTTGCAGGCAACGGAACTGTAGATGACCCGCAGACGGGGCCTACCCAACCACCGCGCGGCGGCGCTGTATACATAGCAGGCGTATCATATTCGCCAGCCACGCAGGCTGCCCTTTATGCTGTGAACACACTCTGGGTAAACAACGAAACTTCAGGCCAGGGAGGCGCAATAGGAACGAACTACACAGTCGGTATAATAACGGGCTACGTACCTATGGTGTCGCTAATGAACAATACTTTCGCGCTTAACAAAGCACTCAATAACGCCATTATTTCCCATAATAACCGCAAAAACAATATCACCAACACTCTGATGTGGGGCAACGTGGCAACAGGCGCTAACGACCCGGAAACCGATGAGACGAACACAAATATAACATACAGTGCCAGCGATGCCACAGACCTTTCGGGCTATGACGCCTCCAACATAAGGCTGTCGGCGGTTAATACTGATGTCAACGGGCCACGTTTCGCACGTCCCTCCACAGTTGCCGGCACAGCAGGCAACGACGCTTACAACTGCTGGAATCCGGCCGCCATTTCGATATTGACCGATGCCGGAAACGGTACCCAAGCCGCCGACGATTCAAAAGTATCCGGTGCATACGAATACTGGTGGACTGATGAAGCCGAATGCCCAGAGTACAAGAACCAATACATGCACGAGGGCTATATGCGCTATGCAGGCCCGCGCAACGAAGACGGAACACAGGCAGACAAACCTATTGACATCGGAGTGTACGAATACCAGTACAATCCCAAGTTCTCAAACATGGACACCATATATGTAGCCACATCCGAAAGCGGACTTGCTGACGGAACAAGTTGGAGCAACGCAACGTCCGACCTGCGCGGTGCCCTCGTAGCTTTGGCAAACCCCGATGGTGGAGAGAGCAAAAACAAAGCCGTACTTGTTAAAGCCGGCAGCTATACTTCATCATTGTTATCTGCACAAGTTGCATTCCCGGTATCATTAAGCAGCACTGATTTTGGAACATCGCTAACCATAAAAGGTTCTTACAACGAATCGGGTTTGCAGGATTTCAGCCAGCCAACCATTATTACTACGCAGGAAAATAAAGTCAATACCACTAATATTTTAATGGACATTGCAACTACAGCCGACAAACCTGTAAACATCGATGGATTTACATTCATAAACAAAAATCCGAACGGCGGCACAGGTATGCATGCTAACAGTTCCGGTGGTAAAATCACGATAAAGCAACTGGCATTCCGTGGTAACAAAGGCAACGGCCTTCAAGTAGAAAACGGTAACAACGGACCGATACTTATAGCCAACACACTCTTTGCGGACGGAGGAACAGGCCTTGCAGACGCAAACGATGAAGTCACCGTTGTAAACGCCACGTTTGCTAATAACAGTACAGATGTTACAGGCACCGGATACGGAATGTACAACTCCGTTTCGTGGAACAACGGCACACAGAGCCTGCCCGACGGCAATAATAATAAGAATATCGCTGCAGGAACAGAAAATACGGACATAAAACAAGGTCCGAACTTCATCGACCCGGACAACACGGATATTTACAGTCGTGACTACCGCATACGTCCGAGCATGACATTGCTCAATCAAGGCGGCAATGACAATTATACAACACACGTTGCGGCACTCGACAACGAAAAGGACCTTGCAAACAATGCTCGACTGGTAGACGGCACTATCGATGTTGGTGCATACGAATACGAAGCCGCATTGCAACCTATCATATACGTAAAAGCCGACCTTACCGGCGACCTTGACGGCAACAGTTGGGCAACAGCTTTGAACGACCTGCAGGGTGCAATAGATTTGGCCGGAATATATGCTGCAACACATGATGAAGAAAAAGGCTATGTATTTGTTCACAGCAACTACAACAACGACGGAAACATTCGTGTGCAGCTTGACAACACTTACGTCTATGGCACGATGAACGATGAAACGAGCACATCTACCGAAACTGAGAATATCGTAAGCGACTTACTTAGCAAACGCAAGGGATTGCTCGAATCAAACAACCGCTCTACCCTAAACAACGTTACACTTGCAGCTGAAAGCACTGTAGATGGTTTTGAAATAGACAACACCGCCACGGTTAACAACGGTTACCTCTCCACTTCAATCATAAACAACGGTGCAAACGGACAAGCCGACGGAATACTTTACAATTCACTTGTAACAGGAGATGTCCAAAGCGTTAAAGCCATTAACGTTACTGCAACAGGCAGCACTGAAAACGTTGCTGCGGGAAGTGAGAACAACATTGATAATTCCACTGCTAACCAATATGTAACCGACGAATACTGGAATCACCAGCTTATGGAAACGTCGGACTATATAGACGCAGGCAATGAAAGCCCGACGCTTGAATGCATAAAGATGGTAAGACACAGCCGTGACCTTATTGGCAACGCACGTATCCGCAACGCCGTCGACAATGGATGTTTCGAAACATGGAACATAATATCCGATGACACTATTACCACGACCGATAAACCCATAGGCAAATCGGTGGTTTACGTTCGACGCGGAAATGAGTTGAAAATAGAAAAAGCAGACAACGGAACATTGGTTTATAACGACGCAAACGCGTTTAATCCCGGTTTCCTGCTCCTGGAACATCAAGCCGGATTACGCGGCTGCGGCAACCATATCTCACTTGACAACTTTGCCGTAGAGCGCGATGTTGAAGCAAACAACGCAAACATGTTCGTAGCACCTTTCAAGGTAACCGGAACAGAAAACGAAGAAGGCTTGACGTTCAAGCGTTACAGCGGACGCATGAGGGCCGATTATGATTACATGTTCGACGAAACCGACGGCAAGGCTTGGATAACAACAAGCAGCCAGATTACCGGTGGAAGTACAGAAGGCTTGTTGATAGAGAACACCACCGACAACGACATGACGTTGCGCCTATACGGCAACAGCTACGAAGAAGACGGCAGCACCAAGTCTGTGCAACTGGCCAAGTACAACTTCAACGACCCATGGTCTTCAGAAGAATCGTCTGGCAACAGGTTCACACACAAAGAAAACATGAGCTGGAACCTCTTCGGCTCGCCGTTCCTTTGCGCATTGAACTACAACGACATGGAATACGGGCGCGTTATCTACGGTTACGACAACGGCTTATACGTTACTGTCAACACCGAAGGCAACGACGGACACATACCGGCTTTCGACGCCGTGTTTACACAGACAGCCACCCTGAAAGACAATGAAACCGTCAACATTACTCCTCTTTCCGACAGAGAAGGCACGGCCTATGCTTCAACGCAGAACCTGGCCATAGCCTTGAAGGCTGTTAACGCGAACAACGAAGGCAGTGACGTCGCTGAAGCCGATGACATACTGGAACTCAACGCCGTTCCGGCCGAAGAATCCCGCTCCGACTTCGATATTTCGGGAGACGGAGTGAAATGGATGAGCACGTCCGGCAAACCGCAGCTATACGCAGTACGCAACAGTGCCCGCTACTCTCTCCTGTCGGCAGTAAGTGAGGAAGAAGTAATTACGATAGGCTTCACTGCTTCGAAAGCTGACAGCTACGAATTCGAAGCGCTTAACAATGAAAATTACCAGACTGTTGAACTAACCGACCACAAAACCGGAAAAACAGTAGACCTCAAAACAACAAACTACATTTTCAACCAAGAGGAGAACACCAATACCGACAACCGCTTTACACTGCGTTTCATCAGCAGAGGAGCCAACTCCGTAGAAGCTACAGGTGTAAAGATTGAACTGCTCGACAATCGCAGGGTACGCATTAGCGGATTGAGAGAGAACGACCGCATACAAATATACGACACGAGCGGAGTGCTCGAGATGAGACACATTGCCAAGAAAGACGAATACGTCTTCAGCCTGCAACCGGGCATACACATTATTGATGTGCGTGCCGGACAGAAAAAGCGGGCTGCCAGCAAAATCATCGTACAGTAAAGCTATCGTTATTACTTAAAATGAAACACGGTTCTTTTTAATGTCTGTATCGGTAAAGACCTATTGAAAAAACTCCCTGACGAATTTTAATATATGTCCGACTTGTTTTAAAACAGGCCGGACATATTTTTTCCTTACACCGAACAGGAATACTCCCTACTTCATCACCGCACGGATAATTGACATTACGGCAAGCAACTTGGTGCAAAATGTTAAAATCCTGCGGTACGAAACGGCAACACCTAAAGGCCTCTCCACAAGCACTTTTCAACAGCCCGAAAAAAGGTCGGACATATTTTAAAATTCAAGGCACAAATTTCGAAATATG
>OGYZ01002927.1_pt1 | contig 10952 bp, 9 predicted proteins | sample 1576681 | NCBI WGS metagenome assembly OGYZ01 (sample SAMEA3541480, study PRJEB24748) | human gut metagenome | biome: human gut; feature: human-associated habitat; material: faeces | place: China | collected 2012 | reverse complement strand
GTAACTGTCTATTCGCTTATAACGGGGCACAACTTAATGTGCAAAGGGTAGTCAATACACCCTTTCGGGCACAGCTGAAATCACAGACTCGTGTTTCCACAAGCCCGCGACTTTAGTCGTGGGTTATTGACGTAAAGCCCTCGCTCCCGGCTATTTAGTGCCGAGAATCTGTAGGAATGTTATTTTTCTGTATCAAGTGCTTTCAGCATCTGTTCAGCCAACGCCACCGAAAGCAGCGGCGGGACGGCGTTGCCGATTTCTAAGCGTTTCAGGCAATCTGAGCCGTAAAACTGATAGTTGTCCGGAAAACTCTGCAACCGTGCTCCTTCTCGTATCGTGAGTGCCCTTGAATCTCTCGGATGGATGCATCTTGATGAGGACGGACAGGCAAAGTTCCGTGTGATGGTAGTGGCGGGCTTTTCCCACCAGAGTTTCGCATAGGTGTTCTTGAACCCACTTTTAGGTCTGAGTTCTTCCGGCAAATCATCCTTGCCCTGCCCGTCTTTGAGTGCCGCCATAATTTTGCGAAGAAGGGCGCTGTTGTTCGGGGCTTTATGCTCCGTGAGCGTATCGGAGCCACCCTGCCGGACCCATAAAAGAAATTCGTTATCGGGAGGAGCGGCATACACGGTGTTTTCCTCCCCGCATGCCAGTGCAGGCAGGTCTTTGAGCGCATCATGCAGCGTCACATACGGCAGTAGTCCTTCTCCGTGTGTAGGTTCCGGGTACTGAAAGGGATTGTCGCCCAAGAACCCGACAAGAATGACTCGTTCTCGCAGCTGCGGTACACCGTAGTCAACGGCATTGAGAATTTTGTATTGGAGGCTGTACCCTATATCCTCGAATTCCTTGCGGACATGCTCATGTCCTGGGCGGGATGATAACCTATCTGTGAAGTCTGGATAACCGGCTCCATGCTCAGAATGCCTTTGACATTCTCGAACAGGAAGGCTCTCGGATGTAGAATGCGGAGAACACGCTTGTATTCCATGAAGAGATTTGCCCGCGCATCCATCTGGCGTTTACCGAGCATAGAGTACGACTGACACGGCGGACCACCGACCACGACATCAACTGTACGGTTTCCTATTGCTTGGCGGAGAATATCTTCGGACAGGTTTTTGATGTCGCCTTGCAGCATATTGACCGAAGGGTGGCTTAGGGAATATGCTTTCGCAATATCCTTTTGCATCTCGTTCGCCAAGATGATTTCAAAGCGGTCGTTTTTTGAAAACCCGTAACTCAATCCGCCTACACCTGCGAACAGGTCAACGACGGTGTATTTCCTTATCTCTGGCATGATGACTCCAATAAAAAAATCCGGCACGAATCACTCATGCCGGGCAATGACTTTCTTGCTCTTCAATTTTATTCAGGATACGGTACAGTTCCGTGCCCACGACTCTTGCAAGTTCGCAAGGCACTGCATTCCCGATTTGCTTATACTTGCTCGTTAGATTCCCGCAAAAGACCATATCTTTCGGGAATGTCTGGATAGCGGCTGCTTCTTTATAAGACAGCCGTCTGGTACTACCTTTCTCACCGAACTGCCAAAGGTCTTTGCCGACCTTCACCATGTCAGGCGACCCAGGCCAGAGAGGCACTTGCTTAGCCATCGCGGGAATCGTGAACGATACGCTGTCCCAGCCGCGTTTCCGGTTTCGGGACATGTAGCGTGAGGAATAGGCTTCCTTACAGATTTCATCCTCTGCCGCCGGTGCTAAACTCTCTAACGCCTGCCGGATACTGATGCGGTCAGCAAACGGTGCAGGAACCTTGAACTCTACGCCATACTTCTCAGCAAGGTCTTTTCGGATGCCCACAAGGAGGATTCGCTGTCTATCTTCCGGGACATGATAGTCCGCAGCATTGACAAGGTTGATGGACACCACATATCCTTTGCTCTCGAAATCCGCGATGATAGCGTTCTTGATTTTTCCGCCACCCAGCGTCAGCAAGCCTTTGACATTCTCAGCAAGAAACAGCTTTGGTTGCTTCTTCTCGACCAACTTGACGCAATGCCGGTAGAGTACATTCCGGCTATCATCGATTTTTCTCGGTCCCGACAGGCTGAAACCCTGGCACGGGAAGCCAAAGGAAGCAATATCACAATCCGGGATGGTATCGTAGTCTACTTTCCCGATATCACCTTCTACGACAATGGCATTACTCCACAGCCTATGGGTCTCGCAGGCATCATGATTGAAGTCGTTCGCCCATACCGTATGAAACCCAGCCTGCTCCAAGCCGATATCAAGTCCACCTGAACCGGAAAATAGCGAAACATGCGTGTATACTTTGTTCTTATTCATTTTTGGTCCTATAAAGAACCGATGCAGAATCGCTCCGCATCGGATACTTATTTACAAAAAATGAGCGTTAAAAGCGCGGAATGCACAAAAAACACACGCGCTCATTTATTGAACGCACGCGTGTGTTTAAGATGCTTTTTGTTTGTCGCTGTGCGAAAACAAATAGCGTTATCTTCAACGGTTTTGCGCCGCATCAGCGATTCGCTCTTTCGCAACAACAAAAAAATCGGCATCCTTTTCGATGCCGATAAAGTTTCTATTCGTATTCATTGCCGCCACGCCGGTCGAGCCGCTTCCCATACAAAAATCAAGGACCGTATCGCCCTCATTCGTGTAACTCCTGATGAGCCACTCACATAACGCTACGGGTTTCTGCGTGCCGTGTGCCGCGCATTTCTGCTTATCAGTGGCAAAGGTCAAAACGCTCGTAGGAAATCTCTCGGTGCTGTCGTAGCTTTTTGCCTTGTATTTCCCATAATCCTCAGTCATCTTGGAGTTCCGCTTGTGCTCAGCCGTTGAGACCTTTCTCGGATGCCCTAAGGTCTTCTGCGGGTTGTAGGTGGGCAATTTCCTGTAAAACACTAGAATATTCTCATGTGCCCGCAGCGGCATCCGGTTCGCGTTGAGGAACCCTACCGGAGATGTCTTCTGCCAGATGAGGTTATACCGCCACGGTATGACTTTGCTGTCCATCAGGGTCTTGGTGTACGCCCCCGCCGAGAACAGAATCACAGCACCGTTCTCAGTCAGGATTCTATCCAGCTGCGTCCAAATCCCCTGCTGTTTGTTTTGGGTCCATTCGGACATTGCTTCAGAATAGGAAATCCCCGTCTTGTAGCAGGAAAGAAGAAACTCAGTCAGGCTTAGGCGTTTGCCGTTCTTTTCAAGAAAATCTTCAAACGGCAATACCGTATCCCAAGCCTGATGTGTAATACCGTAGGGCGGGTCCGCTAAGACGAGGTTCACGGAATGTGCCGGAATTCCGTTCAGCTTCTCGCAGCAGTCTCCCTGCATCAACGTAACGGCGCTCATGCTTTACCTCGGAACAGTTCCTTCAAAGCATCCAGCTGGTCAGCCTGAACCCTGCCGTCTCGGATAATGGTAAAGAATCTGCCATCATCGAGCAAAGTCCTATCCTGCTTCCCGTACATCGTCACGATACCCATGTGCCGGCCTTTGAGGTAGTTCAGCATATCCTTTTCCGGGAACTCTTCCCGGAACCGCCACGAACAGATACTGAACGGAGCGTACTTATTGATAAAATCCTCACTGTCGCTGTGAAATGCCTCGTCCCGATTCCGGTATCTGTGATGCCGCGCCGTAGTCGCAAGGATATCTACTCCGTGGACTGTGGGCGCATCGGTATCGACCAGAGGCCCGAACACGACCAATTCCTGTACCTGAAACACGAAAGGTCTTTCCGCCTCGCTCTTATTGATGAGAATTGCCCGCTCAATCGCTTCCAAGCACCGTTTCTGTGCGAGCGTTCGTGAGTATTGCCGCTTCTTTTCCGCCATGATGATTTCCTCCGCAAAAACAAAAAAGCCCCGCGCAGACATTTCATCCACGCGGGGCTAGAACAAACCATGAGATTTTAGAAAACTGCTGCCGTCTGCAAAACGACCGGCACCACCGTACCCAGCACCAAGGTCAAAGTCATCATGACCGCCATGACAAGCGAAGCTACCTTCTGGGCTTTCTTCCGATTTCGCATCTTTTGTACCTCTTTTCGAGAAAAATCAAGCCGCAGAGAACGAATCTCTGCGGCTCATACACTACATCAGCTTATATTCTCCATTGTATCCAATTCGCACGAATGTGCAACTGCCAAGCGACGAACACGAAAATTTTCAGTCACCGGGCTTGCCGCCTTCCCTTTTGCAGCCCGTTAGCAGCCTACCGAGCGGCAGCAGCTGGATTCCCAGCGCGACACCTATCCCAAACTGCTTCGTCCAGAACGGAAACAAGGCGAACCCCTTCCCGTGCCATTCGTTCTTGTATCCTCGTGTACCTATTTGTATCTTTTTGTTGTTTTCCCTATTGCAATTCTATTTGCGTCTCTGTATAATAGTTACAGAATGATACACAAAGCTACAAAATGATACACGCGAAAGGAGTCGCCGTATGTTTTCCATCAAGCTGAACGCCCCTGTCCTGCTTCGCAAGCAGTTGCCGGTGATTGCCAAGGCATTGCATGTCGATGAGAAGGTCCTTGACGATTTTATGACCGTTTCGACTTTTTATGGCGTCAAGGATGGCAAAGGTACGATTGTCCCGATAAAGAAAACGGATACCATTGTCCATATCGATTACAAAGCATATGATAACTACTACTTTGTTGTTGATGCTATCCTGCAATACGCCAAAGACGTCGATACATCTGTTACTCTCCCTGTCATCACTGAAATCGAACTTGGTACAGATGTTTTTAAGAAATTTTCTCCTGACCAACTCAGCGACATTATGTTTTTGACCAGAAGACTCAAAGACAGCAATGAACGCGTTACGAAACTTGCTGAATTGAACGCTCCAGATATACTTCTTGCTAATGAGCGTGCGCTATTATGCAAGAAGGTGGAATTTCTCGAGGATAATGAACACACACCAAAACCTAACAGGAACATTGACGGACATGTGTGCGCCTCCTTACATGATATCGGGTATTCGATTCTTGACGGCTGGCTGAACAAGAATGATTCAGTTTTCGAGAGTGACGGCAAAAACAATTCCGGGTATGACCCTGATAAATTAGCGGCACTCGTCAAGAAAGCCATCGGTACGCGGACACAGGAGCAGTTTTCCCAGACATCGCACCTTGGTCGCGTATATGTGAACCGTCTTGCGAACGGCAAAACACAGTCTCAGCCTACCGAGGTGACATTGAAGAAAATCGCCAAGGCAACGGATGCCGTGACGGAAAACGAGCTTCGTCAGGCATGCGGTTACGAGCCGCTTCCGGGTGAGGATGTCGTGGAGTCGAAGAAACGCATCGAAACCGTGGACGACTACACATGGATTCACGAGAACGTAAACTATTTTCTCGAATTCCTGAAAGCGCAGATTCCGATGTCGTTGCCGCTGTATAATCTGGTCATCCTCGAGAATCAGTACATGAGCATCCACAAGGACGGCTATGACCTTTTCGGTATTCATCGCTGCTCAACTCCCGTCGAGTATTCTGAGGACGGTACTGTTGCGAATGTCATTTATCCCGTTACTTTCGATTGGACAAATTTCCAGCGTGGCATTCGCCTTTCTGCGGCCGTAGGGCTCTTGGGACACTACAGCAAAAACAATGAGTTGTACATTACCGATTACATCACCGATGTCGATGCGCTGTACAAATATGCGCCCTTCTTGCACAAGCCTATCGACAAAGTGGGAGAAAATTTTAGGGAAAGCGGCGTTGATATTAAAGACTTCCCTGTTTTTTACTACACCATAAACCTGAAAAAAGCATTCACAGCAAAGCATGTCCTTGCAAAGATGGAGAAGTTCCTGAGCAGCCTTGTAAAAGTCCGTGTGGATGCTCTCGGGTTCTATGCGGACAGCCTGAGCGATGAAACCTTCATTAAGTTCCTCAAAAATCATGAGAAGGTCATGACGAACGAGTATGCCGACAGCGAAATCAAAGATTTTTACGAGAATGTTGTTGTACGCCATGGCGATATCGAGGATTTCTTTGCGGAGAACTCAGACTACAACAATAAGGCTGCTATCATTGCCTATGTCATCCAAAATGAGGCTTCTGACGACACCTACCGTCGTCTGGTAGACGGATTCACCTTTGACGATGATGGCAAGGAAGATAGGCTCTGCGTTGCCGCCTCGAAGCGTGAAATCGAAGCATGGCAGAAAGAGCATCCCGGTAATGGCTTTAACATGAAAATGTTCTCTGACACTCTGAAAAAGTATGCCGATGAGTTGGGCTTAGAGTTCGGTGACATGTACTACTATCTTGATGTCGAGGATGACAAGGCTGACGAGATGGGCGTTCGCGTCTAATACCTGCCTGATAGCCCTGACTATCCCAGACAAAAAACAATGCTGCTACCCATTATCTGGGCGGCAGCATTTTTTGCTTTCCGTTCTGAACATACATTATCCCGCAGCGGCATCCGCACCGGGCCTTTCTGCTGGTTTTCCTGTGAGTCTCCTGCTGGCTGGCTGCGGGCGGCAAGTAGTGCCGGTGCTCTGCGGCTCTGCAGGATTCCGGGCAAAAAGAAAACGAGAACTGCGCCATTAGCGGAGTCCTCGCAAAAGATAATTCTTTTTGATTACATCGTTAGTATACCTCGAGCCGCACGGATGCGCAAGAGGTCATTTGCGATTCTTTTGGGCAGGTTTCTGGCATCCTAAGCGCATCGCCTTGCAGTAGATGGCAGTGCTTGTTCTGTTCAGAGTTTTCTGCAGAGATTCGCTCGCGCCTTCTTCGGGAAAGCGTTCCCGGAGCACCTTTTCCTCATCAGCCGTCCACATCGAGCGTTTCTGGTACACAAGGTCCATGATGCTCGTATGGTTCAAGACAGAAGCGCGGCTGCGGTTGAGGTCTTTCAAAAGAGCTTCGCTTGCACCTTCCCAAGGATATCTCTCAATGAGAATATTCTCCTCTTCCTCAGTCCACCGGCGTCTGTTTTCGTATCGGAGCCCCAATGCGTTAGCCTTCATACTGATGAGATAGGCACTGTGCTGAAACAGTTGCATCAGTTCCTGGCTTGCTCCCTCTTTCGGGTATCGTTCAGCCAGAATCTTCAACTCCTCCTCGGTCCAATAATGCCGAGCGCCTACTATGCCGAGCAGACGAGCCTTTCTGTTAATGGTCGCGGCGCTTCTGCCGAGCAGTTTCTGGAGGTCTTCGCTGGCACCCTCATTCGGATACCGCGCTCTCAGAATTTCGATGTCCTCGTCAGTGAATCTCTTTCGTTTCGCATTGCGAAGCCCAACTTGCTGAGCCTTGAAATGAATTGCCTGCTTCGTGCGGTTCAAGGTCTTTACGAGCGCATCACTCGCGCCCTCCTTCGGATACCGTTGATTTAAAATCGCTAATTCTTCTGATGTCCAGGGTTTTGCCATGGTTTTACACCTCTTTCGTTCGTTGGCAACAAAAAAGAGCAGACGCACCACTTTGGTGAATCTGCTCTTCTTCGTCAGAATGTGAATTGTACGGAAGTCGTTTATTATGCTGCTATCTATCGTACAATTATCAGTGTACGCCATTCGCACAGTTTGGCAAGAGGAAACTGTGCTCAAAACGAAACGGCGATGGCTGCGCTGCTTCGTTTGGTCATCGCATATCGGTATGCCGACATAGTGCAGGCGCACCCATTTTTTATAAACGCGAGTGAAGAAAACTCTCAGCATTGTGTATGAGTTGCAACTCCTACCAGTTTTGCGTCCTTGCACATTTTCCCAACGAGTTTTTGCTGAAATCCGCGCTTTTTCCAGCGAGTTTTCGGTTGTATCCCATGTTTTTCTGTGGATGAGCCTATTGAGAGAAATTTTCTGCACCGCTTTTTCAAAAATTTGCGCCTTTGACATTAACATTACAGAATTTGCCTGAGTGAAATGTAGAAAATCAACCATATATTTTGTAAACCTTGCACAACTCCCACCAAACTTCGAAGCTCAATGCGGAACAAAATCAGCTTGTCGGAACAATGTCGATTTAGCTTTGATATTGTTCCGCATATTGTTCCGAGCCATCCCCCACACACAAAAAAGCCCTGCACACACCAAAAGCGGCATGTGCAGGGTCACTCTTTTATCCGAGAGGCATTTCCAACACTTCGAGGATATAAGTAAAGAAGTAGAACGCAAGATTCCCGATTTTATCGGAGTCATGTTCGATATTTGCCATGATACGGCTCAAGGTCCCGTTTTTCAGGGACTTCATGGCAGCATAGACGAGCAGATAGACATTCACATAAGTCATTTGCTCCTTGGGCTTGTAGCCCTCGTATGTTTTCAACTGGCACTCTCTGGAAATCTTCTGAGCCAGCGAATACCAGCTGCGCAGATAAAACTGTCCTCCCTCTTGGTTCATCTCCTGCTGTACTCGGACCTGATATTTCGGATAGTTGTTGTTGACGACCTCGGCGAACTCTGTATCCTTGAACTTATTCTGGTGATAATACAGCCACAGAGTCGAGTTTGCCAAGTCCATGCACACCGCAGCTAGAAGCTGTGCCTTGTCATCGTCCAGCGGTACAGTATGCGTCACGGATTCCTCTAAAGACTTGCCGTTGAACAAGTCCACATGCTTATACGAATCCTTGCCGGCCTTTACTGTCGTGTCGATGAATTCTTTGAAATCCTCGACCAGTGCCACATACGCTTGATACTGAATGTCCTCGGTAGAATCCTTCGTATCTTCAACGAAATTTTGCTCGTTCATAGTCTTTCCTTTCTCGCAATAGTTGTTTTCAGCGGCAATACCGCTTGCCTGTATACTTCATGGTACGCAATTCGCACGAATGGACAACTATTTTTGCGAAATAAAAAGGCAGGTTCCGGAAAGGACCTGCCTTTAGTAGTATTAGAGGTTAAAGATTCCCAGCCAGCGCCGGAACTTGATGCCGAACAATTCCTGTGCCTGCTCGTAGTTCATGATAAGCTGGTTGCCGCCAGAAATCTCTGCTTCGAGGGAGTTCGGCAGCTCGTCTGCTATGTATTTCAGTTCGTACCAAGGTCCATCCTGTGGATAGGTATAAATGAGCCGATTCTGCTTCTTGTCCACCCGGAACTTACTCGGGTCTGCCTGCCATGCCAGTTCGATTTTCTCAATCGCAGCTCGACCAATACTCTCATCACCCATGTAGTCGTTGTAATACAGGATACGCACATAGTCCGGCAAATCGATTCCGCAAGCCTCGAAGATATCTGCAATCACACTGGACGAAGCATGGAAGATATCCGGGAAGTATTCTTTGCCATTCGCATTTTCACGCATTTCCGTCGTCATCTCATCGATGCAGATAAGCATCCGGCGGACATACTCCCCGTAGAACGCGGTAGTCAGCTCCGACATACTCTCATTCACACGCTTCGAGTTCTTGGCACCGCGCTCGTTGTCGATTTTAGCACCGATTCGACAGATGATAGCCCGTTTCGAGAGGTCTTTTGTCAGCGAGGTGATTTTATTCGATGTGATAGATACAGCAGGATAGTTCACGAGCCTGTCTGAGATACCCCATTCATCGTTCTTGATTACCCGTTCTGAATGGTTCTGGAACTGGGTCTTGGCGAGGTCGTCGATGTTCAGCGGCAGTCCCTCACATACTCGTTTGAGGCCGTCGATTCTTGTGGCTGTAAAATCCTCCGTTGTGTTCATCTTGACGGTCTCGCCGCACATGAGTTTGACAAGGAATTTGATAAAGGTCGTCTTGCCGCCGTTTGAGTCGCCGTATATAACGCCATACATCGGGAACAGTTTGGTGTCGTAATTGTTCCTCGAGGCAAAATACCGCAGATACGCCATGAACGGGGTAGCCAGATACCAGGTCATATACTTGAAGTAGTCCTTCTTGGCCTGTTCGACATCGCCGTAAAAGTAGTCCATGCCTGAAAAGAATTTCTGGATGCTCTTGATGTTCTTTGCCACCTCGCTGAGATTCGGATTGAGGTCGATATTCTCGTCGTTGAAGGTCATGGTCCCGGCATCATAATCGATATGCAGTTTCGGAAGCTGCTTAACAGCCTCAGCTGCTACGCGCCGAACCTCGGTATACCGTTTCGTAAAAACACGCATCGGTTCCGATGCTACCACGATACGGTTACCCTGTACCGGCATCTTAGGCACGATTGGCTTGACGAGTTCCTGCATCTTCTTGACATCGGCGACTATCTCGTATTCGACCACGTCTTCAGGTTGCGCCTGTTCCAAGAAGATGAGCTTCTGTTTTTCGATGGATTGGAAGACGGGCACTTCTTTGATGTTCTCTTTGAGGTAATCTTCCTGATTCATAGTGCTTACGACTGCCTTGTAGGAGACATTGTCGGAGCATGTCTCCTTGAAGGTCTCGAACAGAACCTTGTAATGCGAAAATGCCGCCTCATCATCGAAGCAAACGATATTTTCTCGCTGGATGCCACAAAACGCCGATGCCGACATATTCGCACTTCCGGTGATGACTCGGACACGCTTATGGTCAGCGCTCTCCAAGATAAAGATTTTTTCGTGCGATTTCGTGTCCCGCGATACATACAGCTGCAAGGACCCGTCATCGAGCCGGTTCGCGAGGTTTCCTGCCGACTTAGATTTTGCGAGCCGCTGCACGCTGTCGATTTGCACCGACATGATGGCAGCAATGTCGTTGGCGATGATTTTCTCGCATCCGAACACGACTTCAGCATACGAGAACTTGTTGATGACCTTATTCACGAACTCGATACCGGAGGAGAAAGTGATAGCATAAAGCCTGTCAAAACCATCAAACAATTCTTCCCAATTCGTTTCGACCGTATCAGCATATACCGCCTTCACAACACTCAGCGCCTGCGTGGAGATGCTCGCCTTTGCCTTCGTGGTCTTGTTCGCCACGAGTTTGAAGGGCTTATCCGTCTGCCCTTCACTGTTCCCCGTATCCTCGCTGGGGTCCAAGAGTTCTTCCGGGCCTTCCTCGGTGTATTCTGGGCTTTCCG